>Ga0115556_1002545_pt1 | contig 12026 bp, 6 predicted proteins | sample COGITO_mtgs_1104_5_FD_87282 | JGI IMG/M metagenome (GOLD analysis project Ga0115556, IMG submission 87282) | Pelagic marine microbial communities from North Sea - COGITO_mtgs_110414 | ecosystem: Environmental > Aquatic > Marine > Epipelagic | place: Germany:Helgoland, sampling site Kabeltonne... | reverse complement strand
TCCACATTCCTTGCACTGATTGCGTCGACGACCGTGATCGCATATTTCATTCCCTCCACACTCCTTGCACCTACTGTGTCGACGACCGTGCTCGCATATCCCTTTACCAGGGCACAGCTTGCAAAAGTAACCATTTTGTCCTTTCCCATGCACGCATTTCCCCTTCTGCCTACTAACTTTCGATGCAGTTTTTACTTTTTTCAAGGCGTCGATCTTAGTTCTGGCCATATTGTGTAGTTGAGGAGGCTGCAGCTGAGGAGGCTGTAGCTGAGGAGGATGCGGGACGTGAGATTTCACTTTTTTTCTGCCACATATAATTCTCTCTCTGTTAATAACGTTTGCTCAATATTTTGTCACCCAGCAGCTACTACATCCATTACTGACCCCATTTATCGTATAAATAAACGCCAAAATCATCAATACTTTGTAGTGTCAGCTACGAGCTTCGAGGAGGAAACATGAATCGTTTCCTCTTCTCTTCCGCCAGATTGACCGCCTCATCTGCCCGCTCCGGCTTCACTTCCGGCCGTATGCACATGTTGCGCCCTTACCACACAACCACCAAACTTTTGGACAACTCGAACCACAACAAGCCCGTCACTCCCACATCCATGAGCTACGAGAAGATGGAGACTGACAAGCGCTACCAGCCTTCTGGCCAGGTGACGATTCCCGAAGGTCTCGGGGAGGCCGCAGGAGATGACGTCGCGCACAGTCCTGGATTTAGCATCCGAAATGAGTTTCGTTCTGGACGAGCTTCTTACCTTGACATGCAGTCCACAACACCGATGGATCCTCGTGTCTTGGACTCAATGCTCCCCTATATGATGGGTAGTTACGGAAATCCTCACAGCCGAACTCATGCTTACGGATGGGAGGCTGAGGAGGCTACGGAAAATGCTCGTAAGCAGGTCGCTGATCTTATTGGAGCCGACCCAAAGGAGATCATTTTCACCAGCGGGGCCACTGAGTCCAACAACAATAGCATCAAGGGTGTGGGGAGGTTCTACGGAAAGAAGAAGAAGCACATTGTGACAACGCAGACAGAGCACAAGTGCGTGCTCGATAGCTGCAGGCAGCTTGAGCAGGAGGGTTTCGAGGTCACATATTTGCCGGTTCAGCAATCGACCGGTCTGGTGGACTTGGAGGAGCTTGAGTCTGTTCTTCGGCCTGACACCTCGCTGGTGTCAATAATGGCCGTTAATAACGAGATCGGGACCCTCCAGCCGCTAAAAGAAATTGGGGAAATGTGCCGCTCTCGGAAGATTTTTTTCCACACTGACGCCGCCCAGATGCTTGGGAAGATGCCCATCGATGTCAACGACATGAAGATTGACCTTATGTCCATGAGTAGCCACAAAATCTACGGCCCGAAAGGTATGGGCGCCCTGTACGTCAGGCGCCGTCCTAGGGTGAGACTGGAACCGATTATGAATGGGGGGGGTCAGGAGAGAGGCTTGAGAAGTGGGACCTTGCCACATCAGCTCTGTGTAGGGTTTGGGAGGGCATGCGAAATTGCGGGGGAGGAAATGAAAAACGATACGGTTTGGGTCGACTATCTAGCGGACCGACTGCAAAAGGGCATCGAGAAGAATATCCCAGATGTTACTCTGAACGGACATCCTGACAGACGCTACCCTGGGTGCTTAAACATAAGTTTTGCCTATGTTGAGGGTGAGTCACTGTTGATGGCACTGAAAAATGTAGCTGTTAGTAGTGGCAGCGCCTGCACAAGCGCTAGTCTGGAGCCTAGTTACGTGTTGAGGGCGCTGGGGGTGGACGATGAGTTGGCCCATAGCTCGCTTAGGTTCGGAATTGGCAGGTGAGCTCCATTTTGTACCATTGTCTTTGGAGATTGTGTGAGAAGATCGGGAGGCAGTTTTTTTTGTTTTTTGTTTTTTGTTTTGTTTTTTCCACAGTGTGACTAATATCTTGTTTGCGTTTCTCGATTCCCTTGCCCTCGGTCCAGGTTCACAACTGTCGAAGAGGTCGATTTTGTCCTGGATCTGTTGGTGAAGCATGTGGGAAGGCTGAGGGAGATGTCGCCACTTTGGGAAATGGTCCAGGAGGGAATTGACTTGAGCACAATTAAGTGGTCGCAAGACAGCCACTAGTTCGCTCAGATGAGCTTAAGTAATAATTATATGTTCGAAACTTTGCCGTTGAATTTTGGAAAGGAAAACTCTAAAATTTAATTTCACTACCCAGGGTACCTGGGTATTCTGATTTATTACCGAATGATTTGACCGGTATTTCATTAATTGAATGATGCAACTATCGGTCATAAAAGAAGAATAGGCAGAAGGGCGGTAGGCAGAAATTCTATTCATCGAAAACCACGAGTATTAAGTTATTCTTTTTTTCGGGCTTTTTTCCAACAAGCGAGCTGTTGGAAAATGATTCATCAATTTGATGCTGCAGTTTAATAAATAGAAGCCGGCCGAACCGAACTCTCATCTCAACGCGGTGGCTGCTAAGAACTGTTGCAATTGAGAAAAAACCAGAAACATTGAGAAAAATTGGCACAAGCTCCCAACACCCACCCCAGCCCGACAGTAAAGCATCCTCCAACATCCAACACGAGAACAGAAGGTCGACCTACCATCTAAAACGTGAGAAGATGACCAGCCCTCCACCACTTTTATCGTATTCCAAGCGGTCCGGTGGGAAGCGCATGAAAAAGCACCAAAGCCGCCTTTTAATGAAACGTTCTGAACGGATTGCTTCTGAGCCTAATTACTCCAAACATACCAAAACCTCCACGGCAGACGATTTCAGATCATCCTTCGCGCCATCATCACCCAATGCGGACGACTGCGATAACGACGACCAAAATTTCGGCGAGAAACTGATGATGCAAATTTCAACTTACTCAGCCTCGGAACATACTCCTCTAGAGTCAATAGTGGAGCTGCTGAATCTAAATGTCGACTACATTGACCTTCCTTCGCTTACCTACATACTCAACGTCCTCCAATCCCGCCACAGATCAACTCCCCTCCCCGAGGGTGCCGAGAACGAGAATTTTCGGAGGTGTCTGCACAGTTTGTCAAGGATAGATGTCAAAAAGGCGTTTCCCAAGATGGAGGGGAAGAATGTAATAACTCCTCAACAACTTACGAAGTGTGTGCAGGAGTCTATTCCCGAGGGAATAGGAGATGCAGAGAAAGACGCATTCGTTTCTTCAGTCGTCCGCTTCATTCTTTATGACAATAAGGATAAATGCCGTGTATGCGATCTTGACAACTATGAGGACATGTCGTTAAGGGACCCCGAGGAGACAGATCAAAGATCGACCTTACAGTCAAACTCAGATGCTGATATTACTGGTGGGGCTGAGTATCAGGCGAAGTTGGACGCAATAATGGCTCGCATTGAGGAGACAGAAAGGTTAGCTTCCAACAGCATAACCGATGAGGAAGTGGCCAAGGTAGTCAGTTTCCTCGACCCTAACAACGATGGCGTCATTGACATTCATGAGCTGGAGTCAGCCTTCCGCTCGAGTAGGAAAGATGCTAGTGTGGGGGAGAAGATCGACTTAGAGGAGGAGGAGAAGAAGCTCAAAGTCATGGAGGAGAAACTTAAGGTGTTGATGGAGCCGGAGATAGAGGTCAGCGCATTTAGTGACCAGGAGATTGAGAAAGTCGTGGCGTTTATGGACCCTAACCGCGACGGTATTACCACGGACGAGTTTGAGAAGGGATTCAGGAGCGCTCGGCGGGCCAGGGCCAACAAGGAGGCGGAGCTCAAGGGGAGGGAAGCCCTCTCCAAACTGGCCGATAGGATCAAGGAGGTCCACCCTGATTTCAAGGAGAATGTTGAGTGGTTCAACTTGTGCAACACCAACCCCGGACCGCCCGGGAGCCCTGTCGAGGTCACGGGCCTCGAGCTCAGGGAGGGTCTGAAAAGTCTTGGTGGGTTTAAGAAGGGGGACGTCGACGCCATGTTAAAGTATATGGATCCGGATGGTGACTGCGACCTTACGGTTCCCGAGTTTGAGGGAGCATTCGAAAAGCTCGGAAGACCACCAGAGGCGGACGCAAAAGCGGCTGAGGCAGGCGAGATTGTTGTCCGGCTGGAGGTGCACATGGACGAGGCCAATATCAGGATGATCGATTTGTTCAGGATGATGGATAAGGATGGGGAGGGGAGTATAGAGCCCGACGAGCTTAAGGCGGGGCTGAACCATTTGGCGAGGCCTAGTGGAGCGGTGAGGGCAAAGAAAAAGATCGAAAAGAACAAGATGATAAAGACCATCACCCAGAAGCAGAAAAAGCAGAAATTCTTCTTTGATTTGGAGAAGAGAAGAGTCGAGGCCGAGGAGAGCGGGGCTGGGGAGGTGCTGAGGATGTTAGAGGTCCAGATGCACAAGAAAGGACAGCGGATGGCGGATCTGTTCCGGGAAATCGACAAGAGCGGGGATGGTGCGATCTCTCGAGGGGAGCTATTGCATGGCCTCAAGAGTTTGTGCGGGCCCACGGCGAGGATGAGGGCAGAGCAAAAGCGTGCCATTGAACAGCAAGAAGAGCACCTGAAAAAGGTCCAGAAGAAGCATGAGCAAGAGGTAGCGTTGCGGGAGAGGATCGTCGCGGCCGAGGAGAGCGGGGCGGCGAGCGTACTTGGGAGGTTGTACGAGCTCCTAACCGATGGTGTCCAGGAGAAAAAGATTGCGGACGTCTTTAGGGAGTACGACGCTAGCGGTGAGGGTGAACTGAGTCACGGGGAGATGAAAATGGCCTTGGATTTGTTAAATATGGAAATGACAGACCAGGAGATCAAGGACCTCTTGCTGTTCTTGGACGGGAACGGAGACGGTAGTATTGATTTGATGGAGCTTGACAGCGCTATGAGGGAGTTCATATTCATCAGGAGGAAGAACAAAGACTTCGGGACGAGGTCTAACCCGAGAATGACGGCAGAAAACCTTTCCCTTCTCGCCGCAAACATCATGGAGAAGTACGAAGAGGATGAGAAGAGTGACAACCGATTGACCGCTGGGAAGTTACATGAGTTATTTCACTCCTACGTGTTGGAGAGTACCAGCGAGACGAAGTATGCAAACCCCGAGATCATTCGCACTACTAAAAAGCACAAGGAATGGCTCGATGCGAGCCGTCTCTCACGGGCCCCAACTGGTCGGCTCCCATCGCTGGAAGACAAACTCACCGAGGCACAGATACTCGAGATTGAAACAGCCAAGCTCAAGCTCAAGAAAGAGAGAGAAGTAGCGGGCGAGGTGCACTTCAACCATTGGCTAAAGAAAAAGCTCGATACAGAGAAGATACTCACCAGGGAAAAGATGAAGGACGAGCTTGAGAAGGATGGGATCGTGCTACCCCCCATTGAACAAACAACACTGACGCCAGCAAAGTTCGAGAAACTGAAGGCCGAGCACAAGGAGAAGATCAAAGCGGAGAAAAAAGAAGAGGGGGAAAGCGCATGGGAGATGTGGTCTCGGAGAAAGGCGGCAGAGATGAAGGAGGCCAAGAGACAGCGCAGGAAAGAATACAAAGAGGCGCAGGAGAATCAAAAGAAAGAATTTGAGAGGCTGAGAGCCGAAAGGAAGAAAAAATACGAGGCAGACATGATCAAATACGGAGTTAAGCGCGGCGGTGGTAGCAGCGGTGACGACGGCAGCACAATCGGAGGGACGGCGAGGAGTAGGAGGAGCAGGATGAGCAGGAAATCGAACAAGTCTATGAACTCGCTGATGAGTGGAAGTGTCACCTTGTCCCTATGCGAAGCGTCAATCAGCCCTTATGCGGTTAACAACGCGGCCCCTTATCCTAAACGATTCACGCAGCTGAAGGAGCAGCTCAAGCAAATGAAGCTCGCTCAGCTGAACGGGAAGAATGGCGAGAAGATTCCCAAGAGCTGGACCATGGAGGCCGAGGCATTTAGGGACGAGATTCTTGGTATCCCCAGGCACGTGGACGTCGGTGGACCGAGCGGAGGATACGATGACGCAAGCATTGCGGCAAGCAGTTTGAGCGGCGACGGCTTGAGCGTGGGGGATGACAGCATCATCAACAACATCGACAATATCAGCAGGAAGGGCAAGGCTGATAGGGGGATGATTAGCGGAGGAGGGGGGCTTGGAAAGCCACCGTTAAGCGTCAAAAGACCCCAGCATAGTACAAAAAAGAACCGGCAGCAGAAGAAGCCGAAAAAGGGGGCTGAAGGGGTTGGAGACGAGGGCGACGACAAGGGAAGCGGGAAGCTAAGCAGCAAGGGAGGAGGCGACTTCTTGGCTTTTGACGGGGGCGATGGAGAAGATGCCTACGGGGACGACTTCGAAGGAGGGGACGATTTTCCCGTCGTCATTAGTTCATTCGATGGCGACGGCGACGGAGCCGAGGAAAAAGACGACAACAAGAGCATTGACTTTTTCAATGCAGATATTGTCAGCGATCTTCCCACTGAAAATGAAGCGATTGATGTTTACGGTGACGATTTTGAAGAGGACATCGAGGAGCTTGACGAAAAGGGTGGTACCGGCGAGCTCATCTTAGCAACTGCCCCGCCGCCGGGGCACTTTAGCATGAACAACAACAGCCGCCCAAATACGTCTGGGGGGGGGAGTGTCGGTGGTGGTAGGAGGAACAATTCGCGATAGTCAGTAGACTAGACTACGGACGCGATATTACATTGTGAACTGTGAACTGTGAATGTAATGCTATAATAAACATGTGCGAATATGAAAAGTGTTTGCTAAGCCAAAATCATATCTTTCTTTCCTTTTACACATGTTACAGACAAACAAAAATCGAAACAATACCGGACAAAATACAAGATACAGAATACAAAATCAATCACTGAAGCAATCGATTTGCGCCTCGTTGCACTTCATGGATGACTCCTCCATTGGGTGACCCCAAGATGCTGTGCTTCTTCGACTTTCCCTTGGACTTCTTACTGTTTGTGTCATCCACTGTCCGTCCAGCATCTATTGGGGGAAAGCGGCTCTTCTCAGCACTCGAAGGGTTGGTCTTTGACTTGCTTCCGACGGACAAGTCATCGCCGCCGTCACCACCACCAGCAACAGTGAAACCATGTCCAGTCGAAAACCCGATAGGAGGTGCAGGCAAATGACTACGCTCAGCCTGAGGAATCATTGCACTTGGCATCATTCGGTCTCTCCGCTTCTTCGCATTAGGGCCACCGCCACTCATCTTCGAGATGATCTCCATCTGTTTCGTGTCGGGTTTGTTGGGAAGCTTAGACGGGCTCACTTCATTACCGCTGATGATCGCCTTGCCCCAGTTGGGGTCGTTGATGAGTGCCTCGTGCGCATCAGACATGGTGTCGTCAGGCGTTGGCTCACGCGGCTTGGCTTTGCGCGCACCGGCTAAACTATCTACGTCCCCCCCAAGGCGCATCTCAATCTCGGGACGTGGGCTTGGTGGTTGAGACATAAACGCTTCAGTCCCATCCAGTGTTAAGCTCTCGTTGGACCCAATCGTCTGATTGTCAAGGTCGAACTCTCCTCCGATAGAGCTTCCACCGCCCATGCTCGCATAGTAGCTCTCCTCGTCTCTCCGCCGGCGATCGTCGTATTCACGCCTGCTCATATGGCTACTATCGCCCGTCACCTCGGGCCCCGCCTTATGCCGTAGACCCTCCTTCAAGGAGACTCCTGGGTTTATTGTCATGCTCTGGATGAAGGAAGGCTGGGCCACGCTGCTGACAGTGAAAAATGGCGCGGGCACATCTGTCTTCCCCTTCCGTTGCGTCTGTTGACTTGTGGGACGAGACGAGCTCTTGGGAGACCGCAAACGCTTCCCCCTCCTGCTACCGCCAGGGGTGACGGGTGCAGGCTCAATGTAATCCGCCACCTTGGTTCCGATGCTCATACCTCCAGGTGGGGGTAGGCTGCTGCCCTCGAGCGGTTCGATAATAATTAAGTTGCCATCGTCGTCGTATGTGTAGTTCTTGTCGGCTAATTTTTTCATCTGAGCCTCGTGTTCGAGCCTTTTTTCCTCCTCCTCCTTGGCCATCTGCAATTCACGCTTAGCTGCCAGACGCTTCTTGTCACTTTCAATCTTGAGCTCCCGCATAAGTTCCGATGCGCTCTCTCCCTTCCCGTCAAGAAGAGTCCCCATATCGCTCTTTACTCCGAGGAGCTTGCCGCCAGTCGTATCGTCGTCTTCGCCGTCAATATCAATCGCGACGACAGCATAAGTAACTTCCTCCTTCTTCTTCCTCTTGCCACCCCTGCTCCCGCCTCCACGGGACCTACCGAACCCACTGCTCTTGCTATGGACAGAGCGAGTTCCAGTCGGGGAAAGAGATCCCGCTCCTCGGCCTTTCATGTGCTCAATATCCGCAAACTCATCTGTTTTCTTCTTGCTCTTGACAGCCATCCTTCCCCTAGCCCAGGAATCGATTTTGGCAGGCTTCGGCTCATTACCTATGCACCACGAAGGTTCGTTCTTTGAGGCTTCTGGCGACCCCATATCAGGAACTATGGACCCCCAAGCGCTTGTTCGGAGGGCGTTATTGAGTGCTATTGTGGTGCAGTAGGGGACACATAGCCTGTCAAGCCGACGAGTCTCAATTTCATCAGCAGAAGAAGAGATCACCTCAGATACAATCAGCTCGGAGATTTCTTGCCCTGTAGTATCCACCTCTTCTTCCTCGGGGGGCACTGGCTCGCTTTTTTTCCCTCGCGGAGACGGCATTTGAATAAGGGGTGTGGGGAGAATGAATGTGGGTGAAATTCGGTGACGGTGATGGGAGGTTTAAGGTAAGAAATACTTAGATCGTGTTGTGTGTGTGTGTTGTGCGGAAAACGGCAGTATGATACGAAGCAGCGACCGATGAGGGGAAAATCAGCCGACTTCACTGCGAAGGACCGTTCTTGGTATTTGGGTAGGTGGGTAAGTTTGAGGAGATTGTTGAGAAGTCAGTTATTGAGGTTGCTAAGTGGTTCAGTCTAATCTAGGTTAACAGGTCCTCGCTTCTCAGTATGTGTAGCTTAATACCGCCTGTGAGGGGTATTAAATACAATATTATGAGTAATTGTGGGGGTGTTGGGCGCTGCTGTTGCGTGTATTTTTCTGCCAAAGAAAAAAAAAAACTTCTTCCGAAGTCCGATCCGACCGAACTTCTCCAACTTCCGCACAACTTACACTGCAATTTTCCCCTTGTCAATCGTTAATAACAAGAACCGAGAAGCAAGCGAAAGCAAAGCAACGACTCGAAACCAGGTTTAATTGAAATTACCTTGCTGTAAAATCACAAACCGCCACCTTCTGCCCTCCTGTCAACCCTTTTCTACCTCTGCCATAGCAACCTAATATGGCGAGTGATTACGCCAAGCTCACTGCCTCCGTCATTGGTGTACTGCGCAAGATGTATTGCTCCTGTGCATCAAACAAGGGTGATTACAACGGCCTGCCAATTCCGTATAATTATCCATTACTAGAGAAGTTTTGCAAGGACACGGTCTGGATGAACAAGGCACTGGCAGCTAGCGGTATACTCAGGGATGGAAACGAGGTTACAGCGGCCGAGGTGAAACCGTTCGGTCCATCTGTAGGGTTTTACTCCGAGCTCGCCAATCTGAAGGTTACCTACAAGAAGGATGATGAAGCTGTCATAAAGGATGTCATTGTCAAGTTTCTTCCGCATGGACTAGAAAAAAGGCTCGTCATGGACTTGATGAGTCTTCAGAAATACGAAGCTTTCTGTTACAATTTTTTGTTGAGCAGGTGGGAGCAGTATGGGATGGAAAAGTGCCCAGTGCCAGTTCCAAGGCCACTGTTTGTTGATTTTTGTTCAGGCACCAATATGAGTGTTCTGATGCTGGAAAAGATCACCGGAACCATCGGGAATCAGCGACTACCCGAGCCATCTATGGAACAGGCAAAAATGATGATGATCGGAATTGCCAAGATTCACGCCTATTTTTGGCCGGTGAAAGGAAAAGGTTTTCCGCACCCTGAATCGATGAAACTACCAACGGGGACGAGTCCGACTTACAAGATTGTCTCTGTCAAAATAAGGCTTCTCTTTAAGGGTGTTATGAAGTTGGTAAAGGATGTAAACGGCTATGAGATGGACCCAGCACTTTCCAAGCGTCTTCGAGGAAATCTTCCCAGCGCCTTCATGAAAATGCTGTTTTGGTTCGAAAAGTCTCCTTTCTTGACCATTTGTCATGGCGACTCTCGTCTCGATAACTGGTATTTTGTGGATAACGAGGATGGTAGCTCAGCCGGGGGACTTTATGACTGGGCCCTCGCATTACGATCTCCGTGCTACTACGATCTCAGTTGGATGATGACGCACAGCTGGCCGACTGGATTTACCCGAGACAACACTGAAGACCTTCTCTCATTGTACTGGACAACACTCAAAGAAAATCTTCCCAAGGATTGTCCCGCCGCGAATTCTTTACTGTTTGGAGACTTTCGCATCGGATATGCTCTCTCACTTCTGGTAGCCTTCGCAAAGTGCGTTATAGCTTACGAATCCCTAACAAAGATGAACAAGGAAAGCCAAGAATACAAGGAGAAATTGAGAATTAATATGAATGGAACTAATTGTTGTCTTGAGCAGATTGTACAGTTGAACGCTCTAGACATACTAGACGACTTCATTGCTGGCAACCTTAAGCACAGTTGCGCGATAAACAGACGACGCACAGTGGTTGAGGGTAGTTCATCAGCTGAAATCCTTCTAAGCGATGGATCGTTAAATGGCAGCGACACCGTTGGGACCGCAGGTAATCCCGGAGGTACAAGTGCAAGTGGAAGTGCAAAGGTACACCCAGATTCATGACTTGAAAATATATGAATCTGGGTAATAATGGGTAAAAATGGACAGAATATTGTACTGAGAGCAAAGAGCAACTAAAAAAATGCTTGTTTTGTGCCGAAAGCTTTTCTGCAAAAATGGGGTAAGATTTTTCGACACCTGAATTCGTGTAAACGCCCTTTAAATAGCACTTTCGTGATAGCGTCGTTCATCATCGTCCACAATACCGCAATTTACCCTCAATCAATCATCTTCACCCCAAAATATTGACGTCATTGAATCTTGACACACGAACTTCTTGTGCCCCCTCCATGTCTGTTGATCCAGGATCCCAAGAGATCGTCATCGTTGAGAATGTTGACAATGAACTGCACTCTGGTAGCGAGGAAGAGAGTAGCGAGGAAGACAACAGCGGGTGGGAAGACAGCAGCGAGGAAGAAAGCAGTGAAGGAGAAGAAGCAGAACCCCAAGAGATCGTCATTGACGAGAACGTTAACAACCAGATCCGGTCCGGAGCTCTCCGTAAGCGTTTACAGGACAGATCACTCGGTAAAGGAACCATCACCCTCATCATCAGGGACCCCAATATCACCACCATCGGGGATATGAATCTTGCACTTGAGAGAGTACGAGAGGGAGAGGCTCCTCTCTTTGAATGTAAATCCCTCCTACGTGTCGATCTCAAAGGATGTACCAAACTCACATCAGTGGGCATTGCAGCGTTTGCAGCTTGCACCTCCCTGATGTCCGTTGTGCTGCCCGACAGTCTCACGCAGCTGGGCGATGTAGCGTTTGCAGACACCTCCCTGACGCATGTGGCGTTTCCTGACAGTCTCACGCAGCTGGGCGAGTCAGCGTTTGATAAATGCACCTCCCTGACGTCCGTGGTGTTCCCCGACAGTCTCACGAAGATTGGCAATCAAGTGTTTCATGACTGCACCTCCCTGACGTCCGTGGTGTTTCCCGACAGTCTCACACAGCTGGGAAAGTGGGCGTTTGGTAAATGCACCTCCCTGACGTCCGTGGTGTTCCCCGACAGTCTCATGCAGCTGGGCGAAGAAGCGTTTTATGGATGCTCCTCACTGACGTCCGTGGTGTTGCCCGACAGTCTCACGCAGCTGGGCGAAGGAGCGTTTGAGCATTGCTCCTCCCTGACGTCCGTGGTGTTGCCCGACAGTCTCACACAGCTGGGCGAGTCAGCGTTTGGGCGTTGCCCCTCCCTGACGTCCATGGTGTTGCCCAACAGTCTCACGCAGATGGGAAGATTA
>Ga0115556_1002542_pt1 | contig 12048 bp, 4 predicted proteins | sample COGITO_mtgs_1104_5_FD_87282 | JGI IMG/M metagenome (GOLD analysis project Ga0115556, IMG submission 87282) | Pelagic marine microbial communities from North Sea - COGITO_mtgs_110414 | ecosystem: Environmental > Aquatic > Marine > Epipelagic | place: Germany:Helgoland, sampling site Kabeltonne... | reverse complement strand
TGTTGTCACCCCCTTGCTGCATGCATTGTGTTGAAAAGTTGGAAGTTGTGAGATGAGTTTGTCTAGCTGTCTATGTATTCTTGCGCAGATTACTGGCAATCATGGCACGCGTTTGTTCGTTCGTTCGTTCGTTCCAAAGCTCCCTTACTTACTAACCTCCACAGGTCCAAGGCTTCGCGAATTCGAGCCCCTAGAGTTTGCTGAAGTTCAGAAAGCTTCTCCATGGTGTCTTCGGTAGAAATGTTGTCGTCAAATATGACTTCCGAAATAGCGTTTCGGTACAAATCGATCTGTGCCAAAGTCCCCTCTGAGTGAAAAAGGAGACACAATTCAAGGAGGGGGGCAATTGGAAGGATGACCAAAAGGAAAACAGCCAAGGTGGAGTACCCAGCAATTGCAATAAATGGTGACAACTCGTTAGAATCTCCGTCTTCTAGCATTTCCCCGTAAGGAAAGTAAAGCATGAAAGATACAATGGGCATGACAATGACGAAAGGGAGAGTCTTCTCTCTGTATTTCTTTTGAAAGGAAGCCTTCCCAAGTGATGACTGAACTAAATGATTAACCTCATCAGATTCGTAGAAATACTTTTGGTTTTGCATGTCTGCCAATGTGGAGAAGAAGAGTATGGCAATGTAAAGAAGGCTGAGAGTTGGAGAGAGCCCTATCGCAAAAAGAATAGTGTAGAAGGAAATCCCTTGCACGAGAGATACAACGAGGGAATATATGGCATAGGGAGTGGTCAGAACTGATTTGGGTCCAATGCCTTGACCTCCCATACAACGTGCGCCGAATTTTGCCCACCATGGTATAAGAGAAGATGACGAAAAGGGAGTAAATTTCGGAGGAGGTTCATTATGAATGGCATTGGTGGAGTTATCCTCCTGGTTCTCTTCCAAGTCGCCATGGACACGTTGACTTCTGTTTTGAAGCTGCATCGAAAAAAAGCTCTCGTACGAACTTAGTTTCTGATATGTCGCCGTCAGGCGAAATTTCTGGTTTGGTTTGGCAAAAAACTTTGTTGGAAAAAAAGTGTTGAAAAAAGGAAAAAGAAAAAATCCAAAGCAAAAGAAAGCAATTAAAAAAACAGCAAGTGCCTGATCCATTTAAAGTTTCAACATCATCTTTCTTAACCTACAACAATCGCTACCAGTTCCATTACTTTAGTAATTCCTCGCGAGAGCCTCTTGAGAACATCCTCTGCTTTGAATCAAACTTAACCTTAAGTCCCAATAAAAGGTGGGTATGGCCCGGTCTTTGAGCACTTCCCCGACAAGTTCAAGTTATCTACCAACGTCGTATTCTACAGACGGTAAAGTAGATTTGACACCCCGAAAAACTGACTTGGAGTTTGCAGAGGCAGAGCGTGAAGATGCCCTCCAGCTCCTTCAGGTATTTGGACCGGCTTTCGCCCGCAGTGGTAGGTTTTGGAGGTCGACGTTCTACTGTGTTTTGCTGGGAGTGGCTACTGGTTTCCTCGCCCTAGGGTTTTTCAACGGATTCACTGTTATCTTTGATTGGTGGTCGGGTGATGAGTATGAAGAAATGTTAGATGAAGGGACGTTTGAGTTTGGAAGTGGAGATTGGAGTTGGTTGTATTATACAACCGGGGGGGGGTTCGCTATTGGTTTACTGCACAATTTTCCCACCTTTCCGGACCATGTCGAGGGGTTATTTAGAGAAGTCCGTGATTTGCATGTAGAACCCAAGTCATCTCCGGTAAGTTAATTGATGGATGGGTGATGGTGTTTAGGGAAGGGGAAAGGGGGGGGGGAGGGGGGGGGGGAGGCGGGGGTAGTAAGGTCAAATTGGTGCGATCGGGGTATTTTCCGTGTTGTTTGTGAAACGTGCAGAATCACTAGATGTGTTGAGCTTTACGCTATTCGACTTCCTTAAAAATTGCTCACTTCTCTTCTCTCTCGGACGAACCAAATGGCGGGATACACACATCCAGATTATCTTCCTTACGTCTATGCTCTCTTTGGGAATAGGCGCGAGTGTCGGACCTGAAGCGGCCATGGGTAACATTGGGGGGGCTATCGGGACGTTCCTTGGCCAGAAGAAGAATTTTAGCGACCGTCGGAGGGCAATTGCCGCCTTTGCTGGAATGGCAGGAGCGATGGGGGCACTTTTTCCCTCCCCAATTTTATCGGTGCTGCTGCTCCACGAACTGTCCATTACGTCTCGTCCAGGCGACAGCCGCTTTAATGCTGCTGTGACAGCCCCTCTCGCCAGCTTTGTCCAGGGACAGGAAGTGAATGCCCAGCATGACTTCATGGAGCAAGTCTGCCTGGCAGGGATAGCCAGCAGCACAGCCTTTGCTATATTTTTCGGTCTTGCACACAAAACTTTCTTGGATCCGAGCAAACTGAAGTTCGCAGTTTACGACATTGGAGACTACAATGTCTGGCACCTTGCAGCTGCAATTCCAATGGGAATAGCCAGTGGCATCATCGGAGTTATCACCCTCGTCTTAGTGGGTCTATTTCGGAAGATCAAATACCGCATTTCGATTCGACTGAGAAACCGCGGGATTCCCATGCGCATCATAAAGATTATTATCCCAACTCTTGGGGGACTCCTCTTTGGGCTCATTGCTGTCGCCTTCCCTCTCACTCTTGGGGACGGCGCCTCCCAGCTTCCCAAAGTTGTTCAACATAGCTATGCTACCGAAACCACAATCCACCTTCCCAACGGAACCGATGTGACCAAGCATATCGAAGCTACCTTAACGCCCTCTATTCTCATCGGCACTCTCTTTGCCAAAATCCTCGCCATGGCAATCTCACTGTCCTTCGGAATGGTGGGTGGGAATATATTCCCCTGCATATTCGCCGGAACCTGTGCAGGTTGCTCCATAACGCTGGTTTATCCCACACTACCCATCACACTTACAGTCCCGTGCATGATGGCTGCCGTCCCCTCCGCTTTTGCCCCGATTCCTTTCAGTCTTGTTGGGATTGTTATATTGAGCTTTGTCATCGACGGACAGATGACAGCCCCTGTATTCATTGCCACCTTCATGTCATATCTTACCAACTGTGGCTTCGGGGTCATTCAAGGAATACTTGAGCAGCAGAATGGTTTGCAGGGCACGATGACAAACCTGCGCAACAACAACAATCACAGTCACTACCACAATTCAAATTCAAATTCAAAAACAAACAGTCCCATTGACTCGTTCAGCTACGGCTTGCTTGGCACCGGGGGGAATGAAATAAAGGGAATGAATTCGAGTGCTCTCAAAGACGTATCGGAGATCATTTTCGCAAAGGGAGGCAGTTATATTGATGACGACAACTAAAATATAATTGATAAAATGGTGATAAAATTTGTCGAATACTTTTTTGGGGGGGGGTTTCCAGAGGAGACATTTTTGTAATACAATTTACTTTCATGACATTATCAAACTATATATATTTTTAATTTGAAATAAAAAAGTTTCAAATATGTTTATAATATATAAATAAATTTATATTTATTTTTTTTTTAATTTTATAATCAATTATAAGATATAATATCAATTTAAAAAAACTAAATATAGAAATTATATTTCAAAATAAATTACAAAAAGTATATTTTTACATTTTGAAAATATTTAAGTCAAAAAAATTGCGTTTACCCAGGTAACAGGAATTAAAATTTGTCCTCTTTCCTGCTCTGAGCTGTTTTGACAAAAAATCTAACAGGGATAACAGGGAAACATCAAACATCTAACAGGGGGTGCGTGGTTATTATGGGTGCGTGGTTATTGTCTATGTTACATTTCTAAAGCTAGAACATGTCTAGATAACAACGTTGTCCGCTCTGTTTAGAAGAAAGAAATGTTAGGCAGGTTTTCCCGCCTGCCTCCTGCTTTTCCCTGCTCTTTACACAACAAAAACAAAACAATTATAAATAATCTCAACTCAACCAGCCAACACAAACACATATTTCTTTACACTTGCATCATTCATTATATTAATAACCTAACCCTGCGTGAGCATTTTTTCTCCTCCTCTTCCGCCATTGGTTAGGAAGTAGTCCGCCCGCTGTTCTGTGCCGGTGATAAATAGCGAGTGATCCTGACTTTTGTAGTTTCTCCAGGCCGGTATGGCATCAAGTAAGAGCTTGAACTGCATACCATACCCTGGATCTTTTGTGAGCAGCTTGAGCAGGGCTACAGAGTGTACTTTCAAGGCAGCCTTGTCGACAACAGCCCCTGATCCTCCCGAGTTTTCTAAAACGTTTGTCACTAGGAACCCGCAAATATTCCCCCTGAGAGCCAAGTTGAGGAGCGCGACCCTCCCGTGGGCACAGTTTGGAGCGCCGGCGACATTTTTTGCTTGTTGCGTTGCAACCGTCTGTTCGTCCGGTGCGCTCCTGGCATTAATGGTTCCATCATTGAGATGGCTGCCTGGCACAGAATTCCCATCAGCACCTGCACCCACAGCCGCGCCAGCGTAGTTCGTCGTCGTCGTCAACAAGACATTATCGACCTCTCCCAGGGCATCTTTGTAGACCCTGAAGAGGATTTCCACCATGAAGGCCGAGTCAGCGTGCAGATTGTTGTTATTGTCGGCGATGGCCTCCTTCATCAACTCGACGAACATCTCGGCGAGGGCAATCGCTTCGACGTTGCTCCTTCTACTGCTTCCTACGTGTAGCACGCGCACGGCCGCGACCAGAGGGCTTCCTCGCATTCCCCTGGCCGCACTCGCCTGAATGAAGTTCACCGCTGACCCCATATAACCCCAGTTTGCCAGTTTATCGCACAAGGGTGCCCTGACCTTGCAAATGTAGACGCATGCGCTCGTCACTAATTGGAGCGTGTCCTGTTTTGCCGCAGTCAAAGCCGTATCGCCACAGCTCCCTCCCCCGCCCGCAACTGCCCCTCCCCCCTCTGCCCTCGTAAGGATGGTAAGCTCTTCCGCCCACTTTTTCATACACATTTCTAGGAACCCAGTCGGGTCTCTCAAGTTGTAAGTGGGTTCCTTCAAGAAAAGCCTGACATACACCCCTCCAATGTATAACTCGTCCTCGAGCTTGACATACTTGACCCTGAACCCCCCCTCCAAGTTCCACTTATCCCCCCTCTTTGTTGTATCATCCAGCACGGTATTCAGAATCTCACTGATACTGTTGCGTAATTCGATTCTCATCTCGCCGTCCCAGATTAGCTCGGGCGTTTCAGCATTTTCGTCGAAGACCCTGAGCATACCTTCCGTCCCCTCCTTGAGCATGCTGACAAGACTCAAAGGCAAGAACTTGCCGAGGGAGGTGAAGCTCTCGTCCTTGGTTTTGGGGTCCCAGAGTAGCCTTGCGAGCGTCTTCGCGGCACCCTTTCGGCTCTCGTACGACTTTGTGAATCTATTGTACCCCACGAGGATGCCGAGTAGCTCGACCCACCCGCTCGTCTTTAAGAGATTGACGGCAATCGAGGGTGTGCTGCCGAGAGCCTCCAAGACGTTCCAGCCTTGAATGTGGCGTTTTTGTTTTGCGCTTGCATTTGCGCTTGCCACGTCGCCCTCTTCCTTCGTCTGCATCACCAATCCATCCCAGCCCTCTCCTCCCGCCTCGGCATTTCCCGCCTTTCCCCCTTCTCCCTCTCCTTCTAGTACCCGCAGCAATCGCCAAAGTTCATTATTTACGGCGACAGCATCGGCGAACCGGGCCTTCGGGGCCATCAGATTGAGTATGTCGGTTGCAATATCGAAGGCGGCGCAGTCCTGAGGCAGCTCTAGCAGCGAAAGCAGAATTGCTGGGCCCCTGTGCTCCCTTTTGCACAGCACTTCGTCGACAAGTCCATCCACCAAAACGAGCAGTCTCAACGCAGTAATAGCCATGACGAAGCGCTTGTCCTTGACATCGTGCCACAAGCTTTCAGCGCAATCGGATTCATCATTTGTTTCGTCATCTTTCTCTCCGCTCGCACCCGCACCCGCACCCGCACCCGCACCCGGACCCGCACCAGCACCCGACTCCGCGACTTCAACTTCCCCCTTTCCGGCACCCCCATTCAAACTCCTCTCGGTAAAGCGCAATAATGCAGCGCAAAAGCCGCTTGAATCTTCGATCTCCCTGATTCCCTCCCTCCCCCCACCCAAGCTATTAAAGACCCTAACGTACACGTCCCCTATGATAACCTCATTCTTCAGATTGGAATACAATATGTCGTCGCAAGGTCCCAATTCCTCCGCCATTGTCCGGCACCCCGCCTCATCTCTTCCTTCCTCCATATTGTCCAAGAACTTCAGCAGCTCGTTTCGCATGCTAATGTTCCAAATACGCGTCGGAGTCTCCACGTTGGTATTCAGAACGCGAAGTAGGTCGCCCGCGCGCTTGTTTCTCAGGAGTTTTGCCAACGGACGCGTCAGCATCTTCTTGAGCGCCCTTGTCAAAATGGGGTTGGCTGGAGTTTCGAGCTCATTGATCATACTGCCACTGAGCATCCCGAGCGCCTTGCAGCTCAACAGTGCGTGAGTATTGGAAGCTGCTTGCGACATTTGCTGGTTGACCTGCCCGTCGTTCTCGATGTTGACCTCCTCCAGGCTTGGATCGTACATGAGTAAACTTCGGATGAGCTGCCAAACATTCCCAGCACCAACAAGTAAGGTTTGCAGTGCTGCGTCCCTCGCCATGTTGCTGAGTCCTTCCAGAGCGTACTTTTTCACCAATGGCGCGTCGCCCCAATAAGCACCACTGACGCATCGCCTCCAGTTCTCGCACAATCTCGTGGGATCCTCCAAGCTCAATATCGCCGCCCTGCCGCTGGCGAAGTAGCAGACCCCAGCGATGGTGTGGACAACATGCATGATGATTTCCAAGCGCAGATTCTTACTGGCCAACTTATTGTCCTTCTCAGTTTCCTTCCAGGAAGAAATATAGAAATTCAGTAGCTCTTCCAAGGTAGGTACGGCTCCTTCCGCTACCAGCTCTTCAGCGTTCAACGGAGATACCAGACAGGTTTGGAACACAAGATCGACCGCAGTCCTCACGAACTCGGCCCGACGAGGCAGCAGAACAGTCTCTGATTTACCTGCCGGGAGCTTGAGCACCTCTACCAGCATTTTGTAAGCAGGGTACTTGTAGACACCGACCTCGGCTGCATGCCTCTTGCACAGAATAACCTGCGTTCTCATGAGCAGGCCGATATTGTGCATTCCGCTCATGCCACCAACCAACCCCAAACTACTGCCATCGTCTTTATTGGCATCTTCATACACTTTTCCTTCCTCCTCCTCAACCTCCTCCTCCTCATCTTCGTAGCTGCCGCTCAACACGCCGCCAGCTTCAACGATGGGTAAAAGCAGCTCGTAAGCAGCCTGGATTTTCTCGAACATCTCCCTGCCCCCAGGATTCTTGTCGGGGTGGTATTTCCTCGCCAAACTTCGGTAGCTCTTCCTGAGTTCCGCAGACCCGTCCCCGACCTTCAGATTCAAAACCTTTCTAGCTTCGTCCGCGGCATCCTCCTCCTTCACTGTGTCTCGGCTCATCTCCTTCTTCCACTCCTCCAAGCAGGCGCGCAAAACCTCAACGGGCTCTGCAATGGGCCAATCAGGGAACTTAACCTCGTCACATAAATTCGACAGATAGTAATTGTGGCAGAATAGCTCTCTTTCAAGCCTTTTGTAGGCGATCCCTGGGATGGGACAGTACTCATACTTGCTGCAGGTATTCTGCCATAGCCTCTTTGGAAAATCTCCCAAGTGCTGCCTGATCATATCCACGAGGTGCTTCCGCATGCGAAAGTTCCAGATAACCTCGGGGGTGTCAAAGTCTCCCACAAAAACCTCCGTGAACCGTTCGGGACCGTAGTTGAAGAGCATGTAGAGCAATCCTTCTGGCAAGAGGTTACCCAATATGCTCCTGACATTGAGGGGAAGGTCGTCCGCATTCGCCGCGGCTGCAAACCCACTCCTGAAGTTCTGCTTCAAGTGGGTGTCATGCAATAGCCTGGCGATGCTGTGGAAGTTACTACCCGTGTACCCGACTCCAAACATGAAGACTCCGGTAAGATATAGCTTCGCACAAGCCTCGTCATTGTGCATCATGAGCTTGTGCAACAACTGCGCCGCCGTGTCGACAACTTCGTTGTCGTTGCAGAGCATAGACTGAGCGATGACAAACAAGCTGTCTCTCTGTTCCATTCCAGTGCTCTCACTTGCTGCCTCACCGCTGGCGAGACCGCAAAGAAGCTTTTTGGCAATCGGTATCGGGTGATAAGGCACTCCCCTGCAGTCAACACTTTTGTGCATGTCAACTAGTCGAGTTAATGCCCTCAGGGCAACGAGAGAGATCTGGGAAGGGGTGTAGACCCCCTGACCCTCCGTACAGAGTTGCCACCTGAGCTGCCATACGTCCTCCATCACTCTCCACTTCCCAGTATCGATCGCAGTCTCCTTGACGCCACTGACATCGTCTTCACCTTCGCTTCCGTAGTCCTCGACGTGGGCAGCGGTCACTAGCGCCCGCGAGTGCAAGTCCCCAGTGTCGATGAATTGCCTCAGTTCGGAAACACGGAAGGGACCTCTGATCTTATTCGGGGGAGGGGGGATTTGGCCGGAAGGGGCCACAAACCAAACCTGTGGGCAACTGGCGTCAGGCGCCTTCCGCCTTTTGTTGTCGTTGTTGTCGGCGGTGTCACTCCCGGCATTGTCACCACCACCCTCTCCCTTGTGCCCTTCCGGTCCTACGTCGCTCCCGTCGGTTATCATGTTGGCGGACTCACCCACACTAGCACGGTGCAGCAAGTTTCCGATCTGCGCGCTGTTGGTGTGCCCCCAGGCAACGTATTGGCACAACTGCGCAATGCTTTCGCTGTTTAGGAGCTGCTCGGCGTTTCCGGGAATCTGGAGTCTGACCTTGTCGTTATCATCTTGATTTTTGGTGACTCCCAGCAGAGTCGCCAGCAAGCTCAAGAAACGGTGCTGCGTCTCGACGCTAGTGGTGAGTGCCATGGACCGAACCAGTATCATTACATCATTGAACGTCCCAATTGTGTCTATATGGTGCGCGTACAGCCGCTCCAGACAGCGGATGCACATGTTCGTGATGGTGGTGTTCCGGTCCATGTCGCAGAGCAAGCGGCGGAACAAGAGCTCAAACAGGCGCATGGGCTCTCCCCACGTCTTAATAAAGGCGTCTCCGGCCTCTAACCAAAGTCGCATGTATACATTTCCAACGCGTACCTCGTCCTTCAGCGATGGGTAGGGGACGCGATACTGTTGGTGATTCCACGCAACGCGACCCCCTCCCCCCCTGACATCAGTCTCTCTTTCGATAGACTTGAGTTCTGATTCAAGGGAAATTCGGAGCTCTCGTCGCGTCTGCTGGTTCCAAAGCAAATCTGGGAGGGCGTGGTCCTGCGTAATGACGTGAAACAGAATACGGAAGTTCTCGACGTTGCTCTTATCGGTGTTGCCCGTTTTTAAGTTCGCCATGCCGATCCTTCCTCTCAGTCGCTTGATGTTGGTCCCCCCCGCGTTGTTCCCGCCATTGTTATTTTCTAGCCTGCTGAAGGTGTTGGTACTCTCGATGCCTCCGCCTTCCATATCGTCCAGATTTTCCATCTCTGTATCGCTCAGAACGGGCATTTTTAAATACGGAATAAATCCACTTGGTAGAATTCGGGAAAGAAGCTGCTTTTCGGCGCAGGTCGGTGGGCCGCTCATCCAGAGCGTGACGAGATAGCGCGAAAGGAAGCGCTGACAGCTGCTAGGAGAGAAGATTGCATTATAAAAGTGCCGCAACAAAGTCGCCGAGGAGAGCGCCGAGTCTCGGACCAACACACCGCACTCCGGTTTATGATGGGTGATCATCTGCAGCAGAATAGCTGCGTTCTCCACAATTAATGCGCAAGGAGAGCGGAGCATGTCCATCAGACTTCCATAGCCCTCGGACAAGGAGTGGGCCAGCGTCTCAAAGCGTTCGGGGGCGGTAGTGTCGTGTCCTGAGCATAGAACAGACTCGAGTAGTTCTGACACGGCCATGAGAACCAGAGTGGAGATCTTCTTGGGAGGTGATTGCACCGCTGGCTCAGGTGGTATTGGCGGAATGGGCGACGAGGTCGGGGCTCGGTCAGCAGGGTCGAGAGGAGGGGGCGGAGCAATGTTGTTACCGACGCTGTTGTTGTTATTCAGCTGCAATCGCTGCAACTCTTCAATTCTCAATCTCTCTGCCTCTTCCGCCTGCTGCTTGCGTTTAAGTTCCTCCATCTGCCTAAGCTCCTCAGGAGTCGGACCCGAGGGAGCAGGGGCATCGTCCCAACCGCTTCGACTCCCCCCAACGAGAATTCCGACCAGAGTATTTGTTATGGCAGGGGGCGCGAGCAGAACCTGTTTATTGACAAACTCCTGTTCGCGGTTCCGAGGAGAGAAGGGACATGCCACAAGAACGCCCAGAATTTTCACTGCCCAATAGGCAGTAAATTGATCCCTGCTGGTAAGCAAGTTGGCCATGACTGGCAAAACGTCGCCGATCTCCAAGAAATAGCGGAAACCACTGACACACTTGACGATGCGAAACACTGCCTGAAGGAGGGTGCTCGCGGCGGCTTCGGCTCTCTCCTGCATCAAGGGAGTGATGGCGGTGGAGACCCCAGAGCCAGGCTCTGACGCCCTTACATTGCCCAAGTACGAGAGGAGACCGAGAATAGGCTGAATCGCCATCATAACAAACTTTTTGTCGGTCGAAGGGGCGACACCCTCAGGAGAAACGTTCGCATTGAACTCGAGCGCAGCCACGACAACTTCAGGGCAGCCATCAGACTGGATGTTTTGCAGCCCGGATGCATTGAGCCGCGCCTGAGCTACACGGCCGAGACGCTTCAGATACCAAATTTCAACTGTATCAGGCCCCAAAAAGGACTCAATTATACCGCCCTTGGGAACCGTCTCCTCCCTCTCGCCACGTGGGAGGAGACGATATCCGTCGCTCACCCCCTCGGTGACACACACATCAGAGTTTCCTGTCGTTAAAGTCGCGTCAAGCAAGCTGCAGACGAGTGCATCGCGCCTATTGCAAGAATAAGAGCGAGCCTGACCATCCTTATACTCGATTCGAACCTCCATGGAACTCGAACCATTCCGAACGATGGCGAAAATATCAGTCAAGAGGCGGGAGGAGACTGTGTTGCCCGTAATGACGTCCTTCTCGAGGATGTGTGACTGCGTTATTACCAAGTTACGAGGCCGCTCGTCTTTGTGTCGTCTCGAGCGCTTCGTTACACTATAGCTGCACATAGTATCGCCAGCGTCTGACCCGTACTCGAGCCTTGCCTCCGAGAACTGCGATGTCGTCACGCCCTCGCCAATGTTAAACTTCACACCAATCTCCTCGCTACCGGTCTTAATCTTGGAGGCCAGATCGCTCCGGTTCCCCTCCCCGTCGATCAAAAAGAGACGCCCCCTCCCAGTGTGGTGAATGATAAGACCCCTGGGATCGTCGGATAAAAAACCAACCTTGGACAAGCTTTGGAAATCGTACTCTTGAAGTACCGCCAGGGTGACGTGATCCAGTTCAATGAGGCCGTAAGGGCGGACGACTAGTTTGGTCGGGACACGTTCCCCCGTACGCTGCTGACGCTGTCCTCCAAATACCTTCAGACCAGCATCAGGTGATTTTCCAAGCCGCAATAAGCACTTGAACTGTGCCCGCTTCATCTCCGTCAGGAGACTTGCCCTCCAAAGGCACTTGTACTTGAACTTGTCCTTGCCAACCTCGAAGGTCCAACCATCACCATCTTCCCCTCCATCTTTTCCGACGCAGCATTTCGTCATATCAGCCCATTGGTACCGGTTCGTCTCTGAAAATGTTTCGGGATCTATTGTAGTGAAGAAAGAGGGGTGTAGCGAAACAATTCGGCTGTAGCCCGATCGCCACGACCGCAACTTTGTGGTTTGGAACTTAAACAGACTGACAGACTCGTCAACATCAGCTGGGGCGCTCATTTGGGGAGGAGGGGGGGGGGAGGAGGGGGGGGAGAAGGGTCAAGAGGCGAGGGGCGTGTCCAGAGCGGGTGGGGGATATTGGTGAAGGAAGGATATTTTGCTAAAATAAGTCTTTAGA
>Ga0115556_1002534_pt1 | contig 12059 bp, 11 predicted proteins | sample COGITO_mtgs_1104_5_FD_87282 | JGI IMG/M metagenome (GOLD analysis project Ga0115556, IMG submission 87282) | Pelagic marine microbial communities from North Sea - COGITO_mtgs_110414 | ecosystem: Environmental > Aquatic > Marine > Epipelagic | place: Germany:Helgoland, sampling site Kabeltonne... | reverse complement strand
TCTACTATATATTTTTCTCAAAAGTCACCAACGCTCCGTGCACTCATGCATGTTCGTTCTGCCATTTCAATTGCTCTCAAGATCGCTTGATCTTCCCCCAAACCCTCAAGAATTGAAGCCACAAATACTCCGCAGAACGTGTCTGAGCAAAGGGTTAGCGAAGCTTTGTTTCGGATAAAACACTCGAAAATTTCGTGATTGTTAGCTATTGCTTTCGCCCTTACCTCCAGCGCCAGATGTGCTAACGAGATTCTCATCCGTGATGTTTCCAGTGCCTTCAAAATGGTTATCTTCAGTTCTAGAACAAATAATGACGCCGTTTGGACCGCAGGTAACGATGATTTTCGTCTCGTGCGAAAGGTCTACGTTCTGGAGGAAGGCTCGCGCAGCAGAAACAATTCGCTGTCTATCAAAAAAATTTCTGCAGTTGTTGTCGACTTCGGCCATTGCATAAAGCTCTGTCTCGCTGGGCAAAATATAAGTTATATTGCTTGACTTTAGGACATCGAGACAGTTAACTTTCAGTGAGCAAGAGAAGGTTTAGAAATTGAATGGACGAATGAGAAAAATCAATGGACGAATGGGCAGATTTTACTCACCAGCTTTTTCTACGCTTGTGGGGTCAACAACGACGACTTTCTTGTCATTTTTGCCACCTTCCGTTTGACGAAACCTATTGATAGCAGCACTCAAGGTTGTGGGAGGCAAGTTACAGTCAACGACAAGTGCACGTGCTCGCTCCAGTTCAGGGTCTGTTGGCAACCTCCAATTTGCATCTTTAGAAAACAACTCCATGTCGGCAACTGCGTATGCCAAATCGCTGTTCTGCAAAATGGCAGTGTACCGCGCTGTTCTCGCTCCACAGAGGACATTAGCCACTACTTGTTCGACTCCCGCTTCTTTTAAATTTTCGGTGATTGCCGCGTTGATGTTTTCAGACGTCTGGTCACCTCCAAGGACAGTGTGGAAGGCTATCTTACGTTTTGAGGATCTGAGGACCTTCCCAATCGCCTCCGATATGTTACGACCAACTCCGCCGTGCGTTTCACGCGTCGTCCCGATTGAGCTTGTGTTTGGCAATATTGAAGACGTAGCCGACTGAGCGTTGGACACTGAGTCAATCACTGCGCCGCCCATTACAATTATATCTGATGCAAGTTTTGCAGCGAGGTCGTCTTTGTGATCACTGTCATGACCAGAGTGCAATGCCTTGGCAATCTCAATCCCAACGCGCAAATTATTCTGAACCAATCCAACGTTCACAGCGACAGTCTCCCCCCCCGTCAAAACCTTCACCTTCTCCAAAACAAACGGAGTGACGTCCTTACCGATAATATTTTGTTCCTTCGCAGCCTTCAGCGCCTCCGCAATGATAGGCAGTGTTTTATCTGCTGGTGAATTTTCAATGAGTTGTCGTGGTGTCATCCCGGCCTCTATCTTATCAAGAAGCTCGGGCTTCGGCACAGCACAAAGAACTCCCCCGTAGTCGATGGAAGCATTCATAAGCAAGGTTTGTGCCACCTCTTCAGGAGAACCAAACACAATCGGTGACTTAATTGACTCATCAAAATCGGAATAAAACATGGGAAAATATTCCGATTTATAGGCTCCTACTGTGACACCCAGTGTCTCGAGAGTCTCCAAAGTGTTGGGGACATCAAGGATGCTCTTCACTCCACTTGAAACAGTGACAAGCGGATTAGGGTTATTCGCAAGCTGGACAAGATCTGCAGAGACGTCAAGGGGGTCAGAGGGAGACAAACGGCGATGGACACCTCCCGCCCCCCCAGTGACAAACACTTTGATACCAATCTTGCTGGCGATGTAAGAAGTCGACGCTACTGTCGTTCCTCCCCAGAGATTGTCCATTTGCTTCGTCTGGTGAAGAAGGTAACCAAGCTGGCGGGTAGTCCCCTTAATGGGGGACGGCTTGGGGTTGTTGGGAGTGCTACTCGAGCAAATATCATCAATTTCCTCGGGAGAAAGCCCAACCTTTATATTGCCCTGATGGATTGCGATTGTGGCTCCAACGACACCATTCTCTTCACAAATCTGCGTTAAAGATTTCGACAGGTTCAGGTTATCCGGGTAAGGGAGACCGTGGGTCAAGATTGTTGACTCAAAAGCAACCAATGGCCTGTTGTTACTAAGTGCCTCAGATACCTCAGGATATAACTTTATAGATTTCGAAATTGTTGACATCAGTCGATTAGTTGTTCGCGCGATCATTGCGCCTTCGATGTGATGAATGATCAACTCGGACAAGGTAGAATAGTGGGGCTGTGATGGGGTGATGTGATGTGTGGTAGTAGGGTTAGGGTAGAAAAGAAAGACGTCTCGCTTTTTTTTCAGAATCCATGATCTCACCAAAGAAGCCCTTGTCTGAACCTATTAAAACTCAAATCCCACACATCCCTTTCCAATTTCGCAGATTTTTTAAGAAGCCGACGTCAAGATCAGAGAAAACTTCTCTTCTCATTTTTTTAATCATCGCTGAATCTTTCCCCAGGTATGCCTCCGCCCCCTCCAGCCCCGAAACCGCAGCTGCTTGATCTTTTGCTGATTGGCGGCGGTCATGCTCACCTACACATGCTTAAGATGTTTGGCATGAAAGATTCTGACGGCGGGTTCTTTGATACTGTATCATCCCTGGGTCTCCGAGTGACACTGATTTCTAAGGACACTCTCACCCCGTACTCTGGTATGATACCTGGTTATGTAGCGGGTCACTATGATTTTGACCAGGCTCACATTGATCTCTCCAGGATTTGTGGCTTCAGTGGGGTCAGGTTGATAAAGGGGGAGGTGAACAGAATTGATTATGACAAGACCAAGAATGGGGGAAGGGGGGGTGGGGTTGTTTATCTCCAGGAGGACAATCTTTTGAGCGGCAGCGTTGGGAGTGGATGCTTGAGAGGCAGAGGCGGAATCCGCTACGATATTTTGTGCATTGACGTTGGCTCATCGCCTAACCTTGGAAACCTAACACTAATTGAGAGTAACAACAACAAAGATGAAGGTGAAGATGAAGGTAAAGGTGACGTGCAAAAGGTTATCACCGCAGTTAAACCCATATCGACCTTTTCCTCTCGGTGGGACGAACTGCTGCAGATTTTTCAGGACAAGTGTGCCTTTCAGAAGAACCATAGCAAAGAAAATCCCCACGTTGTTGTCGTCGTCGGATCGGGAGCTGGAGGAGTAGAGCTTTGCCTGTCGCTACACTATCGTCTTTCGAACGAACTCCGAGATATAGGCGTAGACGCCTCTCACTTTAAAGTCGTCCTCGTTGCGAGGTCGGGCAAGCTCCTGTCGCAGCACAACGACAGCGTGCGTGTGATATTCGAGAGAATATTGGCAGAGCGGGGTATTGAAGTCCTCAGAAATGTGACTCCTGTCTCAGTGCAGCAGCTCGACAGAGTGAAAAAGCAGATGAATTTCGACGACGACACCTCGTTTGAATTCAGCACCTCCCTTTTCTGCACCTCTGCTTGCGCTCCTTCTTTCTTCAAGACGTCCACGCCTTTCCCTCTCACTCCCGAGAGCGAGGGGGGATTCCTCTGCATCGACAGCACCTTCCAGGTAGTCAACACCCCCGGGGTATTCGCTTCGGGGGACTGCGCAACGAATGTGGCTAGCCCGCGACCCAAGGCGGGTGTCTTCGCTGTTCGCGCCGGTGTCATGGTACGAGAGAACGTTCTCAGGTATGCCCAGGGCTTGAGACTGACCGAGTTTGAGCTGCAGATGGAGTTTCTTGGTTTGATAAGTACCGGGGACAAGAACGCGGTCGCAAGCCGGGGAACCCAAGCTCTTGAAGGCGAGATCCTTTGGAAATTGAAAGATGCCATCGATGTAACTTGGATGGAGGGCTTTCAGGTCCTTCCTGTCATGGAGGTTGACAAATCACTTCTTCCCTCGTGCGAAACAGGGTCTCTCTACAACGTCAAGGAGAAGGCTCTCATTGAGAACTTGATGCGCTGCGGCGGCTGTGGCGCCAAGGTTGGTGCCGGAGTGTTGGAGAGAGTGCTGCGAACTTTGTCGAGGGAATCGGAAGAAGACAAATCGCAATCGCCGTCCCTTCGTGACATGGATGACTGCGCGGTAATCCGACTCTCCCCCCATCCAAAGACAAAGAAACCACCAACTCACCTGCTACAGACAATTGACTACACGCCGAGCTTCTTTTCCGATCCTTACCAATTCGGTTATGTCGCTGCCATCCACGCCATGTCAGATGTGTTTGCGATGTGCATCGAAGACGTCGAGGATTGCGAGTGTAGAGATGGAGACGGAAGCGACGAGGAACTTCGAGGCGGCAGAAATGAGAGCAATGTGAACTTGAATCTGCTCTGCCTCGCCTCAACACCCCCCACTCCACGGGAGGCCATCATCGAGGACACGCTCACTTCGATAATGCGAGGGTCTTTCGATGCAGTAGAGAGTAATGGGGGCAGGATTGTGGGGGGTCACACTGTCGAGGGGCCTCTCGGACTCGGTTTCGCAGTCTCCGCAGCTGTCTATGACGGGGAGGATGGGTTCTTGACCAAGGGAGGGGGGCAGATTGGTGACAAGATCATCATGACAAAGAGACTTGGAATCGGCGCCCTCTTCGCCGCCGAGATGAGGGGACTAGGAGGCGCACGTGAGCGAGAGGAAGCCATAGAATCAATGATGGCTAGCAACAGAATTGGGGGGCAAATAGCTGCAAAAATGAATAGGAAGGGCGATGGCAGGGTAGTGAGATCTTGCACTGATATCACAGGATTTGGTCTCATCGGCCATTTGATCGAGATGGTTAAAGCCACCAGCGGGACAGTCGCAGCAAGAAACTCATCTGCAACAGTCTGTTGCGCAGCTCAAATTAACCTACGCAGGGTCAATTTTCTCCATGGGGGGTTGGAGGCGGCACAAAAGGACATTTTCTCAACTCTTCAGCCAGAAAACTATAAGCAGCGAGGTGGGGTCATAAATCACGAAGAAATTGTAAATGACGGAAATCCTAATCTCGTTGCAAAGTACAAGCTTCTATACAATCCAGAAACCTCCGGTGGCCTCCTTTTTTTCGTCTCACCCCATTTTGCACAAGAATTCACTGCAGAACTATCGGCGGCAAAAATCAGCAACTGCGAAATTGGTGAGCTCGTCGGTGTCGAGCGAAGGGGGGAGTATTGCGACGTCGAGGAGGACGGCGAGAGAATACGCAAGGGCGGAAATTATATTAAAATCAAGAATTGAGAGTAGGAGCGGGGAGGGACCCGGGGACAGGGGACAGCAACAGAGCGGACAACATTGTGATCTAGACATGTTGTTAACTTGTTCATCTAGCTGAGTTAATGTAACATAGACAATAATAACCACACACCCCCCTGTTAGATAACGTGCGTGTTTGTGTACACCCCCCTGTTAAATGCGTTAGATAATAAACCCTGTTAAAATGCGGCTAACAATTTAACCTACCACAGCAATAATTTAGCTATCTCCAAGGAAATCTCTGACCTAAAACCTGGATCTTCCCCCTTTTTCTCCAACCTCTTTCTAAGACTTCTAAACGTTAACAAGCTAACAATTTAACCCTACCACAACAAGGTTATGGGCCATAACTTGCCTCTGCGTTGTTGGGTTTTCGTTAATGTTTCTTTTTTGTGCCATCTGTGGGCTGTTCACTCCGAAGGTCGAAGTGTCAGGCAAGGAAGGGAAAATTCCTCTTTCCTGCTCTGAGCTGTTTTGACAAAGAGGTTTTTGCGATTTCGTTTACTTAAATGATTTTTTTTCGTATAAATTTTTTTAAATGATATTAATTATATAATTTTATAATATTTAAGATAACATAGTTTTCAATAAAAATAATTATTTGTAATATTCTTTTTGATAATAAAATTAAAAAAATTATACATTAAATTATAATATTTTCGATGAAATTATTTTAAAATTATTTAAAAAAGAGAATAATTATATCATATATTCATATAATATCATGAAAGAAAATTGTTTCACAAACCATGCCAACATGAAGAGAGCCCACAAACAATCGCTTTTGCGTTAAATGTTTATTAGCGCAGTATTATTATTGTTTATTAGCGCAGTTGTCAAAACAGCTCAGAGCAGGAAAGAGGAATTTTCCCTTCCTTGCCTGACACTTCGACCTTCGGAGTGAACAGCCCACAGATGGCACAAAAAAGAGCCAAAAAGACACTAAATGACCCAAAATCGAAAGAAAGATACCAAACCAACAATCGTCGAAAATTTTTGACAAGGAGTGAACAGCAAGGAGGTATTATTATCTAACAGGGGGGAGGTATATCTAACAGGGGAACAGCAAGGAGGGGGAAATTCTGCATAATCAATCAATTAATTTTGCAAACAACTTATTACATGTGCATCTACTAAACTAACTTAATTTTTCGTGTTATCCATCAAGCTCGGCATGAAGGAAGTTTCCCCTCACGCTGATACAGATGGGAACTTGGTAGTCCCCCCAAAAATGGATGAGATCTCCCTGAACCCGAATTAAGTGGAAAATCAGCGAGGGGTGAGTGAATAGAGGTCACGAAAGATGGTGAACATGTGATGCTGCTTACCTCGAAGCCGTCCTGGCGGTCAAAAGTGCTGAGACCGTAGTTTGCGATGGATTCCTTTGGCCAGCCAAAGCTGCCGTCTTTCTTGGTTGGTTTGCCGTGCAGCATGACTTCCCGCTTCACTATTACTGCGTTTAGCGACCAATTGCTGTTATAACTGGTGTGGCATCTATATTTGGGTCCAGGGGTAGTTATGCACTCGGAAACGCCGTCAAGGCCCTCGAAGTTGTCGCAGTAATAGCTCCAGTGGTTCTTTCGTCTATTGATATTTGTTTGTTTTTTTGTGCAAAAAGCGTGTTCGTTTTGGATGATATTAGAGTTTCGAGTTGGGAGACATTCAAACACAACAGAAGGTCAGATATATATCTTGACAGACGCACGCCAGACCTCACCTCTCGATTGGCTTTGTACTCGCCCAATTGGCCGCCTTTCCGCAGGATTTAAAGCTATCGCAACCCTGCTGGTTTCTGCTTCTTAAACGAACTATCCAAGCACCCTGTTCGAGCATAACTATCGCCCCAAGGAGTTCCTTGTGAAATTCTTCTTTGGTCAGTGTTGTGTCCGCCATAAAATCCTTCTCGAGGAAGATGACATATTCGCTATCCTTCATCTCTTCTAGCGCGTAGTAGAAAGCGCTCCCAATGGTCACTACATTATCTCTGGATGGATTCATCTTTACATCAGGAATTTGACGTGGTTCAAGGACTTTGAAGTTAAAATCTTTTCCAAGCGCTTTTTCGATGGGAATCCCAGCATTCGCGATGAGTAGTCGCTCACTGCTTACGTCAAGGAGCCCCATTTCATCCCACGAAAGCATTGAATTAAGTAGTGTCACAGGTGTATTGTAAGTGAGTGCAACTACACCAATTTTTCTCTCGCCAATGTCCTTCAGCTTCCCTTTTATCTGCAGACAATGTTTACAGCAGTACATGCCGAGTTGTCAAAAGGTGAGAAAAAGGAAGAAAGTGCGAAAAACCAGTGAACCCAGAGCTCGTTCAAGACACGTAATTACTCAAGATTTTTTATTCCCCAAACCTCCACTCACCTCATTGACATCAAGACCTTGAGTTATTTTGATGTTATTTTCTACGAGTGATTGTGCTCGGTAGCCATCGTGAGGTCCGCCGACGCAGAAATCACTATTCTTGCTATTAAATTGTTGCAGCGACTGGGCGAAAGTGTCGAGGTTAACATAGTCCAGGACATTTGCTCGAGCCCCTTTCCCCTCGACTTCATTGTCATATTCTGAGAAAAGTGATTGTTCCTGTTCGTTACTAAGCGTCAGTTTCTCCCACTCAAATAGTTTGATCTCCTCGTCAGAAGGCCCTCGTTTCAGTGTCCCCCAGGTGGGACTTCGTTCAAGTGTACGGAAGGGTGTGCGCATCAGTGTGTTAGCAGTAAATAACTCCTGCAAGCGAGCCAAGGCTATTTCATGACTGCTTCTTCTTTTACTCACTTGTTTTCGTCATTCTTGTCAATACCAACGCAACCCGCCTTCTTCTGACAAATACCCTCTGCTTTACCACAAGAACCATTTGCGCACCGAATTTGACACGCGCAGACAGGATTTCCCTCTGATTCTCCTGGACAGGTGACATCAAATTGCGCTTTTGAAAGAGAAATCCGCGAAGCATCAAGAGAAGGAGAGAAAGACCGCACTACCCTCTCCATCGTTTTTACTCCCGCAAATTGCGGGTTCAGGTCTGGAAGTACAGCGCGTAACGAAAAGGCGCCAGTCTTCTGACCCCGGGGAGATGAGATTGTCTCAGACGAAGTTATTGTAATCTGTGTTGGTGATGTATCAGGAGGGGGCGGTGCGGAGGCGATGGTTCTTTCGTTCCCAGGCTTAGTATTCGATTTTGTACTCGGTTTTACGTTTGAAGTATCTTTGAAAGTGCCACCAACGCTACTACCGATTGCTTTGGCCTGCGCTCTGTCAATGTTGTCATTCAAATCCTGATTGTATTCACTTGAATACTTGAAGCTTTCACCTCTCTCAGCTGTCTCAGTGCGACTTCTGTCAAAAGAATAGCTGGGACTTTCGCCGGCCAAGAAGGAATAGTATGCAAACAAGAAAAGTGCTCCAAGAAAAAGCTTAGAAACGAAGGAAGAGGGTGGGGATTCGGTCATGTCTGGAACAGAGGAGGACGCCAGTTTTTCATCGGCAGCAACTGGAGTGATATGTTGGCGCTTATGAAGGCTCGGCATCTTAATGATATCATGAAAAAATCCTCCCAAAAAAGGAAAGGATGTTTTTTTGAACTTTTTTGCCATCGGCGGAGTTTGGAGTTGAAAAATGTGATTTTCATCATCAATTATGCAATTATAAATCTCTCCCTTCCACACAAATAGTCAATAACGACTAAAAAAAAGGACTCGGAACCTTCACTGTCGTAACCTCACTCTCATCACCTACACCGTCGACGCTGACATTTGGAGAATTGAACAACAGTGCCTTATTAGGGGTGATCATTGCGTCTCCTGGCATAGCCTACTTGTAGAAAAATGACAAGAGTGAGCTCAGTTTTGTCCAGCTAGTTCCTGTCCTGTCGAGCTAGTTCTTGTCGAGCTAGTTCTTGTCGAGCTAGTTTTCATCAAGATTGTTCATCTCTAGCTCGATTTTGCTTCGCGCTCGACATCTTCTTCACCCAGTCAATCGATCGCTTCACTTACCTGGGGAAAATTTGTTCCTGCCCTCTGCCTTTGCAAGTGCTGTGTTATCTGTTTCCTAGGGTTAGGGCACTTGTAAGCCGACACAATGAGTCGCAAAGAACCAGCCGTCAAGAAACCAAACTCAACAGAGTCCCTGCGAGTTGTTTGTGTTGCAGGAGAGGCAGGAGACGGAGGAGGTGCCAAGTGGCTGATTGCTGAGGGAGGGGAGAATAACGGACTTGAATTGAATTGCTGCTTACTTTCTTGTTGATTGCGGATGCGCGGGGGGGATTGGACCTGTAAGAGAAGCAACAAAAGAGAACCGGCAAGGTGAGCTAGCGACCCAAAACAAACCAAAAAAAGATGCACAAGTTGACTCACAAATTCGATTTCCATTGACAGATTCCTAACCTTTTCTCCCTCCTCACCCCCCCCTCTTCCCGCAGCAGCAGACGATTTCCCCAACTCGTACTCTTCGATTCCCCGAAATATCTTCTCCATCTCCATTCTCTGCATTTCTCTCAGCATTTCCGTTTCATTGGGCACAGACACTTCAACCGCTTGCATTCTCTTCTTCTCGGCTTTCAGCTCTGTCACTGGCATCAATTGGCGAGATTTCACCTCTCTGATATCGAATGTGTACGTATAGCTTTCCCCTCCCACCTCTTCTTCCACACCAAAGAACACACGTCCCGCCCTCCCACTGCTCCCACCACTAAGCGCAGGAAACAGTCCTTCTTCAACCCAGGCCAGGAATGAATAAGCCTCCCAACTGCTCACCTCTCCCCGGATATTATACGGGTCTATACTTTGCGGGTGCGGTATTCGGCTCTTTCTGTCAGAAGAACGTAGGACTCGGCTCACGGGTGGGGAGCGAAAACAGCTCGGAGGAAAGCATTCATTGTGCTTGGTGATGATAGTCAGGGAGGTCAGAATTACCGACTTCAGGAGGAGAATCTCCTCACTCCTCTTCCCTCCGTCACCACCTATCGGACTACCCTTTTTGTCAGTAGGGTGGGGCAAAGAATAGGGAGAAGGGGGTAGACCAGATAATTCCCTCCTCTTTTTCTTTGGTGGCATCCCAGATTCAAGGATATATTCGACCGATTGAAAGAGGTACCGAGAAAATTACAGAGAGAGGCCGTGCAGGGCTGAAATGCGAAAAATTATTTCCCCCAGCTTTGGTGCTAAAGCGATTCCCGAACTTTTCTCAAAAAACAAAAACGAAAAGACATTTAAAAATCACGCCCTAGGGACTTAAAGTCCTCACGGGAAAACTCCGCAGAGACATTACGTTACGAATCTTCCTCCTCCTGGTGGCAGCTGACCTTTTATCTTCCGACCCACACGGGGAAAAAAGTCCTGCAGCCCGGATGGCAAAACCGGGCACACTCGTGATCAAGAATGGGGTCCTTGCGCTCCTCGTCGCCCAAATGGTTGTTTTAATCCTCCTTATCCGTTCCTCCCGGACGTCTTCTAAATTGGACGACATGTATTTTGCAAGTACTGCTGTGTTTCTTATGGAGTGTACAAAGCTGATAATTTGCTTGGGTGTTGTCTGGTGGAGAGAGGGGCAAAACATGGGAAAAACTTGGGAGTTCCTCATTTGTAATATAGTGAACCAGCCAACGGAGATACTGAAGCTTTCTGTGCCCTCCATTCTTTACGTGATACAAAACAACCTCCTGTACATTGCACTCACAAACCTGGATTCTGCAACATATCAGGTTTGTTACCAGGTTAAGATTCTGACAACGGCTCTTTTCTCGGTCGCCATGCTTGGCCGCCGTCTATCGCTGCAAAAATGGAGTGCTCTTGGGGTGCTGACGATCGGGGTGATGCTCGCGCAGCTCTCAAATGTTTCAGACAGCACTTCGTCTAATCCCAAAACGGAGCAGAATAAGGCAAAGGGTTTGGTCGCAGTTTTTTTGGCTGCTTGCACAAGCGGATTTGCTGGCGTATACTTTGAAAAAATACTAAAGGGGGGGAAAGCAACGCTGTGGGTGCGCAACATTCAGATGGGAATCCCAAGCATTTTTGTTGCTATTTTGGGAGTGTATGCAAAAGATGGGGCCAATATATATGCGCAAGGTTTCTTCTTTGGCTACAATATAAAAGTCATCCTTGTGATAATCATCCAAGGTATAGGAGGTTTAATCGTCGCCGTTGTTGTCAAGTACGCGGACAACATTGTGAAAGTATTCGCGGCAAGCTTTAGCATAGTTGTAGGAAGCATCTTGAGCATTTTCTTTTTCAGCTTCAAGCCCAACCTGACGTTCGTCTCGGGGGCAGTTTGCGTTTGTCTGTCGATTTTTCTGTACAGTCGACCGGAAAGAAAGAGTGCGCTCCTACCAACCAGCAGATAGAAGTATTATTGGATTAAATTGGTTGAAAAAGCAGGTATTTATTTAAAGACTACTTTTTTCTCTCAAACGACGACGACTGGAAGCAGAAAGTGTCCAAAACGTAAAAACCCCCACCCCGACGCTGTGCACCACGTCAGCAGGTGTGTCCAAATCTCAAGACAGGTTCTGCTTTGCACACTCTTTTCATTTTGAAAAAAAAAACACAGAGATAAACGATAAACGACTCATGGGCGATCAGGAGCAAGAATACCGCCTACTCTCAATCCGATGAGACTTCACTACACTGCTACCATGCTGTTTTCCTTATCAGCAGCAGCGTTACGGTTCTCTGCCACCCGCTCCCACCGTTTTCCATTTTCGTCCCCCCCCCCCCCCCCCCCCCCCCCCCCCCCCCCCCCCCACCCATTACCGACGCGCGGGCCCCCCCCCCCCCCCCCCCCCCCCCCCCACCCCCCCCCCCCCCCACCGC
>Ga0115556_1002513_pt1 | contig 12109 bp, 6 predicted proteins | sample COGITO_mtgs_1104_5_FD_87282 | JGI IMG/M metagenome (GOLD analysis project Ga0115556, IMG submission 87282) | Pelagic marine microbial communities from North Sea - COGITO_mtgs_110414 | ecosystem: Environmental > Aquatic > Marine > Epipelagic | place: Germany:Helgoland, sampling site Kabeltonne... | reverse complement strand
TCCCTGACGTCCGTTGTGTTGCCCGACAGTCTCACGCAGCTGGGCATTGCAGTGTTTGGCAATTGCTCCTCCCTGACGTCCGTGGTGCTGCCCAACAGTCTCACACAGCTGGGCGGTGGAGCGTTTCAGGATTGCACCTCACTGACGTCCATGGTGTTGCCTGACAGTCTCACAGAGATAGGAAAGTGGACGTTTCTTAGATGCTCCTCTCTGACGTCCGTGGTTATGCCTGATAGTGCAGTGCTTGGTGATTATGTGTTCGAGCAATGCGATGCCTTGCTGCAGAAAGCAACTTTTGCTGGATTTGACTCAGTTGAGCTCTATCTTCGACATCGCTACATTAGCATCACTCTACGGAAATTAGTCCTGCGACTTTTAGGAAAGTATAATCGAGCGGTCAACAATGCGGAAGGAACAGAGGCAGAGAAGCACGCATCAGTACTTGCGCAGTTCCCTGCTGACAACTCTGGATCGCTGGACGTTGGTCTATTTCTGAAAGCGATGAGTGCTTCAGGGGGTGATGGAGAGAAAGGTTTGGTAGGGTACATATTGAAATTTGTGTGAAACGTTGGAGCGAGAGGGTGAATTTATTACGAGAGTTTTCGAGTATATTTGAACAAAGGGGCATCGATCTTTTCCTTTTGCAAAAAATGAAGATTAAAGTTGAATAGTCGTTCTTAAAGCACTATTTTTTTACCCAATAATATTACAATTCTAACCCTAACCTAACCCTAACCCGAGGATAAAATGTTACAAGTCACTACTCCTCTACTAACCTCCAATTGGCTAAGTTTCGTGCCTTGCTGTACTCCACGATGTAACACCAATTGTCTTCCAATTCAAATTTAGTCTCGTCTTCATTTTTCATCCCGATCCACATCTTGTGCCATATTTCGCAACCTTCCCAGCTTTTGACACTGTCGATGAGGGAGTCTGGGAGGTAAATTAGGAACTGGTACATGCCTTCATCGTTAACAAAAATCTGGATTGGCGCTCCATGTACTTTCTTGGGGTAAACTCCGACGCAACCCCCGGACATGTTAAAGCTCAAATAGTGGCCACAATATTTGCTACCCTCCTCTGCACACACAATTCGGTAGAAGCCACGGCCAATGCTGGCCTCGCACTTCTCAAAACGGAAGCGGCTTTTCTTCACGTCCGTAAAGTTTGGCCTCACCCAACCGCTGCCATCGCAAGCCATCGCGAACTTGTCGTTGTCGTTTTGAACGATGCTGTAGATTTTGTCGACGGAGGGTAGTAATTCGTCCTCACACCTCCTGTAACCCTTCGGCACGCCAACATTCGCCACCAGAGAGATAAACTCGATGGCGCATGCCTCTTCATAGTCTTCCAAGACGTTCCAATGTTTGTTGTTATCAAGACCCAGCCACAAATCGTCCCTGTTATTGTAGTCGATGGCCTGCAGTGTATACAAATCGTTGTTTGTTGAGTTGATGTGAAGCTTGAATTTCAAAGCAAATGATTTGTCACCCGTCAGGAGCACACCATCGGGATTGTTTGAATAGGCAAGAGCATGTCCTGAACATTTGCCAGGGTATTTGTTGACGATGTAAAACAAATTCGAAGCTCGGCCCCCTTCCTCCTGTACACTCTTCAATTTCCACCGACTCATTGATTTGTTGTAGATAGACCTGCACCAATTTTCCTTCCCGTCAATGTAGCTAAAATGCTTGTTGCTCTCCTTGACATAAAGCGCGAACACTTCGTCAGTATTTAACCCACTAATTTCGTCTTCTGACAACGGTCGGTACCCACGAGGGATTGAGGACGTTTTTTGGTTAAATTTCAAGCCGAAGCCTCCGCAACAGCCTTCTTCAGCGTCGCAATTCTTAATAAAATGATTCCAAAACATTTGACGGTCTTGTCCGAGCCAGCAATTGGAAGTTTTGTCGAAGAGCTGGAAGGTAGTGCTCTCTTTGTCGTTTCCGGCATCTTTGTCTTCGATGTAGAGGCAGAACTTACACGCCTTCGATTTGTCACTGGTAAGGATACAACGGAGCGAAGGGTGACAAGTGAGGAAAGTGCCGCTCCAGATCGCGTCTTCGTAGGCGCTGGTAACATAAAACGAATCATCTCCATCTCCTGTTGGAACAAAATTGTATTGGCTGAGGAATGTTTAAATGTGTGTGTCAGTGAAGGGAAGGTGATCCCCCGTCTGTCACTTCACTTGCTAAGCCGTGTCCGCAAAACAGCTGCTCCTCACCTGTCACTTTTTTTATCGTAAACCTGCCTTAAGAACCCCTGCTCGGTCGTATAGCTCAAGAACTTCCCCGTGTCGTAGCTGTAGAGAGCGATGGTCTTATCTCCGAGGTTGAGAAATTCACTGGTGCCTTCAAACGGACTAAATCCTGAGGGAGGGGATGGACGGTTCATTTCAGATTTGGTCTTTTCAACCGCGACGATGCGATCGTTGGGCTTCTTATGGTTATTTTCGGCCTGAATTTTGACAAAGTCATACAGGTTGTTAAGCCCTGATTTGACCCATTTTCTGTGCAGGCGGGACCACTCGCTCTTCCCCACAGACCCGTCCTTATCTTTGTCGAGAGCACCCCTCAAAAACCCACTCAATCCCAGCTCCTCGGCCTCAGCGTCCATCAAATTGTCCATACTAATCTCAAACTTTGAGTAAGGAACCGCGACATCCCGACTGAAATCGAGCGTGAGACACTCGTTCGCATACTGGACGTAGGTATAGACATCCGCAGGCGACTTCTTTAGCCACTCCTCAACTTCTTCAGTTCTCGAAGGTTTCTCGGGGCGCCTTAACTTGATAGTCATGGAACTCTTAATCTCCAGCAGTATATCCATTTGCCCATCCAGCTTTGAGTTCATCTCATCTAGCTTTACACCCATCGCCGCCATCTCCTCCTTGAAGGCATTCTCGCTGATTCCTGCAGAAGATGCGACCTCCTTCATCAATTGTGGGTTCTTTGAGACCTCCGAAGCACCTCCCATGCGATCAATCTTACTTCCCAGTGCTTTTACTTCGCCAAACGTTTTCGCAGACATCATCATGATTTTGACTTGTACAGCTAGTGACATATCTTCCATTATCTTCGCCATTGCGTCGTCCAATTCCACGAACTTTCCAGCGTCGCTGCTCGCATTGAGCATCTTGCTGAAGAATCCCCGTCCGGAAAAGTTTTTCATGAACTCGTTGGCGTCGTTAATCGCGTCTGCAAGCTTCTTCAGGTGGATCGCAAGTGCACCGGGTGGGATTTTTGCCCCCTTTTCGGCTGTCATAGACGCGTTCATGAGCTCAGATAGCAGCATTCCGACCTCTGCAACCCGACCACCGAGGTCCTCACATGCAGCCTTGTTGCCGCGGACTTGTTGGGCAGTCGATAGAGCCATCTTCATAGCCGTTCCCACAGGACCCAAAAATGGGAACTCTGTCACTAATTCTGCAATCGGACCAAGAACCTTGTTGCTTATTTCCTCAAAATTATCGTTCAGGAAGTCCACAGCGCCTTCTCCAGAAATCTTCTCCACAGCCATCATTCCTAGTTCGACTTTCTCACCGACCTCATCCGCGAGTTTATTTGCCTGATCAACCCTGTCATTGACTTCATTCAGGAATTTCTCCGCTTTCTTCTCCGCAAAGTTATTCCCCTCATCAAGGTCGTCATCAGTTTTGGAAGCAGGGCGGACCTCACTTTGCGGCATTATTTGGGGCGAGCCACTGCTTCCTTTCCACCCTCCTCCACCATCGTTTGCAGCCTGTCGCACAACACCCCGTAGCTCTTCAAGAAAATTCTTCTTCTCACTCTCGAGCAGCTCAATCTGCTTTGCTTGCAGCATGTTGATTTCCTTCTGTAGGGCGTTCGCTTTCTCTTCAGATTTTAGAGCACGCTCTTGCGCATCAATCAATGCCTGCTGATTGACTGAAGAACCCGAACCCATGTCGAGACTCAACTGGCAACAACAAGCCGACGACTCCAAGTTGGGGGATTTGGAACTAGTATTAAAAGATGTTTCTGTAATTTTTAATTATAGGCCGGTACACGGTACTTAGCTAGTATACTGTATTAGTTGTGTTAGGATTTACAACGAAAAGAGGGGGGATCCTTTTCAAGTTGGTCGAAAAATGCGAAAGAGCACGTTTCGACGATTCGACGATTTCGACGTTTTTTGTCAAAAAAGCAACGTTCTGTGAAATTGGCTAGGGACCTATATCTCCACTTCTGATTAGCTTATAATAAAAATTCGACCACAAAGTTCGTTCAAAAGCTTACGAGAACTTCCCCTACGCTCTTTGACTCTAAGCGAAGTCGAAAAGCTGAGATCTACCCTCCTCTCACTTCCCAAAATAATGTTGAATCTGAGTGCTCTTCTCGGCATTTCATCTGAATGGTCGTCATACACTTCCATATTACTCCTTTTAGGATTATTGGTTCGGTTGAAATCCGCGAAAAAAAATGCGAGAAGAAATGAGTTGAAGGCCCTTGCTACTGCTGCCAGAGAGCGGAGGGAGACAAAAAGGCACGACGTCGCTCTCGAATCTAATCCTGAGACCTCAGAAGACGAGTTTGCGTTCAAGACGATTGGTGAAATTCAGAGGATGCAGCGTGCCAAGTGGATCTCGGATGCAAACATGATCTCAGGCTTGGCGAGGCGGATTAGGCGTTTCGCTGGCCCAGGAAGCAAGGTGAACGCCGTCACAGAGGAGCTTTATCAAGAGGCGTTTGACGAAAACCTAAAAAAACGCGAGAAATATCAAACGACAAAGACGCCACTGGCTCACACTCCAATTTCAATCAAGGACTGCATCGGGGTGAAGGGTTGTTTGATGACGGGGGGGATTGCAGTGCGCTCCCACCCTAAACATATCTCCGAGGCTGACTCGGTGTTGGCAAAAATCTTGAGGGAGAGCGGCTGCCACATTCTGGCCCGTGGAAATGTGAGCCAGTGCATGATGCTCCCCGAGAGCCACAACAATGTTTGGGGCTTAACTCGCAATCCCTGGGATCTCAGCCGCACGCCAGGAGGCAGCAGCGGCGGTGATGCCGCTTTGGTGAGCACAGGATGCGTGCCCCTTGGTGTTGGGACCGACGTGGGGGGCTCAGTGAGAATTCCCGCCGCGTTTTGTGGCCTATCTGGTTTTAAGCCTACCACCGGTAGAATTAGTAAGCGAGGGTGTATGGCGCCGCGTCCGAACGACAGACATGGGCTTGGAGAGGTAATACCTTCCACGCCGGGTCCAATTGGTAGGTCAGTTGACTGCTGCAAGCGGTTCATGGAAACAATATGGGACGGAAGGATGTTCGAGCTCGACAAGGGTGTCGCGCCCATCACATGGAAAGAGGAGGAATACAGCAGTACCAGGAAACTCAAGATTGCATACTTTACCAGTGACGGTTGGTTCGAGCCGTGTTCTGCTGCTCGTCGTGCCACGATAGAAGCGGCGGATGCTCTTCGGGCTCGAGGGCACGAGGTCAAGGAAATTCCGTTTCCAGGCGATGGCTGCCAAACTTATCAGCTCTACGTGGCTCTCGTGGCAGCTGAAGGGAATATGAGAGGCTTTACGGAAGGCTGCGACGGAGAGGAGCTTCTACCAGAATACAACGTTCTCAAGGCAGCCGCGAACATTCCAAACTTCCTCCGCCCAATAGTGTCCGCTTTTTTGGACAGGAGGCGAGGGTCGCTTGTTAAGGCCTCCCGCAGTGGAGGTTTGAGTGTGTATAAATTCTGGCAGCTCCTCGCCGATGTGACGAGTTTGAAGAAGACGTGGGCAGAAACTGTCGAAAACTACGGGATAGATGCCATCATCCACCCCACCCTACCGCTTCCGGCCTTGAAATGCGGCGCGAGCAAAGATCTCACTGGAGCTTTCAGCTACACGCTCCTGGCGAATCTAATTCTCTGGCCTTCTGGGACCGTCCCTGTGACGACAGTCAAGAGAGGAGAAGACAAATACCCGCTTGAGGACTTGCCTCCATTCCAGCGCGATTTCTGGGCAAAAAAGGCGGGAGAAACAATGGAAGGGAGTTGCGGCATGCCAATGTCTGTCGCTGTACTTACACCGCCAATGAGAGATGAGCTGTGCCTGCGCGTCATGAGAGAAATTGAGGAGGAGGTCAAATTCGAAGCAAGGCCAAAGGCCTATTTTTGATCGATTTTCCAGAAAAGAAAAACCATAAATTAAAGAAACGGTTTTTTACCACCAGAATCCTGTTCAAACAGAATCTTGTTCAAACTTTTGCACTTCTTTTCTATTTTTCTCTCTACAATTTTCAGCCAAGGAAATTTTCCAATACGAATTCAAATACGAGAAACTAGTCTAGTCATCACCGCTCAATTTTTTATAGGAAACAAAGCCAGGATTGGTCTGAGATTTCATCGTAATGATTCCCTCCTCAATCTCCCGCTCTCTTCTCCGTCGCCCGAGCTCTTCTTCTTCACGAAGGTTGTTGTTCTGGGGACGGCTATGGACCGCGCCGACGACACCTCCAACTACACCTTCTACGACCCCACCTCCCAGCCTTGCCACCAAGTTCTCATTCCTCCTGACAATCTTCTCAAGCTTGTCCAACCGCTCGTCGATGACCGCTAGACGAGCCTCGTGCCTGGCGTCTGTCTGGATCGACAGCTGCTCGGCACTTATTCTCTTTTTCTCCGCCTTTGCTTGGCTGCTACTGTATTCCCAGATCACAACCCCGCAGGCCACACTAAAAACAATAGTTTCACCAAGAATCTCGGCGCCTTTGGCAATGGCGTTCTCTTCAAGCAGTGGATTCACGCTTTTTACCTTGAATCCCTGTGATAGCAAAGTCAGTCTCTGCGTAGACGCGTGCGTGAACTGTCCCATGTGAAGGAGGATCGTTGACAAGGAGGGGTGCTTCAGGGCCTCCTTCTTCAAACGCTTTGCCATCGGTTTCGAGAGGGTCTTTATCAGCAATCCGGTTATTTTTGCAATGGGAAGGGCAGCCGCCATGGCGCCGAGGCTATGGGTTAGAAAGAAGCGCTCTTGAAGATACTTGGATAAATTAAATGCATTTCTAAAAATGAAAAATATTCCTCGATTTAAAAGCATGTACTCGTTGCCCATCCTGACGTAAATACCGAAATTTTTTACACCCTCTTCCCTTCCTCGTACAGATAGACGCAAAAAGTATGGCAGAAATAAACAATGTGCTCTTTTCATCACCCTCGGGTCTCCCACAATCCTCCCCGCAGCGGACTGGCAATATTGGTGCGGGTGCTCGTCAAAATGCAGCCCCCTCCTCCGGCGGTAATGCAGACTGGTTCGCGAGCGAACCGAGTATGCCCGGAATGGGGTCTAATCACGGCCAGATGAACAGTGCGGGCCAAATGATGAGTTCTGGAATCAACAGTGGCTCCTACAACAATGTTGGGGGTCAGATGGGGGGCTCTGTGGGCAGCAACATGGGCGGCGGCAGCATGGGAGGTCCCATCGGCGGCGGCAACATGGGAGGTCCCATCGGCGGCGGCAACATGGGAGGTCCCATCGGCGGCAACATGAGCGGAAATATTGGCGGCGGCATGAGCGGCAACATGGGCAGCAACGTGGGCGGAGAAGATTATGAAAATGAGCCTCCCCTTCTTGAAGAGCTTGGCGTGAACATTCCTCATATCGTCGAGAAGACAAAGGCCGTGCTGCACCCGATGAAGAGCGTGGACCCAAATCTTATGGACGACACTGATATGGCCGGCCCGTTAGTGTTCTGTCTGCTTTTGGGAGCGACTTTGCTCCTCCGGGGCAAGGTGAGTGAGCCCAGGAAGGGGGCCAAAGCGGTACTGTGCCATGACGATGCCCCCGGAACATCTGCATCTGCATCTGCATCTGCTATTTCAACTTCTAGACCGAGACTCGACTCGACTCGACTCGACTCGACTCACCCATTATTTTTCTCTTTTTTCTCTCCCGTTATTATTTATTTCACCTCCAACGAAACGAAGGTCCACTTCGGTTACATTTACGGATTTGGAGTGTTTGGTTGTCTGTCAGTCGCGTGCGTGATTCAATTGATGGCCGTGTCGAAGGACGTGCGAACTTGGCTCGTTTTCAGCATCTTGGGATATAATTTACTCCCAATCAATTTCCTAGCCGTCGTAGCAGTTTTAATCAATCTCAAGAGTTACTTTGGCTTTCTACTTTCCGCGGTGGCAATAGGATGGAGCACGGCGGCGAGCACGAGAATATTTGTGAGCAGCTGTGGGCTGGAGGAGCAAAAGTATTTGATTTCTTATCCGATCTTCTTGCTGTACTCTGTGTTTACAATATTAACTGTATTTTGATATATATAATAGTGCACAGTGTACAAAGAGAATTTAGCAGCAGATTCTAGCTAAAGTTAATGCGTCGTTTTATATCGTCCATTAATCAACATTCGGCGCGATGAAGTTCGTAAAGTTTCTACTCTCGTTGACGAAGGGGTCGTCTCTTCGTCCCACCACCAGCCCCCCTGTATCAAATTTGGCTACATTTTCGTCGCTTGTAAAGAGGTCGTTGGTAATGAAACGCACAAGTTCCGATCTGCTCTCGATTGTGCTCGTTAGCATCGCCAACATTTCTTCATCGTTCGACCGCAATTCGATAGCCGCTTGGAAGCTGGTGGCGGGGCCGTTGGTGGTGAGGACGGCGAACATTTTCTGAGAGTGAATGCGGGTCTGGAGTGCCCAAGCAGTGACGGTTGCGAGTCCATCGCTACCTTCGCGGAGGGAGAGTTTGCCTTCTAAAGGATGCTTGCGCGGAAAGTTAATGTTTCTTTCGTCATTTGCTGTCACTTTCCGGACAGCCAGCCGAACCCTTTCACCCAAAACGCTCCAATCATCATTGAAAAATCCACCTTCGATAATCTCGCGGCACTCCTCCAACAAAGTCAGGAAAGAAATTTTGATCGTAGGCAGCACTACAATAGGAATAGTATGAATAACGTTATCGCCATCGTCAGGGCCGTCCGCAGCGTCGACAATGTCGCTGTGTTGTGCGTCGATGTGTGTGTCGCTATCGCCAACCAAAGCAAATGTTACTGCCGCCTCCCTCTCGACACCGTCGACCTCCACAACTCCGTCAATGACGCAGTCTCCGGCTTTCCAAGCGTTTACCACAGAAGAACCTAACAATTGTGTGACTTCCGCTCCATCCCCTGGGTTATGCGTCAGTTCAATTGTAGTGACTGGAGCGAAGCGACGTTTCACACTAAGTACCAGCCGAACACCCATGAATTTTACTGGCGTGCAATTGTAGATCTCGGTTAAAAAGGAGATGTTCCCATCGGTAACGCTGAGACTGATGTTCACGGCAAGAGGGTCAGAGCTGCCGGTAGCTACAATTGTCTTGGTGAACTTTGGATATTCTTGTCGTTCTTGCTGCTGCTGCTGCTGTCCAGAACGGACAAAGCTCTGGGGTCTTTGAGCAGCAACAATGTCACGCACGACCTTCTTTACGTCTCTGTTTTCACCCCCATTATTATCAACCTTTTGTCTTCCGTTAACACTTAATTTCGCAAAATCACCAGTAGCATCAAAAATATCAACAGCAGGCACCTTCGGTGATTCATTCTTTAACGGCTCAGGTGTGGGCAAGTTGTCGATTGCCGATTTAGGACGCGAATTGAAAGAAACAGGGGTAAATCGAACGTCAAACGCAGCACTTGAAGTGCTGGCATCGGCGGCACTACCGTCTTCGCTCTCATCCTCGCCCAAGACAAACTTCCTAATTCTACGCCTTGACTTTCTGGCAAATTCCGACATGGTGTCTTTCAGAACACCCTCGCCCTCGCCGTGAATAACACCTTCAAGAAAGCTTAGTGCCGCTCTGGCACTCTCATCATCGTCGCCGTCGTCACTCTCGGCTTTCCACCACACGACTGCCTCTATCACCCCGACCACTCGGAAGAACAAGGACAAGGACAGAACATCTCCAGTTGCCAGCAAAGGCAGTAAAAGGGGGCCAAGTGTCGTCACGATTGTTAAAGGCAAAGTGGACGGCGGGTGACTCGTTGTTCCGATCGCCGCCGCACTAGAAGCACCAAAACCGTCGGTGCCGGACAATCTTCCTATTGATTGATCCGAATCTTTCCCAGACGACGAATCATCGGATCTGCGAAGACGATCGAAGCCACTCCAGATGCCCAAAACCTCACAAATCCCAACCTTGACCTCCAAGCTATTTATTTGCGGAATTTTCCAGTCAACCAGTAAATGGAGAAGGTTTCTGACGTCATTTTGGTGTCCTGACAGGTTTGGAACAGAAATAATTCCGTTCTCGGCGGGGGGAAGGATGGCTGTAGTCGAGCAGACTAAGTGGAGGAGGGAGATCCAAGCGAGCTGACCGTCGCTTACATTTGAGTTTTTCCACGTGACACAGACACCGAGGCCCTCTAAACAACTCACACAATCGGGGAGCAGTGCAGCAAGGGCGCTTTCACATTTCTCCTCTAACGCACTTCGGAGCGCATCATTCACCTCTGTGCACAAAACCTTGACCAGCACTTCCGGAAAGTCACCGCCGCTACTTGCACCGACGATGCTCGCCACTGCAGGTTCTTTCAAAATGAGGGATATAGCGTTATTGTTCGCGAGAATGCGAGTAATTTTTGTGGCAACTTCGGCGCATCTTCTGAGGATTTTGGTTGTCGTAGTGGTAGTGGAAGTTGTGGTGGTAACGGCAGCGTCACGAGCAGTCAGTCGAATCACTATGGTTAGAAGAGAAATAATGTTGTTTGCGGTAGAATCGTTGATGACATCAACGTCATCGTTCGTGATATCTTTGCCATTGCCTTCCCCAAGTGTCAGGTAGTCAGCAATCGCGCCCAATCCGGCAAGCACCAAATCACAATACTCCCCGAATACTGTGAGTGCTTCAGCATCACCTTGCCGTCTAGCCGCATCCGCCTCGATTTCTCCCTCAACTTGCTGAAGCAGGAAGTGACTGGCACGGACGATGAGCGGGGATGCCCAAATAAAATCATCATTTTGGTGCCGGGATCGCAAAATCCAAGCTCCAAACTTGACGCCCTCAAGGCAGCAAGTCAAACGCCAACCCTTTCCCATACCGATAGCATTAGCACCGCAGCTGCAACCGCGCCCCTCGACAGTCGACGTCACGCCGCAGAGCAGCACTCCCTGTCCAAATTCTTCAATAAGCTGTCCGGGCGACTCAAACCACCTTGCCTCCTCTCGGGTCTCTTCTGATAGCGAAGGGTCGTAAAAGTGAACGAGTGCAGTACTCACAAATTCCGTCATAGTACGACTGAGGCACCGGCACGTCGAGGGGGACAAAATGATCTCATAGAGTTTCCAAAGGAGCAATTTTGCGCCTCCAGATGAAGATTCCCAAACGAGACCGGCTATAAGACGGGAGGAGAGGTAGATTTCTTGCAAAGCGGATACGACAGCAACCTTCAGGGGGGGAGGTGCCGCAGGAGACGTCGTCAAGGCAGTCAGATATTTGATCGTGTCGCGAATAAAGTCGCGGAGGTTTCGCTGGTGCTGTTTTGTTTCTGGAGACCTCGTAATCTCTGCTTCTGTCACTGTAAGTAGCCTCGTGATCGTACCAATCAAGGAGGGAAGCAATCGGATGAATATCACAGCAATCATGAGCCCGTCAGCGCCGTCCTCTTCAAGTCCGTCGATGCACCTTACAACGACTGAAGACACTATCTTGCACTCTCGCAGAACCGTGCCCCAAGACCAAAGCACTCCAGATCCACCGTCACAGCCAGGAAAAATCGACGACGTGAAGCTCTTAGCTCGACGGATGATAAACGTGAGCTCTTCATCCGTGGAAGGCAGGGCAGGAGTCACGAACCCAGAAGTGGTAGAATCATTCTCACAGCTAGGGAAAATGTTGCTGATACTGCTGTTGGTGATAGAGATCGGGTCAGGAGAGCTAGACCACAACAGACTACTGCAGTAAAAGCCGAACGGTTGATGCGTAGTCCCAGCCGAATCTTCTGATGGGAGATCCATCAAAGATATCGAAATTTGTTACCGTACCGGTACGGCAAAGAAGGAGGAGGTACCAGGTAGGTTTTGGTGATTTTTTTCGATCAAAATTCACGACAAAGACTATCACCAAGCATCATAGGGGCGGTGTAAGACTACGTCAATAAGCGGTTCT
>Ga0115556_1002509_pt1 | contig 12121 bp, 5 predicted proteins | sample COGITO_mtgs_1104_5_FD_87282 | JGI IMG/M metagenome (GOLD analysis project Ga0115556, IMG submission 87282) | Pelagic marine microbial communities from North Sea - COGITO_mtgs_110414 | ecosystem: Environmental > Aquatic > Marine > Epipelagic | place: Germany:Helgoland, sampling site Kabeltonne... | reverse complement strand
GAAGAAGAAGAAGAAGAAGAAGAAGAGCAATCGCATCTCATCGTTTGCGGTTTCACCATGCAGTTGTTTACCTCTTCTGGTTTTGCAAAACCAAGGGATTCAATCATCTTCTCTCTGGACATCAAATCTACGTTCTTTTCTAATTTAAAGCACCGACCGAAATTTCTCGAGTGCGCGAACGTGCGCGTGCGTTGACACTCGTCGCCTGTCGCGCTTCCAGGTATTCGGACACACGCACCCCAATCCGACCATTCGCCGATAATACCAGCTGCGAATAATTGTTCCGACCGACGTTCGCTAATCATCGCTACTTCTGCTTTATCTAAAACCATCGCCGACGAGATCGATTGCGGCGACAAACCTTCGGTTAAATCTATGTTTTCTAAATTCTCGTCGTCGTTCATGTCCGAGTTACTCGTCGCGCGTTCCGCGTTCTTCAACTCCTCGACGGCCCCATGAATAGAGCTCTCTGCCGCGTTCTGTCTATCTTTAGCCGTTCTCGCGAGTTCTTCTAATTTGCCAAAAGAGGACGCAAATTCGGAATCAGGTTTATACTGCGCGGCCGGAGGCGGTCTCGTGCTCACTCTCGCCTGGACAATCGCCGCGTGCATCTCGTGCGCCAAATGTCTCAAAACGTCGTCTTTCGCCACATCCGCGGTTAAGCCCCTGTCCCCTTTTGCTTTCATGTACGCGTCTAACTTCTCTCTCGCTACGTCTACGTCGAATCGCTTCCCTCTCGCCTGCCTCTTCAAACTCGCAAACACATCCGACATGGAAATTTTCGTCAATCTATACCCAGCTTTCGCGAACATCTCAAATCGCGTGTGCGCGTCTTCAAACGTCGTCGCGCCTTCATTTATCGATCGAACGGCTTCTAAAACTTCCGCCGCCCACGTTGTCGCAGATATGATCACCTCATTGTTGTTTTTACTTCTACTACTACCATCGCCGTCTGCGTCGTCGTTGTTGTTGTTATTGTTCGATACCGCGGCAATATCCACCGCGTCTTCGTCTTCGCTACTCGACGTAAAACTACTGCTCTCCGCATCTTGGCTCCCACTCCCCATCACCATCGCTTTGTTGTTGTTGTTGTTGTTGTCATTGCTTCTATTTATCATCTCTCGTCTATTATCTTTAGTGCTCTCACTCCTCGCGCCTCCTCCTTCACCTAAAAACGACGTTTTTGCCCTTTTGGTGGCAGCACTACCTGTAGTCACATCACCATTCTCATCATCATCATCATAAATATTATTATCAGTATTCGTTCGTTTCAATCGAGAGGAAGAACCACCAACAACGCGAAGGTGATATTGAGGACGATGATGCAGCATATCGTAATCCAAATGCACGTTCAAATGCGCGTGCAATTGCACCCACCGAACGGCAATAAACAAACCCCAAGAGACGACGATCAACGCGAAGAATTTAATTCTCATTTCGCGCGAGGTTTTATTGGAAAGTCTGTCTCGGGTCGTTTACGTCTTTATCGTCGTCGTCGGATACGGAAAGGATTATATTTATGAAGAAACAGACGACGAGAGAAAAGAGAAGAAAATTAATTGAACGAATTTAACAAAATACTACTCGATGAACGAATACTCTTTTCAATCACACATCATCATCCATTCTCCGTCTGTTATTGTCATCTCTTGAGTCTCTTTGGTTTCTCTTTCCCTTGCCTTTTCGGCAAGACTTCATCGAACGCTCGATGGAAACCACCCTTTTTTTCATCATCATCCTCTTGTCGTTCGTCCATCGTCCACGCCGAGCGCAAGATTTTAACCACCGTGTCGATGTTCAGAACGTCGTGCGTTTGGTCCGGTCGCAACGTTTTTACGGGCAATTTGCGACTTTGAACGCCTAAGGATGACGCTTTCTTTTTGCTCGTTTTCATTCCTCTGGTTTTTAGATCGACGATGCCACCGACGACGAAGATATTGGATGGGTCTCGCAGTTCGGAAAGCGAGAGCGGAGTTTCCGCGTCCGGCGAGAGGTAGATGACGTTGTTTTTGGTTTGACCTTCTTCTTGGCAGGCGACGACGTCGCACTCTTCGGCGGGGTCTGGGAGCATTTCGACGTGCTTGCTCCACGTGTCCGCGTTGAAGAAAGTTTCGGATTCGTATTTGATGTCGCCGGCGAACGAGGCGAAAGTTACTCGCAAATCGCCTTTGCTTTTTTTACCGACGGAGGTTATTTCGCAGAGTTGCTTCGCTACAGATCTTAAAGCTCTGGCGGAGTCGTGTTCGTACGATAAATCGACGATGACTTTTAACGCGTTTGGATTACTTCGTGCGATTTCAATGACTTTCTCATCTTCTTCTTTCTCATCGTTGTTCTTCCTCATCGCCGCGCGCTTCCTCGCGTTCGCTTGGCGAATCTCATCGAAAAGTAACGCTTCCTCGACGGTAAACCAAACGTGCTCGTCCGATACTTTGATGATGGTATCGTCGTCGTTACTAAAACTTATTGCGATGAACGTTTTTCCTCGTCTGTCCAACGCTATTTGACTGACGTTTTCGTAACCAAGCTTAATCATCTCCTCGCCAATTGGAACGCCCGATATAAACGCGTGCGTGCGAGCGAGCGGTTTGAGTGTTTCCAACGCCAACTGTAAATGCGACGTCGTCGACGACGAAGAAGAACGACGTTCATCCCCTGGCGGTGGTGCGACAAAATCAACGTTACGACCAAACGGAAGGTTCGAGACGACGACTGTTTTACTCGGGTCGGATGTAAACGAGGTTCGGATAAACGCGTTCGCTTGTTGAAATCTCGGGAAAGGACTTCCCGAGGACGAGGCCTGCTCCGAAGGTACCGCCTGCGCGCCGGAAGCGGCACCAAAAAACCAACGCGCATTTCTTTGACTCTTTTCAATCAAATGTCCCGTCGCGTCGCTCCCGATGACGTTTCCAAATCCGAGCTGTTTCGCCGCGACGCACAGCGTGCCGGATCCGCAGAACGGATCCAAGAATGTAATCTCGGAAAGTTTCGTCGACGATTTTGGACTCGCTAACGTCGCCGCGACGGTATTCACTAAAGCTCTCGCGACTTCAAATCGCGTCCCGCTGCTATAATTGGCCGGTTTTTGCGCCCACGCCAAAGAGGATTTCACCACCGAGTGTGCTTCGCTCGTATCTGGCGCGTAGGAAGCGAGCGCAAACGTATACGCCGTTTCCGTTTCTAAAATAACAAAGCGCAAAGCGTGCTCCTTCGCTCGAACGACGTCTGGTTCGCGCGGGTCAACTCCAGCAAACGTCGCCCGAACGCCGTATTTATACCCAACATCAGCAGGCGATAACTGCTTCACTCGCTTCGTACAAAATTGCAACAGTTCGTCCGACGGTTTCCTTTGACTTTCTTCTCTTCGTTGAAATCTCGCCACGGTTTCGTAAATCAAAGCGATTGGCGGATTATAATCTTCTCCTTCCATTTCCATTCCCGGAAGAACCCCTTCGCTGCACGTCTTCTCTAACCTCTCCGCGAACGTCTCCCAACTCGTCTCGCTAAAAATCGGCTCGACTTTCGCCCGGAGCGACGCCGCGTTTCGCGTGAACGCGGAACCGTGCGAATCTTGAGCCATGAACAGACCAATCGAAAGCTGGTCGAAGAATACGAAATCATCTTCAACGTAGTCGTTTTTGTTGTCTTCTTTTCCTTCATCATCATCTGAAGTATTCATCCCGCCGGTGGTACTACACGCCATGGTTTCCATCGCGTACAAGTTGTACAAATTCTCGTTCTTCAGCGTCACGTACAAGCTTCTTCGCTTTCGTTGTCTTCTCCTCTCGTTTTTGTCCTCATCATCGCGCGCAGAAAGACGACGATGACTTCGACGCACTTCCTCGAACGCCGTTCGTTCTCTCTCAACGAGCGACAAACCTTCTTCAGATATTCCTCGTAAACTTCGCCGTCGTAATTCGTCTAAAACGGATTCAAAGTACTCGCACTTACGCGACGTTTTCCTCATCGGTACCGCAGGGAATCGCCCGAGCTTGGACGATTTCGACGACGCTTTGATACCGAGAGGTGTTGGAATGCTCCTGGGCGTCGTTTTTGCGCTCATCGTCCTCCTCGCGAGCGCGCACATCATCCGTATCTCATTCGTGCATTTCCTCAAAGTTGTGACGCGCGATAGAAACAAAAGGTTTGACTCACACATCATCACATCGCACCGAGAAAGGAAAGAAGAAGAGGAGCGCAAAAGACCTGTGGAAGACGACGACGACGTAAACGAGGCGTCGACCTGATGGAAGAAAAAGACAACGACAACAACGACAACGTCAAAGTAAACGCGATGCTTTTACGCGCGATGAAACATCTCGAATCGAACAGAAACGACGGCATGGATGTCCAAACGATGATGATCGAAACGACGACGACTTTGAACGCGAAAAGAGGAGGAAATCATCGTCTGCGGGCGAGGAAAGGCACTGCTGTTGATTCTTCCTCGTATTCTGCGTTCGCGTCTCAGAGCGCATCGAAGAAGACGAGCACGAAATCTCTCTCAAAAGTGACCTTGAACGAGTTGAAGCAAAGAGCGAGAAACGCGAGGGAAGGATACGCGTTGAGCGAAAAAGCAATCCTCGCGGGAGGCGATCGAGAGACTAAGTTCGGGTATTGCTTGATGTATTTGAACGCGATACAGAAATCGGTGAACGAGATGTGCTTGGGAGGGGTAGATTTTGAGGATGCGCGGCGGCGTCGGCGGCGGTATCCGTGGGAAGCGTTCGACGAGCGGGACGAGGAGGACGATTTGGAGAAGAAGAGAGTAAAGCGGAAGAAACAAAACGAGGAACGAGAGAGAGAGAAGAAGTTAAAGAAGAAGAAGGAGGAGACTACCTTGAATGGTAAGGAAGCGCGAGGAGGAGGAGTGATGATGAAAGTAGTAGAAGAAGAAGACGCGAAGGCGTTGGCGCCGTTGACGACGATGGCAAACGCGAAATCTCCGAGAAAGAGAGGCGCAGAAGGAGGAGAAGAAAACGTCGTCGTCGACGAGGAGAGGACGACGACGAACAAAAAACCATCGACGATGGCGGTTAAAAGCATCAAACCGGGACGGTACCCGGGCGAATACTGTCAACTCTGCGGCGAACACGAGCACATGGTCCACGTGAAGTACGAGAGCCAAGTTTTAGGGGAAGGTAAGTTGGTGTGTTACGGTTGCCTCGTTAAGGAGAAGAAAGAGTTGGAGAAGAAGCAGAGAGAGTTGACGAGCGCAAAGGAGAGACAAAAACGGAAAGAATTGACGAAAGCGGCGAGGAGGAAAAGAGATGAAACGATCACGGTAACGAGTCCGACGACGACTCCGAATACTACTACTACGCATTCATACTCCTCGCCGGTATCGGGGGCGCCGAACGCCGTCGCGCTCCCGCAGCAGCAACAATCATCGTCGTCGCCAATTTCCGAAGCCGACGTTCTCGTCGTCGACGGCGAGACGGTTACCCCCACCGCTACTGCGCGTACTACAGATGTTGCTCTTCATACCGCGGAAAAAATTGAAGCCATTCACGATATTTCCATCGTTTGCGACCGGTGCGGTAAGGACAGCTTCAGAGCAGCCGGAGAATTAGAACGCCACAAAACGACGCAGTGTATCATAGCAAAGACGAGTGAGGTGATAATAAGTGACTCGCTGATTGAAACAGCAGTAACGACGACGACGACGTCCGAAAATGAAAATGAAGCCAAACAAGGCGAATGCGACGGCGAGAACGTCGGTAAAATTATCGTCGCCAACGCCATCGCGAACATAATCTCGGAGGAAGGAGAAGCAAACGAAAAGCAGCAGCAAGATGATACGAGGGAAATCCGAGAAGAAGCTTTTGTTGAAAGATCGAGAGAAGAAAATCTATCGAGAGAAGAGGTCAAGAACGAAGAATCGATTGACGAAGAAGAAGAACGCGGCAAAGAGGAAACAACTGTTTTTGTTGATGTAAATACCGCAGCAGATGTTCCGCGCAAAGGTTGCCAGTCGTCGTCGCACAAAAGCGAAAAAAGAAGAGAGTTACCGCTCGCAGAGATTTTGCACATAGCAAAAGATGGCTTTCCATTCACGAAGCATGCGTCGTCGGGTAATATATCACCCCCATCTGTCGTCATTAGCGACAGTGTTCATGAGAACACACTCAACACCATCGAACCGGCAAATCTGGAACAAGAAGAACGACGCAGAAAAGCGCCTGTTTCTCCTCTGGATGAAAACAAAGAAGATAAAAAAAACGACTCTCGGGCCCGTCGATGAAAGAGTCCGATGAAAGAGTTCGAGAGATGAAAGAGTGGAGGACGGAAAACGTGCACGCTCTGCATCACGGATACTAAAAGAGAACTTGTAATAATAAAATCAAACAATGCGGCGCTTAAAAAGAACGTAGAGATATGTTCTTCAGCTTCTATATAATTGTGTAAGGAGTTAAAAATCAATCTCAGAATCTGGATTTTGGACGCTTAACCCGCTCCTCGGCGTCGTCGGTAAACTCATTGGCGTTTCGTTTCCGTGCGTTGTCGCGTTCGTCGCGTTATCTTCCGTCATCCCAGATTGACTGTACGTCGATCCGGGACCGCCGGTCGATAAAGTCCTGTGCGGCGCTTTCCCGAGGCCGGTCGGGATATCCAAACTCTCTCTTTGCGACCCGGACTCGCTCGAAGGCTCTCCTTTTTCCTTCTTCTTTTTGTTGTTGTTGTTGTTGTTGTTATTATTATTAGTATTATGACTACTACTATTCTCTTTGCTGTGTGCCGCATACGCCCCGCGTTGCCAACTCGTGATAAAATCCCCTCGACTGCCGTGCCCCGCGCCTCGACTTCCCGAAGGGCCTACGCTCCCGTCCCTTGTCGTACTCGTCCCGCTTCTCGTGCTCCTCGGAGAGGAACTCAAATACGCCGCCCTGGCGGAATACGTCGACGAATATCCATCTTCGCTTTGCTCCGAATCACTCGTCGCCGCAAAATTCCCACCCTGTAAGCGATTCAGTTTACGTTCCAGCAGAACGTTTTGTTGCAACAGCTTCTGTATCTGCGCTTGAAGCTTGTTCACGATATTCTCCTCCTCGGTTTCCAGCGAGTGTTCGATGGCGACTTTTTCCCGTCTCAGTTTCTCTCCTTCCCCGTGTAATCTCTGTATTTTCTCTCTCAACCGTTCTCGCTCTTTCGCCAGCGTTTTCTTCTCCTTCGCGAGTTGATCCACTTGTCGTTGTAAACGGTTCCCGACAAACTCCGTCTCGCTTTCCAACTGTCTCTCCAACTCAACTTTTTCCCGCATCACTTCGTCCAACTTCTTCTGCAACGCGTTCGAGATGTGTTCCTCTTCCTGGTCTATTTGTACCAACAGTTTATTCTTCTCCGCGTTCATCGTTTCGATTTTTCGCATGAGTGCGTTCGCGATTAACTCCTCTTCCTTTTCCATCTCCGAGACGACTTTCGTCGTCTGCGCTTTAATCGCGACGTTCTCCTCGAGCAATTTCGCGTTTTTTTCCTTCTCGCTTCGTAACTCGACCGCGAGTTTTTCCAACTGCGCTTGGAGTTCAATCACGTCCACCATTACTGAGTCTCTTCGTGCGCGCGTGCGTGTGTGGTCTCTCTGAGTCGTGCGCTCGAGGAAGAGTGCGTGTCTTATAAAACCTGTGTGAGAGAAAGAGTGTATTCAAAGTGCGGAATAACCCAAAAAATCATGAAAGAAGAGAAAGCACAGAGAGAGAGAGAGAGAGTTAAGCATGTACTTTTAAGAACACCTCTGTCTGAAAAGAATTCGAGCAGAGAATAAAGGGTAAATGACGACGATGCGTCTTTTTAACGCGTAAACGCGAACACGAGCGCTATTTGTTTTATTATATAATATTTATCGCGATGTGGATTAAAATTTCTAGAAGCGCTATTATAATAACATGGTGGTGGTGGGTTTCATCGCGACGGTCTCCTGTTGTTGTTGTTGTTGTTGTTGTTTGGAGTGTTGTTGTTGTTGTTTGGAGGTTGCGCGTTCGCTAAACCTTGCGCGAACGCTTGGAGGCCGAAAGCGAGGAGAGGCGCCAAATCGTCGCCCCGAGTGTTCGGCGGCGGCAAAGTACTACTACTCGTCGCGCCCGCGTGACCTCCTAAAACCTCGCTTCGTCCTTCGCTAATCGCATCCGCGTCTTCGGCAAATACCGTTTGGCCTCTCGTGTTTCTCATTCTGTTTTCCATGACTTTGAGCATTGGCGTAATCGCTCGACCAAAGGGCGTATTCAAGACTTCGTTCGGTAAGTGAACGATGTGTTCGGGAATCTTCTTCCCGACTAAAAACTCGCAACACTCGTCCGAGAAGTTGTTGCAATTGTGTTCCAACAAATTATACGTGCCAACGTTAAACCGTGGGTGTATTTCGTCCAGAAACGTTTGGAATAACTCCTCGTCGACTTGCGTCTCGCCCATTTTTAAGATCTGTTTCGGAACGCCAAACTGCGTCTGCTTTGGAATTCCAACTTGCATTCCGTGGCCAAACCAGTACTCTTTCCCGAAAATATGCACGGACGTGTGCCACACGCCGTCGATTTTCTTCCCAAGGAGTTGCTCGGAAAGCGCAGAGGCTAAGCCGTCGCTGTTTTAATGATGATAATGCGTGCAAAGAGAGAGAGGTGTGAGTCTATCTAAAGAGAGAGAGAAGAAAACGAAACGTCGCGGAAAGTGAAAGCAAGCGCGCACCTCAAATCGTACACGAACAGTTCAACCGCCACAAACTTTAAGTGCGAAGAGGAGGTCATTTAGTACTACTACGCGCGTGTGTGTATATTTATATATTTATCGCGTGCGTGTTATCGTGCGCGTTTATTAAAAAGTGTTCTTAATGACGAAAAGAAGAGAAGTTTACTTTTCTCTCACACGTGACAAACGCAGACACATTCTCGCGCTCCTTTATGAAGCTCTTGTTGTGCACAGTTTCTGCACCTACTACAGTACATCTAAATCTAAATCGCTATCTAACAACGACTCTGCTAAGTGTATATATGTTGTCAATCAAAGTCTGCAAAATTTTCTTCAGCCATCGACGCCTAATGATGGTCGCGTAATAACGCGTTCGATAACGCAATAGTAGTATTCTTTGAATTAATGGGAGACGTACTCGCTGTACCGACTGGGTTTGAGTCTTTCGCGAGTGCACAGGCTCTCCCAATCCGCGACGCCCGGGGCTAACGCCTCCAACGCGAGCGCGAAGGAGAGGACGGGTTTGTCGCCGCCGCCGGCGCGCCTCGCGTGTTTGACGACGTTCCAAAACACCCTCGGCGACGCCATGGCCATTCTTTCCGGGGCTAAATTAACTCGATCTTGGTCGTTTTCGGCGACTATTTTAAGAAGCGCGATTAAAAACGGCAGAGGAATTTCCGGGAAGACGTCTTGGAGTTGCGATTTTTGGTGTTGCGTTTTCAGCGCCAGCTCTTTGGCGATTGCGTACGTCGCCAAAAGACGACCGGCTGGGTCATTCGGTAACGGTTGAATCGAGTATTGGTTGTTCAGAACCGCGGCAACTTTTTGCCTTCCTTGCGTTTCAATCATTCTTTCGTCGATGGCGTTGCGTAACTCGGTGCGTAACTCGGTAGTCGCGCCGCCTTGCGTCGCTCGGAGTAAAACAGCTGCGGATTGGGCCATACCTTCGCGTTGGCGCGAAAGGAAATCATCGTTGTCGTCCCTGCCATCCGGATCGTCAAGCATGCGAGCGGAGGCTATTTCCGAATCGGGCAGAATACCGTTGAGTTTTCTTCGGAGCTTTGCATCCGCGACGTCGTCGCGAACGTCGTCGTTTTTCTGTTGCTTGCGCTTCTTGCCGTGGTTGTTTTTCGCCGCAATTGGTTCTGGCGGAGGTATTTCCTCAGCAGCGACGACGTTGGTGGCGGTCATTAACGTTTCTTCTTCTTTCTTTAGTGTCAACGATGCTTCGGTTTCAACGCTCACAAAGTCGCGATTTCGCACGCCGAGTAAGCCGATGGCGCATGTTTTCGGTAAATCTTCGCAGCTTCGCATCGGAAAGCCGCACTCGATGATTGGTCTTTCCTCCGCTCGGATGCCGGTCGCTTCCAAGCACATCCGCTGAAGTTCGGCAACAGTCGTGTTTTCTCTGTTTGGTAGACGTAATTCGTAAATGCTGCTTCTGTTACATTTCACGCGCACTCTCCATTCGTCGCTCGCATCGGCTTTGGTGATATTCTTGTGAATGTTGTTGACGACGTTCACCGCTTCTTCTTGTTGAATTTGTATCGTCGACGCGAAGTCTTCCTCTTCCTTCTCCGAAAAGAAATTCTCCTCGTGTGATTTCGGTTCTGCATTTTCCTCGATATCTACCAGCGACAACTTCTCCAAAACGCGCCTCCCCGATCGATTGACTTCTTCCGTGAGACTGTTCTCCATCTTCTCCGCCGACTGGTCGTTTTCTTCGTCCTTCCTCTCGTAGTTGTCGTGGGAGCGTTTTTCCTTCTCGACCTTCTCCCATTTAATAAACGCCGCTCTCGCTTCGAGCATCGTTTCTTCCGCCGTACCTCGCGCGACGAGCACTTCCACGTGCACGATGCTTTGCTGTCCCATTCGGTGCGCTCGAGAAATTACTTGTTCCTCTAAACTCACATTTTCCAAAGGTTCCATCAAAAAGACGCGATTGACAAAGGAAAGATCCAAACCTTCCGCCGCAGATCGATCTAATAGTAAAACTGGACAGTCCGGATCGTCTCTAAACTGAGACAAAGCGGCATCTTTCTGTTCACGACTGTATCCTTGTCTGGAGAGCGATTGAAGCGGTACTCGACCTTCCGTTAAACACACGTCGACGACGTGTAAATGCGTCTTGAACGAGCTAAAGACGACAATCTTTGGCAACTTTTTTGTAGCGTCGAAAGACGCGTCAACCTCGCGTCTTAAGATGGGCAACTCAATTAATCCTTTCATTCGCGTGTCCGTTCTGTACCCGTATCTTAAATAGGGAACTTGATTCGCTAAGTGCTCCAAGTCAGCCTCGCTGAAATTTTCGCGATTGGCGTGCACTTCCACCAGATGCTCTTTGACTATTCTCTCCGTAGCTTCGACGCTTTCCAACTGCGTCTTAGTGACTGCTACGTTTAACTCGCGCAAACGGCTAAGCAAAAAATCAGCCTTGGAACTCTCGTGCGAAGAGCGCTCGTCGTTCATGTTTACCGTCCAACCTCTTTGCACGTACGAGCATTGTAACTCGATGAGATCCTGAGGTACTGGCTGACACGGCATCGGGTTGTCCTCGCGAGGCGTCGCCTCTTGCATTTTGTACGGAATTCCACACTTTGCGCATCCGCGAGGTGCCGGACGACGAACTCTCTTCGCATCATCATCATTATCATCATCGTTGCCGCCTTTCATCATCGTGCTCTTATTTTGTACGCACTCGACGCACAAAACGTGCGCGCACGGCGTGACCATCGGTAAATACGCCAAAATGCCGCAAACATCGCACACAAACTCGTACCGTGTCATCGCGGGAATCACGCGATTAATCATGCCTTGAATTTTCACGGCATCCGTCATATTCAGTTTCGCTTTCAAGTGCGCGGATAGATCTTGTTCTGCTTCATCGATTTCGTCGTTTGAATACGTCAAAGGCATATCGCCGATGACGCATGCAGCTTCGCGCAAGTTCACCACCGTCTGTCTCGCTTCTTTCGCGTTCTTTGAGCTGAGTAAACTTTGCTCGTGGTTTGGGTCGAACCAATCCGCGAGCAACATCGATCGTTGCACGTGCGAAACCATACGGTTGTAGGATAACGCGTGCTCTTTCGTGAAAGGTACGGAATGTGTAATTTTCCGAACCGGAGGTAACCTTATGTGCGATTTACACGTGCGAATCATTATGCGCTGCAAAAGCTCGAGTAAAATTCGCGCCGCTTCTGATCGCGCATAAATCATCGCGACGGATTTATCCGTATCGTTTTCTTCCTTCTTCTTCTTATTGTTATTCACGTTCCTTTGCTCGAGAGGTCTCGAGACTAACGTGGCAAAAAGTCTCGCGTTGGCGTCGAAAGGCGATTGCTTCAGAAAGCCGAGCAAAGGTTGCAAGTGCGTGACGGTTGCTCCACGAAACGTTGCAGGCGTTGGCGTACCAGTCATGAGCCATTTTGCGTGACTTTTCAAGTTT
>Ga0115556_1002504_pt1 | contig 12133 bp, 6 predicted proteins | sample COGITO_mtgs_1104_5_FD_87282 | JGI IMG/M metagenome (GOLD analysis project Ga0115556, IMG submission 87282) | Pelagic marine microbial communities from North Sea - COGITO_mtgs_110414 | ecosystem: Environmental > Aquatic > Marine > Epipelagic | place: Germany:Helgoland, sampling site Kabeltonne... | reverse complement strand
TATCGAAAGTTTGGCGAGTTTCAGAATCAATATTCCGAATATGGGAATTTTGAGAGAGAGAATGTCGAGTAAGTCGTAAAAATCACCGACTGAAACAAAGAATGATCGTAAAGAATCACTGTTACTATTTTCTGCTGATTTCTTCGATTTTCTGAGATTTCGAGATTCCTCTCGAGAAATAACAATAAAATTAGAAAATTAGTCAATATACACTCCGTCAGACCGAAGAAACGCCGAAAGAGCAAGACATACAATTCTTCAAATTTGGGGGTATGAAGATCACCACGAGGATCATACAGATCTTCATTTTCGCAGATCTTCATTTTCGACCCAGATGCTAATGTAATTGAAATAAGCGATTGCGCTCCTCCAATCGGATTGGTCTCCTGCTGAGGGAGGCCAAAAATGCGGGGATATGCATAAATGAGGAAGCTGAAGACGCAGGGGGAAATGAGAGAGTGCCTCGCTTGTCTGTGGCAAGCTATTCTAGGGGGGGAGGTTTCTTCGATTAAATTAGTTACATACAATAAAAATCCCTGTCTATTTGTGAAAAAACCCTCAGAAAAAACTACTCTCATTTTAACCCAAATGATGTCATTTTACATTTTTTTGAAATCCGTAACAGGTTAAGGTGCAGGGCTACTACAGTTTCTCCAATCACTCTCAGGAAGTGGGATAGGCCCATCATCCGTTGAGTTGCCATCGTCATCAGTGTAATAGTTGCATTCAAAGTACGAGCATGATTGATCCAAGGAAAGATAATAACCGTAATCACAACCCAGCACAGGGTCTCGCCCATATACGCTGATTCCGTTGATATACATTCCCATGAGGAAGGCGAAGGTGGCCCGCGACCACCAAATATCAAAATTAGCGTGCGGCGCCAAAAGAAGAGCACAGAACCAATGGTGAAGATGGAGGTTAGGATTCGACGCGACGGGCGCGAGGAGAAGGATAAAGAAGGTCGTCATCTCTAGCATTTTTGCCACCAAGATTCCCTTCTGCAGCGCGAAGCGGAAGTGAGCGCTCACGATGAAGATTCCAAGGGCGAGAACGAAGACTGACACGACCATCAGTGTCAAAGGCCAACGGCAGTGAATCATGTAGAGACTGACACTATACCGAGCCCACGACCAGTCACTTGATTTGCTCATCACATAAATTCCAAGGATTGAAGGGACCACAAACTCAAGCGTATCGATGCCTTGCTTTCTAGCTAACCGACCAACTGTAAAGAATAGCAACAAATCCATCAGGATTGGTGTGAAATCATATTTCAATAGAGTAGAGAGTTTGTATGACTCGTCGTTCTCAAAATCAACCCAGCGTATGTACCAATGACTTAAGGAGGTGAGCGTGAAGACCACAGTGTAGAACTTTATTGCCTTGACGAGCCACACAGGTGGTGGGGCAGAAAAGAGCGTTGAATACAAGGGCGAGGCTACTATCGATGAAGGAAGCATATCGGGAAAGACAGATTTAGTCAATAGCGACCCCCCTTTGGAGTAGATCAAATTCTTTTGATCATTAGTCTGATGTTTTTTTGCGTCTGAGACTTCTAAGAGCAGCATCTCCTCATTCGACTGGCTTTGGCTCTCGTTGAAAATGACCTCCATGGCGGTACTAATTGTGGGGAACGAGAAGAAGGAGTTCTTCAGGATTTGCTACAAAAATGTTGATAACAGTTTCTTTCTCACCGAATATTACGATGAAAAAGACAACTGGACGCCTTGTAAAATCGTGAGAAGAAAATTGAAGTATATTTTGTACTTGTAAATTAAACTTGTTCAGTGATTTCTTTTGGAGCGAAAAAGCGAAAAAAGAAAAAATAAATTTTGGACCCTCTAGGCCCTACATGCATCCAAAATTGTTCTCTATTCTTTATTTGTTGTTTACCACAAAAACTAGGAAAATAAATAAATCAATCTTCCAACTTCACGCGATAATATTTTGGCCATTGTTTACCTGTAACTACTAGCGACCCATCTTCCATTGCAGCGATGCCATTGAAAACATCTGTACCAGGTTCTCTCTCCCTCTTGGGGTAAAGATCTCTAAAGTCGTAGAGCACCTTTACCAACCCAGACACGGTGTCAATCCGGAGGATCTGGTCAGTGAACCAGACGTTGGCCAATAAATCCCCCTGGTAATATTCGAGTTCATTGATCCTTTCAATGTACCTTTTCTCCCCTGCATCATCAATTGTGTGCACCCGGATGCGAGAAGAGGAATCACTCTCAGTGAATGTCGCCGAATCCCAGTATTGTATGTAAGAGGAACCATCGCTCACTGCTATTTTATTTTGTCCATTGTAAGCAAGTCCCCACCCCTCTCCGGTAGTGGAAGTGTACTGAAAGGTTCGATCCTTCGTAATGAATACATTTTCCCAATCTCCTCCTCCCCCTCCCACCTGCGACACGTTGAAGACTGTTCCAGTTCGCTCTTTCCACGTCACCATGACGATCTGCGAGGTCTCAGGGAGATAAGTTATCCCCTCATTGAAGTGATTGAATGGGGGGCTGATTGGCGGCGTGGTGGGGGTGGACTTTTCCGAGGGATAGGGAAAGGCAAAGATGTTTGATCTGTGATAATGGCCTACGCTTTCTAGCATCATCCCGCTTGCGGGGTGGTATTCTAGGCCCTGGGTGAAGCGGGACATTGGCTTGGTCGTCGTTGACAGGAGTTGAAAGGATTCCTCAGGCGTTTTAAAGATTGTGGCCGTGAGGTCACTGTACTTTTCTAATGGCGTGGAGCGTAGCTGCGATAAAATTGCCTGCTTTTGGACCGACTCACGAGTAGGCCATGCAGCTGCGGCCTTGTCCCCAGGAGCCTGAGCCTGATCATCATTGGCTGTTTTACTGGCATGAGTAGATAACCTGTTCTCGCCAAAAACTACAGCATTGGTGATACTAGCGAAAATAACCACTGCCACAATTGCAAACAAAGTATGGACGCCCTTCTTTCCAAGACGACCTTCGAGGGTCGTGAGGAGGGAGGGCTTTGAGGGGGCTGTCGGGGAGATGATTTCCATTGTCTTCATCTTTTTCGGTTTATAGTCTCTTCGTCGTCTTCGGGCCATGCAGAGCGCATGCAAGTATAAGTCAGAGAAGAGCGTTACTACAGACAAAAGCAACAATGAAGGGAGGACCGTACAAGGCCGACAGGGTGGAGGTGGGTAAGAGAAGCGGTTCAGCGTTTCCTTTCCGTTTCCAAACGTCGTTAAGCGAATTGATGACTGTCCCACAGCGCGCGCGAATAACAGCAGAGTTTGTAATGGCTTAAAATCGTGGCGAATTGAATTGGTACACCCCGTAATTCCATTTTCCCTCTGGCGAGACGGGCGAATTTCGGTGCATCTCATGAAGTTAATCCCCTCGCCCCGTCTTCTCTTTTCTCATTGTTTCCTACCAGTATTGAGCTCTGTAGAAGTCAATCGCGCAAAAATAAAGTTATATATCTCATAAATAAAGGAAAAATCCCGGAACTCCCTGGGCCACCGCACAGTAAGCACCTCACTGCACACGATGAGCTTCTCTGCCTCCGAGAGTGATGACTCGGACTTCTCGCACAACTTTGCGGGCAACACAAGGCCAACGTCCGAGAGCCTCGCCTCGATGACTCCTAATGATGTGCTGTCGACCACGGCTCACCCCCTGCACGACATCTGCCACGGTGTTGTAGTAGCTGGGAACAACCCCAACCGCGTTTATACCGCGTCTATCCTCAGTAGCGTTCTTGCTACAATGCAGCCTGGTGACGCTACGATTAACAGCACGGATTCTGACAATGTGACTCCCCTCCACTTGGCAATTACCTCTCCTCCTGTTGTGGATCATTATGGCTCCCCCGGGGAAGTTATTCAACGTTATCTGCACGATCCTGTGGAGGTTCTCCGCATTATGCTCAACCATGGGTATAAAACGGCGAACTCGAACGAGAACGTGGACAGTGATAGTGACGAAAATGACGAAAATGGCACCAGCAATACGAACAATGATATTTATGCCACCATCCCTGTTACCAAGCCGTCCTTGACAAAAAAGGTGGACGGTTCCCCTCCCTTCTGTACCGCTATCAGCATGGCGAACTTTCCGTGGCCGCACACTGACCCGAATACGCCGAAAACCGTGGAAAACCAAATCTACCACCCAACAGTGGAGGTTCTCAACTTGCTCATTGACGAGGCTATCCGCCGAGATAGCGCCGAAGCTTCGGCCCCCTCCATGCAGGATAACAGTGATAGCGATTCCATTGAGTCTACGGCACTTTATCAATTGTTGATGAGCCCGGACACCTCCCAAAACACTCCCCTTGGACTTGCTGTCTCCACAAACATTCCGGGAGTCGTTGCCTGCGTTCTTGATGGGCTCAAGAAGGCGTTCAAGGCCGACACCGTACCATGTGAGGTCCTTAACAAGAAGTGCGACCGTGTTGGTAGTAAACCTCTGCATTTGGTCCGCTCTAAGGAAGTTTTTGACCTCCTTGTCTCCAACGGCGGGGTTGATTTCTCAAGCCTCGATCACTACGATCGCAATTTCCTTCACACGTTGAGCTCTCTCAACATCCAGGGCTGCGCCTTGCTGTGCCAGGTAGCCTCCCAGCTGGACGACATTCCCGGTTTGATGAACCAGAAGGACGTGAGGGGTCGGAAACCCTTCGAAGCAGCTATTTCCAAGGGCTTTGTCATCCCAACCGATGCTCGTAAATTGTTCGGTATAGCGAGCGATGTTGAGGGGACAGAAAATGGCAGTAAACACACCAAGATCTTCACTCACGAGACTTGCTTAAAGCACCACAGTTGCCACGAGATCCGGCGTGACGGTGAACACGACGATCCTCCCCCTGAGAATGTCAGGAGGCTCGAGGTGCTTGTCGGGACCCGGGAGGGCGGGGGGCTGCTCCGGAAGAAGAATGGCGCCACGAATGTGGAGTGGGAGGAGTCCTCTCGTCGCGCGGCCATTGGCGACGTGCTCAAGTGTCACGAGTACAGCTACGTCGAGAGGGTCGCCAAAATCTGCAAGGGCATCACCGGCCCAGAGTCCGCCATCGCCCAGATCGACCCCGACACCGCCGTGAGCCGGTTGACATTTGAGTCCTCCATGCGTGCTGCCGGCGCCGTTTGCCAGGCTGTAGACGAGGTTATGAACCCCAACAGCAAGACTGCCAACGCCTTTTGCGCTGTCAGGCCCCCAGGCCACCACGCTGGGCCAAGGGGCATCTGCACTTGCCGAAACGATCCAAATGGAAGCCACGGGTTCTGCCTCCTCAATTCCGTGGCCATTGCTGCCGCCTACGCACGGAGCAACTACCGCAACTTTGACACCGGCAAGAAGAAGGAGGAGGGGAGGAGTGGTCTTCGGGTATGCATCCTGGACTTTGATGTCCACCACGGCAATGGGACAGAAGAAATAGTGAGAAATCTGGTGCCTATCGAGGAAAAGGGAGTGGTTAATTTACCGTTTGTCAATGGTGAGCTCCGGACTGTCAGATACCGACCCTGGTTGGACGAGACGGACGTCGACAATGTTCTGTTCGCGTCCGTCCACGGGTTTGGTCCTCGCGACCTCAGCATGGGAACTCAACTCAGCGGCTGGTTCTACCCGGCCTCTGGGAGGCCCGGTGTAAGCGACAAGCTCAATTCCGATCCTCGCATCCGATCCAACGCAGTGAATGCCTCCAAAATGGCAGCCGAGGACTTCATCCAGTCGCAAACGTGGATTAACATGAACAGGTGCAGCTTCGAGAACGACGACCTCAGCGGCGACAAGAATTGCTGCAAGATTATCAATGTGGGATTGCCACTCCCTCCGTTGAACCACCCCCAGGGAATGCAGCGTGTCGACACTCGCGACGCCTGGCGCAAAACCGTTTTCCCCCAGGTTGACGAATTTTCTCCTGACATCATCTTCATCTCGGCCGGTTTCGACGCCCACAAGAAGGACGAGATGAACTTTGGCTATGTGGGGATGATCGAGGAGGATTACAAGTGGCTCACTGCCAACATTGTCAAGCTCGCTAACAAGCACTGCTCTGGGCGGGTGGTTTCTGTGCAAGAGGGCGGCTACAGGCTATTCGGTGGCCCCATCAGCCCATTTGCGCGCTCCGTCGAGGCGCACGTGGAAGGACTCAGAGAGGGCGCCAACAGTAGCGAGAAATACAGCGCCGAGGAAATGGAATTCGAGAGCCAGTGGGAAAGGGAAACTGTAGAGGAAAAGGAGAGAGCAAGAGTCGCCAAGGTGGAGAAGAAGAGGCTCATGATGGAGGCTATGCTGCAGCAGCAGCAGCGAGAAGTAGCAGGGACAGCCCCGGAAAATGTGGACGCACATGTGGGAGGTGCGACCAATGGTTTTGAAGAAAGCCCACGGAAGAGGAGAAGAGGCAACGGGGGCAGTGTCGATTATGCGCAGCTCGACGCAGAAATGCGAGCGAGGGGAGAGTAATATCAAGACATTGGGAAATTGAGGCAGTGAGACAAATTGAGACATTGTGTGTTTTTGGATTACAAAACCTTATTTTGATTTTTGATTTTTTGAATTTTTGAGAGAAGCGAGCGATGCAATTATTATTTCTGTTTTTCATGTTTTTGCTCATGGCGGCGGTCGGTCTTGTCTTAATTACACGAGGGCACTCCTAACTATGGCAAAAATCTTCATGAAAGAAAAGGCATAAGAATGCCGTGTTCGCTTCCACCTTTTCAAAATGTCGCCTTTGTTACCAACTACTCACTCATCTTTTTTCTCCTTTCGTGCCAGCAGCATATTTCTCGCTGTGTTAATTGTCTCAACGCTGGTGAACGAGATCAACCTGTTCTCTTCCAGTATTTCTGGGTCAGACGATAACTCCTCCAACTCGTCCAGGACTGAGTGGAGCAACAGCGATTCGTGAAGAAGATACTCGAGGTTTTGGACAACACTTTCACGACTTACAGACACTCCCCGCTCAAAAAGCGTGATGATCACTTCATCACCAGTCTTGTTCCAGCGCATTCTAAGCTCTTTATCAGTCTGTCTTGGCGTCCAGCTTCCCTTTTCGGGCTTGTTTTGAGACGAGACCAGGACTAAACTCAGCAGCATTCGTAGTCCACCGAGCTTCAGGGGAGCATTAGAGGTCAAGGTGAAGATCGGTTTAAACGTTGAGGCCGATTCAGAAGATACATGATGGTGGTCCTCATCTGAGCCCAGCGCAGAGAGCGCCGTCGTTGACGTACTCATTTTTCTACCGGCTTTTCGCGACTCGGTTAGCTTTTTCTGATGAGTTACTTCGATTTTTCGCTCCAAAACTAGCACAACATCTCTCCCTTCAACATCCATTCGATTGCTCGAAATCGCCTCAAGAACTTCCTCAAAATTGCTTCTCTCACCGTCACAGGAATACATAAATCGAACCGTCTTAGGCTGACCTATTCCACCCACCAAGAGCTGCCACGTTGGCGTTGACATTTGTGTCGTGGTAGCTGAACAGCAACGCAAAATGTCACCGACGCGTAGCTTCGCCGATGACACAGCATTTGCACTTGAATCAATTTCATCGATACTCACTGTCGTTTCACCTGCCTCCTGCCCCAATACAATTCCAAGTGGCAGCGGCACATCGACGCGGATAATTTCGCTGCTGAATTTCATGCCATCAAAATCGTCGCCCTCTTCACTGTTGGGCTGAGAAATCCTCGGCGCAAAGTAAACACTCTCCTCAACGACCTTTCCTGTATCCTTGAGAATAGGCAAAGTCGCAGAAAAGTTGGAGCGGTACGCTGCTACTTTATCCGCTTTCGTCTGTTCCTCCCTGAAAAAGGCGATTTCGCTCTCTCTCTTCACTGACACCAGCTCGTCAGCCTCAGCACGGAGTTTCTTTGCCTGTTCGATGAGTTCACCAGCAGAAGCCGGTAATTGAGATTTGGGCCTGCAGAAAGATTGTACAGGACGAAGAAAAGCAGCTACGGGGCTGCCAAAAGGGCCAGCACCGCGAGCAGGAGCAGCACGGAGGTGCCCATGGGGGATCGGGATACGACTGGCGGCGGCGACAAAAGAAAAGCACAGGGGGATCGGGGTACGACTGGCGGCGACAAAAGAAAAGCACACACAAATCGATTGCAAAAGAAGGTGGCTTTCGTAAGAATTTTTATCAACACACTGAATTTTGAGCAAGAAGAAAAATGCACACCATTTAATCAAGAGAAGATTATTAGTTGCCCTTGAGCCACAAAAACTTTCAAATGCTGTCTGCCTAGATTTATAGCGCCAGGAACGCTCTCTCATTGTGTGGACATAGTAATTGGAATCGCCCCGCCTTCCTTCTTCCACCCCTTGGTCTGTCACTTTCTGCGGAGTGATTGTCACGAGCGACACCTCATCAGTACCTGCCTACTTTTCTGCCATTCCTTTTCCTATGAGCAGCGACGAGTTCGTATCTTCAGGTCTCACTGCCCTCGCTGAGTACTTGTCCAAATCCCCTTCTTTGATCCCCCCACTCAATGCCTCCTGTGGCAAGACAAACACCCTTCGACTTTGTCTTGCTGTTCGCGCTCTCCTAAAATCAGTGATTGACAACTCGATCGACGATTTTGAAGGCACTGACGACAAAATCAAAGAGAAGAAAATTGAAATAGAATTAGGGAAGCAGCCTTATCAACCACCTCCTTTGAGTCACTATTTTCCGTCTTCCGTGAAGCGCTCGCTTTGTGGGCTGGCCGAGAAGCATAAGTGGGGCCCGAATAGTTTTTTTGGGGTGGCAGTTGGCTTGGCAGATAGACTGGAGAAGATCTCGGACGGCCTTGGCGATTTGGACGAAGTCACTGGGGAGTCCACTTTTGCACTCGTCAGGATTGTTTATGACAATATTTATGGGGGCGGCGTTTATCAAGGGGAAAAGGGAGGCATTCGGACAATTGAGGAGGTGCTCGAGGACAGGAAGAGGTGGGCGAAAATTATTGACGTTTCTGGGGCTATCGATGATGGTAGCAGCGATAGTGACGACGAGGGTGAGGAGGGAAGAAGGGAGGAGAAAAAAAACGAGAGACGCAAGGATATTGACGACGGACTGAGAAAGTGGAGGGAGGACTTGGCGCGCGAAGACGACGATAAAGATGACGATGACTGGGTCAGCGACACTGAAGGAGAAATTGGAATCGTCGACGTTGAGAACGGAAGCGATGTCAACAATTTCAACGTCAGGGTTGATACTGGTGAAATTGAAAGAGCAGACGACATGAGGTTTGACGAAGCCGTCGACGAAGACACCCTCTACTCACTCATTGAGCTCCCTCCTCTGCCAACCAACGACAATACTAATGCTCTGTATCTGCACCAGCATCAGCATCTTCATCAGCATCAGCATCAGCATCAGCATCAACATCAGCATCAGCATCAGCATCAGCATCTGCATCAGCATCAGCATCAACATCAGCATCAGCATCAGCATCTGCATCTGCATCTGCATCAGCATCAGCATCAGCATCAGCATCAACATCTGCAAACTGTCACCACCAGCGAGACAACTATAACACTCTATCTCACCTCCCTCCTTCTTTCCTTTCCTACCCCCGATCCGCCGCTTTTCCCTCCCGGCTACACGCCTCGAAATTGTCGCCTCCGCACTCGGCATTTACCCCCAGAAGTCCTCTCAACGTTGCTCCCCATGGGTGGCCAATCCGGTCCTCAACCGCCGACTATACAAACACAGTACCTAGACCCCCTCACAACCCTCCGATCTTTTCTCGCTTCTGCCCGACAACGTTTTTCTTCCCGTGTCGTAGCCTTGTTCGTCACAACCATCGAAAACGCAGTATCTGACTTTTGCCAAGGCGTCTCCAATCTGAGATCACAAATATTGCAAGAACTCAAAGACACCAGTAACAGTAACAATTACAACGGAAATTTCAACGGAAACGGCAGCGGTAGGAGCAACAATAGCAGCAACATCGGGACAATAATACACTTATTAGCGTACCTCGAGAACTTGCCGTGCGTTGGGCTCTCTTTTTTGAGCCGCTTGGTCGAGCATTGCTGCGATTGGGGGAATGGGGGCTGGGGCTTGACCGGGTTCCTAGGGGAGGAAGAAAGGGAAGCGGAGGGGAGTAGGATGGTTCTGGACGGATTGTGGTGGAGGGGCAGAGAGGCGGAAATGTGCGAAGGAATGGACCGTGGGGGGAGGGAAGGAAAATTCATTCGGCGGCTCCTGAAAGGATGCGTGATGGTATATGACCGGGGAGTCAGAGGAGTCATCGAGACTGCAGCGGATGTCATCGACAAACTTGATGATATCGATGAATCGGATGCCATCGATAAGGAAATAGGGGGCAACAGGGAAAACGAAGTTCTCCTAAGAAATGACCGAGACCCAGCCGTGGAAACCTTTGCGAAGCGTTACCGGGAGACGGCGATGGTGGCGACGACGACAACGGCCTTTTCGACTGTAGCTGTGATGACCGTGGTACCGCAGATCTACAGTTCGACGTCCACAGGTATCCTCTCCCTTATTGACTGGGGCAGGGAAGGTATCAGAGTAGTCATGGACCACCCTTCCTCATCAAAGGAGACTTTCAGTCTTATGGAGCATTCTGGCCCGGCATTCGGCCCCGACGACAACGGAGAATACGGAGGCGATGACAGCGACTGCAGTTGCGACTCGATAAGGGAATTCCTTGAGGAGACCTACGGGCGACTTGAGAGGGAGATCAACGAAGCTGGCACGAGAAAGTGGAGGGAGGAAGCAAGGAGTAGGAGGCGGGAGATCTTGGAGAATTTTCTGCTGGGTATAAAGGAAGAAACAGAAAACTTTCTATCTTTCAATCGCTCCACGAACAAGGGGAGCTTGAAACATTGGCAGGGGATCATGGGCCTAGTTGATAAGTTGGAGGTGGGGAGAGGGTTTGATGCCGGGATGGATAAGTCTTTTCGGGCCTGTCTTAGCGTCGCTATCGTAAAGGAATTCGGCGATAGGTCGTGGCTTCTCCTGAGAAGAAGAGGAAATAACGATCCGACAATTTCGTCCATGCTCCACACTGTCATGATGGTGGTGAACCAATTTTACCGTCAATTTTTTGAGGGAGTTGTCGAGTGGGCTGGTGGGGACGAAGGGTCTGTTGGAGCAAATAGGGCTCATAGCTCAATTAAGGCCGACGACAGAGCAATGCGATTGAACGATGTCATGTCTTTGAACGAAATCCGCCATCGAGAGCACTTAAACTCGAAATCTCTACAGACGGAAGTTCTATTTATACCAGATCAAACTTTGTCAACTGGATCTGCTGCCTACAAAACAATGACGAAAATGTCAGAGACGGTAGGGGAGATAGTCCGCCTTGGCTGCTTCTGTGTTGGAATCGCATTCGAGAGTTGCGTTAGCAGCGATAGCGACGGCGACGGCGACGGCGACACTATTAGCAGAGTGCTCATGGGCGAAGCCGTCACAGATTTTCGTCTGAAAGTAAAAATATTCAGAGCTCTTGGACAACAGCTCTTGACCTCTCAGCATGCTGCATTTGCGAAGAACAACTTGAGCAATAATCGCTATCGCAAATTTATAGGGCTGGACAGGTTTCTCGACATGCTGCAATAGGCATGATTAAAAAAGAACACATAAATTAGGTTTTTTGCTACAAGCACTTCGATAACACAAGATTGGCGGTTTTTTGATGCCCCTTGCGAATAATATTTTCGTTGTTCGACGTTTAATCTGATTTTTTCACAATATACTAAGTATAGGGACGGTCCCTCTATACCTATATGTTTTTTTTACAAGTGTGCGGCGGTTGTCCGAGGTTGGTATTTCGGTTTGGTAGTCTCCCAAAAAAATTGGTAGTCCTTCTTCATCATTTATATTATTATATTGAAGAAACACCAGCCCAGATTTCCCTTATCGACAACCTCACCAGTACGTATTATTTTTCTGTTACCCTTTCTGACAGGATCAACTTTCCCATCCACCAAAACAACTCCTCTAAGCCGATAGAGCCTCGATAGAAAGGAATCTTCTAACAACAACAAAAATGGAACGCAGAGAAGAAGAAGAGAGCCGCGGGTTTGACCTTGTGCTCAAGGAGCTGATGGGTCTGCATGAGAATCAATCAAAGGACAGCAAAAATCGCTCTGGGTTCGACCGTGTTCTAAGGGAGCTCATGGCAGAGAGAGAGAAG
>Ga0115556_1002502_pt1 | contig 12135 bp, 11 predicted proteins | sample COGITO_mtgs_1104_5_FD_87282 | JGI IMG/M metagenome (GOLD analysis project Ga0115556, IMG submission 87282) | Pelagic marine microbial communities from North Sea - COGITO_mtgs_110414 | ecosystem: Environmental > Aquatic > Marine > Epipelagic | place: Germany:Helgoland, sampling site Kabeltonne... | reverse complement strand
TGGCAAGACGCTCAGCTTCTTCCTCCTCAACTGCAGAAGCATCATCGATGGGTGGCGGCTCGACTTTGGGCGGTGCCTCGACGACAGTAGCCTCGACTGTTGTCTCTGCTTTAGTCTCGTCGATCTCCTCCACCTCTTTTTCACCGGGAGTCTCAATGATGGTTGGTGAGGGTAGGTCCTCCGGTACAATCTTCACCTCTTTTTCATTGGGCGCCTCAACGACGGATGGCGGCTCGACTTTGGGCGGCGGCTCCCACAACAGCGTTGCTTCAGGTTCTCGCAACGGCTCTGGCTCTCCCATTGCAACATCCTCCATCTTCATTTGTGCCTCAGACGAGGCGATTGACATTTCTTCCGTCTGTTCTTCCTCTCCTTCATCTCCCAGACGTTGAGCAGGATTGTTATCAGGCTCCCAAAATTTCTGCTCGGGCTCCGCACTCTCTTGCGTTGATTCCTTCTCGGCTCTAACCACCAGCTCGCCGTGTTGCAGTGTATGGGGAGGGTGGTCAGCCGTAACAACAGCAGGCTCGGTATCATCTTTCTGTGGGGGTTGATTGTGTGAGTTTTGGGGCGGAAAAACCAAACGAAAACAGTCAGTGGGTTTTGTTCTTACCTTTTGGGGTGAATCATTTCGTTCCATAGCCGGCGGTTGCCAGCTATGGGGCGACGTGAAGAAGCTCATTGTCAGAGAATCGTTAATTTGGGAGCTACAGATGTAATTCGAAAGTCAGAATAATAATTACGAGAAAATCATTATTTACTCCATATCCCCCCATTTTCGAATTCTCCCAACATTCATGTCATTTGCATTGTGATCTTAGGCTACACAGCATAGACTCGCGATGAAATCACGCGCAACTCTTCTTCACCTCGCTCTTCTCCTCCAGATGTGTAACACGGCCACCACCGCCACCACCAACATTGAAAACAATGTCACTTTTGGTACTGCTGGTGGTTCGTCTGCGGCGTCTAAATCGAATAGTGTCTTTACGGCTCTGTCGCATGGTTTCAGGCGCATTGATACAGCTATGGAATCGCAATTCTGGTACAATAGCACAGCTGTTGGGGAGGGGCTGCGTCGTTTCTGTACGTCTCGCAAAGACGACGCAACTTTGCTGCGGGATTGTATGGATGATATCCACGTGACGACAAAACTGCCACCCTGGGAGCTCACCGCTAATGTTTCTCGAGTGATGGAGGTCGTTTTGAAAGAGAAAGAAGAAATTTTTGGGGCCAATAATACCAGCAGTAAGCTCGGTGCAGTTTTGATCCATGCGCCAGAGTGTTGGAAGGGGTGGCATCCAAACTGCGTGGGTCAGGAAGTCGACTTATTTGGTGCATGGAGAGGGTTGGAACTTGGTGTTGCCGAGGGGCTAATTATGAGGTAAGTTCTGAGTGTATGATGAGTTGTCCAGAGATGCTTGGGAAGTGGATCAATACGTAGGATCCTTATATCCACTCCATGTTTAACACCGACCGCCGTCGCCGCCACCTTTACCGCCACCGCCCCTCCTCAGCCTTGGCGTCAGCAATTTTGACTTGAAAACTCTACAGACTCTCGTCGATTGGGTAGACTCTCGCCAATCTGACCATGGCGCGATACGTCCAACCATTTTGCAGAATTACTTTAGTCCCTTAAGTACAGATAACATAGATTACAAATTGATTGATTATTGCCAGAGGAATGGAATTCGAATCGAAGGGTACAGGTGAGGTTTAGTGCTCGCGCTACGAAGCGATCCGGCGTAATCTCACAAGTTGCCGCCTACCTCTTTTTTTTTTTGCAGTATCCTCGGGACTCAGCATATAACGAACGGGCAGAATCCTCTGCTCACACACGAGCGTGTTCTGGAGATTGCTTCCGATATATCTTTGCAATCGTCTTTTTCATGTCCGGTCGACGATCGCGTCGTCTCTCCTGCCATTGTCATACTTAGCTGGGGTCTCAACAGAGGGATCAACGTCATCCCCAGGAGCAACAGGGAGGAGAATATTAAAACCTTGGGGCAGCTCATAACCCGTGGACCGGTAGAGCTCACTGAGAAGCACATGGAGATTTTAGGAGGACTTGGAAGGTTCTCATAACCCGTGGACCGGTAGAGCTCACTGAGAAGCACATGAAGATTTTAGGAGGACTTGGAAGGTGAAAAGTGTAGGTACATATGCGCAGCATTGATGCAGACAAGATAAGTGCTTGCGGCGGATTATTTGAGAAAAAATGCGGTAGTTTGCAACACACTGTTTCCAATTCTCTTTTTAAGGTTTCCTCAATCTTTTCCTTACATTAAGATAGCATAGCGCTAAGCAACACAAGCGAGAACAATGCAACAATGCACACAGCACAGCCTCGTTTTCGCACTTAAACAATTCCCTGCTCCTGCCTCGCCTTGTCCCAGATGTTTGCAATCTGGTCACGGATCTTCTGGGCCTCATCCTTCTCATTGCGGCCCTCGTGGAAGACAATCTTGGGCTCAAGTTTGGCAATTTTTTTCAGTTCTTTCTTGGAGAGAACAACCTCCTGCTCTTTAGGTTCTTTGCGGGCCATTTTTAGTAAATGCGAGGGGGTGGTGGGCTAAAGTGGGGGGATTGAAGAAATGGGGTTGTTCGCTGCAAGGGTGTTCGGGTTGGGTGGGTTCCTGTTAGTCTCCGCCAAAAATCATGTGATATTCCTCCGCACGCGTTTCCTTCAACGTCATAATGACCACTTTAAATAGGATCCAACCCGATAAGGTCCCACACATAGATCAAGAAATCCTTGACGCAACAACTCCAATATTCTCAATCACAATTCTAGTGCAGTTCGGGTTGTACCACTTTAAAAAAGCGCCGGAGCACTACATGGAAGGACCTTATGATCTAGAGGGTTTTTTAAATGGGGGAGATTAAGCCGGGCTATCCACAGGGAGAGCAGAAAAAATGCTTCAGGTGGGAGTCAACAATCATAATCCAAAAACCCACTACCGAGGGAAAAAAATGTTCCCAGGGCATCCTTCGGGGGTCGACAAGGATGCATTCTAGCCATCGAGGGCATTTTTTTTGCTGCGACGTACCTTAAATCCTTTCAAAAGGGTTTTATTCTTGAGATGTCAAATCGAAAGATCTCAAGAAAGGCAGGGTTAGGTTTCTGCCCTTTGGACTCAAAACTTGGCTTACGAGACGTAATATTATATTGTGGTTTGTTATTGGACCAGCAAAATTTTTTTAGTTGACCAAGAGCTGTGAAATGGGGACAGTGTTCAGAGTGATTCCCATCGTACTCCACCTTCTCTCCCTTCTCTGTCGGGCCGCGAACGGGTGGAGGAATCTTACTGTGACCGTTTTACTACACCCATGCTCACTTCCACCGGTCTCGAAGACATCTACTTTGACAAAGATAAACCAGCAGCAAGACAGCCAAGCACCAACCCCTCAATCAATAACCATAGTTGAAACTACTACCACCTTGAAGCGTCCCGGTGCACTAATTACTGAAGAGATGGCCGAGACCGTTTCATCCCTACTGATCAGTGACACTGAAAGGGGGTACAGACTCTCCTTTGCGTCGGGTGTTGGAGGGAGGGTAACGGGGGTCACCAGCGATCGCTTGTGGTCCGGTGAAAGGTTGTGGAGTGGCATGGACAGAAAAGACAGCGGTGATAATGTGGGTAGGAATATTACACTTATATTTTCTCCTTCGTCATTAGATGAAATGAAGGCCGGGGTTGGGGAAGAAGAGGGGGGAAAGACAGACAAACATCATGCCTTCATTTTTCGATTGAACGATGGCATCCTTGGTCGTCATGACTGGGGAGGCTTTCTCTCCTCACCTATGTTGGGAGGGACTGTTGTTAGAGATGGAGGGGGTTCAGCGGGCTGGGGAAGGGTAGGCATTTTGGAAGACGGAATGCTTGTTGCCAATGGATCCGTGCCACAGGAGGTCTATGATGGTTTCGTCAATGCTGCTCGTAGTGGTTGGGATTTAGAAGGCGGGGGCGAGATTAGCACCAGCGGTACAGTAGCAAGTGTCTTCTGTGGAGTCAAGAGCCTGTCAATTAATGGGGCCGACGTTCTCCCCCCCCCAAGAACTAGGGAAGACAGAAATGATAAAAGAAACGAGAGTGGCCAGAAAACCGACAACATCAAACAAGACCAAAAATCTCCTCGTCGTCAAACTCTCTTTGAAATTCTTGAAGTGGGCAGTTCTTCTCCACTAATCTTGTCTCTTTCGACGCTATCTTCTGGCACTTCCCTTGGCCCCGGTCTTGACGTCATTTTCTTCTCCCCTGAGCCTTCCCTGGACATTTATTTCCATCTCTACGTCGAGTTCATTGCCAATCTTCTGCCCCAAGGGACGAGAAATAGTACCACCCGGTTTTGGTTGGAAAGATGCACAGAGGGATATTGGGAAGGAGGAGAGTGCGACGTATTTACCGGCGGGAAAGGTGGGGATATAGGGGGTGGTGGAAGGGCGACACTGGTCGTGGTAAATGCACACTCAAACAAACAGGGCATGAGCCTGGAATTCTTCGAGAGGCTTTACAGAGGACGGCGTGCGGTCGAGGGCGATAAGCGCGGGCTTCTGTACCTATTGCACTTGAATCACGAGCAACCTTTGACTTTGGATGTTGGGGACTTGAGGAATTACTACGATGTGCAAAAGTTGAGGGAGGATTACAAAAGGTTTGATGGTGTCTGGAGGCACTACTACCACCCGAAGATCAACATGGGTGATGCCGACGGTGAAAATGGTCATCGTGATGCAATTGTTAGGTACTTACCGCTGGGTCCTGCCTTGAGGGATGTTAAAGAGACGGATGAGGTAAGTGAAGGCATGAAAACCCTTCTTTCCTCAAGGGTTTGCTTTATTTCGCTAACACTGGTTCTTATCGCGCGTGCCGTCACATTGTCTCTCTTTTTAGCTCCGTCTTCAACCTCCCCACCTTCGCCCTTTGAAATGCGGGTTTATTGGAAATATTGACCATCCCCTGCCTTCCGGCTCCCCCGATCGCCCTTCCAACAATCGCACCCAAATGGCGTCATCTCTCTTTTCCGAGTGCAGACTGCTGAACACCCCCTCTGGTGTCTCGGACCTTGTTTCTCGCGACATTCTGCACCTTTCTAGCGCATTCTGTCCTTGTCCAGGGGGAAACAACGCGGAGACGTTCCGCTTTTATGAGAGCTTGGAGGCAGGCTGCATCCCCCTGTTGGTCTGGGAAGAGGGGGTAAGAGACTGGTTAGAAGGGCTTGGGTTGAATGAGAGAGAGATTTGGTTCGTTTTGAGGGAGTCATGGGACGAAGTCTTGGAAGCTATCAACGATATTTATTTTCACGACGATGGTCAGCTGCTCATGGAAGAGATGCAGAGGCAGGGAATGGAATGGTGGAAGGATAAGAAGAGGTCGATGAGGGAGGAGTTTGAGAGCGTGCTGATGAGCGTAGGTTAAGAAATGTTAAGGAGAGTAGCATAATTCTCAAAGAGAGAGGACGGGAATTGGCGTTTGTTGGTTTTAATTCATCAACCGGGAGCTTTGTACAATATTCAGCAATTAAATTGCATCACATGAAGTCAGAGCAGAGTTAGCGATGCAGCATGAGCCTTGACTATTGGAGACAGTGAAGATGAAAAAAAAATTGACGGAGTCCACCCCCATCAGAGGAAGTTCCTTGTTCCCCAGTCAGGCATTTCAATAACAGAAAGTATACAGAACTACACAAGTGACCCCAACTCACCTTCTGATAATTTATTTTTCTGGGCACAAAATACAAGAAATTTGCTTCACACTTCACCCATTTGCGATAGCACACATCCTGCCGTCTTACATCTCAAACGCCACGCCTTGTCAAGGATAAAAATGCGTACGAATGCACTGTTTCTGTACCTTGGGCTTGTTCTCCTCGTTCAGCTTGTCAGAGGGAGTGAGGAACGTGATACACTTGAACGTGACGGATTCGTGGTTTTGAAAAATGTGCTTGGAAGTGACATGCTGAAGCGTGTCAATGATACGTCGAATATTTTGATAGAATCTGACAAATACAAACACTTGCAGATTGACAAGTACACCGGCTCTCTCATCCCTCTGTCAAAGTCATCCAACTACGCTGAGCTTATTGCGCATGATCGCGTACTTGACATAATTCGTGATACCCTTGGATTCTCCGATATTCGATGGATGAGTGGATTCCTCATATCGAAACCTCCCAAGGGTCCTTCGCTGGGCTGGCACCAAGATGGTTGGTATTGGGATGACGATAAGGCATACGAGACTTCCCCAGCACAGCTCTTTGCCATGTATTATTTGACTGATACTCGTGTCGCAAACGGTTGCTTGCGTGTCATTCCCGGTACCCACATCAAGAAGCACCGGTTGCATGATGAACTTGGCCGGGCTCACAGCAATGAGGTTCGAAGCAAAAGTGACGAAGAAATTCCCTTCCGGGAGAAGACAGAACACATGAGGACGAGTGACTGCATTGATGTTGGCGTAAAAGCGGGTGATGTCGTTATTGGAGATGCAAGGGTACTACACGGTGCGAACGAGAACTTGAGTGACGAGAGGAGATCTTTGATAACGATATGGTATGTCGTCGATTTTGACGGCCAAAGCGAGAATTTCAAGGAAGGAGTAAAGAAGCTGCACGAGACTCAATCGCACGAAATTGTACTTTGGGACAAGGAATTTAAGGACTTAATTTCGCCGTTGCTTCCAGGACCGAGCGAAGAAAGAGCGTCAGGCTCCCCTTCCCACGAGGTCGATGAGTATAACCACAACCTTGACTTTATGGTAAGAGACCCTGGGTTCATGGCAGACGGCGACCAGCGATCGCGAAAGGTTTATCAACGGAATAAAATAAAATCACACCTGTTGGAGAAAATCTCCGCAAAAAAAATAGTGAGAGAAAAGATTAGAGAGAAAGTTGAGAGCTCGCGGACTGAGTTGTAATTGCGATAACAAATAGAAAAAGGCGAAAAAAGCAGCAATTTTCTGCCGCCCACATCATCCATCTAATTTCTTCCGTTCATCATTCTTCTCCACTACGCATTACAAATTATTATTATCTAAACTGGCAAGCATCTCGTCTCAAATATTCTGTTGCTGCAATGCATGATTCGGTGCTGCAATAGATTCACACAAACAGAGTAGATCAAATTCGCTAGCTCAGGCTCGGTACGTTTCATTCGGAACCACTCGCTCTCTCCGAGCCTATAGATCGCCCCCCCCTCACTGCAAGTGACAGTACTAACTCGGCCATCTCTATTCAAGTCAACAAGACACAAGTCGTGGAGGCCAATTAGATCTCCTGCCTCGACAATTTCCGTCGTACCTGTCTCATGTTCCAGTAAACTCTCGTACACTCCGGCAACAGTGAGCGCCGCAAAAGTCCCCTCAACATCCCCTTGCGTCCATAGGACGTCCCCCGCTTTCACTTCAACGAACTCAAAGAAAGAGAGCAGCTTATCGACATCCCTGCCATCCTCTGCATTAGTATACGCAGCAAGACAGTCCCGTGCGACGCGAACACTCTCATTGCCGTCACCATCGCCATCATTGCTTCCGTCAAGGATGCTCTTTTGACTAAAGTCGTAGAAAGTCTCCTTATCTGTAGAGCGCGCAATAACGTTTGTGGGGAGTTAGCAATAAAATAGTCAGTGATGCTCGAAAAGAAAGAACCCCCCAAAAAATGATGCAGAAATTTTCCAACCACCAACACCCCAAAAAGCAAGCCGGCATCAACAATTTCCTTACCGAGACCGGGAGCCTGCAGTGAAATTAAGCCGTCTTCACAGTAAGCGAGGCCAGCATCAAGATTTGCGGCGACAACCGCTCGAAATTCCCCGTCTGTCAATTTTTCAGTCAGATCAAAAGTGCATGGAAACCCAATCTCCCTCCCAGTGACAAAGACGCAGAAAAGGATTCCATGCGTACTCAAAAAATCTTTCAGCTTGACCAGGGCAAAAGCAGCGCTACCATCAATCCCGTTTACCAAGGTAAAGTCCAAAACGACGCCCAAGAAGCTCTCGTTAACGACGATATCCCTGATGAGGTCCTCGAACCTCTTCTGATTGGCAAAATAAAGATTACCCTGCAGCTGCACGATTGCCAGCCTACTCCGCCCAGTTATTTCGCTTGCTAAGATATCACGAGCCTCTTGAGTCCTGTATCTCTGAGAACGAAGTGTGGTGCCTCGCATCCAACCCCTAACAGGTTCAATATGGATCGCTGCATTCACAGCGAAAGTGATCGCAGCCCCGAGGCAACCAATGAAGAGGCCCGTGGTCATCCCCAATGTGCTCATAGACAAGACGATTATCCAAATCGTAGTATACTCGAATTTATCAAATCCGCTACGAAACGAGTCGTAGACACCCTCCGCAAAGAGCTCAAGACCGACATGGACGAGAAGCGTACCGGCCATCGTCCGCGGGACAAACTGAATAATTTTTTCGCCCTGGAAGAAAAAAACCACACTGAAACCCGTTATTACCAGAGATTCTATTTTCCCTCCTCCTCCGCTTTTGAAATAAGCAAAAGAGTTCGAATAGCACATATAATTTTGACAGCCCCCGAATACGCCGCTGATAAGATTGCTATAACCGTGCGCGATAAGCTCATCATTCATATTCGCCTCAACCCCGGTCGACATACTCAACGACGGAATGTTGATTGGCACGTGCATCAAAGAGAACACAGTGAGCCCGATGACAGTAGGCATGCACAATTTTATCGCATTCCAGTCGACTGAGCCCAAATCTATCAACGAGAACATCTGAAAGGCTGACTGAGAGGGGGCAGAAGCACCTTGTGTAACCATGTCGGGAAAGAAGAAGCCGAGCTCTCGCGCCTCCTTCAAGCTGACGTCCAATACCCAGCGCACTGCAAATGACGCAGGCGTGATCGCAAGAAAGTAGGCCGGAGCGAGAAGCGGGAACTCCTTCTTTTTTATGGCGACAAACTTAAGCAGCAACCGCAATAAGGCCACTAGAAACAATGTCAACAGCCACAACTTCAGCATTTCAGGCGCCAGAAATTGATTCAAAGATTGCCTCGTCAGAGACAAGCCCGTGCTAACCTCTAGCCCAGTTTGGCAGACGAACACGCCTATCCCCCCTATGCAGCCAACGATTACGTGCTTGGGAAACAAAAATACGATTGAACCTAAATTTAGCTTCCCCAAAAGCAAAAAAGTTACTCCCACAACCATCGTTGAGAGACCGAAGCACACCAGCGTTGTAGAGAGGGCGTCGGCGCCCTTCCCCTGTTGACCTACAACTATCTCGGCAATCGCATGCATGAAACTGATGTTCTCCACCATCATCATTCCAAGCGCAAACGGGAAAGAAGAGTTGAAGGTAAAGACAATCTGTGAAATCGCCGTACTGAAAAACCACATTCGTAGTCCGATGGAACGGTCGACAGGGAATGGCTCCCAATCAATTGGAAAGAAGGCGTACCCAAAAGGCACACACAACATTAAGTTCAATAAGCTTGCAAGACAAATGCTTGGGATTTTTCGAAGAGCATCGTTCTGAGTAGAGGTCTTCACCATTGGTTGCAGTTTCCTCGCGGATGGATTCGACTTCTCTGGTGGCGAATTAGTCAACGCCGCTGCTTGCGACAGCGAGTCGATAATTTTTTTACTCGAACCTATAATGGCAGGCACTGCACTCCAATTTTCTGCCCGTTTCTTCCCAAATCCATCTTCTTCCCTCGTATTTGTATTTGTATTTGTATCTGTATGGGGATAACTTGCATTGTACTCAATTGGGATGAATTCAGCATCCGAAGTTGACGCATACCGAGGAATGTCAGGAGGCAACAATCCATCTACGTCTGAAGTTGACGCGTACCGAGGGATGTCAGGAGGCAACAATCTATCTACGTCGTCACATTCCTCCTCCGGCCTTTTTGGAGTTCCTCCTTCAGCTTTTCCCTTTGTCCTTGAGAGCATTTCTAGCGCACGGTCCAGGACACTCGAAGCTTTTTGTGCGCCTCGTAGAAGGTTGGTAGTTTCAGACATATCTGACAATAGAATATCCCTGGTGAGAAAAGGTCTGATGGTGCCCTTTGGGTGGTCAAGTCAACTGGGCTCCTTAATGATTTTTTCTTTTTTTCATTTTTCATTTTCTTTGCCTTAACCCCCCCCAGTCTTAACAAAGAATAAATTTGCACACTCGAAGGAGGAGCCCAAAGGAGGACAAAGGAACGATAGATGCACGAAAAAGAATGATGCTTAGAACAACACACCAACAGATCTGCATCCGTGCAAGGATCTCACCCCTTTTATATCGCAAATTCACAAATGCCAACCGTCCACCATCCCTCAAGTCTATCAGCGAGAAGTCATCTCTAAAACGTTTCATTAGTGCAAATTATTACAATGAGAGATACCCCAAACTATCAAAATACGGAGTTGCTGTTGTAAAAATAGCCAGAACTGTGTTCATTGGATTTGCCCTTTACAACTGTGGACGTCAGGCGGGTATTGCAGAGTACGCAGCTGACCCGGTTGCCATGGAAAAGAAGCTGACGTTGACACTCCTGGGGTCGCGTTCTCCCGATGATTTGAAGTTGGTAAAGGTGAAAGACCCTGCCCACCAGCGAGTTGACAAGATTGCTCAAAAGATTGTCTTTGCTGCCAGGGATTATGTCGACGGCAAGGTGGAACGGAGGTTGGCTCGATTGACTAAGCTTAAGAAAAGAATCGCCGAAAAGAAAGACGAATCGGCATTGAGCGAGGCAGCCATACTTGAGAACGAGTTAAACTTTTGGAATGGGAGGAGGAGAATGCTCAAAGGCCACTGGACAACCCTCCTTGTCGACGTAAGGGTGCCAAATGCATTTGTTAGTGACCTAACGCCCCGAAAAATTTACATCATGACGGGATTGCTCACTACTCTAGAGTGCAACGATGACGAGCTTGCGCTTGTTTTGGGACATGAAATATCTCACCTCTTGCTTGGTCACACCAGCTCACGAGTGGAAAATGAAAAATTCTACAGGATATCAGAACTCGTACTTTTGTCGATGCTAGACCCCTCTGGGATTCTGACTTTTGCCTTGGCTTACTTTGGTTACAAATTGAGCAGCTACCGCTCGGCTGCCCACAGCCGCCAGCACGAGCGCGAGGCTGACGATATGGGGTTAAAGATAGCTGCCCTTGCGTGCTATGACACGCAGAAGGGAAGTCACGTTTTTGGCAAACTTGCAAAGCTTGGAGGTTCAGCCAGGCAACAAGAATTCCACTACATGGATACCCACCCTCTTCCGTTAGAGCGGGAGCAGGAATTGGTGACTCAGAGCGCCACCATAAGGAGAGAGAATCACTCCCATTGCAGCAGCACTTATTCAAAGTTCTGGAGAGCCAAAGCCCACCAACAAGAGAATTCGGTATTGGCTAATTTAACAGCGACGCGATGAATGACGCGATTTAAATGTTAACAGTGCAGACATGAAATTTAGACTAAGAAAAGATGGCATTTTTGCAGAAAGGGGGGCAGGAACATTTCATCCATCAAATGGCAGTATTTCAGTATTTCACCCAAACACGTGTACGGGAAAGAAATAATATCATCAAAATCAGTAGCCTATGTGACCTCTCGGAATGCTGAAAGGGGATTTCGGCAATAATTTTTGTTTGAGGGGCGTGTTGAGCAAGCTTCCTGGGCTTCCATCGTCCTTGCACATCTTTCTCACGATGCCCTGGAACTCTCTCCACTCAATCAGGTAACCCGTCGCTACCATAAGGCTCTGCACATCTCGACCGCGTCTATAATATTCTCCCCAGAAGTAAAGCAGTCGCCTGAGCTTCACGACAATACTTTCAGAAGTAGTTGCTTCAGTAGTCGCACCTGCTGCAGTTGTCTTGGCAAGTTCGACAAGATTTTCCACAAGCCCTTCGACTCCCCCACCGATCCCCGTCCTCTCAAGCAAGACAGTGAGCACTACAATTGTATTTAGGCAGCAAAGATTATCAAGGTTGACGGGAAGAGAGTCGAAGTCTAGGAGTGGCTCCCCGAACTCGTTGGAGTTCTCGGCAAAAATTCCCTCCACCAGCTCTGACACCATGGTAGACGCAAACTCGGGAAAAGAGCGTAAGAGGCGGAGAAGTAGAAGTGCGATGTCAGCTGTCACGTTGTCATCCTTACCCTCGTCATCG
>Ga0115556_1002492_pt1 | contig 12156 bp, 8 predicted proteins | sample COGITO_mtgs_1104_5_FD_87282 | JGI IMG/M metagenome (GOLD analysis project Ga0115556, IMG submission 87282) | Pelagic marine microbial communities from North Sea - COGITO_mtgs_110414 | ecosystem: Environmental > Aquatic > Marine > Epipelagic | place: Germany:Helgoland, sampling site Kabeltonne... | reverse complement strand
GACGAGACGAGACGAGACGAGACGATTCGATTGATTGATTGATGATTGATTGATTGATGATAGATTGATTGATGATTGATTGATTGATGATTGATAGAAAATGGGGAAGAAAAAAGACGGATTAGTTTCCCAGTGGCTCACGGTGGCTCCCCCACCCGCCCGGCCCACACACAAAACACTCACATCCCACAGCTTAGTCTTTTCTCCCCTGCTGAGCACTACGGGGAGGGGGTGATAGTTGTGTGCCCCGAATTTGTCTTCAAGAGCGATGGCAGCAGCAGACGAAGTTGAAGCTGAGCGAAGCGTTTGCGAGCGGAAAGTATTGAGGATCGTAGAGCGTGCTGCGATCATTTTTAACACGTGAATTCTACTGTATATGCCTATTTTTATTTGGAAGGGGAATTTTATCCCCCCCGTTTGTTTCCATTTATATACTCAAAACCACACAATATAACCTCGCAATCGATACCAAACCGCCCCGCCCTCCCCCCCTCCTCCCCTCTCCCCCCCCTCCCCCAAACATACCACATGTATCTCCAATCCCTCCTCCTCGTCCTCCTGCTCACCCCCACACCTCCCTCCCAAGCTTCCACCTGGGGCTCCCCCTCAACCTCAACCCCATCAACAACATTACACAATCCCCTAAAAGCCTCTCTCCTGAAGAAAATTGACGTCGACATTGCGGATTTGGAGCAACTCGTGGAGGATCACAATGCGCGCACCTCAATCGGGGAGTCTGATGAAGAGGGGATGGAGAGGAGACTAATAGGTGAGAATTTAGGATTGGCGTTGGCGAAGCGACTAGCTAGGTCGTGCATTCCGTGAAATTTACGCACTGCGGGACCCCCGCAGTATACGATGCGGTTGGCAGAACACACATCTGAAATACAATTTCCTACGTAATCACTTCAAACGTAATCACTTCTAGCTCGCTCAACCTTTACACCGCTCGCTTCTCTCTTGGCCCCAGTGCTACCTCTCGACGATAAATTCGATGTACCTAAGGGTATGTTTTCGCACGGTCACGTTCAGACTGGGGACAAGATGTGCCTTCCGAAAAATTATTTCAATTTGATTCGCCGCAGAATGCCAGAGATACCATGGCTCTTTGAGGTCTCGCGCGTTGACGATGACGATGATGATGTCCCCACATCTCCGCGGGTCAAATTACCACCGCCGCTTGAGGATCGTGGACTTACGAAAGTTGTCGGTGGTGCCTTGGATTTCCGGGCGCCTGCCAATTTTATCTTCCTCCCAAAGTGGATGTTTGTTGCCCTTGCCCTGAAACCCAAGGACGTTGTCAGGGTGAGACTGAAGGAAGACACACCAGCGGGATCGATGGTTAAATTGCGCCCGCACACGAGGTGAGACGATGGCACCATCCATTTCATGTTAGCGACAACACAACAATGTGCTGGTCTCTGCACTGTCATTTCTACGCCACAATCCAATTTTTTTTACCTACAAGCTAACGCCAATATATATCCACAACGCAACTCCCTACGCTCGCCGCACTGACTTCGCTCTTGGCCCTCTTTTGCAGCGATTTTCTAGAGATTAGTAACCACCAAGCAGTTCTTGAGACAGAACTGCGACACTATAGCTCACTGGTAAGGGGGACAGCCATTCCGTTCGACTACAATGGCAAGAGATATAGGTTCGATGTTGTTGATCTTCGGAGTGCGCCTGATGGCACCAGAGTTACCATGGCCAAGGTCCAGGATTGTGATATTGCAGTTGACTTCCTCAAGCCCAAGGATTACAAGAAGAAGAAAAAGTAACGATTTCAAAGGTAGTTTTAGTTTTTTACTGGTGTAATGGATGAAGTCCGTCATGAAGAATTCTTCGTTGTCCTCTCTCTTTATCCGTCTTTGTTATTGCATTGTCAAAGTTTAAAATCAATAGTGGTAATTAATTGCCAAAACCATATTCCGATATTTCAGAATATTCCGATTCGGATCCTCGGATCCGAACATATAAAAAAATGTCCAATTAGGAACATTGCGATTTGGTTAATGAAAAAGGATTGATCCCTCACCCCTCACCCAACTCATTCCAGCCGAGCCACTGGATTTTTTTTAGTTGCGCGAGTTCTTGTATTATATTATAAGTAAGTCTCTCACCTCACCTCTCCACACCCAGATGACCACATCCCCTCCTACTACCCTTACCCCCCCCCATGACCAATTTGATCAAGATCATAGTTCTTCGGTCACATTCCCTGCTACTACCCTTACCCCCCCCCATGACCAAGATGATAGTTCTCCAGGGGATGATGGTCTTCCTAGTCCTAACCCAGGGGGAATGACCAGGACGATGCTGACTTCAGTCGACTTCCGTTTCAGCGGAAATTCCTCTCGCAAGAATTCTGCAGTATTTGTTCCTTTCAAAGTGAGTGCAAAGCAGCTTCAATCAATTGTTGCTGACGTTTGGCAAATGCCCGCTCCGAACATGCTCATTTCCGTTGACGCTGGATCCGCTCATCCATCCGAGCTCGCGACAAAGGATTTGTGTCTTTCGAAGGAATACAGAAACTGGGCTCAACAAGGGAGGGAGCAGACTGCCCAGACTGAAGCGAGGAGGACGGGGGTGAAGCCGCCACCGAGCCCTCGATCGAATTCGACGGCGGAGGAGACAAAACGCAGAAGCAGCAGCTTTTTCAGCGCAAACAATCCAATGCTAAAGCGGGCATCAGCTTCAATGATGGAGGCGGCCGGATTGAATGCGTCAAACGACCCTATCACTACTTCAGATATGGTTAACAGAGCGCTAGATGCCACCTCCACCTCGCCGGAAGACTTCAGTGAGATCACAGACGAGCAATACAAGGTTGTTAACAACCTGCTCTTCCAAAAGCTCGTCACGGTATTTTGCGCGATATTGGACGCTGCGGCGATGAGCAATAATTGGATCATCGTCGACAGGACAAGGCCGGACGAGAGCTCGACGACGGCTGAGCTGTTGCTCGAGTTGGCTATTCGTCAAACGAATCAAAGACCGGCTGTCGTCGTGATTGAGAGTTTGAAAAGGTTCAGCTCGTTCACGAGCCGGGCCAGTCAAAATCACGTGAATGCCTTGATGAAACTTGCCTCCGCGTCCACTCCGATTTCCGCGGACGGGGAGTCCACATCATCTGAAGTGCAGGTGATCCCGAATCCGTATTCGCCGGAAGATTTCGACACCCCCGGGAAATTTCACGATCTGAAGCTCCCCTGTCCTCCATTTAAGGAACATCTTCGCGGGCCCACCGGTACAGTCGCCCCGAAGCGTAAGTGGATGTATCATTACAGTGAGACAACCTTTTCAAGTGGTACCCATTACATATTTTTGGAGGGCGAGGTGGACTCATTTCCACTTTACGCTCTCGGCCCGGTTGGGTACGTCCACGCACACGGTGGCACTCTCGCTTACAAGAGACTGCGGTCGCGCATCTCCCAAGGGAAGCAGCTGGTGATGCTTCACCAGACGGGCGGGGCGACTCAGGCTTTCGCTTCGCTGCACAAGGCGCTCACGGCGCCGCTAGCGCACAGGAAAAGTACGGAGCAGCTATTGAACGAGGTGGACATATTCAGTGGTGAGCTTTGGGCGGGCGCCTTCGGAGTTCCGGAAATCATGATGTTCAAGGAGCTGATATCTCGAGCGCCGCAATTATTCTTCAAAACAATTTTGTCCGTCGATTTAGTGAATGCGAGCGCGGAGCAAACGCTGACGACGGTCACCGGGTGTTTTGCAAATAGCAACGGAGGGATACCGGAGTTGGGGTTAGGCGACGCAGAGCAAACGATGATATTCAATGCGTGGGAGCGCCATTTGTTGCTGTGGAATAATAGCCGGCGACTGAGGAACCACGCGCATTTCATGTACTTCTTTCTGTCCATAACGGCGTTTGCAACCGCGTTGTTTTCAGTCATCTACGCGAACGCAGAGATCGTGGGAGGTTTCGACGAAGACGCAATGTGGCTGAATCAGGAGAATTTTGGCAATCTATTGGTGATTCTTCCAATTGTGACCGCGCTCGTCGGCACGATAAGGACGCGCTTGAGGTTTGTCGACAAGTGGAAGATTTGTGAAATGGCTTCCTTCCAAATCGTGAACGAGATTTATCAGTTTAGGACGAGGGTAGGAAGATACGGAGATCTTTCGAGGAGCGACGAGGAAGACAAGAGCGACATGAACGGCAAGGGAAGCAAATTGAGCGCCGTGAATAAGAGCCACTGCGCGAGGGAGAGGTGAGCGAGTGGATAGTCGCAAAAAATGTACGTTAAATACTCACACACACACACACACACACACAAACGCAGGTTCACTGAGCGGGTGATTGATATTTGGAGTAGTGTGCTCGAGAGCGACGTAGGCACATCTGGGACAATTATTTATAGCGAAAAGCGGCTGTACGATCCAGAGGAGAAGCATCAATACAGCATGTTGGTGATGCGCCACTTGGCGACGAATATTTACATGGACGAGAGAAGAAACGTTTGGGGCTGCTGGAGAGGGATGAGAGATGGAGAAGGGGTAGGAGGTTTAAGGAATGGAGAGGAGGAAGGCGAAGAAGATGACGACCTCGTATCACATATGCCTATCGAATCCTACATCAGGAACCGAGCGATGCACGCGAGGGCCTGCTTCAGGAACATCTCCCCCCAGTTGAACAGCAAAGCAATTTCACTGGAATTGACAGGCTTTTGCGTGACGAGCTTCGGCGCAATGTTGGCGATTGTCGGCAAAGCCGAATGGGTCTCCTTGGTAGTAGCTACCGGGGCGATATTGGCCAACGTGAGTGAGTACTTTGGCTTTGCCAGAGAGAGGAGTGCGGTGAATAGCGGCTTGAAGGAGGTTGAGAACCTTTTCGCTTGGTGGGGATCGCTTTCCGTCGTCGACAGGAGGACGGTGAGAAGCAAGGAAATCGCCGTGAGCATGACTGAGGATAGTGTCATTGCTTGGGCCAACGCGAGAACCTCAAGCGCCGCCAATAACCAGGGGAAAAATGCCAAGGCGGACGAATTGGGGGAAGACGGAAAGGGTGGGGATGGAGAAGGGGGCGGTGGAGGAGGCGGCGCCGCCGGAGTCGGAGATGTGTAGGAAAAAACCGTAGTTTGTGGCGGGTGGCGGTGGAGCCGATCCCTCCTTATTCTGTTCGAGAGACCAGTCCTACTCCTCCCAATTCTCTAGAGGGGGAGGTTGGAGTTGAATTTGGGTAACTTAATACACAGTGCGAACTATTTTAGCTTGGTGTTCAGGTGTCTTTTTTTTGGCTGTCGACGTTTCGCTGTATCAGTTCTGTGGACTTTCTCTTGTGCCTTTTTTGTTCCCCGGGTCAATGGTACCTCAGTTTGCGGTGTGTGCTGTTTTTTGTCTCTTCAGTAATGGATTGGTTCTTTGTTTTGGTTCAAGTTGAAGTTTTGGTTTTCTTTATCATCGTCGTGTGTGCTCTTTTTTCGTTGTGATTTTGGTCCTGAGTTTCCGTTGGGGTTCTTGTGTGTTTTTGCTGTTCGTTCGTCGTTTTTTTTTTCGTTTTCGTTAAAAAATTGAGATTTGTTTACTTAAATAAATTTTTGATATACAATTTTCTTTATTAATATTATATATATATATTTTATAATTATTTGAATACTATAGATTTCAATGAATTAATAAATATTAATTTTGTTTTTTGGTAATAAAATTTAGAATAATTAAATATATATAATTATAATATTTTTGATAAAAATATTTGAAAATTATTTATTCAAAATTATTACTTTCTATATATAAATAATATTATGAAAGAAAATAGTTTATCAAAAATGTATTTAAGTGAACGAAATTCATTTTTGTTTGCCAAAACAGCTCAGAGCAGGAAAGGGGAATTTTCCCCTCCTTGCCTGACACTTCGACCTTCGGAGTGAACAGCCCGCAAATGGCACACAAATTATGAGCCAAATTAAAGACCCAAAATGACCCAAAATCGAAAGAAAGATACCAAGACCACAATTGTCGAGCAAACCAACATAACAACTAAGAACAATGACTAAGAAATTTAACACAAACACGACAAAGCGTTTTATTATCTAACAGGGGTGTGTGGTTATTGTTACATAAGCAAAATGCAAAATCCACGAACCACTTAAAAAAACCATCTAAATTTTATCAATTCTCCTTGCAATATTATCGAGCTGTCCCCCAATGCGCTTGACCTCCCCTCTCCTTTCCCTTCTTTTCTCCATGCTTTTGAGCAGTCTGTAGGCTCTTTCCTTTTCCTCTCCTTGCAGGAATTCGGCGCCAGCTCGAATATCCCCGTACATGTGTTCCATTTCTCCATTCCCCTCATCATCACTTCCGACGAGGGATTGTTGGGTTCCGCTTCCTGTTCCAGCACCAACAATCCCAGTCGTTCTGGAACCCCCTTCTAAATTCTTGAATCTCTTGTAGACACGCCTGAGGTCCATACCGAGTTGCTGAACTAGCAACGCAATTCTCGCGTTACTATCTAACAGCTGGTAGCACTCATTCTCTAACTCGGCTACTCGTTTTGGCGGCTGGAGGCCGTCCTCCTGTTTTAGCTTTTTGAACTCTCCCTTGAATTTTCCACTTTTCTCAACAAGAGTTGCAATCATCCCCACGATGCTGGACAGTTCTTTCATACTTTTCTCTAATTCCTTTCTGACAGCCGAGCGGCGTTGCAGTTCTTCTGGTGGGGGTTGGAATACTTGGGGCTGTGCTGGTTTTGTTGGCGGTTGGGCTTGGGTGTTGTTTATGAAGTGATGATGGGGGTGGGTGGTTTGCTGGGGCGGAGATTGCGTTTTCAAGAACTGGGGGGGCTGGAAGTCGAAGTCGCTGAAGTCCCCCGTGGCTGCTTTGGAGAGTAAGTTGCGGGTCGTTTCCAGCTCTTGGGCAACCAAATCGTCTGTTATGGGTGTTTGTGGCGGATGCGGATACGAATAGCGTTGTTGTTGTTGTTGTTGTTGTTGTTGTTGTTGTTGTTGTTGTTGTTGCTGCTGCTGCTGTTGCTGTTGTTGCATGCTGTGTACGCTCAAGTCGATTCCACTCGAAACATCACCAGCAAACCTGCTCAAATAGCCGTCCCTGGCTCCCACTTGACTCCTCAACCTTTCGCATATATCGAGCAACCTTGCCCTGTCACCACCCAAGTCAAGGTTCCTCCTGACCAGTTCGTCAACCTCCCCCATTAATGAGTTTTTCTCGACGCTGAGCCTCTCCATTCTCTCGAGTGCCTCTTCTACCGCTTTCTTCCCTTTTGTAACGCTCTTCTGGGACAATTCATATTTCTCTCCTAGTTCCTCAACTTGGATCTTGAGATCTCTCGCCATGCTTTCATATTTCTCCCTCTTTGCCCTCTCTTCCTCCAGCACCCTCTCGTGCTCCCTTTTTTCCTCTTCCATCATCTGAACGCTCCTCTCGATCCCCATTCTGATCTCGCTCTCCTTGTCCCGACGGCGAATTTCGTTATTTTGTATGTTATGGTTAATGGTGTCAACGCTCTCGACAGACTTTTGAACGAAATTGATGGCTTCATTCACGTTCCCGTTTAAGGTATTGAATTTCGCCTGTTGCTCCAAAACTGCTGCCTCAACAATCTCGATGAAGATTCTTTTAGTGACGGCCAATTTTCGCAATTTTGCTCCGGTGCGCTTGACAAAATTACTGGCGACGACGCTCACATCACTAGTGTTGTTGTAGTAGTCTGGAGTTTGTACGAGGTCAGTTTTATCATCATTCAAATCATTCAAACACAAAGAATCAGTTTCATCCCCGCCTTCATATTCACCGTCTTTACCGTCTTCACTACGCCGCCCCCCAGAATGTCCGCTCCCACCCAAATCCCTGATCCCGTGCTCCCCCATGAATTTTTTCAAATCGAATTTTCCTGGTGACGCACTCCTTTTAATGCCTGCGGAATGGTGCTGCTCCAAAGGGGGCGGTGGCGGCGGTGACGGGGATCGCTGCCGAGACGACCCTGAAGATAAGACCTCACCGGTATACAATTCGAGCATGCTCTGTGCGGGTTGAGGCGAAAGAAATTAGTTACAATTTGAACAAAGCGCTTAGCTCACATTCACACAGTTCTCACCTCAAACTGACTCATTGCCAACTTCAAGCTGCTTTCTCTATTCGCAGCTTGCCTTCGGATCTCCGCATTTCTGTTTTCTGCTTCCTCTAACTTTTGATGCAGTGCCCTCCCTTCGTAATCACTCTCCTGGTGCTTTTTCTCCAACCCCTCATTCCTCGCCTTTAATGCTGCCACGTCGACCAACTGGCGTTTGGCATGGACCATTTCCTTCCTCAACACGACCAGCTCTTCCTCCGTTTCAACCTGCCGCCTCCTCACCCCCTCAACCTCTCTTCCCCTGTCCTCAGCCTCGATCCTAAATTTTCCCAATTCTCTCTCTCTAACTTCCGCTTCTGCCCTCATCTCCCTGACTTCCTCTTCCTTGGCCTTCAGTTTTCTCCTCAAATCGTCCGCTTGATCCTCGCAAAGCTTCAACATCTTCTCCTCCTGTTCCCTCCGCTCTTTCTCCCTCTTTTCCCCCTCCAACAGCGTCCTCTGCAGATCCTCCTTATGGCGTCCCTCGATTCCCCTCGACTCCTGCTTAACCTTTTCCAGCTCATCTCGCACCTTGAACATTTCTTCCCCCATTGCCCTCAGATTCTCCTCCAACACGGCACTCCTTCTCTTTGCCTCTTCTCCCTCTCTTAGATCAACCCCTATTCCCGCGTTTTTAACTCTTTCCCCCTCGAGCTTACCTTTCAACGCCTCTACCTCACCCTTTAATGTATTGATGATGCCTTCCCTCCTCTCCCCCTCCTTTTCCCCCTTTGCATCCAATTCGACATAGTCCTTGTGCATTTTGACCCATTCTTCTCTCTTTCCCTCTAGTGAAACCTTGCAGCTCTCAAGATCGTTGTTCAGCTCCTCTACCTGCCTCCTCAGGTCGATGCACTGCGCATCCCTCTCTCCCCTCTCCCCCCTCTCCTTCTGCAACTCCGACCGGAGGCCTTCGATTGCCTTCTTCGCCTTGGAGAGGAGCCGCTCTCGCTCTGTAAGCTCGAGAGTACGCTCCTCGAGGAGTAGAGAGAGGTGGAGAGGGTCACTTGACGGGTGGTTCGTGTAGATTTGTTTTTGTTGCTGTTCTTCGGGCTGGTTGCGGGATGTGATGGGGTGAAATGTAGAATCCCTCTCCTCTTTTGAACTCCCCAACGTATTGTTAACGCTTGAATCGTTCTCCACCCCTTGTAATTGCGAAGAACGGAGGCGCTCCTCGAGATAGAACACCTTCATTTTTAGATCAAAGTTGGCCCTCTGGCTCCGACGCATGCCAGATGACGGGGTACGGTGCGAAAGGACGGACGAGTTCGGGCGATCGTGCGGTTCGGTTGCAGATGTCGGTGCTGTCGGTGATGTGTTCGTGGGGTTTGTCGGAGTGCGGAGGGTTGGAGTTGGGTGTTCCACTGAGTCCATCTTCAGACCGTGTTCGAAAACTGATTTACACTAATTTAGTGAGCAGTCGATACAGATCACCCCCCCGGAGAGAGACAACTACTTTCTGGGTTTGAGGTACCGGAAAATTGAACGTGACCGGCGTTTTTAATGTGCTACAGAATAAATTTTTAGATTCACACACGACGTTTCTCCATAATAAATTACTTGTTTTTAAACCCTTCTATCACTAAAAAAATGGGAGTGATTTACGAAGTCAACATTTCAATTGATCCTGATATCCTCACGGATTACTTAGCATGGTTGAAACCGCACATGGATGAGATGCTCATATTTCCTGGTTTCTCTTCACACCGACTCTTGAAGATCCAACCGGGAGAATACAATAGTGACACTGCTGGGGAAGAAGGCTGGGTCTGCTTTGTGGCGACATACCAGGTTGACACAATGGAGAACCTGCAAGAATATTTCGATGTGCACTCTAAGAAAATGAGGGGTGACGGTGTCAAGCGGTTTACAGGCCAATTCCGATGTTTTCGGAGAACGCTACACGATGCAGAATAAACCAAAGTAGTTTTGCAAAGCACCGGCTCTACCGCTATTATCCTACCCCGTAGCTATAAAGCTATTCCGTTTTTGGGGTTCCTTAACTATGAGTTGTTTGCTCTTTTTCACGCTCCTTAGTGATCTACCATCGTTCAAAATGTCCATTTTCGACTTGGTATTGAGAAGCAATCTTTGGATCTGATTTACTGTCGTTTCTTTCTCGAATGACTTGCTAGCGACAGTTTCTTTCTCCTTCCCCTCTTCCCTTTTTGTTTCCTTTTCCCTTTTTGTTTCCTTTTCCTTTTCCATTTCCTTTTCCATTTCCTTTTCCTTTTCCTTTTCCTTTTCCTTTTCCTTTTCCTCTTCCCTTTCCGTTTCCTTTTCTGCCCTCTTCTTCTTCAAGAAAGCAACCTCCGCTATACTTTTGTTGGCCGCTTTCCCACCTGATTTCTTTTTTACATGAGCTGTTGGGTCGAATCTCTTCATCTTCACTCTTTTTTCGAATGTCAAAGGCGGACAGTAGTTTTCCTCCGCCTTCTTGAGATGAATCTCAATTTTCTCGCTAAGTCTCATGACGTTTTCAGCCTCAGCAACAGCCATTGCGAAAGGCGAAGATAGCCCAATAGTCGTGTTGGCGGCTTTCTGTTTGTCAATTGTGAATACTTTCTTCACTTGGGTCGTTTTCCTACGGGCTGCGTAGGCAGTGAAAGCAGTCGGTACAAAAACGGCTGACTTCTGCTTGGGCGCGACTCGTTCTCCTAGCGCTTCTTTTGGTGTTGGCGGTCTCGAGATCTTTTCCTTATTCTCTTCCACGGGAGCATTCTCCTCTTTGACCGAGTGAATGACGAAAACTTCATCTAGAACTCTTTCAGGTGTTTTTTTCCACATTTTAAGGTGTCTTTTATGTCGCTTTTCTTCAGGAGTCTCGCTCACTGGCGGCTTCTTTAAAGCACGAACACTGGAACCGGCCACCATGGAGAACTTGAAAGTCGTCTTCTTTGCTTCCTCCTCCTTCTTCTTCTCTTCCTTGGCCATAGCCTCCTCCCTCTTCTTTTCCAACTCCTTCTTAATTTCTTCCGATCTAACATTCGGCTTATTAAATATTTTCATAATTTCACGCTGAGCTTTATTGAGCCTCAGTTTTTTCTTTTTTTTCTTCTGAACTTTCGGTTTTGGTCTTGGTTTGGGTGTAGATGCGATCTTAGGTGATGCGTCGTTCTTAGGTGTAGACAGTGCCTCGGGTGTACTTTTCGGTATGACTTTTGAGGTGGCAGCTTTACTTTTCTCGTTCAGTGACATATTCATTTCTTGCTCACATATCACCTTTTCCTTTTCTTCCTCCTTTTCCTCCTCCTCCTCCACCTCCTCCTCTAATTTCTTCTCTAATTTCTTCTCCTCCCCATCAGACTTTTCCTCCTCCTTCTCTAATTTCTCCTCCGCTTCAATACCTAAAGTGCCCTCTAGCGTCTTCCTCATGACCCCTAGTCTGCTCAAAAAACTGGAGCTCCCTGCTGCGTACTCTGCGATCTTCTTGACTTCTCTTCTAACCTCCTGTCTGCGATCTATCTCGCAGACCATTTCATTGTCATTGTCATAGTCATTGTCATTGTCATTGTCACTGTAATCATTCATCGTTCTCGCCCTGAGTGACCGAACGACGGATGCCGGATGGGTGATCGCTTTAGTAATATCTTCGTTGTTGTATTCAGCTCCGAAGGAAGCGCCAAACAAACCAGTTGAAATGGTATTGATCATCATTTCCCTACTGGGACTTGGTGGCTTCCTGTCTTGCTGTCGTATTTGGTGAACCAAGTTTCCCTTCTCCTTCTCCTTCTCCTTCTCCTTCTCCTTCTCCTTCTCCTTCTCCTTCTCCTTCTCCTTCTCCTTCCCCTTCTCCCTCTTCCCTCGGACCCCTTTGGTGACAGAACTAGTGCTCTCTCCGTAGAATTTTTTAATCGGCTGCTGAATTGTCTGAAATATGATGGAGTTGTTTTCCCCATCATTGTTAATGCCATCACCTTCAACGTCAACGTCAGCATCAACATCAACGTCAACGTCAACGTCAACGTCAACGTCAACGTCAACGTCAACGTCAACGTCAACGTCAACGTCAACAACTTCATTTTGGGCTTCAATTTTAAGACCCGTTTGAATTTTCTTCCACTCTAGAG
>Ga0115556_1002490_pt1 | contig 12160 bp, 8 predicted proteins | sample COGITO_mtgs_1104_5_FD_87282 | JGI IMG/M metagenome (GOLD analysis project Ga0115556, IMG submission 87282) | Pelagic marine microbial communities from North Sea - COGITO_mtgs_110414 | ecosystem: Environmental > Aquatic > Marine > Epipelagic | place: Germany:Helgoland, sampling site Kabeltonne... | reverse complement strand
GATGATGATAATGATGACGAACTTCTCCAATTCGGCGATGGAAACCGCACACAGAAGCTGGTTCACCGCCTCCTCGACTCCCAAATTTTAAACAGCTGCAGCGATGTGTTCTCTGCTTTCGACGAGAGTCTCATGTTTAAACATGCAAGTATTGATGAGTCGCTGCTGAAGACAAATTTCAAGGGTGTTTTTCACAATATAAGCCAGGTCCTGGACTGTGTACAGTGTCAGCAATGCAAACTCCACGGCAAGCTCGTGATGCTCGGCTACGGCACCGCCCTAAAATTTCTCTTTTTGCCCCCCTCTCATTTTCCGGGCTCCTTCTCTCGGAACGAGATTGTCGCCTTCATCAACACTCTCGCGAAGCTTAGCGACAGTATACGGGATATAAAGGACTTTGAGGATGAGGCAGAAGAGAGCGCCGTCACCGGTGCCGCCCCAAGTGGAAAAGGAGTGGGGGGGACCTCCATTGCGGAGGCCAATGCCCGCCTTCCCGACTGGCTCGCATTTGCGGATGTTGCGGTTGGAATCGTCAAAAAACTTGGCGATGAGAACCTGATCTCAGCTACTTACGAACACCACCTAGTCTCTCTTGCACTCGAAGGGAACCCCTCCCTACTACTTCTCGCTAAGCACTATTCTTCGGCGCCCCTATCTGAATTCGTCTCTCTCCTCGACTCTGTCGTGCCCTTCCCCTCGTCTGTCAAAGACGGAGTGCCTCACTGGGATGCAATCGTCGTTGGTAGCGGCCTCGCAGGTCTCAGCGCTTCCCTCACCATCCTAGACAGGGGCGGCCGAGTCCTCCTGGTCGAGAAGGAACACCGCATCGGAGGCAACAGTGCGAAGGCATCCAGCGGAATTAACGGGTGCTGCTTTGACGGCAAGGGTACTGACGGGTCGCTGTCGGCGACGGCGACAAATGACACGCTATCGCTATACGTCTCGGACACGCTGGCGTCTGCCGGGGCCCAGGCCCGTCCCGCGCTTGTGGATGTGCTGACGTCTGGCTCGGGGGACGCGATACATTGGCTGAGGGACAGGGCTGGGGTCGACTTGAGCCTCAAGGCTCGGCTCGGGGGACACTCCAAACCGAGGACGCACAGGCCGTCGAACGGCATGGCGGGGGCAGAAATCGTCTACGCCATGCAGAGGGAGGTGAAGAAGTTTGAGAAGAGCGGGGCTGTGAAGATCCTCCTCGACACTAAAGTGACTAGTCTTGTTGCTTCTCCCACTGGTGAAATAACAGGCGTGATGACGACGACAGCAGCAGCAGCAGCAGCGACTACTAATACGACTTCTACTACACAGCAGACCCAGCAGACCCAGCAGACCCAGCAGACACACCTCTCTCCCACGACTATCCTAGCAACTGGCGGCTTCGCCTCCGACCGCAGTCCGCAATCGTTCCTCTCCTCTTACCGCCCCGACCTCCTCCCTTTTCCCGCCACTGCCGGGCCCTTCAGTACTGGCGACGGAATCTCCCTGGCATCCTCCGCGGGCGCGACGACCGTCGACATGGAGCACGTGCAGCTCCATCCGACCGGCTGGGTCGACCCGAAGGAGCCGCGCTCGCCGACCAAGACGCTCGCCGCGGAGCTCATGAGGGGCGTGGGGGGGATCCTCGTCAACGACGACGGGCGCAGGTTCTGCGACGAGCTCGGGACCAGGAAGTACGTCACCGAGAAAATGCTCCAGCACGACCGAGAATACGCCCAAAGCGGAACGTGGTCCAAGACCGACTCGGAGCCGCAGGTCTTCGGGCTCATCCTCACCGAGAAAATGGCGCAAGAAGGCAGGAAGCATGTCGACCTGTACAAGCACAAGGGACTCGTGAGCATGGTGCAAGGAATCAAGGACCTCGCTGAGCTAGTCGGCGTGGAAGATGAAGAGGCGCTCCGACAAACTCTGCGAGATTATCAGTCCCTGGCGTCTGCGTCCTTGGAACAGATTGTTGATCAGAAGGACGATCAGAAGGACCATCAGAAGGACCATCAGAAGGACCATCAGAAGGACCATCAGAAGGACGATTTTGGGAAAGATAAATTCCCGAATTTCCCGCAGGATTTCGACGTAGATAATGGAATTTACTACGCAGGTAAGGTGACGCCAGTGTTGCATTACTGCATGGGCGGTGTGAGTATAAGTCCATCGGGCGAGGTGTTGGGTGAAGGCGGTCAAGTTATAAAAGGTCTCATGGCTGCAGGGGAAGTCGCTGGTGGGGTACATGGGGGAAATAGACTAGCGGGAAATAGTCTCGCCGAGTGCGCAGTCTTCGGTAGAAAAGTCGGCCAAGGCGTAGAAATCCAAAAGAGAGAGGGGAGAGGCGGCATTTCTGCGTCGGATTCCGGCTCTGGTTTTGGTCTGGCACCCTCCACTGACGCCGACGCCAGCAAGATCGTCGTCAAGGGAGAGGAACTGCGGACGCACAATTCGCACGCTGACTGCTGGATCGCCCTTGGGGACAAGGTTTATTCCCTCAGTGATTTTGCCGAAGAGCACCCTCCTGGACCAGAGAGCATATGGGAGCTCTGTGGGCAGGATGCCACCAAGGTCTTTCAGACTGTGCATAACTTTGGGATGCTTGACGACTTCACCAATGATGTCGTGGGGAAATGGGAGAAGGAGGAATATGCTTAAAGGCTTAATGTTACGGGTTAGGACACTAGTGGTGGTGGCTGGTATAAGTGATTAATGTATCCGCGTGCCTAATGAACGGCTAAAATAAAAAGAAGATTACCCGGGTATGCGAGAAAATTTTGCGAGAAATTGACTTTTAATAATCATTTTTGGGACGCCCAACAAGACTGTGGCCGTTCAGCGTAGCCTCGCGACGAAAATGTGTCCGTCGACAGGCTTTCCACCCTCGCTGCGGAACGCTTCCATGGATTCGTACCGCTCGACGACCATGTTCGCTTCCTTGATCATTTTGTGAACAGTCCTGTCGTTGTGGCAAAAGCGTCCGCTAGGCTGCAGGTTGAATTTCCAGTCGTTTGCGCCGAGTGCCTGCACCGTCTTTTTGCTGCACTTCTCCAGAGAGAACACAAAAAGCGAGGTTGCATCCCAGAGGCTACCAGCAACCGCTGAAAAAAGATCTGTCAGATCCCCTATGTAAATTAGGCTGTCCGCCGCGATGACGAGGTCGAAGGGTCCGATCTCGGAAAGGGCTTCGATGGCGTCTCCTGTAAAGACGGAGTCATAGAGCCCCGGGCGCGTCCGAATGGCCTCCTCTAAGATCTTTGAGCTCAGGTCCACGCCAGTGAGATGCTTTGTGACGTTTCTGAACTCGACGCCGAGTAGGCCAGTGCCGCAGCCGATGTCGATGGCCCGACTGTACAGCCTTTTCTTTCGCTTAGGGCTGACTCTATCAAAAGCCCCTCTGACCCTGCGAAAGCCGTCGTATTTGAGATCGTTTACCAGACTGTTTTCGAAATTCGTGCTGTATTCATCAAATAGTTGGCGAACATATTCGTTCGAAGCACGCTCCATGCCTGAATCCTTCGTCAGGGTAGATAAGAGATGCTCCGCCGCGTGGTTTTCGCTGTTGAATTGGAGTGCTCGAGAAAAAGAGTTCGAGGCGAGAGCGAGGCATGGAACCGCCGCTTTCGACGACGCCAAAGTGCACTTCTTCGTGTCCTGCGGATCATAAGTCAACAAGCTGTAACCCAGCCGGTAGTGCAGGTCGCTTAAGGACGACCTACGGTCTTTCTCTCCGAGAGGAGCGTTCGTGGGTTCCAACTCTCCCTCCAACAAAACGATGGCGTTGCCGAATTGATCCACCGCATTCGCAAAGTCCCCAAGGTCATGATAGACAGCCCCAAGGTTGGCGCTGGACTCCCAGTTGAATGGGTCTAGTTCTAGCGCAGCTTTGTAGCAGGTTTCGGCGCTGAAGTTATTGTTGCCGTCCTGGTATAGAATGCCTAGGTAGAAGTGTGCGTCCACGTTGGTCTCATCATGGCGAATAGCGCTCACGAGCTGTTCCTCCCCATCTCCCCCACCAACGGCTTGGATAGCAGTCGCATAGTTTGTGTAAATAAAAGACGCCTGGGGATGGCTATCAATCGATGTGATCCTTTCGAAGTGATAAACAGCAGAATGCATGTCGCCCGCCACCATTGAGGAGATGGCAAGGTCGTAGTGCTCTTCATCAGAGAGAGCACTACTGATCGCAGCAAAAACAAGTTCAATTGCGAATAAAATCAACAGGTGCCTCGACCTCATCACAATTTTTGTAGGGGGGGAGGGTCGGGTTTAGATAGGGGGGGCTGTTCACCCTCGCGTTTTGTCAAAATGGTGTTCCTACCCTTTGTATTTTCTATCATCAGAATGGAAAACCAAAGGGAAAATTACAAACCCCGTTACCTCCCAAGATCTTTTTTTTTTGGCGTCATTTTTCCTAAGCTACTATCCAGTATATACTTTGTCTTCGATTTTGTCTTCTTAGAACCTCTTCGTTTCCGCCTCTCACCCTTCCCGGTATTTTCCTCGTTGGCGGTTCTTTGTTTTTCATTCCAAGGTCCCCTTGACGCCGTCAGTACTCGCTGCCGGTATCAGAAAGATGCACAAGACCCCCCCGCGCTACCCAACCTCGACAAAAATTTCAACACGAAGTTCGCCTCCACCTTCGACTTCTTCTACTATGAATGATGAGAATAAGTTCCCTTTCAGCCAAAACGCCAATCGCAATAATTTTCCCTCGTTCGACGAGTCGATGAGCAAGGGTCTGAAGAATCATTATACGTCTACTCCTTCGATCAAGAACTTGTCGATGAGCAACACGCCAATGCGGTATTACCGTCAGAAATATGACAGGACGCCTCAGAAGTCCAATCATGTGCCCAATCATGGGCCCAATCATGTGCCCAATCATGGGCCCAATCATACACCTTCGCACACTCCCGCACGGGGCACAACGCCAGGCTTCTCCTCGCCCGACCGCGACCTCTTGAATTTGTCGATTGGGACGCGGAGTGCCCTGACGTCGCACTACAGGAACGCTGAGGGTGGAGAGTTTGGGCGTTTCACTGTGGCAAGAAATGACAATGAGGTCGATGAGCAGGAACGCCAGTGGGAGCGGTTGATGTCTACTGCTGAGGAAAATACAGACACAACTTCCGAGTCATCATCGCAGCCCCCCCTGTCGTTAGAAGAAGTGAATGAACAAGTAATGAATGTCGCACACAATGAGGATACTAGCGACAGTGGTGACTCTTACTTTTCCAACGAGGAAAAGACCAAGCTGTTGCTGACTCCAGAAAAGACCCAGCAGCAGAGCAAAAGCGACCGCAAAAACGACGACTACGATTTCGTCCAAGCGCCTACAGAGCGGAATGTGGAGTATGTTTCCGGAAGCGAAAGTTCTGATGAGGAGGAAGATGTAATGCACAAAATGTACGCTCACGCAATGCAAATCGATGAGCATGAGGATGAGCACGACCTCGGAGAAAATGAAAAGATTTGCCTGACAGATTTCTCGGTCGACGTCCAGATGACTGGGGAGATTTACTTCCAGCCCACATCCTCCAATGTTGTCCCTCCCTCGACTCCGAATTCGAATAATCTCTTCACTCCTCAGAGCAACCGGAAGAATAACGCGAACAGAACACCAAACGTTGCCAAATTCTCTCTTGCGAGCCCTGGATTCGGGTTGTCCCCAATCAATAAGAGCGGGCTGCCCGTCAGAACACCAGACAAGAGGGATACTGCTCCTGAGCCCTTGAGCCCTATCATCAGTGATGGGGGAGATAACAGCATGAGAGACAACAGCATGAGCCATTACAGCACACCCACTCGCCAGAATAGCACCCCCGAAAATTCATCAACAACGCCATTGAACGACAATTCGCCGGCAATCAACATAGATATGGATGCGCACATGCTAAGTAATAACATAGGAGGTGGGGGTGGTGTTGGGGGTGTTGGGGGTACAGGACAGCGCCGTTTCGTGAGGAAGAGAGATGAATTGGCAATTAAAAACGAGATGACCAACAACACGAACAACACGAATAACACGAATAACACCGCTTTATACAGTAACAACAACAACAACAACAACAACAACAACAACAACAACAACAACAACAACAACAACAACAACAACAACAACAATAGCGGTAACAACGTCACTAACAACACTAACAACAGCAGCAAGACCGCTGACTCCATAGCATCTGTGTCCTTGCTGGAGTCCTTCAATGATGCAGTGCAGACGAGTCCACCCATGACACGAAGAACGACCTCTAACATTCGCACTCCTCACACGACCCATGCGACGGCGACAACGACAGCAACGACTACGACTGCGACGACTACAACGACACCTACACCGAACAAGGCCAATGCTACCGCGTCAACGACTTCCACAACAGCATCGACTTCATTTCTTGGCAGCCCGCATTCCTTTGGAATGGCTGGACTGATGGCAGAGGCTACAGAGGCCGGAATAACTGACAATGAGGCCCGCTATGAGTACGCGAAATTCATGAGGAATAACCTGGCGAGTGGAGGCCACAACGGATCCGGCAGTGGCAGTGGCGGTGTCAGTGAAGGGTTCCATAGGATTGGCGGTGAAGGGTTTACCTCTACCATAAAAGATGTCAGCCATTATCGTGAGCAACCTATGGTTTTCAGTGATGGCAGCTCACTTGATAACAAATACACGGGAGAGGGGAGGGAGGAGAGTGAAAATAAGGGGTTCTGGAAGAAGCGGTTGGGCCACAAATACGCCTTCAGTGACTGAAATTTTTTCAAATGTGACTGAACTTGATGACTGTGATGCTGACGACTGTGATGACAAAATACAAGCTTGACAAAATAGATGAAAATGCATATGAAGAAAAAACTGGCAAAAACTGCAGCTAAATTTTACACTACGGAAAGGAGGTCACTGTCTACTATGTTTATTACCCTCCACTTTCTCAGGCGGCCGTACTGCTCTTTGTTCCAAAACTCACACTTTGTGGTATCCCTCCCGTTTGCTGATGTCTCCGAGGTGTCCAGCTTGGCTGATGACATCGTCCAAGTTTGTCTCGCCAAGCGAGAGAAGAAATTTTACCTTTTCATGGTCCATTTCATTGATGTTTTCCCTAAACTCAACCATAGTCTTTTTTCTGACGAAACCCCTCCGATTCTTCGTTGGCATTAAGTCCGATGCCCGGAGTAGGCGACGATATAGAGAGAGCGCTTGAGCACGGTGGGCGACCATTTAGGCGGCCCTATTGCTCTTTGTTCCAACACTCACACTTTTTTGGTACCCTCTCGTTGCTGAGGTGTCCAGCTTGGCTAATGATGTCGTCCAAAACGGTTTGGATGTTTGAATTACTTGAAGCATTTATGAGTTTTATTTTTCTCGGATTTTTCAACCGAGTAAAATTAACTACTAACCTCCAACTCCTCCATCTACGAACATGACAGAGGAAGCTCCAAAAGCTCCGAGGGAGATCACGGTCTCCTTCTTTGTAAATGCTTTGAAGGCTGTGGATGCTATTGGCGGTACAGTAGAGCTGGACTTCCAGATGTACGCGTCATGGATTGATGAATCACTGATCGGTGTTCCTGTTGAAGAACGCCCCCCTTATGATGAAGAGAGTCGAAAGGAGGGGGATGAGCGTCCGTGCTGCTACAACCCGAAGCTGGAGGTGAACAATAATGTCTCTCTTGAAACTCTCTGGTCATTATATCCCCCCGTTCACCAAAACCCTGAAACTGGGTTCGTCATTTGGGGAGCTCGTTATCGAGGGTCCATTTCGAATGAGATGGATCTGGCAATGTTTCCACTGGACAGCGACGGGATAAGTATCAGTGTTGGTCCCAAGGATGAAACGAATGATAAATGTGTCATCAAAATCGATCCAAAGAAACACGGATTCCCGGATGCCCCGGGAGACCGCATAAAGAAGTCGAATTTGGCGGAGTGGAGTGTGGACGTTCCTAGCGTTAGACTGGGGCTAAGCGGCCCAACAGGTAGCGGGAATTTTTACAGCAACATCGAATTCTGTATCATGGTTCATCGGAACTTCATGTACTACATGTGGAAGGTCTTGGCAATTGTGTATCTTCTGATAGCCTCGATGTTCGTTATATTCGTGATGGATCCGGTTGATGATTTTGCCGACCGAATCAATATTTGCCTGACCTTGATTTTAGCAGCCGTGGCGTTTTTGTATGTTGTAGGTGAATCGCTCCCCAAGGTCCCGTACCTCACCCTTTTGGACAAATTGATGCTCTTGGCCTTTTTCTTTATCTTCCTGGGCGGGGTGGAATCTCTCGTTGTTTTACTGGCCGCAAGGCATGGCAAAGGCGACCTTCAGAAGAAAATCGACATGTGGTCGGCTATATTCTTTCCAATAGTCTATTTCGGCTTAAATTTGTACTACCTGATGTCTGGTATAAGGTACAGAATGATCCTCATCAACAATAAGGACAGCGAGGAATACCAGAAGCAACTCGCACTAGATAGTAAAATTAAGGTTCAGTCGAGTGCCAACGAGAAGAAAACGGAGGAGGCCGAAGATGAGGGTGTCGCCAAAGACAAAGACAGCGCGAGCGACCAAGAGAGTGAAAAGAAAAATGCGAAGGGGGTGAACCCGCTGTTGAATAACCCAATGTACAATAAGCAGAAGAAGACGGCTGGCAAGAGACCAACACACACGACAGGCCACGGCTCCAAGGCTGACCCCGCCAAAGCTGACACGCGCTCCCCCCCCCCCTGAGGCGAAAGTCGACTTTTGTGGAGAAGCTACAGGGAATCAGCGACAATAAGATCGCGAGTGACAAGCATGCCGAGGAGGAAAGTGCGAGGCTCCAGAGGGAAATATCGCAGTCTAGTGGACTGTCTGTTGACGATCTGCTTTTGGGGGGTGTCAGTGCTGAGGAGGCGGCGTCAAGGGTGATCAACAATGTCGAGAAACGAGCCAACATGAAGCGGAATAGCATTAGGCGGAGGAGCAGTATTACGAGCTCCCAAAAGTATTAATTAGATTTTTGCAATTTTTGCTTAAAAGAAGCTTTGTTAAGCTTTAAAAGCGTTTGTTATTATTTTTCCTTGGGGTTTCACAGCATCCTTGGCATGTGTCCCTTACTCTCAACTTTTCCTAGTGCACACGGTAACATTCAAGCAGTCCCGAGTGTGTGTTTGTTTAGAACACACGCTTAGAACACACCGCTTCCGTCGCCGAAGGGGGAGATGTGTCCAGCAGCGTACTGCTCATACATGGTCTGTCCAGTGAGCTCCTCAGCAACCATGTTTCCGAAAATGCCCATCATAGCAGCACGGCCGTTGTTGAGCTCAGCATTGAGCTTGCGGGCCTTCTCCTCGGGGTCCTCGATGTTGGCTCCGAAGAATCCAACCCCGTAGTCTCCATCATACTGGCTAGCAGGCCACCAGGCGAGCTCAACAAGACCACAGACAGCAACAATCTGGGCAAGTCCGGCAGTAGGGACGGTGAAAAGGCCATTGATGCCAGTGGGGATGTCGCTGAACTTAAGGTTGTTGCTGGGGGAGATGTATCCATCATAGACGATGTGGTTGTTGTGGACAATGCATCCAACAATGGCCATCATGGCAATGCGTCCGTGCTTACGCTCAACGGCACGGCGACGCTCAAAGGCCTCCGGCTCGCTGGTCATCCATCCGAGGGGATCGAACACGCCGAGGGGCTCGGTGGCTCCGAGCTCGAGCTCGTTGACCATCTTCATAGAAGTGGCAGAGGCAGGCGCAACAGGGGCATTGAACGCACTGGCAGCAGCAAGGGTGGTGGCAAGGATAGCGAGCTTCATTTTGTTTAAATGTAGTTGAATCTGTTGTTTTTGATAGTGATCGAGAGAGGGTGGGAGGTTAGATGAAGAAACGTCAATTTTCGCACAAATTATTCCAAGTTTATTCGCACTCCAAAAAGCTGGTGATAGCGGGTGAAGTAAAGGGTAGCAATGAGACAGCAGAGAGGCATAAAACATCGTCAGCGTTCGCAACACAACACATTTCGCAATCTGGTCACCGCAGGGAGCGAAAGCCCCCCTGAGAGGCCCACAATCATCGCGTCTTTCTTGCCGAGGTGGAACAGGAAACGGCTTCCCAAAGTGTCCACGCGAATCATATCCTTCTTTTGACCCAGTAGCCGACCATCACGCTCGCTTTTCAGACATTCTCCGGCATTAAATTAGCATAAGTGGCGCGATATCTTACCGAGGTGAAAGATTTGGGGTTTTGAGGAAAGGAAGGATAAACTCAATTTGTGTTGCTCATTGTTTGAAAGCTATTGTTACTAAAAGTCCCCCACCGCTTGGTCACGCCCTAAGAAGCACATATAGCTAAAAATCTCCTCTCGTTAGCCTATCTCTTCTCTTCTCCCCCTCACTCTCACTACTCATTTCGGCTTTCCCCCTCGTCCCTGGGACTGTTTGTAAAGGTTCATAAATGTCGCACGCTCGTGTCTATGCTGACGTCAATGTCCACAGACCTGCCGCTTATTGGGATTACGAAAACCTGCAAGTCACGTAAGTTCATTCAGCCATTCGCTGGGGGGTGCAATGGGGGGGTGCTGGGTTTGGGGAGAGGGAGGGCGCAGTTCTGTGGCTGGGCGATAGGAGAATTAGCTGTTGGGTTTTTACGATTATTACGTGCGAATTACATGCGTTTAGGCTCCCATGATCCCCTCCTAGATCCAGTCACACCCTCACACTCTCATACTCACACACTCCCACTCTCACATTCCTTCACAGATGGGGTGACCAAGAAGACTACGAAGTAATCAGGAAGATAGGACGGGGTAAATACTCGGAGGTTTTCTCCGGTCACAACGTCGCCAATGATACGCCCTGCGTTATCAAGATCCTAAAGCCAGTCAAGAAGAAGAAAATCAAGAGGGAAATCAAGATTCTGCAGGTGAGTAATATGTTGAGGGGGAGTCAGGGCAGTTTGTTTAGGGCGGTTTGAGGGAGGGACGCTGGGAGCGGTAGGGAGTGTATTGTATTCTTGGGCCTCAGGCATGCAGAGCTTGCGTCTGAATTGCGTCTAACATGTACCCTCTCTCTCTCTCTCTCAACTCTCCAACAGAACCTCTGTGGTGGCAAGAATATAATCCAGCTCCTTGATGTGGTCCGCGACCCCATGTCTAAAACCCCGAGCTTGGTCTTCGAGCACATCGACAACACCGATTTTAAGGTCCTTTACCCAACCCTCACTGACTATGACATCCGCTACTACATCCTGGAACTCCTCAAGGCCCTTGACTACTGCCACAGTAATGGAATCATGCACCGCGATGTGAAGCCTCACAACGTCATGATCGACCACAATAAGCGCCAGCTTCGGCTGATAGATTGGGGATTGGCAGAATTCTACCACCCAGGCCGCGAATACAATGTGCGCGTCGCCTCCCGCTACTTCAAGGGTCCCGAGCTCCTGGTAGACCTGCAGGAATACGACTACTCCCTTGACATGTGGTCCCTGGGGTGTATGTTTGCCGGGATGATTTTCCGGAAGGTGAGAAAATGAAGGGAAGGAGGAAATGGAGCGCAATTTTTTGTATTTTTGTTATTTTTGTTGTGTTTTTCTTTTCTCACCCCCCTACCCCTACCCTTCCCCTTCTCTTTTTTCTTCTCCCGCATTTCTCCCGCAGGAACCTTTCTTCCACGGACATGATAACTACGATCAGCTGGTGAAAATCGCTCGCGTTCTCGGTACTGAGGAGCTCTTCCACTATCTCGACACCTATGACCTTGAGCTGGACCCTCACTTTGATGGCATCCTCGGACGTCACTCCAGAAAGCCCTGGCAGAAGTTCATCACCAACGAGAACCAGCACCTCGTAAGTGAAGACGCCATCGACTTCGTCTCAAACTTGCTCCGCTTCGACCACAAGTTCAGGCTCACGGCGGAGGAGGCTCAAGCCCACGCTTACTTTAACCCGGTGCACGCACAAGCGGCCAACCAGGGCGGATCCAATGCTAACAGTGCCAACAACACTGCGGTTTAGGGGGGAGATAATGCTTAGGGGTTAGAACGAAACGACACAATCGGATGGGGAAATTGCGTAGGAATTAGCGTGGCCTGGGAAACTTAAATCAATCGGAAAACAATTGCAATTGAATAATGAAAGTCCAAAAGTCCAAAAGAGCAAAAAAGAAATAAAAACAAACAGAGACGAAGGAGGAGAAGGAGAAG
>Ga0115556_1002488_pt1 | contig 12167 bp, 4 predicted proteins | sample COGITO_mtgs_1104_5_FD_87282 | JGI IMG/M metagenome (GOLD analysis project Ga0115556, IMG submission 87282) | Pelagic marine microbial communities from North Sea - COGITO_mtgs_110414 | ecosystem: Environmental > Aquatic > Marine > Epipelagic | place: Germany:Helgoland, sampling site Kabeltonne... | reverse complement strand
TGATGCTCGTCGTGATGCGAGTGATACTTATGGTGCATGTAATGTTCTAACCCGAAGGCGACCACGAACGTTCCAATCTGTTGTTGTTGTTGTTGTTGTTGTTCGTGTGTTGTTATTACATGTGTCAGTTTCAAACGCACATCGTCGTAAAAAAAGAGAAGAAGAAGACAAAGGAGATCATCGAAATCATCGTCGTCGTCGTCGTCGTTTCCTCCTCGTCGTCGTCCAAACTTGAATCGTCACGACGAGGAGCGTCGCGTGGTAGTATCTACTCTTTCAAAAACCTTCTTCTTCAAGTGTTTTTAGGGGAAGAAGATGTGATGACACACGAGATAACGATGAGAGACGAGAGAAAAACAACGCGCAAAACAAGAACAAGAACGAGAACAAGAACGTACCATCGCGTGTTTCACCGGTCCAAACGACCCGGTTTTGATAAACTTTGTTCGATACCACTCCATTTTATTATAATAGTGTTGTTGTGTAATAAACTACAAGAGAGAAAGAGAGAGAGAGAGAGAGAGAGAGAAAAGAGAGAAAAGAGTGAAGAAGTCTTTCAAACAAAGAAGAAAAAAAGCTTGAGTCAAACAGTCATCAAAAAGGCAAGGAAAAGAAAAGAGAAAAAAATCGATCGAGAGAAAAGGCGAGCGTTTTTAACAACAAACAACAACAAACAACACCCCCAGATGGTGTTTTCTTCTTCATTCATTCTGTTTTGACGGCGCTTTTCGCGCTGCGCTTTGAATACCTCTCTACCTTACGACGACGCAGACGAAGAAGATGGCACCACCACGGAAACAACAACAGAACAATACTCGGTCGGCGTTGTCGGAACAACTCTCGAAGCTCGCGTCTGCGTTCCCGCGAGAAAATACCAGAGCTCTGAAAGGAGGCAAAGCGTCGATACTTCACACGGCGAGAGATGCGGCGGACGTTCGATTGGAAGAGATTCAAGAGAGAGCGCAAAAAGCGTTCGAGAACGTGAGGAGAAGAGATGGACGGTTCGACGCGTTCGGGAGTAAACTGTTTTATACCGCGAACACGAACGGCGTTGGGATGTTTGGAGATGACGCAGAAGGTGAAGCGTTGGAAGGGTATCAAAAGCAAAATCATCGAGAAAAACTGGACGCGAAAGAGAACGAGAAGCTGAATAAAATCATCAGGCAGTTTCTGAGGCTGTTCGCGTCCACGTGCGGGAAGATTTTTGGCGGCGACGAGGACGAAGCGACGGCGAAGGACGAGACGTTGAGAGAAGAAGCGGCGGACGGCGCGCATATTTTTGAATATCTCATACGGAGGTTTAAAGTTAACGTGTATAACGTGGACGACGTCATCGCGTCTTTGTTGCCGTATCACGGAACCAATCAGTTCGTGAAGGTGGTGCAAACGTGCAATTTCGAAAACGCGAAGAAGTTCGAGTGGATGCGAGGGGTGAAGGAAAGCGGCGCCAAGGTCCCGAGAGAGTACTTGGCGAAACGTATGGCGAAAGACAAGGCGTTTTTAACCTACATTTGCGATAGCGCGGTGGAATGCTGCAACGGCCAAAGTAATAACGATTTTAACGCGACGAACGGTACGACTTCCGCGAGTTCGGTGAGTCATTCGTTTTACGTCGTTTTAATGATTGAAAGTCTCGATTGGATGAAACGCATTGAAAGCGCGCATTTGCAAAGATTTTTGACGTATTTAGAGCCTGGATTGCATCAAAAAGCCTCGTCTGAACACTACGCGGGGTGTTTGATGCTCATCGCGGCGTTATGCGCGAAGACGACGTTCACGGAGGCATTTTCGGTGGCGCTTTTAGAAGGCGTTTCAAAAGGTGCTCGAGCGCCGCTCGTTCGAGAGGCTATGCAAACGTTACTGGTGTTGTGTTCGAGTCAAAAAATCGAGACTATACCAGACCGGACGTTCAAGCATTTCGTAAAAATCGACAACGCGAGTTCTCACGTCGCGGAAATATGTGATAAGTATGGAACCGCGAGCGATTGTTTGGTGAATCCGTTGTTGGAAGCGCTCGGAAAGTTTTGCGGGACGCACGAAAATTACGAAAAGACTCTCATGGAAGCCTTGGAGAAGATTGAACTGACGGAACCGAGAGCGAAAAAGTTAGTTTGTAGTTTAGCGAGGAGCGATAAATCGGACGAAGTGAAAAGAAAGAGCATCGAAAGAGCGTTGCGTGCGGCGGATCAGAGGTTTCCGAAGAGCACCGCGGAAGCGGTGGATTCGTTTTTGAGAGGTTTGGAACGCAGGAAAGAAAAAAGAGCGCACGACGAGCGACGACGACGATTGCAAGAAAAACAAGAAATCGATGGAAAGGAGAAGAAGAAGAAGAAAGTAAATAACGGTAGCAGTAGTTCGGAGGAGAGCGACGAAGAGGAGGAAGACGATGAAGACGACGATGAAGACGATGACAAAACGAACGCCGAGGAAGATCGAATGATGATTGACGAAGAGACGAGGAAAAAAGAAGAGGAAAAGTTGAAAGAGGAAGAAGAACAGTTACGACTCGATTTTGAATCCGCATCTTTCCTCCGCGAGGCTTTAGCTGGTTCGGCCTCGGGGCCTATTGAGAACAAGAAGCTCGGCAATCGATCGTTGGCGGCTGCGTTAGATCATCCCACTGCGTCGATTCGAGAGAACGCGACGCAACGTCTGATTGACCTTCACGTCGAGTTCATCGAAAAGAAGGCAAAAGACAAAGACAACACTCTTCTTCCGCCACCAGGTCTGGAGAAGGGCGGTTTCCTAGCCGACGCGCTGTGCCGTCGATGCTCCGATGACGATCCAACTGTCGCCGCGTTGGCACTCGGCACTCCGTCTTTGAGCATGCTGACGAAAAACCGAACGTCGCTTTTCGAAGCTATCTCGCATCGATTAGAAACTGCGAGAGAGTTGAGCTCGAGATCGAACGAGCGAGATGCCAATAAAGTCGCGGACATTGAACGCAGAGTATGTAAGAAGGCATACGCGACACTTTTGAGGCAAATGTCAGGCGACAGAATAGACGACGACGACGACGACGAGTTAAGAACATTGCGCGATAAAGCCGCCGCTTTGGCATGTTACGGCGCAGTTTCTGCGTCGCACTCCCGCGCGGTCGCTCGATCTGTCGTAAAAGACGCCTCTAGGTGTAAGCACCCGATTTTACTTGGTTTTACGGACGAGAAGAGAGCTATCGAGCAAGCCTTCTCCTCCGCGGAAGACAGCAAGAGTAGCGGATCTAAGAAGGATGTGCGACACGAAGGCGATGCGAGAATAGCAGCGAGTGTCGTGCACGCTATTGGTTACGGATTCAATCAAGCCGCAAAGAAACCACCCGCGATAGGAGAGTTTGATATCGAATTGTGGGTTCGCGAATCGTACCGCGACGCGGACGGCGCCGGGAAGCTGACGCTTCTTTTATCGCTGAAAGCCGCCTTGGCAGAGTGTAATTCGTCTCCAATGGAAGATATCATACGCAAGAGCATCTGGACGGTATTGAAAGACGACTGGGAACAAGGATGTCTCGGATTTGGTGGTAAGTTTCGGTCCCATCACGACGAAAGACTCAAGGATGGTAAAATTCCAATCGAGTGTTGGCTCTCTCTCAGCGAAGCATCTAGTGCTCTGCCTTGGATTTCACCAGTCTCTAGAGACATTGCGAAAGATTTGTTCTCCAAAATCACAAAGAGAGATGCAAAAAGTAACGTCGCTGAAACTATTTTGATTGAGTCGTTTGATATGCTCGCCGGGAGCGAAAGTGAACAAACAAACGAATCCTTCGAAACGATAGTGCAAGATTTGTTGCGCAAGTGTTTAGATGCGTCAAGCCGACGAGGCGTTGATTCAGCGAGGTTCCTCGCCTCCAGAATAATCGCGGAGGACGGTACGAACGAACAAACTTTCGCATCGAGCACGCGAGGTAAGATTGTCGCTTTAGAGATGATTCAATCCGAAATCGAGGACGTGAAGGATTCCGACGAAATCGTAACAGCGCTCTTAGTCGCTTGTGCAAGCTCGGTGTCGTCTATTCGTCGGGCTGCAGCAGACGCGCTATACTGCGCACCAACGACGAGTGAATTTGCGCCTTTTGCTGCCGCTGCGAAAGCCAGAGCGCAAATCACCATCGATGGAGCGAGCGCTGTGAGGACGGCGATGCGAAGCGTACAAGTTTCAGTTGAAGATACGAAACGCTTGTTGAAGCCAATAACGGCGGTGAAAGTAGACGACCTTTTTAGAAGAGGAGAAGGTGATAGATCTACCAACGCGCAGTCGTCTACGTTTTGTCTGATGAATCCGCACGCCGCCCGAGTTCTTTTGTTCATTCTAAGAGGCGTTGGGGACGACCAAGTAAAGGCGGTTGAAATTGCTCGAGCGCTTGAACGCGCCACTTCTTTTGATGCCGACGAGACTGCACCCGATCAACTTGAAATTGCCGCGTTTGCTATCGAAGCAGTTCGATGTTTCGTTGGAGAAAAGCTCGCTTCTTCGGCGGAAGTGACGTCCGGTAAGTTTGCTTTCGACTCGTTTTTGAACGCCATGAAGTCTCAAATTTCGGTTTCCGTGCGCATCGCCTGTTTTGAGCAAATAGCGAGCGGGAGCTATCCGCTCATGAAAATACCACCAACTTCGCGCGCAAAGGTTTTGGACGTTTTGTTCCACGCGAATAAAAGCGACGGCGATAAGACCGCGCGTGGCGCTGCGAGAGCTGCAATCGCGTCGGTCCCCTTGGATTGCAAAGATGCCGTAGTCGCCATTTCCGGAGCGTGTAAATTTGGAGATAAGGATATCGTCGTTGGTCTCACGAAAGGTGATTCGTTAGCGAACGCGGTCGCGGCTATGGAAGTGTTTTCTTGGCGTTCCGATACAGCAGTCAATCGCGATGCGTTGATTCACCCTTGCCAAAATCTCTGCAGAGCCCTCTTTGCGCAAAACGAAATCGACGTCGAGGAAGACGCTCGTCGCCAAGCTCTCAAAGAACAAAACGCGGCAAACAATTCCAAAAAGAAAAAGAAACGCTTCTACGGCGCGGAAGATAATTCATCGTCGTCGTCGAGCGATGATAATAGCGATGGCGATGAAAGAATGAGCGAAAGTGATGACGACGATAACAACAAGAATGATTCCGAAACGAAAAAGCTCAACGAACAAATCGCTGAGCGTTCGTACGCGTTGACGTTAAGTTTGCAAACTTTAACAAAGTTAGCTGAGCTTTGTGGTCAGACCGTCAATAGTTGGGACATCGATCTCATTTGTGTTTCTGCGTCTAAAGCTTCTGAAGGGAGTTCTCGCGCGGCAGCTCTAGAGCTTCTCTCGGAGATGGCAAAGATCAAGCCAGAAATGGTTGTGAAGAAAGTTGTGGACGTTGCCACGACGCTCTCGAGAATTGCCGGCGAAAACGACGACGTTACGTTACAGAGAGCTTTAGAAAATGCTTTGAAATCTGTCGTACCCGTGTGGCTTTCCTCAGGTAAAGCTGACGTGAAGGAAGTCATTTGGACAATCGTAGAGGCGTCGACGAGAGCGCCGGAACGAAGACGCGCGCCATTGTGTGCCGCGCTCATTCGCGCCTGTCCTGAAGGCTCGAAAGGTTTGTCTGAGTTGATTTTACAAGTACTTGAGAATAGAAACAGTTTGGAAAAGTCCGCCGAAGCGCACAAAAAGAAGATGTACGCGATGCTGTATCAAAATGATGCGAAGAAGAAGACGGGTGGGAATTTAGATTTGATGGACCTCGACGATAACAACGCGGATGTTGATGATGATGTTGACGACGAGGACGACGAGCTCGAAGACGAAGAAAACAACAACAAAACAAAGTCGAACACGTGGGTCAAATCTTTGGTTATGACTTTGCTAGGTCACGAGAAACCAGTCAACGCGGTCGTAACGCTGGTAGATGCAATGAAGGTACGACTTTTTTCTCCTTCTTTCTCGTTTTTCGCGCGTGACTTTTTAAACTCGTTCGTTCGTTGCGTATGTTTCGGTGAAGAATTCGTATATGTGTCAGGATTCTGATTTTTCGTGATGAGAACTTCAAACGATCTGCTGCTTTCCTTCTGAGAAATGTACTGTCTACGACGACGATAGAAAACCTCTCTTTCTTCTTTTGTTCCTCTTCCTCTTTTCAAGACGCTCACGTGTACTTCTTTGCCTTTCTTTTTACAACACAACAGATTGCTGCCTCGAGAGGCTCGGAAGCGAGTAGAGGTGTCGTCGTCGTCGCGAACGCCGCGTCGCGATTCATATCAACTCGATCTTTTCTTCTCGCGCAGAAGAAATATAGCGCACATTCTGTGGCAAACTCGAACGTGTTACAAACCGCGTTTTCCTCGTTAGCTGAGAGAGCGTTGACGTTGCTAGATACGAAGGCGTCATGCGCGAGTGGTCCTTCCGCCTCTAAAGCGGGTAGAGATTTATTCTCTGCGTTGGATGCCGTTTTGCACCCAGGCAAGTTTCTTGAAACGTTGACGCCATTGCTATCTTGTGAAGAAACCTCGGTGCGTAAAGCGGCGTTGAATCTCCTCACGGATCGTTTGCAAAACAACGAGAACGCGCTGAGGGATTTGACGATTTCCGTCAAGAAGCAACAGAAAGAATCCAACGAGAGCATTAAGATTGCAGGTTTGAAACTCATCGACGAACTCGCAACTCTTGCCGTCAGAGATGGTACTCCAAACGCTCGTCAAGCGGCTCTTGTCGCGCTTGAAGCCGCAGCCATGCGGTTTGGTCGCGATGAAGACGCCACGCATTACGCGAATGCGTTGGTGAACGCCGCGAAACAGGTTGCAGAAAAATGTTGTTTTGCAAAAGACACGGAAGAGGAAAATGCGCTGAAAGCTATTAATTCGACCACGTCGAACGTGCTCGGTTCAGCCTCTTTGTGTCTCGCGCAAATTGCTCGAGCCACAGGGCCGAAGTTCATCGGCGCGTTGGCGCTCGCCGCGCCGGCAATGACTCGAATCGCCAAACTGGCCACTCAAATATGCTCTAAAAGCGCTGCCGCGAGAAATGGCGAAACACCAGAGAACGCTTTGGTTGTTTTATCAGCAACGCTTTCCGCGATCGACGCGTTTTGTGAAGACCAGCTAGCGAAGTTTATGAGTCCATACCTCTTGGACATTTTGACCGTCGCGACGCATCCGGCGTTGTGCGCAAAGACAGAGACAGACGATGAAGAGGAGGAAGAGGACAGAGACGACGAAGGTGTGTCTGGTAAAAAGAAGAAAAAGAAGAGCAGAGATAGCGTAAAAACAAATCTTACATCTCTCATAGCCGCCAAAGAAGCTGCTGCCGAATTACGCTCGGAACGCTTAGCGACCTCGTTCGAATGCCGTGTGCTCATGCCTCCTCTGGAAGAGTGTTGGGTAACGTTCATTCGTGAGAGCGAATCCGCACGCACGGCAAACGAGGCATTGCGTTCGAGACTGGCATTTTTGGAAGTTTCAAACAAGGTAGCCGATCGTAAGGATGCTACGTCTGCGCACAGAGCTTCGCTGTTTTCGATTGCTTTGGAAGCCATGGACGTACGACGACAGTTCGCGGAGGAAGACGACGCGAGCGTTTCGGAGATGGAAGAAGTAGAAACGTTAGCCGTGAACGCGGTGGCGAATTTAGCAGTAAAATGTACCGAGAAAGAGTTCACGCCGTTTTACGCGAAATGCGTGGAGTGGGCTAAAGCGAGAGCTGGAGAGAAAGATGCCGCGAGATGGCGATTATCGGCGTTGTTTCGATTGACGAGTGCTTTGGCGGACCAGTTGAGAGCTGTTTTTGTGCCGTTTTACAGACACGTTCTGGACTTGACAGCGGCATGCTTAGACGACGAAGCCTTGGATATGTTAGAATCGAACAAGAAAAAGAAGAAAAAGAAGACGGATGATGAGAAGAGCAACAAAAACAACGACGATGTGATGGACGAGTGGCGCATGAAGGCGTTCGCGCTCGCCGCTTTGCGTCGGTGTTTCGCATACGATTCGGTCAATTTTCTCACGCAAGAACGATTTAACCAGTTTGCGCCTTTAGTTGCGAAGCACTTGTCTAAAGAACCGCCAAAGAAGAGTCGAGAATACGCAATGAGCACCCTGGATGAACTACTGGACGAAGGTGACGATGGAGCAAAGGACTTGAATGAAAACGACTCCGTCGGAGTAAAATTCAATCTCGGCGCCGAGTGTGTCGGCTGTTGTGCCGCTCTTTTCGCCGCTGCGCCCGACGAAGCGTTGTGGAAAACGTTACACCGAAACATCCTGAATGTTTCCAGAAATTACGAACATTCCAGAGCAAAGCTTCTCGTTATTGCCACGCTCGCTAAAATTATCGAGAATACCCAAGAAGAATACTTAGTCTTGCTTCCCGAAGCCATTCCATTTCTCAGCGAACTTCTCGAGGACGACGATTTAGAGGTGGAGATTTCGACGCAGGATTTGTTGGATAAGTTGACAAAGTTAAGTGGGGAGGACTTAGCGAGCTTAATGGAGCACGGATATGGCGACATGAGACACCAAAGTGGACGAGATAAGGATATTGTCAAGCACGAGAGCTACGTGTGATTTTAAAGCTAAACGCCTTGTGTAATAATACATTTTCACGAAAAGAGCTCTAACTAAACTAAGTAATAACTAAAACGGAAATACCCGGACGACACTCCCGATGAACTCACCTCGCAAACCGTTTGTCGTGCTGATAAACACCGCGTTAAGTAAAAGCGCATTCGGATCTGCATCGTTATACGCGTTGAACGTTTGCTGAGCAAACAAATGAATATTTCGAAAACCCTGTTCTATGACCTTTCTCGCCCTGGCAAAATCCTTCGACGAGAACGAAGCCGCCACACACGCATTTAACCACTTTGCAAGCATTGCCTTTGCATCGTTTGCATCGATTTCAGTGGACAACGCGTTCATTGACGAAATCAATACGTCCGTCGCGTGCCGGATATTTTCTCCGCACGATCTTTCAAGATGCGTCGCGAACCGCTCCAACTCAAACAACTGCTCTTGGAAACTTCGTAATCGTCTTCTCAAAACGGTCGCTTCCTTCGAAGCGTGGTCTAATTTCCGTGCGTTATCGTGAACGTACGTGGCGCGGTCGAGATCGTTCGAAATTTTTCGTAAATTTTGGAGCATCGCGCGAATGGATTTCAATCTCAAAACAAACTCCGAAACCGCTTCAATTTTTTCTTCAAAGTCGATACCAAACAGATTCGAACGCTTCAGTTGTTCCGGAAGCGCGTACGACAGACACTTGATAGATTTCGTATTCCTTGACGACGTGCTCTCGTTCGAGTAGACGATTCTAAATCGATCTTTAACGACATTCGAAGAAATATTTGCGCGTTCTAACGCATCTCGCAACTCATCGTTCGTGAAGTAGGTGATTTCAAAAGAAGAAGAGACGAAAGCATCATCATACGAATCATCATCTCTCCTCTCGCACAGCGTTTCTATGACATCGCCACTCAAGCCGAAGATGATTTCGGCGATATATTTCGCGTGACTCGCAACTTCATGATCTTTGAGAAGATACGAAACGTGCACTCTAGAAACTTTTTCGTGAAGAAAATCGAGAAACGCCCAAAGGTTACTCGCGGTGACGTCCACGAGCGATCGTTTACACATGACGACGCGTGAGGGAAGGGATGAATAAGTCACCGATGAAGCACGCGGTGGCAGATCCGTTTCCATCGTGTCGTCGGCAGCCAAGATGGTCTTCTCTGCCAACTTCTCCGCGTCTTTCGAGTCTTCTTCTTCTGCTGCTGCTGCTGCTTCGTGATTTTCTTCAACCGCGACAACAACGTCGAGGAAAACATCCCCAGTTGTATCTGCATTTGGGTCCGTTGTCGTGTCTTCTTCCCCGGTTCGATTCATTTGACTTTCCAACAGTCGCACACGCTTTTTCACAGCACTTCCGCTAAACGTCCCTAATCTTTCTAAATCTTCAGTCAACTCGTTCACTTTTGCCTCTTTTTTCCTCTCTGCGCGTTCAAACATTTCCAAGCGTCTGGCATCCCCTAATTCTTTCTTCTTGGCCTTGGCTTTCTGACGAATTTCTTCTCGCTCGAGCTCGTGTTTGCGCACGCGCGCCTCAAATATCTCCCGTTGTACGCGCACGCGTTCTCTGTGCTCAAATTCGATTGAGTCTTTTTCTTGCGTGCGAAGAGTATCCGTCGTATCAATAGCTTCATCCAACGTTCGAGAAACTTCTCGAAAGATTTCTTCTCGAGCGACACCCATTTCTTTGGTGAAGAAGTGAACGATAGAAGTTGCATCTGAATCGATATTCGCCATATTGGACGTCGATGAGAAGAGCAGCAATTTACACGCGCGCATGCCCGCACTAAATTGAGCAAGCTTCTGCTCTCGGTGAATATCCCGCGTGGAATTTTTTATGCTTCTCAGTTTTCGAATCGCGTCGGATTTATTCTGAAGCAACACATCGCACGCCTTCTTTAAGCATTCACCGTCATTAGATAACGAAGAATTATTCGACGAAAAGCACGCGTTGACGATGCCTTCAACTAGCACAGGTTTTGCCGTGGAAATGAATAAAATTTCAAAGAGCTTCAGTACGCTCCTTTGCTCGAGCTCGATGTCTACGTAGTCGTTGTAGTGTAAATCTTGAATCTCCCGAGAGAGCACATCTAGAGCTACGCTGCCGTAGGAATAGTGAGAAGCAGTACTTTTATTACCATTTTGACGATACCGATGAGGCGATACCGATGGCAACAAAAGAGCGCGAGACTTGCGGTGCTTCATCGCGCGCCACCGTTTTTGTACCTTGTCGACCAAAGCCGCCAACGAGGCAATCTGTTTCCGTATATCCCGCGTGTGGAATGCAAACTCGAGAAGCGTCGTTGATGCATCGTTTCGATTTGCATTTCGTTCGTGTTCATCTTCATTCTCGTATTCTTCCCCCTCGTCGGCTCTGCGTTGAATGCACGCTTCCGCGAACGCGCTCAATGACGCGTCTATAGCCTGGAGTATTTTCAAAACGCACTTTTGAAATGCATTTGCAGTCGAATCGCCGCTCTCGTTTTCCATTTGTTTTGTCGCAAACGCACGCGCGCGGTTTTGCAGACGAGACGTTTCGTAAAACTGCGACAGTACGTTTTTGGTCGCTCCAACGCTCGCCCCGCGAAAACGCACGGAAAGGCTTCCGCTGTCGTCGAGAGAATCCAACGATATAGCTCTCAGCAAGCGTCTCGAAGACACGTCTCCCATGACGGCGCGGATACACATCGTCACTAAATTCGACTCGTCTGCGCAAATGCATTTCGTGGCGTTTCCATGCTTGCCGCTGTTAAAATTAAAATCTTTCGCGCCGATGAACGCGCGCTCGTACAGGAAGTCGAAATCCACCGCGGAACGCCGCGCGCTCGCAGAATACAACGACGAAGGCATCAAAAGCGTAAATCTGTTCTCGTCCTCACGCACGGCATCCCACGCGAGCAACTCGTTTTCTTTTTCTTCAACACGTCCGCTCTTGTTCCTCGCGCCGGTACTTTTGTCGTTCCCATCGATAACATCAGGACGTAGCCATACCAACGCGTTTCTGTCCAAAGTCGTCCTCGCAACGTCGCGCTCTTCTTCTTCTTCTTCTTCTTTTTCTTCTTCCTCTTCTTCTCCTTCGATGTCGAAAATGGTTTTGTCGTCGTATTCGAGTTCGTCAAAGTCTGATAAGAGCGCATCCTCATCACCATCATCATCACCTGAATAATACTGGTAGTCATACCGCCGTCGTTCCAGCCTTTCTTCTTCCCTTTCATCTCCCAAAAGGTGGTGGTCGAGAAGAGAAGATGCAGGAGAAGAAGAAGAAGAAGAAGAAGAAGAAGAAGAAGAAGAAGAAGAGAGCGCAAACGTCGCCAGTCCTTTTCCTTTTCCTCGTTCACTCATCTTCTTCAAACAGATGAGAGAAAAATCTCTTCTTCTTTGTCGTCGTCCTTCATCCCAAAAGGTAGGTGAATACTCTCGTTTCTGTCAAAAAAAGAACCCACTCTCTCGCTCTCTCTTCTTCTGTGCTCAAAATGCGCCGTAAAGAGACTGACTTTAACGAGCGAGAAGAGAGCAGCAGCTTCTTCAAACGCTGAATCTAAAGAGAGAACGATTGTACAATGGAGAGACGAGAAAATTTCAGAAGAAATTTTGACTTTTTCGTCTGTCTTTTTCAACGTTTTTTTTCGCGCGAGGAAT
>Ga0115556_1002479_pt1 | contig 12198 bp, 8 predicted proteins | sample COGITO_mtgs_1104_5_FD_87282 | JGI IMG/M metagenome (GOLD analysis project Ga0115556, IMG submission 87282) | Pelagic marine microbial communities from North Sea - COGITO_mtgs_110414 | ecosystem: Environmental > Aquatic > Marine > Epipelagic | place: Germany:Helgoland, sampling site Kabeltonne... | reverse complement strand
CTTCGACCTTCGGAGTGAACAGCCCAAGCACAGATGGCACAAAAAAAAGAGCCAAAAAGACCCTAAATGACCCAAAATCGAAAAAAAGACGCCCAGGCCCAATCGTCGAAAAAAAACTAACATAAGAAACTAAAGAAAAGAACTGAAACATTTAACTAAATAATAAGAAACATTTAACGAAAAACCTAACTACAAAAAAAATTGAATTTAGTTTACTTAAATACATTTTTGATAATAAATTCCTTTATAATATTATTTATCTATATATTTATTTATTCTAAATTCAAAAATTTCCAATAAATTTGTTAAATTAATGAATATTATTTTTGGTAATAAAACATTAATATTTTTATTATGTAAAATTACAATATGTATTTGATTAAATTTTAGAAAATTATAGATTCAAAAATAATAACAATATATAATTATTTACTATATAAAAGAAAATTGTATTTAAATAAACGAATTCAAAATTTCCTGATATCTTCGATGGGTCTTTTTGCTCTTGTTTGTGTCATCTGTGGGCTGTTCACTCCGAAGGTCGAAGTGTCACGCAAGTAGGGGAAATTTCCCCTTTCCTGCTCTGAGCTGTTTTGACAATTTTAGGTGGTAGTGTTGTCAAAAGGATGGGGAGGCCAACAAGAAGAAAGCCTCCACAAGATCAAAAAAAAGAATGCTCAACAACAAACAGCAAGGCAAAATTCCACATCTATAGCATTATTTACGATGGGGCTAATAGGTCAGCCAGGAACTCCAGACTGTGCCCCCGTATTTCACAACAACCCACTCCACTCCAAATCACTCCACTCCAAATCACTCCACTCCAGCCAGCGAATTCAGGCCTTTGTTTTCCTCCATACTGGTGTGGCTCTACGTCCAGCGACTCCACCATAATTGAGGTCCCTCCCGCTGAGTCCGATGACACGTTCGTGTGCTCCCTGCCGCACCCTTTGCGCGTCCCTATCATCCAACTCGTCCATGGTGAATTCTCTATTTTTGCTAGCCTTTGTGTTGCTGACGAGCCTGGTGAAATCTCTTCCGACGTGGGCAAAATTAACTTCCACCCCCACCCCCTCGCCCTTGACTCGGCCTTCCCTGATCATTTTCTCTATCTCCCTCTCCTCGATGAATTCCCTCCTCTTCTTGGCGGTTTCGATCTCCTTCCTCCGCCTCTTTTCGAGTTCTTCCTTGGAGATGACATTGCCACCACTCCCAACCTTGCCAACCATTTTTTTCAACTTATCCACCCTCTCTCTTTCTTCCTCTTTCTTTCTTTTGTAATCTTGCACCCTTCCCCGCATGTATCTGTTCCTTTCCAGCTCCCTTTCCCTCTCTATATTTTTTTCCTGCAAAATTCTTGCTTCCTCAAATAGTTTGCGTTCCTCATCGGCCTCTTTGCTCTCCCGCCATTCTCTCACAGCAGCCTTCTTTCTATCGTTGGCCAGCTTGAGTTGAATTCTCCTCTTTTCGTCATCTAGTGGGGGAGGAGGTTTAGGTAAATCATTGTTATTGCCGACATTTTCTTTATTTCCATTCCCGTCACCCAGAGCTCCCCCAACAATTTTCTGCCTCTCCTCCTCCTTGGTCTTCCTCCACTCGCGAGCGAGCTGCTTCTTTTTTTCACAGCGGTCTAGGTACTCCACATACCACGCTGCGTGATTCACAATTTCGTCGTCGCTTTTTCTCGCCAAGGTAGCCTGAGCGTGTTCTCTCACACTCTGCAAAATGAGGTCAGAGTTGCCTTGCACTTTGGTCCAGCACTTCAAGAAAGCCCTGTGTTCGTCTTCATGAAAGGCGTGGCCGTAGCTTCCTCCGTCACGTTTGATTAGCGCGTTGATTCTTTCGACTTTTCCCTGGATGGTGAGTGGTCTGTTGTGCCCTTCTCCGCTACTTTCGTTGACCTCCTTGCTGTCGTCACTGTCGCCACCTTTCTCCTTATTATGGGCCCCCACATCTGGCATCTCAATCATCTCAATCTTATCATTCTTGAAATCGTATTCTTCGTCGTTTCGGTTCTTCTCCCATCGCTCGAACTTTTCCACACAAGCATCCAAAAATGTCTGCAAGTTCTTCTCTTCTGCCTCCAAGTTTAAGGTCTCCACTCTTATCTTATTGGCGACCACGACAACCTCACTCTCATAGCTGCTTATGGCCTTTTCGCACCTTCTGTTTGCATCGAACTTGCTCACCTCTCCATCCTCCAGGCTTTTCAAAGAGTCCAAGGCAACGCTTGTCAAGTTTCGCAAGGAGGAGATGGACTTTCTGTAATGATGGCAAATCTCCTTCACGGAGTCATGATTCTTCGCGCTGTTGATTCTCGATATCACACTCGTATCCACATCTTTCCCGAGAAAACTTGTCGCCCCCGCCCCCGCCCCCGCCCCTTCACCCCTTCCCTTAGGAAATCTCATTGAAGAGTTGTGGAGGAAACGTGATTTCAAGGGAGCACATTCGCACTGCAAGGCCTTTGCACGCGCGTTCAGGCTCTTTGCTTGAGCATACCATTCTTTTTTGTCCTTGTCCTGCTTCGTCATGCTATTATTTTAAAAATTCAATCTAATAATGAGTATTAAACAAACCTCTTTTTAAAAATTTTTCGACAAGCTTCGGCTTCGGCTGCGGACAATGATACATCCTCCAACACAAAAGGATAATATCAGAAAATTGGCCAAAAACTTGACGAAAGAGAACAAGGCAGTCCATGCCGGCTTCACAATCATCACGACGCGAGTGGTCAACAGCTCAACGGAGAACCTTCTCGAATCCTTCTGATGACAAAACACAGAATTCGGTTTTCTCCAAATCAAAACACCTTCGACCAACTCCGCGCCCAGGTCCTGCCCCTCGAGTGTTGACTCTAACGGAGTCCGATATCGACGAGATGTGGGCCCGCGCAAACGGAACGTTTGACTATTTCCCCTCAAAGGTAGAGCAGGAATCTGCATAGCAGGCCAGGTTCAGGGTATTAATTTGCCCAAAAATGATATATGTATGAAGCCAAAGTTTGAGGATTAGGGTATTTTGAAGTGCATTCAACTGCACTCCACCACACCACAACACCTTCCATTAAATACACAATTTACTTTATTTCTCATTCTAAGCAACATAATATAATACATATGGTGGCAAGTATGTCCATTTTTACCAGTCCTGCCACACGAGCGAAGTGCTCAAGCATGGCTGTCATAATCATCCTCCCCACTCTCCAATTCGCTATCATCTCCCTTCTCTTCGACCTTACCACAGTTCTCATCGTCAATGGGCTGAAAACTTTCCTTACTGCCATGTGGGCTCGTCCCTGACTCACTGATCCCCTTCATGCTGCCTGCCGAAAGCATTGGGCTCTTCATCCCTCCTAAAATGCCTTCCCTACCCAAGGTGAGCCTTCTATAGTTCAGATTTCCAACCTGATCCTTGTTTTTGGGGGCGCAGTAGAACGTATCTCCGACGTATCCTATCTTCTCAAAGCTCCTTTTTTGGTCATCATCGAGATCCTCCCTCTTAATGAATTCAACAGTCTTCCTGAACTCGACGCACTGTGACTCAAAGCTGCTTGTGATTTCCTGGTAAGTGTTGATGCTGCAATGTACCCTCCCCGCAGTCCCGGTACTCTCGAAAACCTCAGCCATCTTGACTGTCCTACCGAACAAGTGGTACCTGGGGTCTTTCTTTCCGACCACACCAGCTATGACCGGTCCGCTATGCACCCCGACACGTATGTTAATAGGGATTTGCAGCTCAAAGCTGAGAGCCTTTGTCACGTCAATGAGTTCCACAGCAGCTGTGAGCGCCCTTGCAGCATGATTCGCATCTCTATACTTCTCAGGGCAGCCCGCCACAGCTAACAGAGCGTCACCAATGACCTCGACAGTGTACAGATTCCTCTTGTTCAAGACTTTGCTGTATCGGGCGTAAAGCTCGCTAAGGAAGCTCATGAGTTCGCTTGGGTCCAGTTCGCTACTAAACTTTGTAAATCCCACCATGTCGCAGAACAAAATTGTCACATTAGAGTAGTTCTCGGCCAATTCTGAATTTTGTTGTTGGGTGTCTCTCATCTTCTTCACTATGTCTGGGGGCAGCAGTCTCCCCAGTAGCAGCTCACTCAAGTTAAATTGCTTTTGCATAATTTTGTTGTTCCGCTCTTGAACTTTCAGTCGGTTGAAGCACACGCGGAGATTGTAGCCCTCCTCCAGAAATGGGTAGACGAGAAGCATGCTGAAAAAGAAGAGAATGCCAAAGTAGTAGGCACTGTCAAAGGAAGTAATCACCTTCCAGTACTCAAAGTCGTCGCCCACCCCCAACTCTTGAATTTGCTTCCTGAAACTGTATTCCATCACTTGGAAGTCACCTCTTCTCTCGCTTTCTACAAACCTGTTCTTCGTGATACTATCTGTGGGTTCAAGAGAGATAGATTCCATCACGTAAGAGGTCAAACTGGTAAGCATATCCTTGCACACCGTGTCATTGCTCCCAAACAAAATACCTGTCGCAAATCCGTCGGGTTCATCCAAAAAATTATTGTCCAAATCCATATTGCATTCGTAGGGAAGGGCAATCGCCCAATCGGCGATCCTGTTCCTACAGAAGAGCCTAGGGGGTTGCTCCCCCTCCCCTTCCTTTTCAAAGGTCATCTGCATCTTGCCGAAGCTCGTAGCGAAGACGTTCAGCATGATATAATACACCAAGCTCGTCATCACTCCTAAGGTAAGTCGAGAGAACCAGTGATAAGACTCCATATTGAGGGTCACCAGGATATAGATACTGATGGATGTGTACCCTACCTTCGGCACAAACACTCCAATTTCAGCTATCCAACACATCCCAAAAACAAACCACAAGAACATGTTTAACGTCTGCAAACTCTTCAAATAACTCTTCCTGTAAGTGTTGAAGAGCATGGTCCCGCAGATGCCCAACATAATAATACTTATCCAGGTGTGAAACTGTTGGGACATGCTTCTTGAGCTCAGAGTCCAAATATCATAGTCATAGTGCTCCACCTTCTCCCAACTCGTTGCATTCCAAGTGCTTGAATTCAGATTCTCCCCACAACAATAATGTCTAGTCAATGGTTCCGTATCGTCGCAAACAAGCAAAGTCTCCTCGCAAAACACGTTTGAGAGCCATTGAAATTTTTCTTGTCCTCTGTCAATTTTCTTGAGCAGCGTCCAAACGAACCAAACAGAACAAAGGAAAAAGTAGGCCACAAAGATTGCCCTCGTCTTAAAGATAATGAGGGGCAATTTCGCGGAACTGTACTCAGTCTCGTATTTGCTACTCATATCGTCCTTCCCGAAGTCTTCCACTTCAGTACCGAAGATGGTGTACAAACACTGAACTGGAGTCATGTCGCTTCCCGGTCGGTCCATCAAAAGAGCATAAGTGTGTCTCAATCTGGAAGTCCTGAGAATTTTCATCTCTTCCACCATTCCTGCGCTATCTCCTACGAAGTAATCGTCTTCTGTAATGAAGCTGTCCGGATTATCCAGTATATTTAGCACACTGTTCTTCCTCGGCACAGCTCCTCGGCCACCCCCAGTGGTACCTAACTCGCTTGTGATGTCGTTATCTCTTCGACTGTCCGAAAAATTCACTGATCGGCTGCTCTTTAGAGACGGCATCCTGGCGCTCGTTAAGCTGACTTCACCTTCAGCCCTGCCCGATGAGGTAGAAAGTCGAGCACGATTCTCCCCAACCCCTTGCGCAGTCTTTGAACCGAGTTTGGCTCGAATAAGACCGCTAATCATATCGGCACTTGCCCCTCCCCCACTAGTTCCGTCGTCCTCATCGACCGAACTCTTAAGCAAGTCTGCTTCTATCTGATTTAAATTGGGGTGGTTCCCTTTCTGCCGCTCCTTAGGCGAACTGTACCGCTCCAAAAATCTTACGACCATCTTCCCCTTCCCTTTGGGATGTATAGTCCTTGGCTCGCTGAAGATAAACTCACGTCGGTTGTTACCGAAAACAATCTTTTGGAACGTCTTCTCCGAAACCTGTATCTGACCAGATCCAGCATTGGATTGCATTCTCGACGCTGTGTTGACTGTGTCTCCAAACAACTTGAAGCGAATCGTTGCCTCAGTGTTGAGAAGGCCTGCTACGATGGGACCTGTGTGGATGCCAACCTTAATCTGGAGGTTCTTGACACAGTGCTTTGAGCCACCCTCTGGGAGCATATCTTGGAGCTCCTCACGAAGGAGTGTCATGGCATCTTGCATCGCTAAAGCGCATTGAGCAGCACGATCAGCGTGGTCTGTGCAGGGTTGTGGACAACCTGCGCACACCATAAAAACTTCTCCCACAGTTTCCACCTTGTGTACCCCCATCTCGTCGGTAATCTGATCGAAACAGCTGTATACAAGGTTGAGAAGGGACACGAGCTCAACAGCCGGAATTTCTGAGCTTATGGCCGCAAAATTATCTATTATCGCAAAGAGCACGGTAACTTCGCTATAACTGTCTACAACAACTGACGACTCTTTGCTTTTGAGCCGCTCAATCATCTGGGACGGTAGCATGCTCGCCAACATCTGAGTGTTTTGGTCCTGGCGCAAGTGCATGATGCGTTTCTGGCACTCGGATATGGACAACAACAGAAAGTTACTCCGTAAGTATTTCTCCCTGGTGTATGATATCACGATTCCAAACACTATAGTAGTCGTGACAGCACCAATTGGCTCAATCACGAACATATAATCTTGGCTGGATTGCTCCCCCTCTTTCAAGCACTGGAACTTAGAGTCCATACTTGCAGTGTACCTACACGGAAAAAGGAGTCCCAAGTAGTCTGCACACCTAATCGTGGCGTAGGAAGAAACAATAAAGATGCCCACGGATGCGAGGAGAACAAATCGAAGAGGTGTATAAAAAAAGGTGAAAGCAACCAAAATCAACAGAAATCCAACTTCGGGACTCCCCCAAACCACCACCTCTACGAGGGGGTATGAAACCAGCACAATGAATGCCCAGAACTGTTTTTGTTTGATATTGATTAAGTTGATAGTGTCCAAGGGGTGGGTTGGGGCGCGGATGGAAGGTGTCAGTTAGGTATGGTATGGTCAGCAACAAACTTAATTTCCCCCCTCAATCCGAACTAAAACCCACACGCCAAATCAATCTGTAGTCGACTATATTCATTCAAAACCACTCACCAGGTGATACTGCTTCGTGCTGTAGTCCTCCGACCGGAAAAAAGTGTTCCCAAATAGAACGAGGCTCTGGAGAATCACAAACTCCACCATGAGGGCAATCATGGCCATATTCTGGTATTCATCCTTGTCTTCCTCTCTCACTCTCCCACTCCCGGCAGCACTGTCATTTAAGATTGAATACAGATCGTGGGACTTGTATAGTAGCCTACCAACAAGCCAAATCTCGAGACACCACGTAAAGAAAAATCGAAGATTAGACCTGTGTGTGCTGGCAGTCTCCCTGTAGAACATGTCATCAAGAAAGCTCACAGTTTCTCCGTTGATCTCGAATCGTAGCGTGGAAGTGATCTGAACCTGCTCAAGCGTCGAAAGTTGGTTGATCACATCATTTAAGACCTTGCTGTCATCATTTTGCACATTCCTCTCCATTCTATGATTTGGACCAATATCTTCTTCCCCATTATTCACTCGATTGGAGCGAAATAAAGAATTGGACATGGTACAGATATATCAAGTGCGAAGGGGAGAAGGACAATGATTTTGAATGATAGGAGGAGGGGGAGGGGGGAGGGGGTTGGGATGCAGAGGAAGAGAGTTGGTTTCGCAGTGGTATTCTTTTGGTGGGTTCTGGAACAATGGAAACTCGTCCAAGTGTTTCTAGTTGCCAGATGAAGCTACAAGAAGTAGTTCAAACCTATACGATTAAATCCCAAAGTACTACTTCATCTGTGGAGTTGGGGAAGGGGAGGTGGGAGACAGAAGTTAAAAAGAGGCAACTTGGTTTCAAATTGATTTTACTTACGCCCAGAGGCTATTTCTTGCCGTTTACGGGGGATTGGCGCCATATTAACTGTGTTAAACTCTCTCCTCTCTAATTTCAGTTCACTCCATCATGTCGTCCTCTGCAAAGCGTATTGGGGGAGACTGGGTGGAGAATACAGATGCCGCCACCGGCCGCAAATACTATGCAAACGTAGTCACAAAGGTGAGCTCACCAGAGATTAGATGTGCGCTTACTTGTCCTTTGTGGATTGCAAATCCCAAGTTTTTGGAAGATCTTTGTCGCAGAAGTTATTCCCTGCCCCTCCCCTCCCCCCATCAACCTTTCAGATTGGATTCCTCCGCTCACCATTTCTTCACCATTTCTTCCCACCCACTATATTTGCCCAATCACCCGTACTCAAACTACCAATATTGGCAGGAATCTTCTTGGGACTACCCGGCTGAGCTTCTAGAGAAGGAAACAGGAAAAAGTGAGCAAAAGGCAAACGAATGGGTGGAAAAGCTCGATGCCTCGTCAGGAAATTATTACTATTATAATAGGACTACGAAAGAGACAACTTGGGACAAGCCAGAGCAGTACAAACCCGCGACAAAAGCAGGTGTCAATGGCGACTGGCACAGCAAAATTGATCCCAACAGTGGACAGACATACTATTATAACAAGAAAACAAAAGAGACAAGCTGGGAAAAGCCCGAGGGCTGGGTGGACGAGGCTACTGCCTCTGCCACTGCCACTGCTTCTCCTGCTCCTGCCTCTGCCACTGCTTCTCCTGCTCCTGCTCCTGCTCCTGCTCCTGCTCCTGCTCCTGCTCCTGCTCCTGCTCCTGCTCCCGCTCCTGCCCCTGCTCCTGCCCCAGTCCCCGCCGCTGTCAACAAGCCCCCCAATCCTCCAGGTGGTCCCGGACGCCCACCCCCTCCCGCTGGTCCCGGACGCAGCGCCCCTCCCCGTCGAAAAGATCCCGAGAGTAACGAAGGCGAACCTGATGGTGGCGACGGCACCAGCGGCAGTAAGAAAGATGGTGACGGAAACGGTGACAGAACAACGAGGCTCATGACAGTGGCGGAGATCTTGGAGCAAATAGAAGGCGTGACCTTCGAGGGTTATGTCGAAAACTACTTTAAGCTCGACAGGAAGGGGATGTTCAAGGGAAAAACGACGGTCGACAAAATCTCCTCCCACAAAAATGAACTCATCAAGACGAGCTTGCTTCAGCTTCCACCTGACTTAAGCAGCGAGGCTCTTCAGACCTTCCGAAATGTCACAGGATACATGGGAGACAGAGGTAGCAGTAAAGATCCCATCGGTCATGTCAATAAAATCCTTTCCTCGCTGATGCTTGCCCCTGAGCAACTCCGTGATGAAGTCTTTTGTCAGATTTGCAAGCAAGTCAATGGGAACCCTGACCCTGTCTCCACCGTCCGAGGATGGCAGTTGATGGTTATCATGCTCGCCTCCTTTCCTCCAAGTACTACTCTCAACCAGCCTCTCCAGGCGTTCTTTGCCGGCAAGTTGAAGGCAGAGGGCGAGTTTGTTTCCGAATACGCAGAGTACTGCTTGCTCCGAACTCCCCTAATTTTTGAGCTCGGCAGCCGCAGAGAGCTTCCCACGCAGGTCGAGCTCGAGTCCTTGAAGCGTTGCGCCAAGGTCACTCTCCGGGTGAATTTCCTAGACAAGAAGTATCTCATGCTCACTGTGGACAGCTGGAGCACTGCCGCTGATTTCAGCGCCGCCATTGCCGAAAGACTGGGAATCAATGACCCGTTGCCATACGCGTTGTTCGAGGTCTCAAGTGACGAGGAGGAGCGCGTTTTAGAGCCCGACGAGCGACTTCTCGATCTCGTTGCTTACTGGCAGCGGCTGGCTGTGGAAGAACGAAAAGGAAAGGGAAAGACGGCGACCATCCAGGAGTTCTCATTCGTCTACAAGGTCAGGCTCTTTTACGAGGTCAAGGATGATGATCACGCAGGCATTGAAATGATGTACTTGCAAGCAACGAACGACGTTGTGGATGCCCGTTATCCTTGTAGTGAGCAGGACAGTTTGACTCTGGCAGCGTTGCAAGTACAGGAGATGTACGGAGACCACCCTGGTCCTGGTAAGGAATTCCGTGACCTCCATGGCATCGACCCATATACCGAGAAGCCTCGGCTTTGCAATTTCTTAGCAGCCAAATACTTCGACGAGGGTCGCACAGACGAGCTGATTGCCCAAATTGTCAAGTTATATTCCAAGTTGACCGGGTATAGCACTCAGGAAGCGCGCTTGAGTTACCTTGATTACGTCCGATCCTGGAAAATTTACGGGAGCGCTTATTTTTTCGCTGAGCCACAAAACAGCTCGCTCAGATTCCCGCCGGCCATCGTCCTGGCTATAAACCACAAGGGGGTTCTGATTGTCGATCCTGACACGAAGGAGTTCTTAGCCGAGTACACTTACAAGGATGTCGTTACTTGGGGCCACAGCAGCAATTCTTTTGTTGTTGTGACTGGAGGCATGATGAGGCAGACCAAGATTTACTTCAAGACCGACCAAGGCAAAGAGATCAACAGCATAGTCAAGGCTTATGTGGAAAGAGTGATGGGGCCTAGCGCAGGTGGCGGGGAGGTAGCTGCAGGAGGCACAGTTTAAAAACGGCGCAACTGGGTGTGTTGAAGATAGTGTATAACAACCGATAAATAACAACCGACGATTGGAAAAAAGAAAAAGAAGCATATTCAATTCTGTTGTTGTTGCAAGAAACGCTCGCAGGTTCCGTCCAATTACAATTTTTGTCCACGTATGCTCAGTTCTTCTCGCGTACTAACATCGAGTCAATCAACCACACTTCCTCTGACTTGTCTGTGCAGCCTGGTACTGGCCTCTTTCGGCTCGAGAGAACGAAAGAAACGTGGTGCCAGGGTGAGTCATTAGTCTCATTGCCATCATCGATTTTTTTCAGTCGGCAGGCCACATAAGCCTTACCCTTATCTGCGCTAACCTGTGGGCGCGATAGGCAATTTAGGTGGGTTCAGGGTCAAGGAGTCAGTCAGCCTGATGAAGCAAAAATATTTCAACAGAAGATAATACCTCCCGACGGACATAACACCGCCAACATACTACTTGTCAAAAGGGAAATGCGTGTCGTTCGTTTCGCAATTGACACTCACCTCCATCTTTCGATCCCATACCCTCTCCCCCCACTCAAGAAGAATTGCGTACTTGCTGTTGGGCAAATACTTTCGGAAATCCTCCACACTTGTTCCAGAAAGAGAACTAGCTGGCGAAGTAAATGAAAAAAGCGTCTTGATTCCCTCATCGTCTTTTGATTTGTCATTCCCTCGCAACGAATCAACCACAGTCTGAACAACGTCAGAGGGAGTCAAGCTCGTATCAGGCTCTGTCGTAGTTTGGCGTTTGTCGTGTGGCGAGACGTTTGAGTTTGGTGCTCTTCAGTCCTGCTTGTGCTTCTTGTGTTTCTCTTGGTGGCCTCTTCTGTCTTCCTTGTTCTCATTCTGGTTTGTCTCACTCGCTGCTTACACTTTGCTGCTTGCACTACTCACCTTTTGGTAGCAGTTCCATACCCAAATCTAGCCCTCCTACATCGAATCCCTCAACCCGAGATCGGCTCAGAAATTCCCCAAGCGCTTTGGGGCTATCCAAAAGCTTGCTCTTCAACATCCCGTACATTTGCTTACTCTCTGGATCGGACTTCTTCCGTCGCTTCATGTCTTGGAGAAGTGTCAATAACTCCCGAGCGATCGACGCGTCTGATTCCTCCCCAGAATCGCAGAATTCTGATCGGGGGCTGCTGTCACCATCCTCACCCTTCCCACAGAAAGAGGCCTCTAAACGTGAGCGTTCACTCGAGATCGACGCAGGGGAAATGCCATCAGTAAGCGCATCATCGTCCCCCCCGTCATCAGCTGCCAAGCGTAGAGGAACTGGCTGTCTGAATGAATTGGAAAATGGTCGGGTTTGGATATTCTTGTTCATGGTCTTTCGGCGGGTTTGGAGTGAAGGGGGATTCCTATCGACAAAACCCCTGCAAAGGAAAATGTGAAGCGAAATAGCCAAGGCGACTGAAATGAAACATCTCATTGCGCTTCACGTCAAGCAAAGCCAGCAGAAGTGCGTCGTCTTGCACTCAGTGCGTTTTGTAATATTGGTAATCAACAGAAAGCGTTGCAGTGGAAAAACTTGAAGTTTTCGGTGATAAATGTGTCGTAGTCCCTGCAAGCGAAAGTGATAAAATACTAGCAGGGTTTTTATTGCTAGGAAACAGAG
>Ga0115556_1002475_pt1 | contig 12209 bp, 8 predicted proteins | sample COGITO_mtgs_1104_5_FD_87282 | JGI IMG/M metagenome (GOLD analysis project Ga0115556, IMG submission 87282) | Pelagic marine microbial communities from North Sea - COGITO_mtgs_110414 | ecosystem: Environmental > Aquatic > Marine > Epipelagic | place: Germany:Helgoland, sampling site Kabeltonne... | reverse complement strand
TTGGGCCCTAAAGTGAAAGGGGTCGTTTTGGGGGGAGTTGGGCCGGGCCTAGGGGTGGTAGGGGGGGGGAAGGGGGGTGGTTTGGGTGGGGTTGGGGGGGGGGGGGTCTTGAACAGCCTGGAGAGGCGTTTGATGCGGCAGATTTTGGCAGGGGGCAACCCAAGAGAGTGGTGGGATTGAGCGCCAATATTGCTCGGTGTGACAACTTCCTTACCCTGCATTTTCCTGTCGGGATGGAATGCTTCGGGTCGCCGTCTTGTACTGAATTCTCCGTCTTGGAGCGCATTTTCGTCAGCTTGTCCCTCGGATAACTGGACTCTCTGCTAACACAACCCACCCACACAACTTCTCTGCCGTAGTCCTGCTTTCTACAGCCGATCTAACTTTGCGTCTGCTTGTGGTTCTGCTGATTCTGAGCAGGTAGTTAAATTTGCTAAGGGAACGACGACCCTTGCTTTCAAATTCAATGACGGTATAATCGTATCTGTGGACTCGCGTTCTACAATGGGGGCATACATTGCTAGTCAGACAGTGAAGAAGGTAATTGAGATTAACCCGTTTTTGCTTGGCACCATGGCGGGAGGTGCTGCTGACTGTAGTTTTTGGGAGAGGAATTTAGGAATGCAGTGCAGGATGTATGAGTTGAGGAATAAGAAGGTGAGTGGTGCCGGGCGTTCTTTCACTGCGTTTTATATGTTGTTTGGGCCACTAACAAACAATTCAATGCCCCCCATGCGGCGCGAAACCCCAATTCTATACACACCCAGAGAATATCAGTTGCAGCGGCGTCGAAGCTGTTGGCGAACACGATGAATAGCTACCGTGGTTACGGTCTGTCCATGGGAACAATGGTTACTGGATGGGATGAGACTGGTCCTCAGCTTTACTATGTTGACAACGATGGCACACGTCTGCACTCACACCTATTCAGCGTGGGCTCCGGTTCTACCTTTGCTTATGGTGTTTTGGACACATTTTACCGCCCAGATCTTACTGTCGAGGAGGCCATTGACCTTGGCAAAAGGGCGATTTACCATGCTACTCACCGCGATGCTTACTCTGGTGGGATCAATAATTTGTACCATGTCACTAAAGATGGCTGGACTAAGATTCACTCGATTGACGTGAATGAGCTACACTATCAATTCAAGGACGAGGGTTCCATAGCTTGATTAGTGTTTGAGTGTTGAAAACCCAGCTGTTTGCTGCTTTTTCTTGTCGCTAGTTTTTGAAAATGATAATGAAAAATTATGAGAAGGCCTTTGGCAACCGACCCCCTTTTCCTATAACCTTTTTCAATGTCTTATCAAAAAATGTGTTCATTGCATAAATCGACACCATTTTGCGTTATAGTTAGTTTACAAGCGTTATTAGTTGTTAGTGAAACATTACTCTGCTCCCCCCTCGTCTCCTCCCTCTCCAGCTTCTTCGGCAAGCCTCTTGGCTTCTGCCTCCTCCGCCTCGATTCTCCGCCTCTCCTCCTCAGCAGCCTTCTCGTCTGCTATCCTCTGCAGCTCGGCTTCGTGCGCGGCTATGGCCTCTCCCCTAACAACCTTAGCCTTGTCAAGGGCAGCAGTAATCAGGGCATCAGCAGCATCATAGGCAACAGCAACATCCGCGAGGTTGGTAGAAACGGATGAGAATAGCCAAGGTAAGAAGTCCTCCTGGACTTCCTTCCGAACGGGATCGTAGAAGTGTCCTGTGCCCTCGAGCTCTTCGAAGACATTGGCATGCATGTCACTCAAGAAACTCTTGGCAAAACTCCTGGCAGCAACCTTCTCCCTAAGCTCCTCCTGAGCCTCCTTGAACTCCCGCTCTTGCTTCTTTCTCCTCTGCTTTTCAGCGAATTTCCTCTTCGCTTCGTATTCTAGACGCTGCACCTCACTCAGCTCGGCATTCCTCATCTTCTCAAACTTCTCCTGCTGCTTCCTGATAGCAGCAAGCTCCTCCTCTTCCATGAGCTCCAACATGGCAACCTCCAGGGTCTTGCCAACAAGTACATCAAGAATAGGAGTAACCTCAAGATCAAAGTCAAACAGATCGCCAGCCTCGATTTGAGTCTCAACATCGCATCCATTCTTGGCAGGGACAAACAAGGGGCTGGGGGGACGGTCTAGGAAGGCCTCTGTCTGGGTCTCCACCGTGTGCTCGATGGGTCGGTCAGTGAGCTCCTCCAGAAATGTCTCAGTCTGAATATCCATGTGCGCTCTCCCCGCAACGGGAGGGGGGGTACCGGGAGGAGTTCTATTCATGTTACGCTTAGCCTCAAGCCTTCTCTGCCTGGCATTCTCATTTCTTTCAAAAACCTGCTGCTGCCTCTCCTGCTCCTGGGTAACCACTTGAGCAGCGTAGGTGTTTCCCCTAACCACCCTACTGTCAAACATTATGTTGTTGCCAGCGCTGATAAAGTTCTCTTCTTCGTCAGAGCGATATTTAGCTGCAGCTGCATTTCGTTTTAATGGAACACTCTGGGGGGGCTGTGCGAAGTCGTAGCTAGGAGTTGCCATGTTTATTGCTTTTTGTGCGTTGATCTGGTGACAGCTAGGCTTTCGTGGGTGTGTGGGTCGCTTTAATAGGACACTTCCAGGTGGGGGTTTTGAGGAGGTTGTTGACCACCAAGGGGCTGTTTATGCTGTTAGGTTTGTATTTAGTCAGTATAATCCTGTCTTGTAGCCGATTCTAATCGCCGGTGAGTGTCGGTAGCTTTGAAAAGTAATTTGCGTGAAAATAGCTTCTGCTAATCCAATTTTTTTAGCAACAGCCCGAGGCTGTTGTGATTGACAGAGGAAAACATAAACACCACAATTTTTTGTCCCCCAACCACTAATTGTCCCCCACGCGCTCGTTCGCTCTGGTCAGGACATGGAAGGTAAGTTTATTCACGTGAATACCGCCCTCCACCATAGATGCCAACGCTCTTCTATTTCCCTAAACGACCCAAACACACCCAAACTAAGTCACCATGGCTTTGGGTGAATATTCCCGCAATTTCTTCTTATTCTAACACTGATTGATCCCTCACCGCTGCAAATCATGCGCAGATGATGGTAATAAACCCCGTGGAAATGGGGGGGGGAAGCCCAGGTCTGTTGCTGACCTCCGTGCGGCACGAGAATCACGTGCCAATGAAGCTCTTAAGATGAAAGATGAGCAGCTCCGGATCCTGACCGAACAAAATAACCAGCTGCTTGGTAGCTTAGACCAGGCGGAGGAAGAGGCTAATGCTATTCAAATGGAGAAATTGGCTGTTGAGGAGGAGAACAGGACACTGAGAGACACCAACTTTGAGGTGCAGAGCAAGGCCAGAGCTGCAGATGCGCAGTTGAAAAAAGTGCAGAGCGAAGTGAGCGATAAAGACAAGCAATTGAAAATTATGACGGATCAGAACAGCGAGCTGCTTCGCCTTCTAGAAACAGAAGAGGCCCAGACTGCTAAATTAGCCTCTGAGAATGAAGCGTTCCGAACAGAGCTGCATACATTCCGGCAGAAATATGGGGCGCTACTGACGACGGCAAAGACCCACGAAGAAATGGCTGCTCGCGCCGCCCGCGAAGGCCAGTTGCGTGCTGAGGAGGTTCGCCTTCTCCGTGCTGAGGTTGAGCAACTCAAACAGCAAAATGCTGAGATGAAGATGAAGACCCAGGTTGAGCTGGAAGCTTTGCAAGAACAGCTCCGTGTGAGAAAGGAGAAGCAGTACCAGCTGCTCGAAAAACTCCAAGGTCAAGAGGAGGCCAAAAGACAGGCCGAGGATCAAGTGTCCGGGATGGAGGACAAACTGCGTGTCCTTCACAGTAAGAACATCGAGGTAGAGACCCAACTCCAGGTGGAGACTCGTGCAAAACGTTCACAGGAAGATGCCAATAAGAAATTGACTATAGATATTCAAAACCTTCAGAGTCAGGCCAAAGAGCTCTCTAATAAGGTTGAAAAGAGCGAGCAGGAGAGGCTCCGCATGGAAGCTGAGGCCAGGGACAGTGGAGAACAGCTCCGTGAGATGGCCGAGAAGGTTTTCCAGTTGTTGGAGCGCCTGAAGCTTGCTGAGCTTGGAAAGACGCGGTCGATGGAGGCGCTGCGAAAGAAGGAGCAAGAAACGATTGCAATGAAGAAGAAGAACACCCGGCTCATCAAGGAGTCCACCAAGGAAGGAAAGGCCCGAGTCAAGGCAGAGCTCGACAAGAAGGTTCTCCAAGACCAGATTCGAGCCCTCAAGAAGCACAACGCACAATTATCCCAGCGCTGTAGGGAAGAAGTCAAACTCAAGATCAAAGAGCACGAAGAGAGGAAGGAGGCTCAGGAGAAGGTCCGGACGCTTGGTGGCCGGCTCTCTTTCCTCCTCAACAAGATGCAGTCGGACGAGGAAGCCAAGATCATCCAGCGAGAGGAAGCGAAAAAAATGGAGGCTCAACTCAAGTCTCTGGCAGAAAGATGCGAAGAATTGCAACGAAAGGTGGATGAGACTGGAGAGAGTAATAGAATTATCACTCAGGCTATGAGAGTGAAGCAAGAGGAGCTTCAGGCGTCCACAATTCGCCTCGAAGCATTGCAGAGAATGGCTGAGGAGAAGGAGGAAGACCTGAAGCTGGAGAACGAGCCTCGTCCGGAGGACGACGAGAACGCAGACCCAGAGTCCAAGTTAGCAGGAGGACGACTCCGATTCTTTGTAGAGAATAAGCCCACTTTGGGCTTGTCGTTAATCAAGGGAAAGAGGAGCAGGGACAGGGAGTGGCTCGAGACGAAGGATTGCAACAATTTCCTGAAGAAGGCCCAACGCAACCCAGCAGCGGCCAAAGATATGCTCATCTCTCGTATTGCGGAGATGTACGGACTAAGTATGGTGCAGGAGGAAGAGAGGGAGCGGTTAGAGAACGACATCAAGCTCAGGGAAAACGAAATCGAGCACCTCACTCAAAAGAATGTCTACTACAACGACAAGTTGTCGCTAGAAGAGGAAGCAAAGAGGCGAACACTGCTACGATACGTCCATGCTGTGAAAGCAGCTGCTGCGCCCTCGGATGGAGACGCGCGAGAACGGGAAGAAGTTGGCCAGCCTGGCGCAGGCCGGCTCCAACTACCAGAGGCTGGCCTCACGGACGAGGAGGTCCACGCAATTGCTGCCATGCTTCGCGGAAACACTACAATTGTGGAACTCAACCTGCGTGGCAATCTCATAACTGACGAGGGTGCTCGTGCCATTGCTGCTGTGCTCAACGGGCGGACGGCCCTCCGAAATGTCGATCTGAGGGGGAACAAGATTGGGCGGCCTGGACTGAGGTCCATGGCTGAGGCTTTGGAGAGGTCCGAACGCGTTCGCCACGTCTACGTGCATGCTGGTGGCAAAATCGAAGCCCTTGGGACTGGTGGATTCGGCGCACCGAAAAGTTTCAGCGACGATCTCGGTGTCAATGCAGCAGAAGTCAATGGAGGGGGAGAGTCCGGTCCCATGGTCACCGTGTAGACTGTTTGTGTGGTTGATATTAGGGAGAATCAACCTCCTGATGACATCATGGGAAACCCACTAGAAAAAGAGGGAATGATGACGAACAAAACGATGCAAACTACGGGTGGCGGTGGCGGAAGCGGAAACAACCACGGCAACACTAGCCATAGCCACGACAACAACAATAGCAATACAGGACCCAGCCCTTTTGCAGCTCACAATCTTCCTGGTGTCAAGAAGGACGATAAGAAATCGTCAACGAAAACTACCGAGGTGGCGAATAAATCGACTAAAAAGGCCAGAAAGAAAGGCGAGGAGAGACTCGCCCGGATGGAGAGGGAGAGAAAGAAGCAAGCCAAGATGATACAAATGCAAATTGACCGCGAGAACCGGGCCAAGGAGTCTAACTGGAGCGGAAGGGCGGGTGGTATGGAAGTCAGCCGAAGTCTGGAGGAAATGCCTCGTAGAGGGAAGGGGAAGAATGCTAGTATGGATGCACTTCCGCCTGTGAAGCGACCAGGTAGCAGCGGCGGGGGGGATGAGCAGCTCATGCGAAGCAACAGCGCTCCAGGGAACAACAGAACTACGGGGGGCATGCGCATTAGCAATAATTTGCAAGATAGCCCACTAATGAGAAGTGTCGGGCCCAGGAGTTGAACAAATATGGAATGATATATAGTTAGTGTTTAAATTAATGTTGGAAATGCTTTGCTAGGAACGAAATAGAATCATGCTCTCTAAAAGCCAAACTACGCTTCCTGCTATATTATTAAAGCTATCGCGAAGGCGGAGATAGCTAATTGCCACACATTATTAGCCACAGAGCCTACGTGTCTACCACCGCCACTTTCAATTTCTAGAATCGTCGGAATTATGGAGTGATTCAGTCGGCTTTTGCAGAATTCAAAGTGTTCCTCATAAGAGTCACCACCACAGCAGTATGAATGGGGATTGTTCGAATGCGGACCTCTTATATCAAGTTCATGCCCTTTGGTACTAATACTGTTATTAGCGCCGCCTGGACAGCCAAAAACCTCTACAACAACTGCCGTGTTCTGATTATAAACCGCATCCTCATCTTCAAAATGATTGCTGAATAACGAACCAGATATAGAAATTAGATTGCCACCCTTAGCTGACACCCAGATGCTCCCTCCTCCCATTCCCTTTTCTGTTGATTCGAATCCAAGAAAGACGCATTCGACCACTATTAATTCGTCTACATTTTGGATACTGATCAATCCACCTTTGAGTCCTCTACCGTTGGCAAAAATAACGTTGTTAATTTTCAGTGTTCCTCCGCCACTTCCAGCAAATTTAAGTATCGATCTCCTGCCAAGACCGTCTAATGTCGACAAAGATGTAGATGGTGAAAATCCAGACAGGTCTCCACTCCAGTCATATATCCATAGCATCTGTCTGACGCTAACACAAATTGGATCATCTGTCAATACCGGTTGGGTGAGACTGTCTATCTCTTGGGAGGCGTAGGTACAATTGAAAGCATAATTACTCTTGAGAAGAACTTGTGAGTTTTGCGGAGCCAGATGTTGTGAGCTTCCGGACCCTATTGTCCTTGTAAGCTGACGCATTGAGGTAACGACAAGTTGGGTTTGGTTTTTGTGGGATGAAGGTTTCGGGGATGAGAAAGGGACAAATCCAAATAGTAGCGCCAGGAGAAGGAGTGAATGAAGCATCTCCGAGAAGATTGAGGAAGGGAATAGAGTTTGAAGGAGAATAAACACTACTTTCTTGAAAAAGAGAGAAAAAAAAAGAATTTTTTCACAAAAAATTCGGAAAAAAACAACAAAAAAAAACAAAACAAAAAACAAAAATAATTAAATAAAATAACCACTGAGCTTGTAATTTATTCACATTCCTTCATGTTGTTTCCGTAACTCATACCAACCTTGGTTGTGAGGATGAGTGGAACCGCTAAATTGAAGTGTTTTGTCGCTGCAACTCCGAAGATGTCGACGAGAATCGATTTCAGTGCTTCTATTGCTTCTCCTCTAGCTTGAACCTCAAATAGAACTTCGTCATGTATCTGCATGATTAGACGAGGCTTCTGATTCACGGTATTCTGCTTGGTTTCGTTAGCGCTTGGTCCCTCTTTTTGCCGTGCGTGTTTGGTGATGTTTTGCAGTCTTTCCTCCAGCTTATTCATGCTCCACTTCATTATGTCAGCTGCCGAACCCTGAATGGATGTGTTCACGGCCTGGCGCTCAGCAGCCGAGCGTTTTTGGAAGTCATCAGATGAAATGTCATGGAGATACCTCCTGCGGCCAGATATTGTCGCGACAAAGCCATTCTTTTTGGCGAAATGGATTTGGGAGTCGATGTATTGCCTTACAGATGGGAAATCTGAAAAGAATTTGCTCATCAGCCCCTTTGCATTCTCCTGGGTGATGTTGAGCTTCTTCGCAATCTGGGCGTGGCTCATGCCGTAAATGCTTGCAATGAGGATTTGTTTTGCAGTTGCTCGCTCGGATTTTGACACTGTGCGAACATTCTTTCCGAGCAGCAAGCTTGCCATTCGTTCGTAGATATCGACGCCCTGATTTCTGTCATCGTTCTGGAATACGCCAATGAGTTTTTCGTCCTTGCAGAAGTGTGCCAAGATACGAATCTCTTGCTGAGCGTAGTCCATGCTCAGCAGACAGGTCTCGCTCGAGCTTGAGCAGAAGGCATCCTTAATGCATAAATTGAAGTGGGTGCCCTTAGGCAACGTCTGGATATTCGGCTTTCTACAACTGAGCCGGCCAGTGGCAGCATTGCTCTGATTCCATGTAGGGTAAATTCTCTTTTGCACTGACTGAGCTGAAGTCGACATCTGAAGAGGATCCTCGCAAGCATGCAAAGCAAGCGGTCGAAGGTACGTTGTAATAAGTTTATTTGCTTCTCGAAAATCTAGAATGGCCTGCACCACTGGATGTACGTTTTTGAGCTCGTTGAGGACAGCGCTACTCGTGCTGCCGTGTGTCTTCTTTGCAGTGCTGCCTCCAACTGCCTTAATCCCAAGCTTGAGGTAAAGAAGGTCCGAGACCTGCTGTGGGGAAGCTATATTGAAGCCATTATTCTGAGCATATTTCTTGGCGAAGGCAGCAGAATCTTTTAACCTCAGGTTAAGCTGCCTCTCCATCTCCGTCAATCTACTAGGGAGAAATGGAACTCCTGTTGCTTCCATTTTAGATAAGACGTTTGTGAGGGGCATCTCGATGGCGAAGAAGATGTACTGTTGCTTAGATAAAATAATTGACTTGAGGAGTCCGTCATACACCGCCATCATGCGTTGTAGCTTCAATTTTGTCGATTGTAGCTGATCCAACCTGTCGGCATACCGCAAAGTATTATATTCGTTCACATCGTCCTCCTTCAAGTCGTTTTTTCTCTCTCGAAGGATCCGGCGACAGATAGCTTCAAATTCATGCTCTGATTCATCGGCGCTCGAGGTTTCAGTATTGAGCAAGCTCGAAGCCACCTTGATGTCGAAGATTGATGAGGGCAAGAATGGGCTCTCATCGTCAGGCTCAAGAAGGTGTTTGAAGTGGATCGGCAGATATGAAAGAGCGGCATTGTAGGTCACAACTTTGATGCTCGGGTCACAGATGACATCCTCAAAGACTTTGAAGCGGGTTTTTAGCTTTGTCCTACAAACAAATGGCAAAAGAGGCCATTTTCGTGTCCTCTTGTCCAGGGAATTTTGAAACCCAGTCGTCGCCTCGCTACTACTAATGTCACCCTCCGTTGGTCCAAGAGGAAGAAGGAAGCACCCATCGTCCGAGTTGGGGTTGTTGTCGCTGCTCTCGAGGATGAACATCGCACCAACTAGCGCGGCCTGGCCCTAATTTACTGCTGAGTGAGCGTTGATACGCGATTGTTTGCTATTGTTATTTTCCCTCACTCACCTGCACGCCCCTGCTATGCTTGTCACAAGAGCAGTTCCATCGAACGCAGGGAGCACCTTTTGCGGTGCAAAATCTCTCAGTCTGGACGGCAAAAGACGAGGATAGCACCTCGTCGAAGAAAATCAAGGCAAAACCGACCGTACGCGCGCCCCGGCAAAGGTTGAAAAATGTCGACAGCGCTTCATCAGAGGCACCAGCATTGAGGAAGACGCTCTCGATGCGAGGATCAGAAAAGTCAGAGGGAGCCACCGAAACGGCAGAGTTATTGGTGCTGCATGAAGATAGTGAGGAAGCTGAGTCCGACCGCGGTCGCTTTCTCCGCAGATGGGAAGGGGACTTGAATTGTTGTCGTTGAGGATGGTCTGGTGGGGGATGGTTTCTTTTTTTTACAATTTTTTTCTTTATAACCCCAGTCATTTGGGGCTCTAAAGGAGGTGGAGATGGAGGCAAGGCTAGAACTGGTAATGGTGGTGGTCTTGGAATGTGGCCGGGAGAGGTACGAGAAACCACACAACTTGTCAGCATATTGCTCTTCGATCTCTTCTTCGCATTAGGAGAGGTGAGGAATCGGTCATCGCCCAGAAATAAGTCGAACTGCGAAGTGGTCTTGAATCGCGAGCTTGCCCTAGCCCTAGCTCCCTCGACTGCTGCCGTGTTTTTGAACTCCTGGCAAGCCTTGCCAAATTTTTCTAGTGGGGATACATTCTTGCTAACTTTGGCAAACTTTTCCATGCTCTTCAATGTCACCCCAGGGGAAGAAAAATGCTCCTCGTTCACTTGCAGGGGAACTGGCGGCATTATTGAAGGGGACACAGCCAGGGTGAAGGGAAAAGGTCGTGTGAGGGGTTGTGTGAGGGGTGTAAGGGACTGGGTTATGAATGGCGGCGGCACTTTCAGGCTTTCCTGGTGGCGGGGTTTGGAGAGTTCGATTTTTGAGTACGGGTTCGGTGCACGTTGCAAAGAAGTGACGCTCGAGGAGAGAGAGTCCATTTGGCCAAAGGGTGCAAGGCAAGGCAAGAATTACTTAATTTTTGTTCCAAAAGGTTTTTTCTTTTTTTCTCCATTTTTCGTTTTTCATTTTCTTTTTCCTCAAAAGTTACTCTTCAAATACAACCCTAGTGACAAGTTCAATGTCTGCGATAGCGAGCTCCAGACCGTATCGAACTTTCTCGCTGCCGGTAAAATTCAATTTAACGACGCCTGCATCACTGACTTCAACCAATGAAACGCTTCCCCCCATGGCCTTGATTGCTCCTTCAAGCTGCTTCAGGCCAAGCTCGACACTCTCGTACAATACCTCCTTCGTGAATTTCGCCTCGAAGGAGGATTGTACCTGCCTGACCTCCCCAAGGTTTCCCCAATTTTCTTTCAGTACTCTCTCGATTCCCATCTTCATAGTGACGGTGCTGCTTGGGCAGCTCCCGCAAGCTCCTTCCAAAATAAGGTCCACCGACATGGTATCAGGGTTGACAGCAGATACCGCGACATTGCCGCCGTCTCCGATCAAGTAAGGCCTCACCTCGTCCAGTACTTTGTCAACGTTGAAAACAGTGAATGGGATCGAGGACGCCCCCTTCTCACTGCTCCCCTCCGCTTCAGCGGACTGCGCGAATGGGCTGACAACTTGCTTTGTCAAGGGTTTCTGTTTCGTTTCGTCTGTCTGCTGCTGAATCTCCTTTGACCAGTCATCCTCTGTCTCAAACTCGTCCTCGTCGTCGTCGTCGTCGTCGTCGAGATCGTACAGGTTTCCCTGAGCCATTTCGACAGCTCGCCTCATTTTTTTTTCGCTCATTTCTCGATCCTGTTCCTCCAATTCATCGACCAAAGTGGCATCCGCGATCGCTTTCCTCATCTTCCTCTTTTTTTCCGAGTAACTTTCATCTTTTTGGGCCGACGAGGTTGATCCGATAGTTTCTTTAAACTTCTCCCCCTTGTCCTCGCTCATAAAAACACCCCCACCCTCCTGCTTTAAAGTGTCCGTCCAACGGTCAATGATGGCCTGCATTGAGTTCCTCCTTGGGAACAGAAAGCTGACAGCCATTACGTAGCTGACACGGCCGTTTTTCTCTGGGTATTCCTCAAGGTGACTCGAGAGACTCTTGTCAAGGTTCCTCGTCATCCCAATGAACTCGCATTGTTTCCAAGGATTGGTCCGATCCACCTTGCCATTGAATACAGCATAGGCAGCGGCAACCCTGGTGTCCTTCAGCCCCATACCCATTGGCACAGCGGGAAACAAACTCCCGTCATCGGCGAAGACTGGGTCTGGCGGTGCGCTTTGTGCTTTTTCTAACACACTTGGGCTTTCAACCTCATGGCTCTCACCATCACCATAAAGGTCGTCATGAAGTCCCTTGTGACCCTCCGGAACGTCACGATCTTCGATCCTAACGTTGTTACTACTATTTTCGCTGGTTGTTGATGACAGGAGGCTACTATGGATGCTATTCTGAAGGCTGTGACGAGGCAGAAAAGTTCTCATTACGCGCGATGTTGTCAATGGGACATACGAATAACTGTGGTGGGAACACAGCGTTATTATGGTGATAATGAGGCGCATAATATCGGTAGAGTGAGCCTGTGTGCCTAATAATGTGATTACTTCCTTTCTTTAACCTGCAAAAACACTGGTTTCAATGTTTCGATATTATATGTTTTCGGAGCATTCTTACTCAGCAAAATCCTCCTCAGCCGCATACTCCTCAGCTGCACAATATGGCCAGAACTAAGATCGACGCCTTAAAAAAAGTAAAAAAACCAGCAGCAAAAGTCAGGCAGAAGAGACAGAGGCCGAAATGCGTGCATGGGAAAGCAGATAATGGTTACCTCTGCAAGCTGTGCCCTGGTAAAGGGATATGCGAGCA
>Ga0115556_1002471_pt1 | contig 12215 bp, 6 predicted proteins | sample COGITO_mtgs_1104_5_FD_87282 | JGI IMG/M metagenome (GOLD analysis project Ga0115556, IMG submission 87282) | Pelagic marine microbial communities from North Sea - COGITO_mtgs_110414 | ecosystem: Environmental > Aquatic > Marine > Epipelagic | place: Germany:Helgoland, sampling site Kabeltonne... | reverse complement strand
TACGACGATGATGTGACGCGAGTAGTGAAATAATTAATAGAAGATGTAAAAGATGTAAACAATACGTGGCTGTGTGGCTATATATACGAAGTTTTAAGTACTTTTTACTTCGCCCTTTCCTTGTACTCTCCACCGTTGGCGGTGTTCACGACGACTCTATCGCCGATGTTCACGAACAAAGGCACGGTCACCGTCAAGCCCGTTTCCAACGTCGCGGGTTTATCTCCTCCGGAAGCCGTGTTCCCTTTCAACCCGGGATCGGTCATCGTCACTTCCAACGTCACTTTCTCCGGCGGTTCCACACCGATTACTTTCCCGTCCCACTGCAACACTGAGCACGTCATGCCTTCGGTGATGAACTTCTCAAAATCTCCCGACGGGCATCGGCACTCCTCGAACGTGTCCATGTCCATGAACACGTATTGGTCTTCGTCTTTGTACGTGTATTGCATCTGGAGGTTGGTGATGTCCGGAACCTCAAACGTGGTGCCGTTTCTGAACGTCTCTTCTTTGGTGTTGCCGTTTAAGTAGTTGCGGACTTTCGTGCGGCAGAAAGAGGCGCCTCGACCCGGGTGGACGTGTTGGAACTCTGTCGCGCGAGGAGGAGGAGGAACATTTTTTTGTCAGATAAAGTTTCCCTCGTGGATAAAGAGAGAATGACGACAGGCTTTTTGCCGGCGCGCTTTAACGAAAAAAAGCGAAACAACAAACGTACCGACAACTTTGAACGGCTGCCCGTTCAGCATGATGCTCAACCCGTTTTTGATGTCCGCGGTGGTGGCAGTGCCCGCGCGAACCTGTTTTATGTGTGATGTGATTTGGGGAAAGAGAGGAGAGAGAGATTAGTAAATTCAACGACGCGCAGGAGGAACAAAAGTCGACATTTCCGCCGCGGAAAGAAAAGCGCGCACCTGAAGGACACCTCGAGGGAGAGTAGCGGACGATGCTTTTTTGCGAGAGAGCGTGAGTTTCTGGTGGTGAACGATTTGGGAAGTCGACGCCTGTAACGATGATGAGGAGGAGAACATGTTTCTAATTGTGTGTAGAGTGTGCGTGCACTTTTCTGCTGCTTTCACAAAAATACTAGTACTACACAGTCTCCAACTTTGACGACGACTTTCCCGCCAAAGTCTTCTTCTTCCCCAAAACGTCGTCGTGTTCTTTTTCGTCGAAGTTGGTGGTACCACTGAGTTTTACGATTGCTTTACCGTCGATGATTTGCCGAGCCGGAGTGATGCTCTTTTTTTTATCTTCCGTTCTTTCCGCTTCTTCGTCCTCCTTCGTTTTTGCGGGTTTCAAGAACGCGCGTTCGCTGACGATGGCGACGCCGCTGTCGACTTCGCCGTCGACGTCCTCGAACGAGGCGCGTCGATACTGCCCACGCGGAGAGTCGGTGGTTGCAGGTGACGGGTGTAATGTCGGCGTTTGCATCGCAGAAGGGTGGAAAGGAACTCGCGGAGGAGTTTGGGCGACGTGACTTTCGCCTCGCGGAGAAGTCGTCACGATTGGCTGCATGGCAGATAATCTTCCTTGCGAATTTTGCGTCGTGGACGAGTAAAAGCCGTAGTAAGACGTCGCTTGTATCGACGTGTTTTCCGTGTCGTCTTTCATCGCGATGCGTTTGGTTTCTTGCCACTTGCGTATGACTTCGGCGGCTTTAAATCGCGCGCGTCGTATTAAATCGTCCGTGCGCTTGTCGGTTAAACCGGTGTGAAAGGTGAAGGGAGGCACTCCCGGTGGACGCAAGTAAACGTCAATCTCGCACGCTTTTGCAGCTTCTGCAACTTCGCGTCGCGAGGTGGCCCGGAGTAACGCGCCGAGAAGAGTCGCGTAGTTCGGCGCGGCGTTTGTAGTCGCAGTCGAGACAGATCTTTTCTTATTCTTCTTATTCTTCTTTGTTGATTTTCCTCCTTTCCTTCGCGCGGGGGTCGAACCTCCTCTCGTGTTGCCTCCATCAACATCCGAGGAAGAGGAATCTGATTCTGATTCCGACGAAGACGTCGAATACGCGTTGAACGATTCCGAAGAGGATTTGTTCCCTCGCTTACCACTCTTGATCGACTGCCAAAGCTTTTCTGCCTGCGCGAACGGGCTCACGCGTTCCCAGAGTAAACGCCATCCGCCTAGTCCACCATCTCTTGCCGTCAACGATCTGAACGCGGCGTAGTGTTCATCTTCCACGTCAACAACAATCGTCGACTCCACGCGCGATAATTTACGCAACACGTCCACCGGGACCGGATTTAAGTACGCGCCGTCGACGAGCAAATCTCCGGTAATCTCATCCGCAATAGGCGGTAAGAAACCGAGCACGGACATCGACGCTCGGGCGTACCGCCACACCGTCCCGGATGTGCACGAGACCAACTTACCGGTGGTTAAATTTGTCGCGCAACAGAAGAACGGAATCCATAAGTCTTCAATTTCAATCTTTTCGCCGAACATATCTCTGATGGATTTGTCGATAGTTTCGCCGGTTAAGATGGAGAGGAACGGAGGCGTTAAATCGGTTAGAAGTCGTCGAGGGGAGGCAATCAAAGATGCAAGTTTTCGAACTCGCGCGCTCACGACGGTTGAATTTGCCGTTCGAGCGTAAAGTGCAGCAGTTAACGTGCCTTGCGACGCGCCACCGATGGCATCGACTGGTACGCCTTCATCCTCGAGAGCTTTCAACGCGCCCAAGTGCGCTAATCCGTGACCACCGCCACCGGCCAAGACAACGCCAACGCCACAACCAGCGATATGTCTTGCGATTCGATCGACGTCTGCATCCGAGTAGGAACTCAACCGGCAGTGATGGTGTCGGCGCAAACCTGGTCTGTTGGCGTAAAATCTACGCGTATTTTTCGGCGATTCGCCTTTCGCGTGTAATAAGACCAACTCGATTTGCGCTAAAATCGCGGTATTTTTATTATCAATCTCGACAAAATTCTCGTCGTTCTTTTGCTTCATCGCGTCGCTGCTGTAGCTGTGCTGGCGTCGGTGGTGTTTCTTTTTCTTACTGGTAATTTTATGGTAATTTAAAAAATCCTCCTCGGAGGCTGACGGTACCGGAACGATTCGCTTTTTACGACGTTTCCAAAGTAACCTGGCCTCAGCTGGGGATGGATCGACGCCGTTACCGATGAATACATTTCCAGTATTGGTATTGTATTCGTTATTACCGCTCATACCAGTTGACTGCGATTGCATCTCAAGCATGGAAGAGGAAGGCGCGAACGACGCCGCCGCGCCGCCTTCGGCGACAACCAACACTAAATCGGCTTGAGATACGCACACTCTCGACCACCCACTCGACGACGACGATCGATTACTCGCGTTCTGCCCACTTCTATCGCCAACGAACAAAACAAATCGGTGTTCTTCTTCGATTCTTGTCATCCAGCTCGTTAACTTGGACCGATAAAATGCCGTCTCTACGCGACGAAAGCCTTCCGGCACAACCTCTTCCGCGGCTTTTTCGTCCAAAATGAACGCGGACCCTTTGCCTAACCTCTCCAACGCGTTTCTCAACTTTGCGGCAAATTTCGGTAACTTTGTCGTTTGCACGGCGTCTGTCGCGGGAACGATGGCGATGGTCACGATTTCCGGACGATATCGTTCGCCGGTTTTCAAATCGCGCTGGTTGATTTCCAACTTTCGAGCGACGTGTTCTAACAATCTTCCGGCGACTTCGGGATATTTGGCCGATATAATTTGCACGCTCGCCCGAGACATTCGCACTAATTCGCAATCGCGAGTGCATACGGCCGTAGATGTGTGCGCAGTTTGCGACAACATCGCCGCGTCTCCGATAGTTTCGCCTCGACTTCGGTACCGCATGGCGCCTAACGCGACGTTGTAAATAGACACGCGACCGGAGATGACAAGGTACATAGACGTCGCGTCTACGCCCGATCGAAACGCTTGGTCACCGGCAGAAAGCCACTGGCGATTTAAGCCAGCCGCGATGAAAGCGCGAATGGCCCTGTTTAGAGAACACGAGGCCGCTAATTGTAACGCAATGAACGCATCTGGCGCGTGAACGCACAACGTGTGTAATACCGTCGGCGTGATCAACAAAATCTCACAATCCGTGCAACAACGAACGGTTTCGTCAAACTTAGCACCGGTTATTGCGTGCGCCGCGCCAACCAAACGAGGTGCTTTCAATTCCGGACCGATGACGCCGTCGCCTTCGGGCCATGGCACCGCGTCGCGTCGCATCGTCCCGGATAAAAGAATGAAATACGCGTTCGTTTGACTATCGCGTTGGGTGATGAACACCTCGTTCGCCAAGAGTGTTTTTCTACCGCCCGCGTATTTTTCTAATTCTTCCTGGTAATTCACTAACAGTTTGTTCGTTGGATTGGCGTCTTCGGGCGTTTCCGTCGTGTTAATTGATTTCGCACCGTCGTCCAACGAATTAGAAGACTCCGAAACGGTCGACGGGAACGACCCTCCGTTCTCAACATCATCTGAGCTTTGTTCAAAAAACTTCTCGTGTGAAGTCTGCGCGCGCATCATCGGTGGCTTCGGTTTCAACACCAAACAATCCTCTGCTCCGGGACTTAAATACTCCGCGTCGCCTTCGTCTCTTGGCAATTCGAGAAAATCTCTCAAAGTAAATCTCGCGACTCGCCACAATCGAGCGATGGCTTGTTCTAAATAAACCTGAATCGTTCTCGGGTGCTTTCTAATGAACGCGAACAAAACGTCTTGACGAATGCGAACTAGTTTCGCTCCGTTCTTCATCGCCACGCACGAGACGGACCGCCTCGCGGAATCTAAAACGTCCACGTCACCGACAGATTCGCCTTTATTCAAGATGTTCGTCAAATGCGCCGGACCTATGCTAAATGATTTTGGAGGAAGCGGAGAGGCAGCGCGAATGCCGCCCATCGGTGGTGTCTGTGAACGCTCTTTATCCAAAGACGTTCTCGAATGCGACGTCGAGCTGTTTGCTCGACTCATTCGACTGGCTTGTTGATTCCTCCCCATATTCGGCAACCCAGGTGATCCGGCTCTATCGAACGAACGCCGGATATCTTTCACCGAATGATGATGATGATGACTGCTCGACTTGGACGAAGATTTCACCAGCGACGATGCGCTTCCGTCGCCACCGCCGCTGCCGCCACTGCGCGTGTTCGTTGATTGCACGTACACCCCGAGTTGACCTTCAACGACGACATAAATTCCGTCCCGGCTTTCATCGCCTTGCCGAAAGAGCACCTGGTTCGCGCCAATCTCAATCTCTTCGCTCATTCCAAACAGTTCCCTCGACTCTTCGAGCTCTAAACACGCGAAAAACTTCGTCGAGGCGAAAAAGTTTGGATCGGTCGTGTGCGATAAATACTCCCCCGGACCACTCCGACTCTCCCCTCGATCGCCTTCCGATCCCGCTCTTCGATACTCGAACAAACTCGTCTGCGAAGCGTCCGAACTCTCAAAGTGACTGCCGCTCTCTTTCCCTTCTTTCTTCCACTCCTCTTTAATCCTATCCATGGTCGCGCCTCGTTTCACCGCTCTCGGCGTCCCAACCGGCGTTTCGAAGTTTTCGTCCTCGCTGTTGCTTCGAGATGATGCCTTTTTCGTATTATTAGTATTCGCTAACCGCGGTGTCGTCGCTGCTAACCGTTTCGGCGTTTTCGTCTCCCCGCCGCCGAGAGCGTCTTCTCTCGCCAACGCGAAAGACGACTCGTCGTCCTCGGCGGAGGAGTACTCCGAGGAAGAGGACGAACCGTCGTCGGAAGAAAACGAGGAAAACGAAGAATTTTCCGACGACGACTGGTTGCTCTCCTCCTCCTCCGTCTCCTCGTCCACGTTCGTCTTTCTTTTCCTTCGCCTTCTCCGCCTTCTTCTTTGACGTCTTTTCATCCGAGTCAGCTTTTCCTCTGTCTCTCCGTTCGCCAATTCCTTCTTCGCTTCTTCTTCTTCTTCTTGAAGATGGTACTCGATCCAGTATTTCAAAAACGCCGAGCGGGAGAGTAACCCAATCGCGGCGATTGCGAGCGTGACTCTCGTCGCGCGTCTCGTCGTCGTCGACAGTAATGGTCTCATCGTAATCAGATTCGTTTCTCAATCAATCCGCTTCGTAACGACCTCTGTTTCTGCGCTCTCTGTTTCTTTTCTTCTCTGTTCCTTCGTAAAGTCTCTTTTGGGAAGAGAGAAAAAGCAAACGCTCTTTAATTCTACCTTTCGAGGAAACGCTTCTTCTTCTTCCTTTAACGAGTGCGGCGCGCAAAGTGTTGTATTCAACGAGCAAGAGAGGAGGCACATTTGTGCCGCCACTTTTCCTCATTTTTCCCTTGAGAAACATTTAACTCTCGTCTCGCGGCGCGAAAGAGAGCCTTTGAAAAGAAGCTAATAAACACGCACAAACACAGAAAGAGAGAGATAAAGAGAGAGAGAGAGAGAGTTGTTTTTTCGTGCGTTTTGTGCGAGAAGGAGAGCAACCGGGAGCACCAACAACAAAAACCACGCCTCTCAAAATGCCTCCTCTGCACAAGAAAGTCAAGCTCGGAATATGCGCGATGAACAAAAAATCCAACTCGGCGCAGATGCAATCCATCCTCCAACGCTTATCCGCGTTCAACGAATTCGACATCATCGTCTTCCCAGATGAAGTCATTTTGAACGATCCCATTGAATCGTGGCCAATCGTGGACGCGTTGATCAGTTTTTTCAGCCGTGGGTTCCCGTTGGAGAAAGCACACATGTACGTGAAATTGCGAAAACCGTTCATGGTGAACGACGTGACGAGACAATGGACGCTTTTGGACCGAAGGCTGGTGTACCAAACGTTGATGGAGAATAACATCTCCGTACCGAACCACGTGTTCGTGAACAGGAACGACGTCTCGAAATTACACGACGACGAAGAGTTGATGGAGAAACTGAAGAGAGATCCCGAGGCGATATCCGGCGTGAAATACCCGGAAAACGTAACGAGCGACGACGACGGGTTCGACGAGAAGGAAGACTACGTCGAGTGTAAAGGGAAACGAATATACAAACCGTTCGTGGAGAAACCGGTGGACGCGGAGAATCATAACATCAGCATTTACTATCCACACACGGTCGGCGGTGGACACAAAGAGTTGTTTCGTAAGGTTGGGAATAAAAGTAGCACGTATTATCCTCCGCCGACGGCGCAGAAGAGGAAGAAGGAAGGAGGAAATGGTACGGGGGTTGGAGGAGGTTCTTCCGCGGCAGGGGAAGAGAGCGACGGCGCTTCAAACAACCGGCCAAATGCGGAGTTGAACGACGACGCGAGGAGGTTGGAAGAGGTGGAGAAGATGATGATGAATATGGAAACTATCAGCGAGAACGAGAAAGGAGACGCAAGCGCAGACGCGTCTAAGACATCAAGTCGAGGACAACAAGAAGGAGAAAGAGAAGAAGAAAAAGAAGAAGGCAACGAAGAGTACGTCACGTACTCGCGCGTTCGCAGATCCACCTCGTTCATTTACGAAGATTTTATGTCCACCAACGGCACCGACGTGAAAGTGTACACTTTAGGTCAAGATTACGCGCACGCCGAGGCGCGAAAATCTCCAGTCGTCGACGGCCGCGTTTTGAGAGATGCGAACGGAAAGGAGGTGAGGTACCCGGTTTTGCTTTCGCCCGAGGAGAAAGAAATCGCGAGACGCGTGTGCATTGCATTTGGACAAAACGTCTGCGGCTTTGATTTGTTGCGAGCGAAAGGTAAGAGCTACGTTTGCGACGTAAACGGGTGGAGTTTCGTCAAAGATTCCAAAAAGTTTGTCGAAGATGCCGCGTTGTGTCTCCGCGCGATGATTTTAAAAGCCGTGAGACCCGATCACGTCAACATCAAGAGTGCCGAACAACAGAGAGAATCCATCATTACCGGTCGTTCATCCATCAACGAAGAGGACGAGGATCACGAAGATGGCACTGTACCTTCTCCATCCGGCGGTGGGATTAAGAACAACAACATCAGCAGCAACAATATGAATAACAACAATAACAGTGCTTTAGCGAGTAAACCAGAAGAGTTACGAGCCGTTTTGGCGGTGATTCGCCACGGCGATAGAACGCCGAAGCAGAAAATGAAACTTCGCGTGCACCAGAAGCCATTGTTAGATTTACTCGCGCAATGCACGAAAAATAACACGAGAAAACAAGCGAAACTGAAAACGCCGGAGCGATTGCAAGAGTTGTTGAATATTTGTCGCTCTATTTGGGGGCAAGTGAAGAAAGAGTCCGAAGCGATTCTCGGGGATACGGAGAACGATTTGAACTTAGCCGCCATGCAAGGTAACGCGGAGGATCCAAAAAAAATAGAAGCGAAAGAAAACTTGGACGGTTGGCGACAAGTGATTGCTATTCTAGAAGAAGGTGGGCACTTTTCCGGGATTAATCGGAAAGCACAGTTGAAACCGATTTCGTGGGTCCAAACGATCGACCCGCGAACCGGGCAATCCGTCGAACAAGTCGAATCCGCTTTGCTCATTCTCAAATTCGGTGGTGTTTTGACGCACTTGGGTAAAAACCAAGCCGAAGTGCTTGGAAAAGATTTCCGTCAGCGCATGTATCCTCGTGGGAGTTATTACCCGACCGATTCGGACGGACTCTTGCGTTTACACTCGACCTATCGTCACGATTTAAAAATTTATTCTTCCGATGAAGGTCGCGTGCAGATTACCGCGGCGGCGTTCGCGAAAGGTTTATTGGCGCTCGAAACGCATAAAGGCGAATTGACGCCTATTTTAGCGTCACTCGTGACTAAAGATGCAAAGCTTTTAGATTTCGTGACGCACGAAGTCGAAGCGGAAATTTTACACGCGAAGAACAAGTTGTACAGGATGATGACAAAAGGCGACCCGGGCGATGACGAAGGAAATGCGAATACTGCTGCAAACCACGGGAGCATACCTTCAAACGATACCGCTGTTGACAACGCAAATGTTATTACTCACGTCAATGCGCGATTGAGTCGATCGGGTTCGGACGGAATGTATGAATCAAGTGGAAATACTGCTACCCCTCGAGCGGTTCGGTTCGGCCGAGCCTCCTCGCGAGACGACATCCACGAAGAAAACGAGTACGACGAATTCGTCACGCAAACTCAAGGTTTGTTCAACATCGAACGTTCTGGAAATTCCTGGCTCATCGCTGATCGTATCGCCGCAGTCGAACGAGGTAAGCTTTTGGACTCGCACCATTTCTTGACCTCGGTGGAGGGCGAGTACAGTCACTTGGAAGACGTCGCTCTCGCGAGCGTCCCATCTTCACCTTCCAAAAAACTTCGCCGAGTATTTGAGCTCGTTCACGGCATATCTTCACAGCTCCTCGAAATGGCATCTCGAATGAACGATAAGTTGAAAGCGCGTAACCGTTGGCGTAAGGTGCTCATCGCGCTGGGCAAAAACCGTGGATTGAAAGACAACGCGTTACCGCCGGACACGTGGGTGGACACGTTGACGTACTTTTCAGCCACCGCACCAAGAGGTTCTGCGCCTGCGAGTAACACGCTCGAATTGCCTGGCGGTGGCGAAAGTTTTCTTCTCATGCACACGCGATGGAAAAAACTCGAGGAAGATTTATTCCACGGGCGCAAAGAAACGTTTGATATTTCAAAAGTCCCGGACGTTTACGACGCCGCGAAATACGATTCCATTCACAACGCGCACTTAAAACTCGATGGATTAGAAGAACTATACATTTTAAGTAAAGAACTCGCGGACTGCGTTGTTCCGAACGAATACGGAACGCACCCGATCTCAAAGCTTAGAATTGGTGCCACTATCGCCGGTGGCTTGTTGGGTAAACTTCTCGCTGATATGAGCAACACCAGAGAAGAATCGTACGCGGTCGAGACGAACAAGAAGAAAACGGTCAAACTTTTGGGCAAGAAGTCGCTCTTGAACAACAGAAATTCCCCGGACGAGAACAACAGCACCGATCCAAACGACGAAGACGAGGACGAAGAGGAAGACGCGCCGACGCGTTTGAACATGCGGTACGCGACCGAAAAGAAGGTGCATTCGCCGTATAGACACGTGCGAACGCGATTGTATTTCACGTCCGAGTCGCACTTGCACTCGCTGTTGAACATTTTGAAATACGCGCACTTGGAAGAGGATTTACGAAAGAGAGCAAGTGGCGATAAAAAACGATCGTCACAACACGTGGCGGCGAGTTCGTCGCCTCCAAAAGCTGCGACGATGACAACGCAAAAGACCAATAGTGGTGGAACGTCAAAGACGAACGCGTTTGGCGATCCCCTCTTGAGCCCGCGGAAACCGCCGCGCGCTCCGAATTCCTCCGCCGACGTTTCTTTTGATGCCAGATCCGATTTGGATTCTGATTTCTCGTGCACGAAGAGAAACCCGCTCGTCGTCGAAGGGTTAGACGAAATTCTCGGCGAACGCTCGAAAGAGCTCGATTATTTAACTCACATCGTTTTTCGCATGTACGAGTGTTTCCACGTTCCACCGGACGACCCGCTTCGATTTCGAGTCGAAGTCATGTTATCCACGGGCGTTTGCTTAGACCCTTTCGAGAAGGACGTCTGCGAATCTTTTCGACGGTCGGCTGATGCTTTAGAAAAAGAAGGACCGGTGGAACCGACGCCGGTGTTGGATCGCGTGCAGTTGCAAAACGATTCGGTGTGCGAAGAGGACCAACCGTATTTGACTTTGGACACTTTAGAAAAATATTTGAACGGGTTTCGTCGCGCGAAACCGGAAAAGAAAAACAAGAAGGAAAACGCGGAGCAGCATCCGTTGAACGGCGACATCTTTCCGTGAGTGAGGAAGAAAATAAGTTTTCACTTAAGTCTTTTCAGTTGTAATTACACATAAAGTTCGAGGCTAGGTAGTTATAATAAACGCTAAAAATTAATCTCCGTTTTCCCATACGAGCATTGTGCGCTTGCCGACCATGACATCGACCAATTGCCCAACGCGCTTGAACACGTTCTCTTGCACGTACGGCATGCCGTACTTTTCGCAAATCGCCTTAACTTTCGGTTGCGCTCTTTGATAGCATCGCATGGACATGTCCGGCCACATGTGGTGCTCGATTTGGTAGTTCAACCAGCCGTGCATGAAATCGTTGACGTCGCCCCCGGTGCGAAAGTTCGCAGAGCCGATAACTGCTCGCATGTAAAAGTCGTCCGTTCTCGGTTTCGTCTCGGATTCAAATCTGTAAATGTCGTCACCGACGTGGTTCGTCGCGATCACGATGAACGAGTGCAAGTTGGTGAACAAATCCGCCAATAAAGTCGTCGCCAAAGTGGCCATGGCCATTTGCGCGCCGCCGATGGCGTAACCAACCGCCGGCAAGACGCCAAACTGAAACGTCGCGTACGGCGCGAAGCACTTGGCGGTTTCAATAATCGCGCCAAAGTTCCCCTGGAACGCAGATTGGACCGTCGTCAATACCGTGGACGGCATCGACCCAGTCGTGTACGGTTGGTACGATTCCTCGCCTCTCTTTTCCGCCTCTCTCGCTCTTCTCGCGAACAACTCCTTCATCGTGTTCGGCGCGTAGTAAAACCACTTCCAAATCACGGACAACGCGGCAACTTGCATGTATCTCGCCCACATCGGCATCGGCCCTTCTCTCGTCGTCTTCATGTTTCTCTCGACCAAATCCGGGTCAGCATCCTCCCCCAACTGATAGTGGTGCAAGTGGTTGTGTTCCACGTCCCACGCCTCCGGCATCATCCAATCCATCCAGTCGATGATTCTGTTCCACGGCCCTCTTGCAAACTTCCTTCGGTGAAACCTCCCTTTAATCTCGTTCCCTTCCGTCATGGCCGCGTTATACCCACCGTGGCACACGTGGTGTCCAACCATCGTCCATCTCGCGCAAATCGCCGTGGACATCATAAACGCGCCTAAAACGTTCGCCCCAAACGCTTGCGCCACGCCGAGTTGCGGCAGTAAAAACATAACCCCGAGTCCGCCGTAGTAGCACATGTTCGCCCATCCGAGGATCTTCTTCAGGTGCTTCACGTCCTCTTCGTGGTACTTATCCGAGCGTTGTTCTTTTTCAACCTGTTATTCGTGTTAAAAATGTCATCATCGTCATTGAAGCGAAAAAAAGAGATCAGAGGGCTGCTTGTGAGTACGAGAAAGGATAAAAGGGGAGACATTTGCGCCGAAAAGTCATCCATCCTCTAGAGAGGTTCTGGCGAGCGTCTCGCCCGAGATCTCATCGCGCCAGAGGGAAGGACGTAAAACGTACAAAACCACGCTCTC
>Ga0115556_1002469_pt1 | contig 12224 bp, 7 predicted proteins | sample COGITO_mtgs_1104_5_FD_87282 | JGI IMG/M metagenome (GOLD analysis project Ga0115556, IMG submission 87282) | Pelagic marine microbial communities from North Sea - COGITO_mtgs_110414 | ecosystem: Environmental > Aquatic > Marine > Epipelagic | place: Germany:Helgoland, sampling site Kabeltonne... | reverse complement strand
GTCTTGTAATTTAAACTGTACTACAGGGCGAGAAATAAGAGTTTGTAGATCCATACAGGGGGTTTTTCGACCCATTTTTTGGGCTTGTTACCAAAAAACATCTCAAATAGCCATATGTGCATCATTAACAACAATAGAGCTCTCTTTATCGCCCACAATTTTGGATAGCACGTTTTATTGGTAGCAAGCAAAATAATTCGCACATCTATTTTTACTTAGTCACTGTCATAATCATCAAGAGCTCCGAGCGCCGATGCTGCTGCTGATTCTGATGCTTTGCCGGCGGCCCTGAGAGATGAATCCTCTTCACTACGTTTGGAATGAGTATTCAGAGGCGGCGATGATGCTCGAACGAATTCGATGGGGTCATCGGCAATTCCTATATGAGCTCCTGCACCGTTTGATATTCGCATTGCGAGTTTGTTTGCCCTATCTCCAATTTTTTCGAGGTCTATGTTACCTTCTGCAGTAATCAGAAGTTCATTGTCATTGACATGGCAATTGTCTTCGTCGTCGTCGTCGTCGTCGTCGTCAAAGTAGCTTTCCTCCTCCATCCGCTCCCGAAACTTTCTTTTCTCGAGATCTTCCTCGGCCGCCTGGTTGCTGGCGCCTATGGCATCATTGTTTTTTTTTTCTTGCTTGTTCTCGTTGTTCCGAGAGATGACCTTTTCGAGGGCATTCCTCTCGCTCTCTCCTATCTCATCCTTGTGCTCCTCCAAGAATTTGGGCACTATCTGCCTCTCGTCTACCAAAGAACTGATGATCAACTTCCTATTAGTTTGCACCAGTAAGTCAAAAACTTCCAATATCGAAGACATTGTTATGTTATCCTTTTTGAAGTTTGCTTTTAGCAGATTAAAGATGGCTGAAAACATGTTCTGGCTGATCAGATAACGGCTATAAGCATCGTCTTTAGTCGCAATGGTGGTCTTCAAGAACCGGAGGGCGGACAGCTTCAGGTGGCTGCTGTACCCACTGCCAACGTGCAACAATTTGAAGACGTACTTGAAAACATTATTGTTCAAAATGAAGTTCTTCATTTTGAACGCCTGCACCTTGGTGGCGAAGCACATGAGTTCTAAAGAGACGTGAAGAGCGGCAGCGCTGACTCCATTTTTTTCGCCGCCATTTTTTTCGCCAACACCATCACCATCAAAATCTCTGACAATTTCACTGCCGTCTTCCCTCCCGTCGGATAACTGACTGTGCGACCGCTTCTTTCCCCTAACGCCGCCGTTTTTCTCGCTGATATTTACAAGCTTGCCCCCGTGGAATGGAGCGGCGATCCAAGGCACGTACTTGTCGTAAAAAAACCTCACAAATTCGTCAAAGTCTTCGTTTACGAGGTCAACTATTTGGTCGTTCTCTAGCACCAACTTGATCAGCTCGCCAGCTTGATAACATATTCCTGAATCAAGGTTCGGAGTAGAGAAAATTCGAAGCAGCGCAAGCAACAGATCATTCTTCGCGCGCTTCCCGTCATACAACACTCGGTCACCCTCAAAAATTGGGCTGACCCCACTGGCACTGTACATGCAATACTTTCGAATGTGGGTTGGATCGAAAGCTGTTATTGCCAGCAATACGTCCAAAACCGACTCAAGCTCTGAAGCGGACGCATTCGTGGAGTTGACGAGGATGGTCGTCAAAGAACTGAATAGAGAGGGTCTCCGGGGCTGTTGCTGCTGCTGCATCGTTGTGTTCTCTCCGCCCGTGATTTCGTGGAAGTGGCTTACAGTTACGTAGAATTCGTCTCGCTGGCTCGGTTGGATAATTTTCGATATTGTGAAGAGCTCTCTAAGGAACGCGAGACAGTCGTGCCGGCGTTCTCGAGCGGATCCCTTGGCGACAGTTTGGTGCCAAGGATTGCTTTGCTTATTTTGGTTTTTTGTGACGGGGGAAGGAACTTCGTTGGTATCAGTGGTGTCGTCCGAGTCTTCGTTAATTGATGTCGTGGGGGGGGGGGTCCGGACGTTGGGATTGCCTGATGAGGCCTTGTTCGCGGTTTCTGTGCTTGAATCGTTGCTTTCATTCATTCCGGCAAGCGCCAAGTTTTCTTGGTGGAGAAATAGCACCACGCGCTCGAAATAGTCACTCTTTTTGTAGATCAAGGACACAATCTCGGAGTTCGCGAACAACAACAAGCTGTCGAGCGATGTGATTAGCCCCTCGTCCATCAAGGGCCGAAGAAGCACGTCGCGAACAAATCCAAGCCGCATCGCCTGGTGTATCACTTTCACGAGTGCAGGATCGACAATTTTTATGCAGCTTTTGAACTGCATCTTGCTGAGATTTTCCCGGTGCGAGGCTCGCGAGACGAGAGCAGGGTCGTACTCCATGATTCCGGCAAGGGTTGTAAAGTTATCCTTGTCGTGAGCGAAGAACTCGATGACCTGCGGATCGTTCATGAAGAGGATGTTCTTGAACACCCTCGCCAGCTTTGCCAAGCCCTCGGCATCTTCCTGACCGCTTTCGCCCGCTGCCTCCAAGGCGCCAAAAAGAGAACACCCAGCGTGCAGAAATTTGCAATCGTCCTCCACCACGCTCAATATGAAGGAAGATCTCTTAGATGGTAAGAGGGTCGAAGTAGTCTCCAGTATCGCCTCTAAGTTTTCCCTGTTAAATTCACTAAGCTGCACTGGCTGGTAGTCGTCCGGGCTGCTTCCCCCCCCATTGACTCCCAGCATTGAGTGTGATCCAAACACTGATGACCAGGTTTCCCCGTAGTGGTTGTCCGGTTCCGGCAGGTCGGCTCGCCATGAATCGCCCTCCTCGTCGCTGCTATTCCCGCCGCCATGCTTCTCGCTCTCTTCCCCGGCTCCTCCGCCCCGTTGTACTCTGCCCAGCTCCTTCCAGATCAAAAGGCACCCCTGGTTATCTTGAAATGAGAGTGCGAGGTCCAAGCCGGTCACGCCCTTTGCTTCTTCGCCGTCTTTGTTCGTCTTGGATGCCGCAGATTTCACCACGTCTAGTGAAGGATCAACCCAAGTGATGATGTTATCTCCTTGTCGCTGGAAGGTCTCCTTCTCAGTAATAACAGCGCGTAGTAAATAATTTTCCGAGTTATCCGAGTTATCCGATTCTGAATTGAAGTCGCCGTCGCAATTGGCGTCATTTTTAGAAGCACCATCCGCGGCATCATCCGCGGCACCATCCGCAGCACCATCCGCGGCACCATCCGCGGCACCATCCGCGGCACCATCGCAACATTCCTGTTCCACCTGCAAGACATGCCTTCCCTTTACACCGTCAACTTCTTTCCCACCAACAATTGTGATGAAACCAGTGCCCAGGTCATCCCACTGTCCTGAAGCATTGAGTTGGTATAGTTTAACGCGCCAGGGCGTTGGACTGTCGTCCGTCGAATGGTTGTTGTCTGATAGCTGGGCTTCTTGCGACTGGGCAGGGCTGGTTGAGGCATTAGTGGAGGCAGTAGATGTAGTGTCTTTGTCATTTTCGTCGTCTAAGCTGTCGTTTGCGGCTAGATCGCTAGAGTCGTTGGAGTCGTTGGCGTCGTTGGCGTCGTTGGAGTCGTTGGAGTCGTTGGAGTCGTTGGAGTCGTTGGAGTCGCCTTCATCGTTATTTCCTGGGCCATCATCGCTTACATTGGTGGGTGGTTCCTCCTCCGATCTGCTCACTTCATCCAAATCGTGGCTAGTACCCTTGTAGGCCATGCCAAGAATCCACAGCCGCTCTTATACACGCTGTTGGTACTGCAGTCGGATAATCTGCGATTGTAAAGGATTGTAAAGAATTACTGTGCCTGGGGATTGACCTTCAGCAAGTTGCTCAGTCGAATTCAATCCAATGGAGCCGTAACCAGCACAGAGCCGGAGAGGTACTTTTATAAGCGTAATGAGCCACAAAATATCTGTTTGAAGCGATGGTGGGCTTTATTAACGCAAAAGTTCACTTATTCATCGAACGCTGGCTCTTTCCACTCCTTCGAAACTCGAACACCACCCTTTTTTTCCCCATCCTAAGAACCTTTCTCAACTAAAACAATTTTCGAATATATTCTTGAAATCGGTATATTGTATTTCGAGAAGTCTCTCAGACGCTTTTTCTACGTTGAAATTTACTTTGGTAGTGAAATCCACCCACCATCCGGAAACCTACCAACGCTTTTTGCTCCAGCCAAAGCTCCGCTCCAAACTGAAACAGAGCAATGGCCGCATCTGCCCGTGATAAAAGCTTCACACCGCGATCGAACCTCAATACAGTTTTTGTCAGGGGGCTTCCATCGACAGTAACGAGAGCAGAACTGACAACTCTCTTTGGTGATATTGGCCCCGTCAAGAAGGCCTCAGTGATCCGCTCCAAGGACGACAACAGTAAAAATGTGGGCAAGGGTTTCGGATTTGTAAAGTTCAGTACAGAAGCTGACGCGAAAGAGGCCGCGAAGAAGATGGACGGAGTAGAGGTTGAGCGTGGTGGCAGCAAATATTTTCTCAATGTTGCCATCGCCTCTGATGAGGTTGGGAAGAAGGAGAAAAACAAGCGGGAGAAGAGCAAGGGCGAGAAGGGCGACAAAAATGGAGGTAATACAGTTTCTTTAATGTCGGCAGATTCTACGGTGATCTCGTCCGACAAGAGCCCTCAAGAGCGCGCCCGTGAGGCAGCAGAGTTCGAAATATTGGCAAAGAAGAAGAGGAGTTCGAAAGTCATCATCCGCAACCTTTCCTTTTATGCAAAAGAATCGCATATACGGAGCGTTATGTCCGCCTTTGGCGAAATTGCTGAGATAAACCTCCCTATGGTAACCGTCTCTCCTAACAGCGGAGAAGCTGTTGGGAAACCCTCACCGAAAACACAGCACCGTGGATTCGCATTTGTCACCTTCGCGTCGGTAGGGGGCGCAAACAAGGCGATTGCGGCGAGCGGGGTAGAGGGTGGGCTTGAAATCAAGGGACGGCAGGTAGCTGTAGACTTTTCAGTGAGCAAACGTCAGCATGCTGAGATGAGGAGAGAGGGGGAAGCAAGTACCCCAGTCGAAGATGAAGAGGAGGCGGAAGGGGACAGTCAAAGAGGCAATAGTGGTGCTGATAGCGACAGCGACAGCGACAGCGACAGCGACAGCGATAGTGATAGCGATAGCGATAGCGATAGCGATAGCGATAGCGATAGCGACAGCGACAACAGCTCCGAACAAGCACAGCAGCCGCAAGAGCATGGACGAAAAATTGACAATGCAAAAGATATTGAGGAGAATTGCACTCTATTTGTCAGGAACGTTCCCTTTAATTGCGATAGGCAGAAGCTATTTAATGTGTTCGTTCCATTCGGTCATATCGCGAGTGTCTTTCTAGTGAAAGAAAAGGGCAGCAAGGTTAACAAGGGAACGGCGTTTGTCAAGTTTAGCTACAAGGAGGCTTGCGATAGGGCGATCGACGCGGGGAATATTGGTGATGGAGTAAAGAACTTTGTTTCCGGGAAGAAGACATTTGCTGGAGACGAAGTGGGCGATGGAGGGATAATGATTGATGGGAGACGCCTGTTGGTGGATCGCGCTGTGGATAGGAGCACCGCTGAGACTCTCAAGGTCGACCGCGACGAAGATGGGAAAGCCATTAAACGCGGTCGGGACAAGCGCAACCTGTATCTTAAAAACGAGGGCACGATAAGCAACTCGGCAGCGCTGGAGGAACTCCCCCGGCTTGACCGCGAAAAACGTGAGAGGGCAATAAGCGAGAAGAATACCAAGCTCAGATCCCCTCTCTTTTTCATCAACGGGACTCGTCTGAGCATACGGAATCTGAGCAAGAGCGTCGACGAAGCGGGTCTAAAACGGCTCCTCGTTGCCGCGCTAAAAACCTCCCTCGCAAAGAATCGCGTCACTCCGAAGGATGTATCCAATCAGCTGAGAGCTCAGGGACTACCCGAACGCGAGTGCATCGGTGAGACCGCAAAAGTTCCACCCTTCAACGAGAAGAACGTCAAGATGTTTATCCCCTCTCTTTTCATCGATAAAGACATTTTGGAGCTCAAAGACGGTAAAAAGGAGGTTGGGCAATCGAAGGGTTACGGCTTCGTTGATTTTGCTCACCACGTCCACGCCCTTGCCGTCCTCCGCGAACTCAACAATAACACCGACTACACTCGGGAATACGTCATGCACGGCTCCAAAGCCAGTGATCTGAAAAAAGGTGTCAACGTCGCTGGAGACAAGCGCGATTTTATGAGCGAGGGTGGCGGTTTCCTACTTCCAAGGCTAGTAGTCGAGTTCGCTTGTGAAAACATGGCCAAGAGCAAACTTCAAACCGAGCGGCGAGAGAAGAAACGTGTTAACGCTGAAAAGCAGAAGGAGCAAAACAAATCCTCCAAGAAGGAGAAGAGTGAGAGTGCGCTGTCTCGAGGGGCGAAGCAGCGAGAGAAAAAACGGAAACGAAAAGCGGAGGCCGGTGCCTTGGGCGTTGCGGAAGAGGATATAAATGATGAAGAAGAAAAGGGGCAGAGTAAATCGGGAGCTGCCGCTAAGGCTCCACCTCTTAAGAAGAAGGCCGAGGAGAAAACGATCCCACCGCCGAAATCGAAAAAGCAACTCAAGGAGGAAAAAGCCGAAAATGATTTCGGGGCCTTGGTGAAAAAACACATCGGGGCCGCAAGTGAACAGGGAAGAGAGGGTGGGGAGGAGGGTAAAAAAAAGAAACGGTGGTTCGATTAAGCGTTGTGAATAGTTGCCCCCAAAACTTGTTTTTTCGCTATTTTCTGCTCTACAAAAAAATTAAATAAACCCACCTCTGTCCTTTGCTGCAATTCCCTTAACCTTCTGGCTCGCTCTTTTCTTGTCCAGGTTTTTTATTTTGGCGCTGTTGGATTTTTCGCCACCTCTATCGCTGCCGAGCGCAACTCCCCCGGTCCCCTTGAATACCTTCCTTGTGTACGCCGCAAAGAGCTCCGCAAAATCGTCCCCTCTCTGTACCCTGACCGAATTCCTATCGACCTCCCACAGCTCGTTGCAGCAGGAATTCAAAAACGCGCGATTATGGGAAACGACTAGTACTGCCCCAGGAAATTCTGCAAGTGCCGAAGAGAGCGCGTCGAGAGCGCTCATGTCACAGTGATTTGTCGGCTCGTCTAACAGAATTACGTCCGGCTTATTCCAGCTGATTGCAGCAAGAGAGACCCTCACCCTCTGCGCCGGAAAGGAAAAGAAAAGAAAGGGCGAGGTACCAAAGGAAGCGGAATAAAACGAGCGGAGGGGTGAGTTCCACTTTGCCCATGGAATCGCATTTTATCTAGTGACTCGCAGTTTGCTGATGAATTTGCAAAGTCCTCTAACTCACCTGACCCCCTGATAGAGACTTCAGTGGCTGCGTGGCAGTCGCTCCCACAATACCAAATTTACCGAGCGTCGCACGGACAGACAGCTCGTCGCTGGAGAATTTCCGAGCAAACATTTGCACAGCAGATTCATCGACCGAGATTCTTTGGCTCAGCAGGGCATCGGCGTGATGCTGGGAGACGACCGCGATTTTTGTTCTGTTGTGCCTTGTAATGGATCCCGTTGATGTGACTCCGCCGCCCGTTAACTCAAAATCTTCGCCCGCAATGGCTTCTAGAAGTGTTGACTTTCCTGCTCCATTGTCCCCCACGATTGCAGCTCGAGTTCCGGCCTCAATAAAGAGGTTGACGAACTTCAAAATTTGGTCATTTCCCCTAAAAATACTCACATCGTCTAACGTCACCAATGAAGACCCTTTATCAACCGTTGGTGAAGGGAATCTAAACCTCTCGCCCTTCTCTGCCTTCAGTGCGGTAACCTTTTCGGGCAATAGCAAAAATTTCTCGTCGAGTTTCTTCAGACTGCGAGTCTTGTATGCCTTCCCGTCATCCCGATACAAGCCAATTCTCTCGATCTTCGCTTGCTTTTGCTTCGCCGCCCTGGCCATATTGTCGTTAGTTCCCTTTTTCTGTTTGCTTTTTCTCATCATCTTCTCGCTTGATTTTTGCGCTCTTTCTTCTTGCCTGACCCTCGCATCCATCCTGTGTCCGTGAGCCGCCGCCTTTTCCTCGTTTCGCTGTTCGAATTCACGAAACCCACCGGCAAATGGAATCAACTGCTGTTCCCCTAGACAAATTATATCCGTCGCAACCGCCTCAACGAAGGCGCGATCGTGGCTGACAATCAACATGGTCACGTTTGTCTCCGCCAATCTACGTTCCAAAGCAAGTACGGCGCGAAGATCCAAATGGTTTGTTGGCTCATCGAGGAGCAACAAATCAGACTTGCTGATCAGCGCCGCGGCAAGTTGTACCCTCATAGACCACCCACCCGAAAGTGTTGCGACAGGTGCCTCCATCTTTTCTCGGCTGAATCCTAGCTCCGTCAATATTTTCGAACACATCTCGGCGCCTTCTCTGTCAGTAAACGTTGCAAGCTCCACCTCAGTTTCTTCTAGCCTTTCTAGAAGGAATGCACTAGATACATCGTCGTTTGAATCGATGCCCCCTGCCTCAGCAATCGCAATCTCAATTTCTCCCAGCTCCTCTTGGAGTTCATGAGCGCGCTTCGCAACTACTCCTGTGAGAAGAGTATCCAGTGCACTCCTATTCCCCGCCTCCCCTTTAGGAGGCTTAGGCTCCTGGCTCAAATAGGCGACGTCGATGTGCAGCGGAAAGCCCACCAACGACTTCGTGGCAATTCTTTTTAGTAGGGTTGACTTCCCCGAGCCATTCCTTCCGAGGAGCGCGTACTTACGGCCATTTGTAAGCTGTAGCTCGCTGTTTGCGATTAGTTCTTTACCTGCAAAGGCGAGTTGAAGGTTATGTATGTGTATATTAAGATTGTTCGTCGAGTTGCACTGATAATGACGTCTTATCCCTCTACCGCCCCTGCCACGGCCACCCCAGGTGTCCGATGAATCGGAGCCAGCTTTAAACGAAGTCCAGACAGAAGCAAGATCGTCCATATCGTCGAGAGCAGCATTAAATTCGGAGAGATCGCCTTGTTCGGAGGTTTCCGGGACAGCACTGGTAATGGTAGATATAATATTACGGGGCGGCGCTGGTGGAAAAGTTCCTTCCTTCTCACATTCACATTCACCCCCAACACTTTTTCGGTCGTCTCCGATCTTCACTTTGTCAATTTGACGTAAAGATACTACGTTATCATCGCGTCTCCCATTCCCCAGATAATTGAGAATATCATCTGTCACTCCATTCTCAAGCAGCATTGCCTTCAGGTCCTCGACAACAACATCAGGATCCGCAGCCATACCTCTAATGTACTCAGCTGTATCATCGTCGATATCTAGTGAAGACAGAGCAGCGGAGACTAACTCTTCTAGCATATTTCAGAGGAAGGAGGAGAAGACATGCAAGGGAGAGAGTGGACTATCTTTTGTTCTGTCGTTCGTTTTACTAGCAGAAGTCCAAATTTTTCATTTTCGATCAACGCTGGTTGGCGAGATCGATATCGTGCGGTTTTACTCCCTTAAACTCTAAAATTGCCAGGATGACTTTACAACATTTTTTCAGGAGAGTGAGAGAAAGAGGAATGAAAAGGCTTGAAAGAGCACCTGAATAAGGTTTATTTGTATTTTATTTTTTCTCGGACGAATCTCATCGTGTTAAATAGCATTCTCGTACTTGGTAACTCAAAGAAATAATTCGTCCTGCCATTTATCTGGGAGTGAAACACTTGAAAAGGGAGTAATAAAACAACAGTGCAAATTGTCACTCCAGAGGGAGTTGTAAAACCACCAAGCCTACAGCTGGTGGTACAAGAAAGGTTACAAAAAGTTTGGAGGGATGAAGAAAGGAACTTGGCGTCTGACCTCTGATGGTCGAGTGTACCGATTTGGCCGAAAGCGGTATGCCAACCGGGATTTGTATGAAGGTGAATTTTTGGATGGTCGGCGGGAGGGCAACGGTATCCTGTCGTACGCGAACGGCAATCGGTATGAGGGGGAGTTCGTCGGGAATCTGTTCGACGGAGAGGGATGCTACACTTGGGCACCATTTATGGAGAATGGAGTTAGGATCACAGGGCGCCGATATGAAGGTTCCTTTGTCAAGGGCCGTCGCGAGGGGCAGGGGTCTTACTTTAACGGAGAGGGGGAATTCTATGAGGGGTCATTCAAAGACGATCTCTTTAGGTGAGCGAGACGCCGCGATATGACAAGTGTGTTCATCGCCTCCAAGAGTGTTTTTATTTGAAGCTAACCAACCTTCTCACTGCCTCGTTTTGTTGCTCCTGCTCGGTGCTTGCTACTTGCTGCAGCGGCTACGGTGTCCTGACGCGAAAGAACGGTGATCGATACTCTGGTATCTACGCTAGGAACAAGCTTACAGGAGAGGCAAAGGTGGAGTACATCAACGGGGGCAAGTATGTGGGGATGATGGTAGGGGGGAAGTTCCACGGCGAGGGAAGATTTGATTTTGCTGGAAACTCGGGGTTTTATTCCGGCGGTTACCGACAAGGGAAGCAGCATGGGAGAGGCTCCCGTGTCTTTTCTAACGGCTCTCGCTACGAAGGCGACTTCAAGTTCGGGTCTATGGAAGGGGAGGGGATGATGGAGTGGCTCAATGGTGACCAATATGTAGGAGAGTGGAACGCCGGCTTTCCTCACGGGCGGGGAGTCTACATTTACGCTCATGGCGATCGCTACGAAGGTGACTTCTACAAGGGAGTATACCATGGGAGGGGCAGGCTGACCTACGCTGATGGCGGCTACTACGATGGAGAATTTGCGAACACCACTTGGACTGGTGATTACAGGCATGGTGTAGTCTTTCCTCTGGCAGACGGCCTGAGACATGGTCAAGGGATCAGAGTTTGGGTCAGTGGAAACCGTTACGAAGGGGCATGGGTAAAGGGCAAGATGGAGGGGAGGGGAGTGTACGAAAATGCCTTAACCGGGGGGAAGTTTGACGGCAGCTTCAAAGACAACAGAAAAAGTGGCCATGGAGTGGAGACGTGGGGGAACAAGCTCGGCATCCGCTTCCAGGATCCCATGGGCTGGTGGCACCCCGGAAATGGATTTTGTCGCTACGAGGGGAACTACGAGAATGGTTATTTTCACGGCAAGGGTCACTTTCAGGCTGTAGACAACAGGTCTTACAGTGGAGAATGGAATATGGGAAAGCGACACGGCCATGGCGAGGCGCACTTCATCCCTGAACACGAGCTTGGTGATGTCTTTAATATGAATGTCGGGGGGAACAACGCTCTCTATAGGGCGAGTCGATATGTAGGGGAGTGGAAGGACCATTGCAAGCACGGTGTGGGAGAGCTGTTTTTCCTTGATGGAAGCAGTCTCGAGGGAGACTTTGTGAAGGGACACCCCCACGGATATCTAATCAAGAAGTATCCCGTTCGCAGAGAGGGTCAGAAAAGGGTATGCAGACAGGGTCGCTTCGAGCGCGGCATCTGTGTAGAGTGGCTTGATTACAACGAGGAGGAGGAGGAGGTCGCCAGCGGCATTGCAAACTTTCTATTGGGAAATATGCAGACCAAGAAAGAGGACGAGGAACTCGCGGAACTCGGCCTGTGGGGAGAGAATAAAATACCAGACTTTGAGGACAACAGTATTGTCGCCAGTTCTATTACTGAAAATTAGAAGAAAAGACTACTACTGTACTGCTCGAGAAGAATAGGCTAACTGATTGAAAAGAAGAATTTGGGTCGAGAATTGACAACGACCAGAAATGTTGTTGTTTCAACGACCACTAATTGTGTGCTGTAGAATATAATGGACGGCGGTGTTTTTACGCATACGCGCGCTTTCAGTTTGTCTTCGTATCCTTGTTGCATGGACCCTCCCAAAAAAAAAAATGTTTTTCCGAAAATATTCATAATAAACTTATCACCCAAGTCGCTCCTTATGTTTCACACTAATTTCAATATGTATCCTACCTGAACTCCATCACCCCCGGAAGCATTCATCGTTTGCAGAAAAAGACCAACGTCTAGCGTACTAGTTATCTGCAGGGAAGTAAGGAAGAGCAATTGCATGCTTCTCAGCCTCAGTTCCATTAGCTTCATTTTTTACTCCCTTTGCATTCCTTGCACCTACAGCGTTGACGACCGTGATCGCATATTTATGCCCCTCCACAATCCTTGCAATTACTGCGTTGACGACCGTGCTCGCATATTGATGCCCCTCCACATTCCTTGCACTGATTGCGTCGACGACCGTGATCGCATATTGATGCCCCTCCACATTCCTTGCAATTACTGCGTTGACGACCGTGCTCGCATATTGATGCCCCTCCACATT
>Ga0115556_1002466_pt1 | contig 12232 bp, 18 predicted proteins | sample COGITO_mtgs_1104_5_FD_87282 | JGI IMG/M metagenome (GOLD analysis project Ga0115556, IMG submission 87282) | Pelagic marine microbial communities from North Sea - COGITO_mtgs_110414 | ecosystem: Environmental > Aquatic > Marine > Epipelagic | place: Germany:Helgoland, sampling site Kabeltonne... | reverse complement strand
TATCCTGAATTTCGGCCATTAGGTCCTTATCCTGCTTTCTGATCGCACCCAATATTCTAGATTCCATATCTGTTTTAGTGAAATTCATAATTTTAGCGGCAGCTTTCACTCCACCGATCTTCGATGCCCGCAAAGAAGTATTAGCAGCAAATTTTGATTTCATTACACGCTCAAGTTCCTTTACAGCGCCTGGCTCGACTGTTTCTAGAGTAGCAATTCGTCTTACTAAATCCGCCTGAATATCCTCAGGTAGCAGTGTTAAAACATCTGCGCCTAATCCAAAATCTAAATATGAAATTATGAGCGCTTTAATTTGTGGGTGTTCATCACTAATTAACTCTGAGATTGCTCGAGCATCCATCCAATCTAAAATATCGATAGCTGACTCTGTGCTGGCGGGAGTAATACGGCCAAGCACTGATTGGGCCTTATCTTCACCCAGAGCACGCACCATAACATTTTCAATGTAACGTCCAGCTCCTAGTCCTAGACCAGTTTGCTTTTTGATGGTTTCTAAGAATTCGTCTAACACTGCATTAACAGTTACTTGGTCTACTCCAGTCACAGAGTACATCGCCGTACCCAAATGCTGGACTTCTCGCGGAGACAAATTAGTAAGAACCGATGCGGCCTCTTCTTCACCGAGAAGCATCATCAATATTGCCGATTTGTCAGTTCCAGATAATTCAGCTAATTTATCTTCAATTAATTCTTCAGCCATTTTCGTCTCCTAGGTCAACAAATCTATATCTTGACGCATCATTTGTTTAAACACGTTAGCTACTCGTCCAGCCTCATCTCCAACAATCATACGTACAAGAGCCACTTTATCATCATATGTATTGGCCGTATCAAGAAGGTCAGCCGAAATACCGCTCTTTCCTTTAGGTTTTAGTTTTGCCTTAATACTATCGAGTGTTTCACCTTCTTCTACCTCTAAAGCTTTTATATTATCGTTTCTTTGAGTGGCTAAGTCAGCCATCGTTTCCGCCTCTGCATAAAGCTCCATTACCGAGTTCGTGCTTGAGGTTGGTACCAAGAGGCGAGACAGCATTGGCCTGACTACGCCGATGGCGACCACAGCAATGAGGAAAACAAACAATGCATACTCTACGGTATTTTTAAACCACTTCGTTTCATACCATTTTATTACAGTACCACTAATTTCTTCATTAAACTGCTGAGAAGTGATAGTCAGTGAATCTCCACGTTCAGCTTTTAGGCCGATTGCGCTTCTGATTAATTGATCAATCTCAGCTTTCATTTTTTCAGAGATTGGCTCAAACGTGCTTTCACCAGTTTCTGGGTCAATGATCTTTTGATCGCGGACTAAGATAGCAGCATCAATTCGCGAAATAACATTTGATGGCTCAGTAACCGTTTCAAACTTTCTACTAACTTCATAATTTGTTAAATTTGTAGAAGATTTAGTTTCAAATTCTTCTTTCGCATCACCACCAGCATTTTTTGCAGTAGCATCTTTTTGTGACACTTCAGCCTCGCTAGGTGGTTGATTTGAAATCGCACCAGGGATACCTACGGCATCTTTTTTAGCACTAACATTCAACGAATTTTGTTCACTCAGAGTCGCCGTTTTGTCTGGATCAACTAATTCTTGTGAAGTCTCCCTTCGTGTGAAATCGATTTCTATGTTGACTTGGGCATTAACATTCCGTGCACCCACAATTGGAGACAAGAGACTTGTAATTCTTGACCGGTAGATATTTTCGAGACGCATTCTATATTCAAGCTGATTATCTGCTAAGATTTGGTCCGGATCATCTGGCGAATCTGAAAGCAAGCTACCGTATTGATCAATAATTGACACGTCGTTCTGAGACATGCCAGGAATTGAAGCAGAAATTAAGTTAGTAATCGCTCGAACCTGAGTTTGGTCTAAATTACGGCCATTTTTCAAAGTGATAAAGACAGACGCAGTCGGCGACATTTGATTACGAATAAATACTGACTTTTCAGGTAGTGCAAGATGAACACGAGCTGCCTGTACATTTCTTATTTCTGCAATGGATCGTGCAAGTTCACTTTCTTGTACATTTTTTAATTTCATGGTTTCCACAGACCGCGAAGCGCCAAGAGGCAGATTATCTATGGCATCATAGCCGTCTGGAGCAAATTCAGGCAAACCTTGTGCGGCAAGTGATATTCGTGCCTGGTGGTAGTCCGCTGTGGGAATTGTGACCTGGCCAGTAGCTGGGTCAAGTTCAACATCCATGCCCATATTTTTTAGCGCTTCAAACATTTTTGACTTATCCGATTCAGACGCTGAAGCATACAGTGTAGTCATGTTTGGGGTTTGCATAAGTATAAAGAGGCCGATCGCCGCAATTCCAGTAAGCGTTGCTAATAGTGTTGGAAATGCCCTGCGAAAACCTGGCTGTTCAATTGCATCTCTAATAGTTGCAATTGCCGCTCTAGGCATTTCAAGCAAATTTTGAGAGCGCTCAGTTGTTATAACCTGCGTTGTTGTTTGGTCTATATTCGCCATAACTAAATCCAATCAAATCTTTATTAAACAGGCATATTCATGATGTCTTTGTAGGCACTTAAAGCTTTATTTCTGACGTTTAGTGTCAACTGAAAACCAACTGATGATATCTGCTGACTGACCATAACTTTTGAAAGGTCATTTTCCGTACCCAATTCAAAATTCTTAGCCAGTTGAGAAGCATCATTTTGTGACTTAGCTACGCCATTTAAGCCATCAGAAATCCTTTGGGAGAACGAAGGCCCGTCTGTTTTAGGTGACGAAACCAACGCTTGCACTGAAGTTTCAGTTTGCTGCTTAATTTTAGATAAACTATTATTAATACTTGTAATATTTGCGCTTTCAACTTTCATTTTCTCATCCTACTCCACATACGCTTGAATCTTGGACTTAAGCGCATCAGTGGTATTTGGTGTTTTAACAGTCAGATCACTGTCAAATAATATATCACATTCATTGATCGTACTGGAATTTGTTAAAATACTTGCGCGTTGAAGAACATTGTCTAATTCACGTACATTACCAGGCCATTCATATTTCATCAGCCGGTTTAAAGCGTTAGCACTCAGTTCTTTTGGAGCATCATCACCATCAACGGTATTTCGTGTCAGCATATGGGCAGATATCGCCGGAATATCTGATGATCTTAGATTCAAGGCGCGAGTGGCAATTGGAAATACATTCAAACGGTAAAATAGGTCTTCACGAAATCTCTTTTGTTCTATTTCCACAGACATGTCGCGATTAGTTGTGGCAATCACCCTCAAATCTATTGGAATTTCTTTTGAACTCCCGATAGGGGTGACGACCTTTTCCTGTAACACTCTTAGCAGTTTTGACTGCAGTGCCATTGGCATTTCTGAAATTTCATCAAGTAATAAGGTACCAGAATTAGCCGCACGAAAAAGACCGTCATTTGAATGCATTGCGCCAGTAAACGATCCTTTTTCATGCCCAAAAAGCATTGACTCCAACATGTTTTCAGGAATGGCTGCACAATTTACGGCTACAAACGGACCTTCTTTTCTATTTGACTTTGAATGTAGCAGTTTTGATACTACTTCCTTTCCAGTCCCAGTCGGCCCATTAATTAACACGCTGGCATTAGATACTGCCAGGCGCGCAAGTAAATTCACAAGGCCTGCCGTTTCCGGATCACTACAAGGCAAATTCACTTTGTTCCGTGAAAACTGCTCAATAAACAAACTTATATAAAAGTTAAAAAGAGCGCTATCTTGGGGATCACATTTTGGGACCTGCAATTCTTTGATTGCACCATTACACTCACTTTTAAAAAGTAAAGCTTCGGCATTCTGTGTAAAAATAAATGCTTTTACAAATTTGAGTTTTCGCAAATAATCCACAAAAGATTTTGATTTAGTGTCAAAATTACCAGATTTTGATGGGGCGATCAGATATTTGTTCTTAAGATTATGAGCCTGAGCGTTATCATCGCTCAACAGCATCCAAGTCAAGCCTCTGTTATCAAGGTTGGAACAAACCAAGTCGCAGAACTGTTCATCACTATCATCAATAATAAAATGCGTCATTAATAGCCTCCGCCAAACAACAGCACATACTATGCCAAAAGCTTTTATTCTATTAAAAACAGTTACTTGATAATAACTTATTATCAATAAAGGTTATGAGTTACTTTTACTCAAAATTTTGACATTAAGCTAAATAATGTGAATTACTGTCGTTAAGATATCCAGAAGCGGAGAAAACTATGAACGTACAAATCGCAAAAGACGCCTATTCTAAAGTAAAAAAAGAAACTAGTTCCAGTAAAAAAATTGGTCATGCAAATGTTGGTCTGGCCTTAAGGAAACTAAAAAGTAGCATGTCAAATATGGTACACGCTGAGGAAAAGAAAAGTTTTAATCAGTCGTATAAGACAGCACTTCTTTCAATATATTTTCTTCAGAAAAGTCTAGATTTCGACAAAGGTGGCGAACTCGCTAACAATCTTTTTAAGCTCTATGAGTTCTGTAAGCTAACCGTGCAAGATACTGTAATTTCCGGCCAGCACGAAAATCCAAATTTGTTGGCTTGCAGCAAATACATCTCAGACATAATTGTAAGTTGGGAAAAAATATACGACTAAGTACTGGCATATATTTTCTGGCGAAAATCACTTTTTTCTTTAAAAATGCTTTTTTCCTAAACTTATACCTTACCAGAACATCTAATTACCTGAAGGCAGTCCTTAGCACTACAAATGGATCCGTAATAAAAGTTTAAAGCTGTAGGTAGATCACGCCAAAATATTCATTGATTGATTTGAGCGGGGTTTTGGGGTCATGGACACGTGATAATATTTTGTGATTGCGATGTTATGTTGGAAAATTGGTCCACCAGACGCTTGGGCAAGTGCTTTATTTTCGACATGGACGGCAGACGGAGAAGTGTAAGGGCTAAATATTCTTGATTGGCTTTCCGTGGAGTGCCCAGATTTGCGAATATTATTTATAGGATAAATAGCTGCCCTGGAGCTCTGTGGCACGTTTGAATAGTTAGTGCTTCCAGATGCCCTTGTATCAGCATACAGATGCTCAGATACAGTCTTGTTTAAACCAGCAATCTCCATGAGACGGTTGATAGCCTAAATATTGATTTACTTCAACAGTACTCCAGAATACCAATTAAAAATGGAAAAACCATGTAAGATATGTAGACAAACTCGGGTTGCATTCGTTTGGGTTATTTTAATTGTTTTTTTAGCAAACTCAGTCTACCAATTAGCTAATACTGAGGGTGGATTATCTACAAAAGATATCATAATCATCCCTCTCACGATTTGCATAATGGCTTTATTAATTAAGCTGTATATGTCAGCACGCAATTCGAAAAAAAAATAGTTTGAAAAACGATTTAATAGAGATTCAGTTCTGGTAAAAGAAGTTCAGAATGAGCAATCTCAATTTGAATTTCTCGCGAATTGACCAACTCATCCGATTTGTCAAAAATCTCACACTCAAAAATAAAGTGATCTACCTTGTCGGGAGAGTTACTTGCATTAAACGTATCTTTCATGTCGAACCTCAATAAAAATTTAAACTCACTGCAGCAATTTACGTGCCAGTTATCAAACTATATTCACATTGATGATATAGGCAAAGTCTATGTTTGGTCTCATACCCTCGCGCTCCAGATACGCATTCAATCCAACTAAAATTTTATTAGTAATTTCTTCTCGTCCCGAAACAGTCTCTAGTTGTTCACGGGTTGGCTCTAGAATGAGGACGGTGGTCTCAGCCACCAAATCAGGCTCCATTTCGCGCAGGGCTTTAATGAAGAAGTCTGACAATACAGCCGGCTGCTTTGTTGCGACTGCAACTTCCAAACTGAACAAACTATTTTCTCCAAGGACTGAACCTTGGAATACATATTCAATTTTCAAATAGTTATACTTGTCAGGCATCAGACGGAATTTTGATTTTTCCTTCTCTGAGAACGATTCTTGCTCAAGCGCGCGGGCTGCCGCTTCGGACAGTGCTTCCTCGGGCTCCCCAGGTTCTGGTGCATCCAAGACTGCTTTTGGGGTATATATTCCAGAATAGTTACTCTGTACAAATGCATGCCCTACTCCAAATAAGACAAGTACTAGTAAAGCTGGTGCTATTATCTGTGCTAAAAACATATGAGCCTCCGAGTGACTGGAGAGCAAATTTCATACCATTTTGCTAAAAAAAATTTATTCTTCAATAATTTCTACTGTCACGCCAAGCCGATCTTCTTCCTTAAGTATATCTGGCGAAGATGATAACTTAGTCAGTCCATCCATATCAGTGATGGTAAATGAAATTTTTGCCATAACCTCTGAAACTTTTTCAATTTGTTCATCTTTAATAAATTTATGGCGCTCTGTTTCGTAAGAATTATAAAAAGTGGTCCATTCTTCGAATGTCCCACGGGCAATTTTAACATTTGCTACTACGTTCATGATCAATTCCTTCATCAGCCCCTCTACAGATTATCATATACCTGACATTTTGCAATATTTCTTGGTTTGAAAGAAGAGACACGTTTATCTAAAAATATGTAACGATAATATTGGTATAGTTATTGCTATAACCTACTTATAAAACAATTGAGATGATGAAGCCACACCATGGATTTTAAAAAAATAACGCGAGCTAAACGCTTTAGGCCAGCTTTCACTTTTTTGTTAATGGGCCTTATCTGTCCAAATCTGGGAAACTCTAGCGAAACATGCATCGAAACCAGCCAAGTAGCTTGCGAGAACGTTCCAATACTTTCAAAGGAAGTAAAAACCGAACAGGAGCACGCAAAAGCTAATGGAAACATGGATGCGCTTTTTTATTCAGGTAGTATTCTCAGTAATCAATTGCCACTATCAACTTCTGTGGACATTATAATAGATCCAAGCACTGAACCTGTGAAAACAGATGTTATTCCAGCAAACTACCAATCAGGGAGTGGATTAATTCAAGAGGCCGCTTATGGTTTAGATCTGTTAACTTTACGAGAAAAGTTCTATAACACTAGCCATGATGATCGCCGGACAACTCAAAAATGTTTGAGGAGATACGGATATAATGGAAAAATTGACGGTATTTGGGGAGATAAGACCTATTTCGCGCTAATATCTTATCAAGAACCTGATATTGATTTAACAGACAATAGTGTTTTTGACAGTATCAAAAATATTGTGGCTAATTTGAGAAATTGTGATGAAGTGCTCAACCAGATCATAAAGTAATCGATCTAAACATTAAAAATAGACTAAAACCTTACCATCAGGCAAATTATAGTGACGGAGGAAATCATGTCTGAAGAGAATACGGAAAAAGAAGAAGAAGAAAAAAAGATAGATATTGGTGTTCTCAAGCTCAAGCCAAGCGAAAATACCTATATCATAAGTTCAAAAGAACGAATGTTTGATGTGTTAAAGGCGTTTGTTGAAAATTCACAAGGGTCCATAGCGTTAAATGACTTTGGACAGATATTTAAAACTGTTACGGTTTGGGTGAAATTTAGGCCTCGAAAGCTTGGGTCATACGTAGAGATCATTAAAGAACGCTCAACTGAAACTACAATTGATGTTAGGTACAGTGGGGATGAATACATTCCACACATCAAAGAAGTGCTGCGCGATCACAAAATAAAAGTTAAATCAATGTCAAATAACGTTATGGTTTGTCAGTTGCCAAGACCGAGTGATCAAGACATTGATACAGCAATTCAAAAAGTAAGAGTTATTTCAAATACCGCACGATCTTCTTTAGCGCAGGTTAAGGCCTCATCAATTCAAAGGCTACAGGCGGCAATTAAGAATGAGTACTTAGAAGCTAAAGATGTAAAGTTTGCCTTGCAGAGCATTGAAAAGATTGAACAGCAAATGGCGGGAATGCTCACTTATTTCCGCGTTGAATGTGAAAAAATGCTTGCTGGACGTAAGTTTGCTTTTGATTCAGTCGAAACCAAGGACATGTACACCACGATATATAAAAGAATACAAAAAAAATTCTACATTGAAGTATGAAAAATTCTACTATGCCTAAAATTTTATTCTTTTACGTAAGTACATTTTTTTATTTGGCATCACCATTAAATTTAAACGCTGCCGAACATAAAAAAATAACCCATATCGACGAAATAGCATTTTATTGCGAACCAGCCGTCTACAAAAACTTCTTTTGCACCAACTCACCGTTTGATGAAGCAGTCTTGATTTTATACTTGCATAAACTCGAGCGTAAAAAAGTTTATGGAACCGTCAAGGCCTTTCGAATTATGCCTTCAATACATAATTTAACGCAAAAAACTATCAGATCCGCAGTTATTCGGGTCTCGTTCATTGGGGATCAAGACAATTCGAAAGACCTGATTATTAACAAAAAAATAATTCATAAGGAACTTTCTGATACGGAAGAATCCTTCCTTATTAGAAGTGATGTACCTGTTCAGGAGTTATTTTATAAAGCGTTAGATGACGTTACCAACCACTTAAATTATAGCACAATTGTGTTAGATCTTTTGGAGGTAAACTTCCAAGACTGAATAAGTTAAAGACTTGGTACATTAATTGCCTATCTCTATTATGTCTCAACTCTACAAGATATCACGTCGAACATTTCTAGGACTTTGCTTGGTGCCATCCACTCTTTCGGCATCGCCTCTTGTTAAACTGCAAGGTGGGCATGGGCTATTTTCATCACCTACCGCAATTCCACAAAAAGATAACCATCAAAACAAATTTGGTCTTTTTCATGATCCAGAACCAGAATTAGATCCGACATATTCTTGGAAAAACTTAGTACGTAAACCTGCGAAAATTAATCATACACAAAACCTTGCCCTTTTGAACTTAAATACGAAAGAAACATTACGTTTAAAATTAAAAGCAGGGCAAAAACTATCACTGTATGCACAGAAAAAAATAAACTATCTATTGCGTGATTGGAGGATGAACCAAGTTAAGGATCTTGATGAAAATATTTTCTGTGATTTTTTTAATGTCTGTGGCCAATTTGCAGATGCACAAAGTTTTCTTCAGGTTAATATTCACTCAGGATTTCGTTCTCAAAAAACAAATAATTACCTGCGGGCACGAAGTAACAGGGTCGCAAAAAATTCTTTGCATATACTTGGTAAAGCAATCGACTTTTCAATACCTAGTAAATCACCAACCCAAATTGCAAAGGTGGCACGAGTTATTACTAACGGGGGAGTTGGCCATTACTCTAGCTTTGTACATCTGGATAGTGGGCCCAAAAGAGATTGGCGCAGTTAGACTGTTTGCTTTCGATTCTGACAAACTATAAAGACAGGCTTATGTTCCTGCCGCGAGGCTCTCGATATGATTAACAGAAAATGTTAGTGTTAGGAAAGTTTTTATGAAAATCTGGTCAAACCATTATTTATTATTAAGTTTCTTGGCAGCTTTACCACTGCTTGCACTATCAAGCTCGGCGCAGGCGCAGGCGGAACCAGTCCCATGCAGTGTAAGCCTTGAGTTTGATAGCGATACCAAAGGGTCGATAGCCAACTATGTGATATCGTTACAGGTAAAAAATACTACAGGTCGCACTGTAACAGGAACATCAATAATCTACCAAGACACTGACCAAAAATATTTAGGGAATACACTTCTTAAATGCCACGGTTCAGGTCCTGCGATCAAACCAGGAAGCTATGGTGAGTGCCGGTCTACCCTACAAAAAGTTGATGGTGAGTTTATTGACGCTTTTGGAACCGAAAAGTGGACTGAGATAGTAAATGCGCAGCTAAAGACCATGACTGACATAGCGTTCTGCGAAATTCTTGGGTTTAGTTATTAAATGTATTGTTAATTGACTTGAAGGTATCCTTTAAACTGCTGTCATTTTCACAAGCTAGGTTCATTCTAACTTTCTTCTTAGCAGGTTGTGGTGCAAAATCCACGGATACAGAAGAAAATTTCTTGTTGAGCTGCACCTGAAGCATATTTCCTTCTACTGTTTTAATATTAGTTCTACGGAATTTAAATGGCACCGATTTATTTGTAACCAAATCAACGACAACATATGCTTCAGTCATAAGGCCACAGGTTGTAGTTAGCTCTACCTCAGCGACGATTGGATCCGCTTTCCCAGGACGAAATTGTTTAAATGATATATTTGATAGGTAACCATTTATATCGCTATGAAACTTATAAGTTAAAAAGTTAGTTAAAATTAAAATAACAATAAAAATAAATTTCATTTTTTATGCCTAACACAAACAGTAATTAATGTTTATTTTATCGATTTGTTATCGATACAGTGTCACACTTTAATGAGTATCATTCAAATCAAATATGCCCTCGTCACAAAACCGAGTAGGATAAACGCCGATGACTTCTAGAGATAAAAATTTCGATAGACTTTCAAAGGCGGCTTACGAAAATCAATTTCTACAACACGGAGCAATGCCTGAAGGTGTGCATTGGGTTGGTAGTGAACGACAAAACCTTAGGTTCCAGCTTTTACTAAAAACAATTCTTGATCATAGTAATATAAGAGAAAAATCAATCGCTGATGTGGGCTGCGGATATGGTGCACTAGCCGAGTATATCAAATATAATATTGATACCAAAAAGCTTAAATATTTTGGATATGATATCTCTGACCAACTAATCAGCCACTGTAGTAAAAATATTGATTATAAATGGGCAGATTTCAAAGTTCGGAAATCTCCACATAAGAAAGTTGACTATTGTGTTATGTCGGGCACCTATAACTTAGCTATGACAAGTAATGTGCAGCAATGGGAAGACTATGTTTTTGGGTGCTTAGATCATTGCTGGAAACAAACCCGTAAATTGATGATATTCAATCTACAAATTTCAAAATTTTCTTTTATTTCAAAAGGCAGTATCTTTTACGCAAGTGAAAGAAAAACTTTAAGTAAATGTATTTCGATGTTTGGACCAACGGAGATAGTTCAACATTCACTTTTATCCAAAGACGCCATGTTTATAGTAAAAAAAGTTTGATTTTATAACTTCCAGGGCAGGCTTTTGGTATCATAAAAATTCTAGAATAGTTCAGTTAAAAAGAACTGCAAAATAGCTGAGGGCAAAGTAAAACTACACCCTCAGCATCAAGCCTATAATTGGTTGAGATATTTAGTGCTTATCGCCCCACGCCCCATGAAATTCGTATGCTACAGCCTTTGTGTCGCCTACTACACACGCATCGTGCCCCGGGTCTATGGCATATGCATCGCCCGCAGAGTACGTTTGCTCAGCTCCATCGTCATGCCGACATGTGATGGTACCCTCCACAATTACACCAAGGTGCTTTGCCTGACAGCTTTCTGTTCCAACCATTGGTTTAATGTCTTTAGACCATTTCCAACCAGGCTGCACAGTAAGTTTCATAACACGTTGCCCAGCAACATTCACTGTTTCTACCCGCGCATTATTTGGAGTAGCAACTTCATCTGCATCTTTTGCAAAATTTTTAATTTCAATAGATGGCATTTTATATATCCTTAATCTAGCAAAGTTGCGCCGGTTTCAAAGCGAATAATCTTGCCATCTTTGAGCTTAGCAACACCCATAACTGCTTCTCTTGAGCCATCAGGATATGACATAAAGTCATGACTAACCATTATATCGTCATTTTCATAAACACAGCGAGAGGACTCGTTAACAAACTTTTCGTTAGCCATCATGCCCTCTACCATGGAGATCCACTCTGTTTTACCAAATTCGTTACCACTTTTATGAAAAACAAATACACAGTCTTCGTGAAGTAGTTCTTTATAAGCATTTGTATCTCTATTAATCATCGTCGCATTAAGTTTTGCGTGCATTGACATATTTTGATCCTTCCAAATTTTGATTTAATTTACCAATCGTTACAAACCTCACTCAATACATCAGGTTTGACACGTCAATTAAAGTTTAATTGCTACATTGAAAACAACTTTCTACAATATATTTACTTTACGTAACGACAGCTAACCACGTAAAATATCTGGTATCGAGAACAGCTTAATAAAAACAAACTTCTAAAAAAAACTTAATAAGTATCTTCTATTTTGGAGGAAACAGCGAGAGTAGCTTCTAATAGTTTTGTAATTTTAGGAGACATTGGGCTTGTTAATGGACCCCATGTTCCGAGCAGCTTTCCGTCAACACCAATCAAAACTTTGCTGAAATTCCACACCGGCACAAAGCCACCCTCAGACTTAACGGCGTTATAAAAAGGATGCGCCTCACTACCTCGAATT
>Ga0115556_1002463_pt1 | contig 12241 bp, 10 predicted proteins | sample COGITO_mtgs_1104_5_FD_87282 | JGI IMG/M metagenome (GOLD analysis project Ga0115556, IMG submission 87282) | Pelagic marine microbial communities from North Sea - COGITO_mtgs_110414 | ecosystem: Environmental > Aquatic > Marine > Epipelagic | place: Germany:Helgoland, sampling site Kabeltonne... | reverse complement strand
TTTATCCGTGGTTTAATTTGTTAGAGACTGGTAATAATCGATTTTTACATTCTGGCATTCACCTTCTCATTCTCATTATTATTATTGGATTTTTCCAATTTATTTATAGCTCAAAACAATTTGTATCAAATACCTTAATTATCGTCAAGGGTATAATTTACGTTGTATTCCCCTTGTTTTTAGGTGCGGTGATACATTTCGAAGACAAGAGTAGTTTCCCCATACTCCTAGGGCTTTTTCTATTGGTATGGACCAATGACACATTTGCCTACATAAGTGGGAATTTGTTTGGCAAACACAAACTTGTTGAAAGAATTTCTCCGAATAAAACCTGGGAAGGATTTTTCGGCGGATTTTTAATCACAATTTTAGTAGGGTATATTGTGGATATTTACTTTCTCAAAGGTGATTTCTATTGGATGATTGCCGCAATCATAGTGTCTCCAGCTGCGGTTATTGGAGATTTATTTGAATCTTCTTTGAAAAGAAAAAATAAGGTGAAAGATACCGGGAACATCATGCCAGGACATGGCGGAATCCTTGATCGCTTCGATGCTATGTTTTTTGCCATTCCATTTTTCTATATTTGGTATATCTTATTTACTTAGGTAAAAATTAAGTTTTATAAAATGACATTACATAAAGAAGGTATTAAACTTATTTTAGGCGGGCTTTTTCTTGCCGCTTTGAGCATCATCTTAAATGTGCTTTTTCTTTTCGAGAATTTCCCTGTTTTAGCCTCCATTATTGTTGGACTGTCTCTAGTCATTCTCATTCTCATTATACAATTCTTTAGAATTCCAAAAAGAAACAAAAGCTATGAGAAGAATGAAATCGTGTGTCCTGCTGATGGAAAAGTAGTCGTCATAGAAGAAACTGAAGAGACTGAATATTTCAAAGATCGTAGAATTCAAGTTTCCATTTTCATGTCGCCTCTTAATGTTCATGCCAACTATTATCCCATAACAGGAAGATTGGTTTATCAAAAATACCATCCTGGTAAATTCCTGGTAGCATGGCACCCTAAAAGCAGTACCGAAAATGAACGAACAACAATGGTCGTAAAGGATGACTCTGGTCGCGAAGTTTTAATCCGACAAATTGCAGGAGCTGTTGCACGTAGAATATGTTATTATGGAGAAATTGATTCTTCTGTGGAAAAAGGAGAAGAATTGGGTTTTATTAAATTTGGATCAAGGGTCGATTTATTTCTCCCTCTCGATACTAATATTGATGTTAATATCGGAGACAACGTTAAATCCAGATTGTCCAAAATTGGGATCCTTAATTGATTTCGCTATATTTACTAAAAATTATTTAACTATGAAAAAACTATATCTAATACTAGCATTAATCGTATTCAGTGGGTCATATGCCGTAAACACATTTGCTGCAACAAACGATTCTAACATCGAACTGAAAGACGACGACAAAAAGAAAAAGAAAAAAAGAAAGAAGAATAAGAAAAAAAGTTGTGAAGCAAAATCAAAATCTTGTGCTTCAAGCAGTACAAAAAAATCTTGTTGTTCAAAAAAAGACAATAACTAGTCTGAAAACATTTGAATTGAAAAGCGCCTTAAGGCGCTTTTTTTTGTCTCAAAGAAAAAAGTAGCTATAGATTACTATAATTAGTATAGAAAAGAGATTCATAAAAAACCCATAAGCAGCCATCTGCTTAATACTTATTTTTCCTGAAGAAAAAACAATGGCATTTGGAGGCGTGCTGATAGGCATCATAAAAGCACAACTTGCCGCAAGCGTAAGGGGTATACAAAGTGTAAGAACTGACTGCTCCATTCCTAAAGCCAGCATTGCAATTATGGGAACCAAGACAGACACCAATGCTAAATTTGACATGAGCTCAGTAGCAAAAATAGAAATGGATATAATCAATAGCAATAAATAAAAATAATGCCATGAAGAAATGCTGTTCGCACTTTGAAAAACCAGCTCCAAGACATGACTTTTTTCTAGAGAAGATGCCAATGCAATACCCCCCCCAAATAAAACCAAAATGCCCCACGGAATTTTAATGGTATCACTCCATTTCAATAATTTTTCTTCAGTCGTCTTAGAAGGAATGATAAATAACATTATCGCACCTAAAATTGCAACACTTGAATCCTTAAAAGTCACACCAGTATAATCAACTATTAGCCCCCTTGTCACCCATAATAAGATCACCAATCCAAATGTGATCAAGACTCTTTTTTGTGGTATCGTCCATTTACTCTGATTCAGGTTGATGACCACCTCATCATTTCTTTGTGACCCAAGTATAATTTGAAAAAAAACATTTAAAATCAAGAAAATAACAAGGCTCACAGGTAAACCAATTTTCATCCATTGCCAAAAACTAATGTGTATATCAAAAGTACTCGATAATGTTCCTGCCATTTGGGTATTTGGAGGAGAACCAACAAGCGTCGCCATCCCCCCTACACTTGCCGCATAGGCAACAGTAAGCATTAACAATAATGAAAACCTGTTAGACGATTCAGACCCTTTTTGAGTTTGAATGATTGACAATGCCATAGGAAGCATCATTAATGTGGTTGCCGTGTTTGATATCCACATACTTAAGATATAAGAGCTCAATCCAAACCCGATGAGAATCTTAGATTTTGTAGAACCCATTATGGATAAAATTCGCGATGCGATCTGATGATGAACTCCCCATTTTTCTAGAGCGAGTGCCAAAATAAATCCTCCGAGAAATAGATAAACATTATTATTGCCATACGCCAAGGCCAATTCAGATGGATCCAACAAACCTAAAGGAGTGCATAAAACCAAAGGGATAAGTGCTGTAACATATATCGGAACAACCTCGAATACCCAGAAAAAAACCATCAAAACAGCCATTGCCATCGACCTGTTTTGCATCGAATTTTCTTCCCAAAAAGCTAAAGAAATAAAAAAAATAAATCCAATAATTCCAGCAATTGTTTTTTTATGCTGAAACAAATGAATCATATTATTTATTGAGTTTATTCAACTTTTCAACAAAATACTGAGCCTTTTCATTGACGTGAACCGTTATTTCTGAGAACTCCTTTTTAGATTTACTCTTGTAGATCTTGCTTAAAACATCATCCTGAAATGTTGCTGCTTCATCTATTAGCTTGTCCGTATCTTTCATTTTTGACTCATCTGTCAACTGCAAGAAGAAGCATTCTTCAACAATATCGAATACCATTTCATTCAGGTGTCTTTTAAAAGTTCTTTTACTTGCCATAATAAATATTTTTTAGCAAAAATAATTAAGAATAAGTAACTACTGTGACTTTTCCCTATTTAATTGTCAACATACATAAGGCCAAATAAATATCTTATTTATAGAAAAGAATTCTCTTAATTTTGCGAACTGTTTTATGAGTTTAGACTATAAATATTCAACCATTCTTAAGATTGCACTACCAATGATGTTTTCTGGTTTTGTACAATCGATTGTATTGATAACAGATGCCTCGTTTATTAGTCGATATTCAACTATTGCATTTGATGCAGTAGGAAATGCCGGTCTCATATACATCACCTTTTATATGCTTATCCTAGGGGTTGGCGATGGTGCTCAAATAGTTATGGCAAGGAGGATTGGAGAGAATAAACACCATATGTTGGGAAGGGTATTTAGTGCCGGACTTGTTTTTCAAATTATTTTTTCTGGCGTCCTGTTTGCTCTCTTGTTCTTTTTTATACCCGATTGGATTAAAGCCTATTCAGTAAATGCTCAAATAGCATCACTTCAGGCAGATTTTATTGGAATTCGTTCTTTGGCAATTTTTCCATCTGGCTTATTTCTAATGATGCAGGCTTATTTCCTTGCAAAAGGAAAAACGTTTCCTGTTTTGATTTCAGCGATATTGACCGCGTCATTAAATATTGTTTTAGATTACGGCTTGATTTTCGGTAATTTTGGATTGCCAGAAATGGGCGTTAAAGGAGCTGCTTTAGCAAGTACCTGTTCAGATGTGCTAGGTATGTTTACTATGCTATGTTTTTTCTTAATTGATAGAGAACATGTTCTCGCTCGATTCAGATTATTTAAAACCAAATCATTATTGAATTTGCTAAAAATATCAAGTCCAATAATGATTCAAGGATGTCTTGCACTCGGCACTTGGACGATATTCTTTATCATGCTCGAGCAAAGAGGTGTTTTTGAGTTGACTGTATCACAAAACATCCGTTCCATTTACTTCCTTGCCTTTGTTCCTGTTTGGGGTTTTGCTGGCACCACTAAAACCTATATTTCACAATATCTCGGTGAAAAGAAAGAAAATGAAATTCCTATTATTCAAAAAAGGATTCAATTGCTTACTACAGGATTTTTAATCTTCTTTTTTCATGGGGCAATATTATATCCAGAAACACTCATTAGCATTATTAATCCAGAAGAGATTTATATCGGCATGAGTGCTGAAATATTGAGGTTGATTTCAGTTTCAATCATTTTATATGGAATAGTTTCTGTTTATTATCAAACCATACTTGGCAGTGGAAACACCATCTATTCCCTCATTATTGAAATCACAACCATAATACTCTATTTATCCGCGTGCTTTCTTTTTATTAAGGTTCTAAATCTTGATATATTTTGGATTTGGACGGTTGAATATATATATTTCGGCACCATTGGAGTGATGTCTTTTATCTATTTGAGAAATTCCAGCTGGAAAACTAAAAAAGTGTAATTATGACAAAAAAGCTCCGTATTGTTTTTATGGGTACCCCAACTTTTGCCGTTACGGTTTTAGACCGAATTGTCAAAAGTGGGCATCAAATCGTTGGTGTTGTTACTGCTCCTGACCGTCCATCTGGTCGGGGACAGCAAATACGGAAAAGTGATGTTAAAATATACGCAGAAGAAAAAGAGTTGAGCATTTTTCAGCCACTGAATTTAAAAGATGATTCATTTATCACTCAAATGAAAGATTTAAATGCAGATGTTTTTATTGTCGTGGCTTTTCGAATGCTCCCCGCAGTTGTATGGAAAATCCCACCTATGGGCACAATAAACCTGCATGCTTCTCTTTTACCAGATTACAGAGGTGCTGCTCCAATTAATTGGGCCATCATGAATGGAGAAAAAACAACAGGTGTGACAACCTTCTTCATTAATGAAGTAATAGATACCGGAGATATCATAAAAAGAAAATCAACTGAAATACACAGTGAGATGACTGCTGGTGATTTACATGATCAACTGATGTCTATTGGTGGCGATTTGATATCCGAAACACTTAAAGAACTGGTTGATGGTAAAACAAATCGGGAAAATCAAATTTTGGATGAATCCTCAACATTAAATGCGGCACCAAAAATATTTAAAAATGATTGTAAAATAGATTGGGCAAACTCGCTTGATGAAGTGTATAATAAAATAAGAGGGCTTTCTCCTTATCCTGGAGCCTGGTGTATTCTAAAGAATAGAGCAAAGAATAAGGATATTTCTTTTAAACTTTATCATACCAGAAAAACGGACATCATCGTCAAGGAAGGCGAAAAAAACAGACTCACTGCGACCGAGGATGGTATTCTTTTCCCTTGCTCAGACTATCACCTACGGGTTATAGATTTTCAAATGGAAGGAAAACGAAGAATGAACTTCAAGGACTTTCTAGCGGGAAATTCAATTGAAGACTTTGTCATTATTCAATGATTTCAAAATCAACTTCATGTTCCCAATTGGCCTTTACCTTAATCGTTTTATTGTAGATGAATCTTTTTTCTGGACCAGAATAATCCTCTGGATTAAAAGCATCCCATCTATCGTTTTTATTCTCGTCTTTTACTACACTCAGTTCGTAGTTTCCTGGTTTCAAATTCGCAAAAGAGACCACTTCTGATTGGACAAAGTCAGTTTGCAATGATACCAATTTATTATTTTGAAACAATTCAATAAACCAGTAGTCCAATTCAGTTTCTACATTCACCTTGATAACACCCAACTCTTCTTCCGCTATTCGCTCAATGATCATGTTTAATTTATCATTTACCATTCCATTTGCCGTAGAAACAGATGCTGAATCAAGGTTAATAATGGCCTTGGTAAAAGATTGATTCTTGAAATCTATTGTAACTTGATTCAAATTAAAGCTGATTTGACTAGAATCAAATTCAATCACGCTACTGTCGTTAAGATTTACCATGCCAAACTTACGGTTTAATGAATAAATTGGAGCTTCAAAATTAAGCTCGATGCAACAAGAATCTGGAAATAGCTCTAGCTTTTTTATGGGATTTATTAAACTTAAAGAGCTCAGGTCCTCTTCATTTCTAACCTTTTTATTAAGCGTGTCAATATTTATTTCAATAGATTCCACATATTCAGGAAGGATATACCTTCGGGTGTTTTCTTCGAAATTATAGCTATCCAATACATCCAAATCAAGGTCTTTAAATTTTAGAGAGTCAAAAGAAACCCAATTCGGAATGCTGAGCTCCAAGATATATGGCGTAACAAACTTCGAATCTATATTTAACAAGGCTACTTCTGGTGTGGTGATCGATAAATTTAATGTATCAGAAAAAGTTGAGTCCAAATAAATGGGGGTTTTACTAGCAAATTGAATTTCATCTCTATCCCTTACTCTATTTTTATTTTCATCTAAAAAAGCCGCATAATAAAAAGTCCCTTCTTTTAATGCTCTTAATCTTGAATAACCTTGATCATCAGATTTTGAAAAATAAGTGGGCTCAATCTGAGTCAAAGAATCATATAATGCGATTAAAACGTTTTTATTTGGTTTTCCTGAATACCCATCTGAAACGATAAAAGAAGCTTGATTTTTATCTATTTCTGGACCCGTTGAAAAAGCGATTTGAATTAAGGAATCATTACCTTCAGTAATGTCCTTAATTGCACCATTTAAATATAAAGAATAGGTCGTGTTTTCTTTTAGCTTTTCCTGGAAATCAATTTGAAGTGTTTTTCCTTTTAGAAGGTACTCATAGTCAACATTTGCAGGTAATAGAATGATGTTTTCCGCTGGATTTTGCAACTTAACAAACTCATCAAATTCAATCGTCATCTGCTCTACTACAGCATTAAGTTGCCCATTTGAAGGATTGCAAAGTTCGATTCTTGGAGCCATCACATCCTTAGCACCACCTGAAATGCTTCCAACTTGAGCACAAGCAGATGTAAGAAGTATAATAATTAAATAACGGAAAGTAAGCATTCACATAATTTTTCAAGCCATTGTTTATCTACTTCATCAAAACAATCCAATTCATTACTATCAATATCTAAAACGCCAATAACCTCTCCATCGTATATGAGAGGAATTACTATTTCACTTTTTGCGGCCGCATTACATGCAATATGACCGGGAAAATCATGCACATCGGCTACAACTATCGAACGTTGATCAGACCAAGCTGTTCCACAAACCCCTTTCCCTTTGGATATCCTAGTGCATGCTACAGGTCCTTGAAAAGGTCCTAAAACCAATTCATTAGATTCGATGATGTAAAAGCCAACCCAGAAGAAATCAAAATTTGATTTAAGGAGAGCTGCGAAATTGGCCATATTGGAAATTCTATTGTCATTTCTTGAAAGAAGACCCTCCATTTGAACATAAACAGATTCATATAATTTTGCTTTATCCTCCCTAATAGTCATCGTTTCTGAACTAATCATTTCTTAAATACAAAATTGTCTTTTTTACACGTATAAAACAACAGGATGCGCGGATTTAAATAGTATCCTACAATTAAAGATTAGTACCTTAAAGTATAAAGAAAAAATAATACTTTTATTCTATTCAAAATCAATTCAAAAATATTATTTGATGCCTAGAGAAATTATTGTACTCGATATAGAAACCACAGGATTGAATCCTAAAGAAGACCTGATTTTAGAATTAGGCATGGTCAAATTAAGTCTAGAAACAGGTGAAATCACAGTTCTATTCGATCAAGTATTTAAAGATCCAAAACTAACCGCAAAGCACAGAAAAGCTTGGATCTTCGAGAATGGTTTTATGCAGATTGAGGAGATTAGAAATGCATTACCTATATCCGAGTACTTTGATGAAATCCAGTCATTACTTGATCCATTTAAAGGTCAAATTACAGCATGGAATAGAGATTTTGACAGTGCATTTCTTTTAAAATATGGATTTGATTTAGGCCCGCAAATCAAATGTCCAATGAAAGAAAGTGTTGATTACTTTAAAATTGAAGGGAATTATGGCTACAAGTGGCCAAAAGCCCAAGAAGCCTGGGATATTCTATTTCCAGATACGCCAAAAGTCGAGGAACACAGGGGACTTGATGATTCAAAAATGGAGGCGGCTATTATCTATGAGTTATACAATAAAGGTCATTATATAATGTAATCTGGTTTTCTGTTATCAATCAAAATTAATTTTAGTTGATTTTTTTTAAACGTTGATCATTTATCTGTAGCGGAAAATTTCCCTTTTGTAGGCAAAAACCTACCCACTGATTTTTGATACCTCCTGTAATCAGGATACTTTTCTGCGGATATCGACTCCGAAAAATCAGAACTACCTTTAAACAATAGCACCAATAAAAGACCTCCTGTAATGGTCCAGTTGATCCAATAGCCTGTTGCGATAACAGAATAAAAATAAAAGACAATCCAAATTGCTTGCTCTGCCATGTAGTTGGGATGACGTATATAGGCCCATAAACCTGTGTGGACAAAACCTATTTTATAGAAAGGTTCCTCTTTCCCCTTTTTAAGTTGGGCATATTTTGAAGACTGATAATCATATTGCTGCTGATCAGCCAAGTATTCGATAAATATCAGCCCAAGAAGAATAATCGCTAAAAAAAGATCAAAAAGACCTAAGTCGGAATGATTCCCCAAGACCCTTAATGCAGGTAAAGTTGTCAATAAGACCAATCCCATTTGATAAAATGAAATAAAAAATAAATTAAATAATATCCATTTCCATTTTTGCTCAAATCCAGGTTTGGCTCTAAGAATCGACCAACGATAATCTTCTTCTCCAGTCCAAAACTTAATTGAATACCCCCCTCTTCGGGCAAAGTTAAAACTCAATCGGAGTCCCCAAATGGATACCAGGATCGCCATCAAAATTAAACGTGGATTATCGTCGGAATAATGCACCAAAATCCACAAATATGGAATAGGCATAATGCTCCATAGTTTATCCACTTGACTGTAGTTATCTGTTATTGAACTTACTATAAAACAACAAAAAGAGGCTACTCCATAAACCCACAATAAGGTAACAAGTGCCTCTCCTTGTAGAATTGTAAGGGGGTCATCATAGTAAAAGCAAACTACGGGTACTGTGATCAGCGTAAAGATTAATATTAAAGCTACTTTCCACATATATTTTTATTTATAACGTTATTATTAAAATTGAATTGGTATTGTTCCTTGTTTTCGAAAGTCATAATCACTAAAACAATTGATCTAAGATAATTGATTATAAAAATAACAAGTAGTGTCTATTTTCTTAACATCAATTATTACCAGCACAATAATAGAGATAAATTGTCAAAAATTTAATTTTATATTAAACCACCAAAGTCTAATCAACGTGTTGATTTTAAACAACATAACTCAGTAATTGTCTCGTTTACACTTTAAAATAATTTCATTCTTGAGCGAACCTTTGAATTATTCAAAAAAAAAGGCAACATAATGACTTGTTGAATCGTTTAAGGAACGTGAATTACTCAAAAACTAAAATATCTGCGAAGCAGTCTTTAACTTGGTGCGCGTTTTTTTTCGTTTTTTCATGCCTTCTAACGGCACATTCTCAAGTAGTATCCCCTTTTGACATTAGATTTCAAACAAATCAAAAGGGTGGTATTCAGATGATATCAAATGTTGCTTTAACCTGCAACGCTTCTAATGGGAATTGCGCCACTTTTCAAAATCAACTGCCACCAAACGGAAATCACAATCAAGATGGGGGCGTGGTGATGGAATATGTTGATATTGACTCAGATCCATCAACGTGGATGTCCTCTAGTGATAGTTTGGCATTACCCGCTTGCAGTGAAGTTTCATTTGCAGGTCTATATTGGAGTGCACGTGTTCAACCGAATACATCGGAATATGTGAATCGAAATCAAGTACGAGTAAAGTTGGGTAATTTCTTTTATCAAACTTTCACTGCAGATGAAACCTTAGATGTTCTCAATATACCAACGAATCCTTCCTTTGGAATGCCTGGTTACTATTGTTATAAAAACATAACCCCTCTTGTACAAGCTTCTGGGGGTAATGCACGATTTACAATTGCCAATATATCTTCTGAAACGGGTGATGAGAATTTATTTGGTGCTTGGACGATTGTTGTGGTTTACAGTAATCAATTGGAATCAATGCGAAACTTGACGGTTTTTGACGGAATGGGTTACGTAAGTGGTCAAAATAACTTAGACATTCCCATATCCGGTTTTTTAACACCAACGTTAGGCCCCGTGAGCTTCGAATTAGGGGTTGTCGCTTATGAAGGTGATAGAAGTATTCAGGGAGACCGGTTTCAGTTTCAAGGTAGCGGTGGATTCCTGGATGTTCCTGACCCCCTGCGAAATCCGTCCGACTTTTTTAATAGTACAATAACAAGTGGTGGAGCACTTACCCCCTTTAGAAATCCGAGCTTCAATAACATGCTAGGATTTGATAATGGCATATTTATTCCTGATAATTCTGCCTTTACTTACATCGGGAATGCAGCAACTAATGCAACCATAAGGGTAGCAACATCACAAGACGCCATTCTTCCTAGAATCATTACTTCGGCGATTGATATTTATGAACCTGACTTAAGAGCTACAGTATTTATTAATGATATAAATGGAGCACCTGCGGAGCCAGGAGACATACTGGAATATACAGTCACAGGAAAGAACATAGGCTCGGATGTATCTTTGGGTACTTATATGGAAACCACGTTGAATATACGTACTGAATACATTCCAAACAGTATTGAATATTTGAATGGTGGTTTTATTGGAGCCAAGACAGATGCGTCTGGTGATGATCAAGCAGAATATGATGCTGCGAGTAGAATTGTTCGAACAAGGATAAATCTAGGTGCCGATGCTATCACAGGTGGAACCATGACTAACTCAGCAACAGGAGCGGACAGTTCATCGGTCAAATTTAGAGTGCAGGTGGTTGATGACTGTATCATCTTAGATTGTGACTCAACTCTTGAAAATGAGGCATACATTTATGGGAACGGTCAAATCTCAGGAAATTTGTTTGATAATAATGGTGTTTCTGCCTCATATGATGCCAATGGTTGCCCTTCAGCCACCACAAATGTGGTAACTGTTTTCTCCCCCAATTGTGACGAAATCGAAATTTCACACAACGAGCCACTCTGCGAGGGTGATACCATAACATTCGTAGCCCCTGTTTCTGATTTTGTAACTTACGAATGGCAAGGCCCGAATGGCTTTTCTTCTTCTGAGGCGAATCCTGTAATTCCAGATATCACCGTCGTTGATGCAGGGGTTTATTCTCTATTAATTACCCTTAGTGATAGCACATGTGCATACGATTTGCTATTGGATACAGTTGAAATTGAACCAGCTCCTACCTTAATATTGGATTCTTTAGTTAATGTTACTTGTAATGGTTTTGACAACGGAATTATCGCAATCACACCTCAAGGACTTGACCCTATAGACGTTTTTTGGTCCAACTTTTCGACAGATACTATTTTGACCCAACTTCCTCCGGATACTTTTGTTGTTCAGCTCACAGATCAAAATGGTTGTGACCGTTTTTATGAATTCGAAATTACCGAACCCACCGCCTTAACTTCAAATACGGGTATATTAAGTAATTACAATGGTAGTGATGTGTCGTGTTTCGGTGTGAGTGATGGTTCAGTATACGTAAATTATTTTGGAGCCACAGCCCCTTACAACGTAAGTTGGTCACCCGGTTTTCAAACAACAGATACTATTGTAGATTTACCAGCTGGGGAATACATTGCTACAATTACAGACTCTAATTCATGCGAGATTTTAGATACTATTGTAATTACTGAACCTTTAGCAATTCAAGCATCTGATTCCGTTGTTAATGTCTCTTGTAACAATGGTTCCGATGGAGAAATATTTGTTAGTGTAAGCGACGGAACTCCAGGTTACGTGTACAATTGGATTGAAGGTACAACTGGAACCGATTCAAGTATTGACAGCTTGTCTTCTGGTTTGTATGTTGTGGAAATTAGTGATACCAATGCATGTGTGTTCATAGATAGTA
>Ga0115556_1002461_pt1 | contig 12255 bp, 9 predicted proteins | sample COGITO_mtgs_1104_5_FD_87282 | JGI IMG/M metagenome (GOLD analysis project Ga0115556, IMG submission 87282) | Pelagic marine microbial communities from North Sea - COGITO_mtgs_110414 | ecosystem: Environmental > Aquatic > Marine > Epipelagic | place: Germany:Helgoland, sampling site Kabeltonne... | reverse complement strand
TTTCCTCATTCACTACAATTCTGACTCCTCCTGATTCGTCAGGCCAATTATAAACACTACCCTGGCGATATAATTCAAAAAACCTTTCTAACTGAGGATCTCCTGATTTAGCCAGAGATGTGATTACATTTGCTCTTACTTCATCATCATCAACCGCAAGCGATTGTAACAAGCTTAGAAGTTCACTATCATTGATCTTTTGTTCACTGGCTTGCCCAAACAAATTACTCAAGCAGGCAAGGATGAGGAAAACAAATGGAATAACTGAATGAAATTGATTCAAAATAATATTTAAAAACAAAAGAAAGCGGACTCGGATCTCTGTCCGAGCCCGCTAAGTTTTCAGTTTAGATTATAAAAGCTTTACAGAGATCCGTCTCCATTGGGACCGCCGGTTGGTTTAGGGTGATTTCCATCAGGCCAGAGGTATGAACTGTAGGAATCAGGGGAAACTAGCCCATCACTTGAATAAACAATCTTGAACATACCATTTTTAAGGATTTCTCCCACATAGACAGGTTTAAGTGTATGCTGGTTGGTTGGATGCATTGACTTTTTACCCCCTGGCGCATCGAACTCTAAGCCGTAAACTGCTTTCCTTACTTTATCGACATCAAAGGATCCACATTTTTCAACTGCAGCTTTCCATACATAAACGCCGAAGTAAGCAGCCTCAATCGGATCGCAAGTTACGCGTTTTGCACCTCCTGGTAATCCAGCTTTTACGCAATACTTCTTGAAGCTTTTTACAAAAGCGGCATTTTCAGCACTTTTAACACTTTGAAAATAATTCCAAGCGGCTAAGTGACCAACAAGTGGAGGAACATCCATCGCACGAAGCTCGTCTTCGGAAACCGAGAATGCCATGATTGGGCAATCGTCCGAAGTTAAACCTTGGTTGGCAAATTCTTTGTAAAAAGGAACATTACTGTCTCCATTTATAGTAGAAAGAATGCAAGCATCTCCGGTTGCGGCAAATTCCTTAACTTTAGCAACAATGGTTTGGTAGTCCTGGTGGTGAAAAGGAGTATATTCCTCCATTACATTCTCATCTGGTACACCTTGAGCTTTCAAGTATGCTTTTAGAACTTTATTGGCAGTTCTAGGGAAGACATAATCAGTACCTAATAAATAGAATTTTTTACATCCCATCTCCTCTGCCATATATTTAGCCGCAGGAACCAATTGTTGATTGGGTGATGCCGCGGTGTAGAAGACATTCAACGATTGCTCTTCACCCTCGTATTGAACGGGATAGAAAAGTAAGGCATTATTTTCCTCAAAAACAGGCAGGCAAGACTTACGACTCACCGAAGTCCAGCAGCCAAATGTAACCGCTACTTTATCTTCAGTAATCAATTGCTTTGCCTTCTCCGCGAACAGAGGCCAATCGGAAGCAGGGTCGACCACAACCGCCTCTACCTGCTCGCCCAAAACTCCGCCGGACTCGTTAATCTCTTCGACCGCCATCATAACCACATCCCGAAGAGAAGTCTCGGAAATCGCCATGGTGCCACTTAAGGAATGAAGAACGCCGATTTTGACAGCGTGCAAACTTGGGACCGACAAAGTCAACCCCAGTAGTGCCGTAAGGGCTAATTTAAACTTATTTTTTTTCATTATATTAATTATTATAGATTTTTATTTGATAGTTATCCCAAGAATAAACATCGTTATTTAGGACACAAAAGGTATATCCATTTTCTGCGCCAATCTTCACAAAAATAGTAAAATGACGAATTAAATTACTACATTGATAATAATAAATATTACATATTTTATAATTCAGAATAACTGCTCCCATCGAAACCAAAAAAAACGGGTGGACGATCTCTCGCCCACCCGCAACAAACATACTAGACTGAAAGCTTAGAATGTATAAATTAACTCAACTGCAAAGAGGTCGTTGGGAACTTTAGAAGCGGCAACATTCTCTACATCATAGGTACTGTACTCAAGTAGTCCCGAAAAATTGTCATTAAAAGTGTAACTTGGCGATAAAGTAAACTTCTCGTAAGACTCTAGACCAACCTCCTGCTCAGAATAACGTAAAGTTAGAGCAACAGCATCATTGATTGAATAATTACCCATAAGCAACCAGCCATCAACATCAGTAGATGAGTTTTCCAAGTCTCTTTTCGCAACTTCAGCAGCTAGTAATAACTTTTCATATTGATAACTTACCCAAAGAGTTGTCACCTCATATGCATCCCAATCAGCCATGATAGCTTTAACTGTAAGGTTATCGATGCCTGTAAATGCAAGAGCGAACTCATAACCACCGTCCGACTCAGCACTAGCGAATACACCAAGTGAAAACATATCATTAGCGAAATCAAGTGATATTCCATCATCATAACCATCATAAATATTCTGGCCGCCATTGACGCCACTTCCATTAGCATCATAGGCATACGAGTACTGATACATATTTGGAGCATCATAGGCTTCGAATCCTAGATATGAAAGCATCTTTCCCGCAGTCACGCTGAAACCATTGCCAAAATCATAAGTTACAATTGCTTCTTCGAGATTAGCTCCATGTTGCCCCCCACTATTGGAAGGACCTTCAGTACTGACAATATCGTAGTCAATAGATACAGATATAGGACCGTTTACGAAATCAAGATTTAGTTCAACTTGTGTCGCGTCAAAGGTATCGGCGTCAGTTCCGTCTGGAGCGTCTTGTGATTGGTAGGCCCAATCTACAAATCCACCAAATTCAACACCGCTTCCTGTAGGTCCAATTTCAATGGCATTAAGATTGAATACGGCTAGAACACTAGCCAAAGATAATAATTTTTTTTTCATAATTTTGTTTGTATTAGTTTAAGTTTAGTTCACAAGGAACATATAAAAATTATTTCTTCTATATATATTTATCAAACAATAAATGTCATATTATATTGAAACTTTTAACTCATTAGCATGAGCATAATTAATCATTTATTATAATAATTATTTTGATGAATATTTTTCATTTAAATCTGCCCTTGCATTTATTTTTGCGTGTAAACAGAATAAAAGGACTAAATTTATAAACCGCTTTGAAACTATTTTTAAAAATTGGACTACCCTGGATCTGTTCGCTTGCCGCCATTTTCTACTTAGGCTTGGAACTCGGGTCTTCTTCGACTCCCCCGAAACATTCTGTTGGGGAAGTGGAAGAAAAAAGAAAAAATCCTCAAACATCCTCTTTCCAACCCCCATCTCGTGAAAATAAATTGCAATCGCTAACTGCGTCTTCCACTAATTCAACTAGATTTTCTCAAAAAAGCATTAACAACCCTTCATTACCACCCAACCTCATTAGGATAATGGAAGGGGGAGACATGATAGAAAGTATGGGTGCCTACCTCGATGCAGTTCGGGCGATGGATAAAGGAAATGTAACTGAAGTAATTAGTGCATTTGAAGCCCTACCGAAAGGATATGGTCGCCACCTGGAAATGAAGTTACTAATGAGGAGTTGGTCTGCGATCGACCCAGAAGCAGCCCTACGATACGCAAATGAATCCTTGGATCCGAAAAGTGAGAGACGGTTTGGAATTTCGGAAGTACTTGCCGGATGGGCAAATCGAGACCCAAAGGGTGCGATCGAATGGGCAAAAGCGAACAATTCAAGTGAAAAACCGGAGGATAATCCCCTACTTCTAGGGGTTATCAAAGGCTTAGCCGAACAAAATCTTGATTCTGCGAATCAAATCTTCCGAAATTTACCCCAAGGAAGTGCACGATGGCAGGCATCCACTTTTCTTGCTCAGAAGTATGCTGAAATGGGATTCGACCGTGCAATTGATTGGGCCAACCAATTCCCGGAAGAAGACGAAAGAATGCGCGAAACGATTTTAGGACAGATGGGGGCTCGATTAGCAAGGCAGGATATAACTGCCACCGCACAGTGGGTAAAATCAATGAAAAATGATAAAGCCTCACTCCGAGTTATGGATAATTTACTGACCCAATGGGTAACGAAAGATGCCACTGCTGCTTCCCAATGGGTCGATCAAATAGCCGAGGACGATAAACGGTATTACGGAATGAAACAACTAACTTCCAGATGGGCATTATCTGACCCCATTGCCACAGCTGAATGGTTAAACTCTTTCCCCCCACAATTAGAAATGGACCCCGTGGTCAATGAATTCGTAAACCGAATCTCAACCCGTGACCCCGAGGGGGCAGCAGGATGGGCATTATCGATTGTGGATCCAAAGACTAAAGAACAAGCGGTCAATAAAGCGATCGCAGCGTGGAATCGAATGGATCCAGAAAAAGCAAAGACTTGGCAACAAAACAACTTACCAAGAATCAAATAGTTCGTTTATTTACCGATTGTTTCGATGATCGCTACGATTGGCAAAAATAATGCGATTACGATAAATCCGACTGCTACTGCCAAAAATACGATCATAACGGGCTCAATTAAGGAAGTCATTCCCGCCACGGCATTATCGACATCTTCATCGTAATTATCCGCAATACGGTTAAGCATCGCGGGAAGCTCTCCAGTCTCCTCCCCAATTTCAACCATGCTGGTAACCATGCTGGGAAATACGGTCTCTCTTTCCATTTGAACCGCCATTGCCTCACCATCCCGTACCGAGTCATGCACCTTACTCATTGCGTTAATAAATAAGCCGTTTGACAGAGTATCCCGTGTAATCTGTATAGCTTGCAGGATTGGAACTCCACTACTGAGCAGTGTACCAAAGGTTCGGGTGATACGAGATATGTTTGATTTACCCACCACATCTTTAACCGCCGGTACATTAAGTCCAAGCCAATCAAAAACTTTTGCTCCCGGTTTCGTTTTCTTAAAAAGAAACAAACCACCCACAGTTCCCCCCATTCCGCCAAGAACGAGGATTGGGTGAGTGGAAAAAAGTTCACTTATTCCAATCACGATTTGAGTGGGCCCTGGTAGCGGTGCACCACGAAGCATCTGCTCAAATATTGTCTGAAATTGGGGAACTACAACCATCATTAACAGGGTAACAATTCCCACGGCCACAAACATGATCACACTGGGATAAATCATGGCAGATTTAACTTTTTTAATAGTTCGAATATTTTTTTCCTGAAATTGTGCTAATCGATCGAGCACTAATTCCAGCACCCCACCTGCTTCTCCCGCTTTCACCATATTGACATATAAATTATCAAAAACTTTGGGGTACCCTGCTAATCCGTCCGATAAGTTGCCACCCGAGGAAACCTTTTCTGAGATATCTTCCAGCATGGCTTTAAATTTTGGCTTCTTGTCCTGCTGCTTAATCATGACCTCCAAGCTGCGCAACAAGGGCAATCCAGCATGAACCAAGGTAGACATTTGGCGGGTAAAAATAGAAATATCCTCGGAATTGGGTCCTCCACCCAATTCAATTGCTAAAATCCCCCCTTTTTTCTTCTTTTTCGATTTGGCTGGCTTGGGGGCTTTTTCCGCTTTCACCTTCTTTTTCGATTTTTTAACGGATTCATTCGCTTGGGGTTCCACAGGCAAAGCGGAGGCAGGGCTGGCAGTAAGCGGGGTCTCTTGCATCGGTAAAACCTTAGAGACGGTAAGTCCGTATTGGGCTAATTGGGCGTAGGCTTGTTCTTCATTAGGGGCCTCAAAGGTGCCCTGTTGAGGGTCGCCATTCTGATCGGTTGCGGTAAATTGATAGACAGGCATAATAGTTAAATGTTAATCGTTTTAAGTATATTTCAAGACTTCTTCAACCGTACTCTCTCCATCGAAGATGGAACGAATCCCATCCTCCCTTAAGGTACGCATACCCTGTTCAATCGCCTTTTGTCGGAGCACAAGAGTCGCAGCCCCAGAATTAATCATTTCCCGAAAGGCATCGGTTGCTTTAATCATTTCAAACAAACCGGTACGTCCCCGGTAACCCGACTGATTACATTCTGCACAACCTGCACCAAAATAAAATTGGCGTTCTCCTACCTCATCTGGATTCAATCCGAGATTGTGGAAGACTTCTTTTTTAGGTTCATATGCTTGCTTACAGCTCGAGCAGATTTTTCGAACCAATCGTTGAGCGAGAACAAACTCCAGTGATGCAGAAAGAAGAAAAGGCTCCAAACCCATATCAATTAACCGAGTCACAGCACCTGGAGCATCATTGGTATGCAATGTACTCAAAACCACATGCCCAGTAAGAGATGCCTGCACCGCAATTCTCGCCGTTTCAATATCGCGTATTTCGCCCACCATGATCTTATCGGGATCCTGTCGTAAAAAAGCCCGTAACGCACGAGAGAAATCCAGTCCAACCTGGTGGTTGATGGGCACCTGCATAATTCCTTCGATTTCATACTCTACTGGATCTTCTGCAGTTATTAATTTAGTTTCAATGGTGTTTACTTCCCGAAGTGCACTGTAAAGAGTAGTAGTTTTTCCTGAACCAGTTGGACCAGTCACAATAAAGATTCCATTAGGTCGACGGACTGCGTCTCGAATATTGGTCTTCACATTTTCTGGGAGTCCCAAGTTATCGAGGTCTAAGTTGACCGCTGACTTATCGAGCACACGCAAAACCACACTCTCTCCAAATTGAGTCGGTAAAGTAGAAACCCGAAGGTCAACTGCTCTGCCTTCAATGGTCATTTTAATACGCCCATCCTGTGGAATACGATGCTCGGCAATATTTAAATCAGCGATTACCTTGATCCGTGAAATAACTGGCAGGGCCAAGCTTTTAGGAGGGGGAGACATTTCATAAAGCGCTCCGTCCACTCGGTAACGAATTCGAAATTCATTCTCGAATGGTTCGAAATGAATATCTGAAGCCTGTGCCCGAATTGCCTGCTGCATGACCAGGTTTACAAAACGAATAATGGGAGTCTCATTTGCAGCATCACTTAGTTCATTTTCCTTCGATTCATCTAAACCCTCAAAGTTTTCCAAGCCAACATCTCCCAATAAATCATCGAGTGAACTTTCTTCCTGAGGGTAGTGTACATCCAAAAGTTGAGCCACATAATCTGGGTCGCAAACCACTAATTGAATCTCGAGATTCAATGCAAAAGTAAGGTCATCAATAATCGCAGAATTAAATGGATCGGCAGCAAGAAGGTGAACGCCTCCCTCCGAAAGGTAAAGTGGGACAATTGCGTATTGACGAGCCAGATCAGCTCCGATTGTAGAAATCGCCTCGCTTTCAATTTCAGTTACCTCTCCGACCTGTAATTCATATCCCAAAAACTCCGAAACCAAGCTTAGGATGTCTTCCTTAGAAGCCAGCCCCGCAGCAATAATTGAATCCGCATAAGATCGCCTCCCGGCGATTACATCCTCGTCAAACAACTCCTCTAATCCGTGTTGGGAAACCCCGTCCACTTGCTTAAAGATATCTCGAATACTGGAATTGTAATCTACAAAAAGCATGATTTTTATTATTCCTCTGCTGTGGTTACCATGAGGACCTCGTCCAATGTGGTGACTCCCGCTAACACTTTTCTAAATCCATCCTCACGCATTGACCGCATCCCCATTTCACGAGCCTTCTTACGTAATTCAACGATGCTTACATTATGGTAAATCATTTCTTCAATTTCCTGATTGACCACAAAAATTTCAAACACACCTTTTCGGCCACGGAATCCACTGTCTCCACATTTGGCACAGCCTGCTCCATGCATAAAAGTCGCACTGGAGGCCTGGTCTTCTGATACTCCCAAAATATTGAGTTCACTACCTTTCGGGGTGTAAGGTTCTTTACAGTTTTGACAAATCGAACGAACTAATCGTTGGGCAAGAGCCGCCCGCAAGGAGGCGGACACGAGAAATGGCTTTACTCCCATATCAATTAAACGAGAAACGGAACTCGGTGCATCATTGGTGTGAAGCGTACTGAATACCATATGTCCTGTAAGAGAAGCATTAATCGCAATCTCTGCAGTTTCCAGGTCACGAATCTCTCCGACCATGACAATATTGGGTGCCTGTCGGAGCATAGAGCGTAATGCTGCCGAAAAAGTCATCCCTACCTCCGTTCGAACTTGTACCTGGTTAATACCGGCCACCTCATACTCGACCGGGTCTTCCACTGTAATAATTTTACGATCCGGTTTGTTAATTACATTTAATGCAGAATAGAGAGTCGTTGACTTTCCAGAACCCGTTGGTCCCGTCACTAGAAAAATTCCGTCCGGTAATGTAATGACCTTTTCAAAAGTAGTTTGATCATCAGAGAAGAATCCAAGTTGGGGAAGACCCAAGCTTAAACTTTCCTTATCCAAAATACGCATCACAATGCTTTCACCATGCACCGTGGGTAAAGTGGAGACTCGAAGATCAATCACTTTTTCACCTACTTTCACATTGATTCTTCCATCGAGCGGCACCCGTTTTTCAGCTAAACTCACATTGGCCATCAGTTTAGTTCTAGATATGATGGAGGGTTGTAATCTCTTCGGTGGATCTTGTTGCTCACGTAATTTCCCATCCACTCGAAAGCGGATACGAAACTTCTTTTCTAAGGGCTCCATATGAATATCGGATGCCCTCATTTCCAGAGCATCTTTAATGATCGAATGAACATATTTAATAATGGGAGCATCTTCCTCGCTTACATCTTCCGAGTTCACTCCATCGCCAATTTCAATATCATCATCCCCCACCCCACCAAAGAAATCCTTCATCTTACGATCTTCGGCCGCACCATAAGCCTCATCAATCGCAGCTAATACCGAGCCCCGATATGCAACTTTGGGATTAATTGATTTTCCTAAAAGGTGGGTCAGGTTATCAAAGCCATCCTGATCGAGAGGGTTTCCAAAAACAATTTCAATCTCAGCACCTGTTGCCCCAATCGGAAATGCTTCGTACTGCCTTGCCCACTCTGGTGTAAGCAGAGCAATAATATCTTGTGTTGGATTGACTTGGGAAACATCCACTGCATCCATGTTCAGCTCGGTGGCTAAAAAACTGACCACTTCTGACTCGGGCATACCCGTTTTTGCCAGGACGCCGTTCATAATTGCGAGTTCTTTCCCGCCAATTAAGCTGTCACCCTCTGCCTCCACCTCTGCGGTAATTTCTGCCAAAACCTCATCGGAAAGCATCCCCTGTTGCTTAAATGCGTCTAGGATAAATTCGTCCGTTGGGTTCATGTGATATTGCTGAAAAGAAAAGTAAAATAAAAGAAAGTAAAAATATAGTAAAATTTTCTTATTATTTACAAGCTCATCTGCCCAAGCCCACTAAAAATTCAGGATTATTTTTGGTTTTACGGACTCGTTGAATGAACATCTCCATCGCCTCAACCGGAGGAACACCTTTAAGGGAACGCCTAAGAGAATAAATTTTATTTAACTCATCAGGGTGATATAAAAGTTCTTCTTTACGAGTTCCACTTTTCTCAAAATCCAAGGCAGGGAAAATCCTTTTATTGGAAAGTTCACGATCTAAGTGAAGTTCCATATTGCCAGTGCCCTTAAACTCTTCAAAAATCACTTCATCCATTTTACTTCCAGTTTCAACCAACGCGGTTCCAAGAATGGTTAAACTCCCCCCTCCTTCAATATTTCGGGCGGAACCAAAGAATCGTTTGGGCCGTTGCAAAGCGGTTGCCTCCACTCCGCCACTCAGTATTTTCCCACTGTTGGGCATTGTGGCATTGTAGGCTCGGGCAAGCCTGGTAATCGAGTCGAGTAAAATAACGACATCTTGATTGCACTCGACCATACGACGAGCTTTTTCAATTACAATTTCTGCTGCATGAACATGACTTTCCGCACTTTCATCAAACGTGGAGGCAATCACTTCAGAATCGGGAACCTGACGACGAAAATCGGTCACCTCTTCCGGGCGCTCGTCCACCAGTAGGACAATTAAATGAGCATTGGGATTATTGACACGAAGTGCACGCGCAATTGCCTGTTGCAGTACAGTTTTCCCGGTTCTGGGTGGAGCGACAATTAAACCTCGTTGGCCAAAACCAATCGGAGAAACAAGATCGACCACACGCATGGATACATTATCCCACTCCACATCCGCATTTGTCTCAAGATAAATACGATCCAATGGATAATAGGGAATTAATTCCGTAAAGGGCATTATCCGGGATGCCTCCTCGGGGTCACCGTTCATCACCTTGTCGATCTGAATTACAATCGGGCAGGTGGAAAGTTCCATCTTAGGATGAATAAACCCTTGAACAAGATGTCCTGTTTTCAGTCCAAATCGTTTAATCAATACCGCAGGAACGAGGGGGCTTTGTGCTCTGAGTCGATAGTTATCTTTTTCCTGAAGTAGAAAACCATGCCCGTCCTCAGTGACCTCAAGAATAGCAGAGATTTCGACGGGTTGCTTTTTTTCTAAACAGGCATTAAACAAAAGATCAAAAATTTCTTCGCGGATTGGAGCGGGTGGTAATTCAATTTCCACCGCTAAAGAGGAAATTTTTTCCTTCAGTTCTTGAAGGGGCAAAACATAGAGTTCATTAAAATTGATCGCCGCTTCATCCGACCCGGCAAAAAGTTCTGCTAAAGTAGAAATTCCCTCCTCTGTCTTTAATGCTTCAAACTCAAGTAAGTTTCCTAGTTCGAGAGATTTAGATTCAGTATCCTCAAACGGTAACTTGCGAGGCTTTTTAAATTTGGGGCGGGGCTTATTGTTCTTTTGCCTTTTTTTATCCTGCCAATTTTGTTTTTTGAAATTCTTATTTCCCTGTCCCTGTTGATGTCCCTGTTGATGTCCTTGCCCCTGTTGATTGGGGTGATTGTGCCTGGGTTGCTGAGGGTGTGGCTTACTGGGTGCAGAAACTGGCTTAGTTTCGGGAGTATTATTTTCTTTTGGTTTTACGACTGGAGGCTGAGGAGCATTCTCTTCTTTCTCATAGGGATTCGATGCAGGTTTCTCTGGTTCACTCCCGTCAGTACTAAAGAAAAGCTGTGCATCATTAACCGGTTCTGTAACCACCGGCTTGGTCTTTTTAGGAGTTGCCCTCTTTGGTTTCGGCTTCTCGACCGGAGTATCCTTCTTCACCTCTTCCGGCGTTGCATTTTCTACGGGAAGAATCTCCTTTTCGATTTCTTTTACTTTTTTGGGACTGGTCTTGGTAGTTTTTTTCGTGGGCATAGCAAATTATTTAAGAATGGAATTTATAAATGAGTTAAAAAGTTTTTGATTTGTAATTCTAAAAAATTGAGATCACCGCCTCCTAAGATAACAAAATGGGCACGATCCGATTTTTCTTCAACCGGCATTTGGGCATTGATTCGGGCGGTAATTTCATCGTGGTCCAAACCCCTCTCTTGCAGCCGAGTAATCTGATTGCACGAAGAAGTATGGACCGAAATCGTTTTTGTAAAAAGGGCATCAAGATCATTTTCAAAAAGAAGCGGGACTTCCACGACAAATTTGCGATAAGAAGAAAGCTGAACGAGAGACATCCATCTTTCCCGCACAAGAGGGTGTAACAACCCTTCCAACCAAGTGCGCTCCGTGGAAGAATTAAATATTACATGAGCAAGTTGTACTTTGTCAATGTTTCCATGTACATCCTTCATTGGTGCACCCCAACGGTTTACAATTTGACCAATAACTTCTTGATCATCTTCTAATAATTGGTGAACCAGGGAATCTGTTGAAACCACTTGCCAGCCAAGATCTGCAAATTTCTTACAAACTGTCGACTTGCCACAAGCAATTCCCCCAGTGATTCCTACCACCACTTTATTGGGGAATGGAAACATGTGATTTATATTCTGTAATTGGGAATGACAGGCAAGCCTCGAAATTAAATTAATTTTGAGATAATCGGCTTGCTTCTAATTTTTGACTCTTTATTATGACCTCTTTCCTAAAAGGTAGGGTATCCAAGTGGCTAAAGGATGCGGACTGTAAATCCGCCCGCTTCGCGCGTTCGTCGGTTCGAATCCGACCCCTACCACCATTTTGTTAAAAAAAGATTGAGAGACAAAGTACTGCTTAATCAAATTTCACATGCCAATGGAGTTGGATGGAGAAACAACCAACGCTTTATTAATCAGTTTAATTTATTGATCAACAAATCGAATGATCCCAAGGCACTTCCTCCTTCATTTTGACTATTATCGGTTTGAGATATCAACAAATAATACTTCACTGCACACCCTCCACTCATTGCCCCCCTTTGAAAGCTCTAAGAAAAAAAAGGGAAATCCTATCTTCTACCGACCTGCATTACTGAGAGATGACGATCACAATATTCAATATTTGACAGGATATAATTTGCTCGGCAATGGTGATTTGATGAGAAAGGGTCT
>Ga0115556_1002450_pt1 | contig 12276 bp, 10 predicted proteins | sample COGITO_mtgs_1104_5_FD_87282 | JGI IMG/M metagenome (GOLD analysis project Ga0115556, IMG submission 87282) | Pelagic marine microbial communities from North Sea - COGITO_mtgs_110414 | ecosystem: Environmental > Aquatic > Marine > Epipelagic | place: Germany:Helgoland, sampling site Kabeltonne... | reverse complement strand
GTCTCTAATCGCTCCGGTCTCTCGTCCCTTTCCGCTTGTGTTTTTTTTTTTCTTTCGTGCAATGCAGTATGTTTCGTGCAGGGTATCCTTGTGTCCGACCCATTTTTTCTTTTTGTTTTTTTCTATTTTACAACACTCTCATCACAGGAGTGAGGGAGATGAGACTAGTTACTCAAAAGCTCGTCTCGTCTCGTCGAGTTACTCACTCACTCACTCGCTCGTCTCGTTACTCACTCACTCACTCACTCACTCGCTCGCTCATAACAGACTTATTCACTACTTACTTCTTACTGGTAACAACCCACTGCAAGATGGTTTGTTATTTATCAAATTATCGTCAAGCGAATCGGGAGCAATACAAGTTAAGTTAGCCAAGTCGCAATAAAAGTTAAGTTAGCCAAGTCGCAATAAAAGTTAAGTTACCCGGGTAGCCAAGCCAAGTTTTCTTACCTGCAACCAGGCCTCGAGCATCCTAAACGGAATGAGCAGAATATTGAGCGGAAACGGCAGGTTGAACCTATTCATAATCTGATACCCCGCTCCCAAGACCGCCAGCCCCCACCCGACAGCCTCGTCGATGTACGTGTCTTCGTCGTCCAGCGTGACCCATCCCTTCTCATTCGCGAACCTCAGCAAGCTCCTGCTGAAGATGAGGCCCCCCCGAATTCCGCTCTGGACGGCGGACATGACGTTGCTGATCTGCCAGGCGATCATGACCGCGAACGCCTTGCACGCGTAGTTGATGCCGTAGGGGATCCACTTCTGGTGCTCGGGGGAGACGAGCTTGCCGACGACGGGGGTGACGTACATTGTGGCGGGCTTCTTCAGGGCGGACCCGATGCTCACGCCGAGCGCGACGGTGCGGGCGTACTTGAACTTCAGGGTCGCGATGACGCCGAGGAAGCCCTGGTAGATACCCTCCACGGCCACCTGGAATTTCTCGGGGTCGCAGACGCGGAAGGCGAGGGAGGCCTTCCTCTTGATGAGGTCGCGAGGGTCGATATCCGAGGGGGTGGGGACGGGCTTGCCGTTGTCGTCTTTTTTATCCCGCGCGTCGTCGAGGACGCTCGCGCGCCGGTAGGCTTTGTATTCCTGGGTTAGGTCGGAGAGGGCTGTGCGGGTCTGGTCCCACCCTGAGATTTTGAACGCCTCGTAGGCGGCGATTGAGAGGGGGAAAGTGCCGCCGAAGAAGCAGAGTAACAAGCCCCAGATTGCCATGAGTAAATCGACGGGCAGCGTCTCGTACACCTTCATGATCTGGTTGAACGCGGTCATGATGTGGGGCCATACAGTGAGTCCGAGGGTCCAGATTTTCATTATAACCGGTACGGCGCCTTCGATAACGGGGGCGGCCCAGGAGGGGGCCTGGTCCGCGCCGTCCTTTGCCAGCTTGGCCAGCATACGCTCCACGCGGACTTGCGACTCGCGCATCTCACGGGAGGAACTGGGGGAGGCAAGGGGGTTGCCTTGGGGGTATGCCTGGTGGGTGGGTTTGGTGCGTTGCGTTTGTGTGCAGTTTAATGGGTGGCAAGGCAGTTTGGTTGGTGGCAAGTGGCAAGGCAGTTTGGTGGCAATTAATTCAATTAGTTGGTGGCAATTTGGTTGCAGATGTGTTAGTCAGTTCATTTAATAATGAATTATGAATATCCCACGAGACAATCGTAGTCCCTGCGATTATGTCAACACCCTCGGACCGACCCTCCAACCCTTTAAGCTCAAGCCTGCCCCTTCCCCTCGCTAACCTAACTAACCCTCACTCACACTCACCTCGGCAATATTCTTGGGATTAATAATAGTCCCATCTGAGGTATCGACCTCCTTCGTCGGAGTAGATGGGGACGACATATCGGACTGTCCCCTGCTCTTCGACTTCGGCGAGAATGAGAATGCGGGCATAACTATGATAGGGATTGAAGAAACAGTGTTAGGAATTCTGTTCTGGGAGTGTTGGAGGGGTGTTGTGACTTATTTCCAAATCTCTCCTGGATAATTTAGGACTCTGCTAACAAGGCTTAAGGCGTACGCGGTAATCAACAGCCACGACGATCTGGTGTACTACCGTACAAAATAAGACGCCACAAAAATAATCACCGCCAGAACAATCAAATAGCACACAAGAATTGCCAGGACAGAAAAGAAAAATTTACTGATAACGATGATTATATCGATAATAATTGCTGTCTGGCAGAGTACAATCGTGTAAAAAATGACTGACCGTAATATGGTAAGAGTTTGAAACACGGATAACCCCTGAATATGTATTTTCTTAAAATCGGGGGGAGTCCAAGGGAGGTCCGAAAAATACAGCAGCAAAACTTGACTTCTTGTTGAAAATATATCCCAAGTTGCCTAATTGGCGCTCTTTCCTCAACTACGACATTGGTTGTCAAAATTTATATTTTGTTAGGACTTGTTAGGGTTAGGGATCACCTCTCCCTATCACTCCCTGCTTCGACATCTTTGTCGACCTTAAAAGCATAGACACCCAGGCAGTCATCATCAAGTCCCACAACTATGAGGTGTCCCACTATCTTCCTCCTCCTCCTAACAATCTCCCACCGCAGCGTAATCTCGGCTCCCCCGCAGTCGAATTCGGACGAGAATGAGAAGAAAAACGATGACCCTTTCTTGAACCAGATCCAATTCATCACTACGATTGCGACGTTTCCTTCGCTTGAGCACAGGCCTTTGCTCGGACTTCACCATCCGACGGTTGATGTATTTCTTGGGATACCGTACGCGCAGGTGAGAGAAAGGTGCAAGCAAACGGGAGTTGGCTTGCTGCTGGTGTTGGTGTGCTTTGCTATTTTATCCCTACTATTGGTCCTTCCAAAAACGCTCACGCACACACTCGCATATATGCACGATTTATTCTCCCCATATATTCACAGCCGCCGATCGGTACGCTTCGTTTCCAGCCTCCAAAAGCTCTCGAAGAGAGCCCCGACAACCCCCGAGCGATTCCGGGCAGCCGGAACAAAAAAGGGAACAAAAACAAGAAGGTCCCGTTCGACGCGACGTCCTACGCGCCGGACTGCTGGCAGAACGTCGACGACAAGATAAATCCTCGTCCTGGTGACCGTATGTCGGAGGACTGTCTTTATCTTAATGTTTTTATTCCCAGCGGACACACGAATGAGAAGCGGAAGACCAACAATGGCGGCAACAATGGCGGCAACAATGGCGGCGGTCTTCCGGTTATGGTTTGGCTTCACGGCGGTGCATTTCGTCAGGGGGGGGGCAATCGACCTGAATATGACGGCCAGTTCCTTGCGACGACACATGAGATAATTGTGGTGACTTTAAATTATCGTCTCGGTGCCCTCGGTTATCTTGTGGATATTGACGCCAATCTGTACGGGAACTACGGGTTAATGGATCAGCGCGCGGCGTTGGAGTGGGTGCATCGTAATATTCACAAATTCGGGGGGGATAACACGCGCGTTACCTTGTTTGGAGAAAGCGCCGGGGCTGTCATGATCGGACTCCACTTGATGATGGAGGGGGCGGGTACTGGTCGTGCCCCCCCTTCCCCTGCGTTGCCCAACTCTCGCACCAACTCCAACAGCAATAGCAATATTATCAGCCTCAACGGCCTCAACGGCCTCAACAGCAATAACGTGCGTTCGAGTAGGCGCCCCAAGCGAAGCGTCGGGATCCATCTCAACCATCTGAACAACAATCAAATCCCTCTCCTCCACGAATCCGACGATCAAATCAATCGTCCGAATTACAGTCACAGTCCCTACGGACCGAAGGGATTGTTCCAGAAGGCAATAATGCAATCAAACCCGATGGGATACACCTTCCGCTCTCTCCTCGTGAGCGATTTCATCGGGAAGGCGCTGCTGTCGGAGATTGACTGCCGACCCGGCGACCTCGCCTGCCTGCAGAACGAGCCCGTGGAGAACATTGTCGACGCTCAGAATACTTTCATGGGCGTGCCGCGGAGCGTGGGGGACTTCTTTACCTGGGGCCCGACGCTGACGGAGCAGACGGTTTACAAGGTTCGTATTCAGGGGCCAAGGATTTCCTTCGGTGGGGATCCCCTCCGGCGGCTGTACAATAACAATGGTGGCAACGGCGACAGCAGCGACGGTAAAAATGGCAACGGCAACAAAAACCTGATGATCCTCGGCAGTGAAGCGGACGAGCAGCAGAAGGTCCGGCCCTACTTCATTAAGAAGGAGGGTCATCGGACGCTGGAACTCAACGTAAACGAATATTACTCTAGCAACGCGGCTTCCACCTCTCGGAGGTACGCCAACGTGAATGTATCTCAGCCATTGCACAATGTAGATCTAATTCCGACGGACATTCCGATAATAATCGGAACAAACCGCGACGAGGGTCTGATGTTCATCTACGGAATTTTCCCTACCAGGATGCCCAAGGCTGTTTACTGGATGTTTTGCGGCGCGCTCTTTCGCGAGTCCGCCGGGAAGGTGCTCAGGCACTATCGCGCCGACGTTTTGAAGCTTGAGGCTGCCGCCCGGGCGGAGGGCCAGCGGAGGGGGGAGGAAGAGCGCAACCGACATGCCTACGAAGACCTTCTTCAGAGGCAGCGGGAAGCGGAGGTGGTGGACCTATTCCGGAATTCGAGCAAGGGTTTGAACCAGACGAGGGTTGAGGGTGACGGTGAGGGAGAGGGTGAGGGTGAGGGTGAAGGCGATGGTGAGGGTGGTGCCACTATCACTGCCACTGCCACTGGCGTCACCAATAAAAACAACAACAACAACAACAATAGTAGTATACCACCTGAGGCGGAAATTGATGAGATTCTTAACCAGATGAGGGGGGGTGAAATTTTCACAAACGGCACCAAATTTCAAGCTGTGAAAGACTTGCTGAAAAGGCTCTATACAAAGGGCGACTTAGACCCATTCGTCGCTGCTGAAAGAGCTCGAATCAAGTTGGAGAGGCAACGAGTCAAATCAATCAACCAAAAGTCAAAAGTCGCCGTAGACTACCGACCGGTGATGAGCCAAATAATCAACGATTATTTGTTTCGCTGTCCTAGCTGGCGTCTCGCTCAGCTAATTTCGGAAGACCGCGACGCCGAGCGGCTCAAAGCGATGAAACGCCAGCGGGCCCGAGCCCGAATGTTCAACAGCACACGGTCAAGAACGACGAGCTCGAGGAGCGTGGCGGCCAAAATTAAAAAGGAGGCCGACGCGATCGAGGCGGCATTCTCGCCCACCTACGTCTACCGTTTTTCGCACGCCACGCATGTCGCGGGTGCCCCCGAGTGCTACCAGATGGCTTGTCACACGGCGGAGATGCCTTTCGTGTTTAATTCGATGGACATAATTCGGGAGGAGTACTCCGCCAAGTCCAATTTTGCGGAGAAGGAGAAGCCGAAAATTGTCGAGTACCCCTTCACGGACTTGCTTAGCGAGATGAGGGTCAGTAATAATACTTTCGGTGGCGGGAACGGCAGCGGTGAGGGCAAGGGTGGGGATGTAGGGGGTGATGCTGGTGGTCGTGCTGGTGGTCGTGCTGGTGGTCGTGCTGGTGGTCGTGCTGGTGGTCGTACTGGTGGTCGTACTGGTGGTCGTACTGGTGGTCGTACTGGCGGTCGTGGGAAGGGCGGTGGCAGTGACGGAGGGGTCGATGTCGACGAAACTATAGGGGGGGGCGAGAGTAACAAGACCAACGTGGTCGATCGCGTTTTTGGCGAACTATTTCAGGTCGATGCCGACGAGGAGGTGGCCAGCGACATGAGTGAGCGATGGGCGCACTTTGCCATGAGGGAGAGTGACCCGAACTATCAAACGAGTCGAGTGAAGTGGGAACCCTGGCTAAAATTTAGCGAGCTCTCGGATTTTGAAGAGGAAGACGGTGGGGAGGGGGGAGCTAGAGGGGGGAGGAGGGATGACAGCTATGTGTATGGTGATATTCATGGTTACGACGATGATATTGCGGAGGAAGATGACCAAAGTGATCGCCGCTACGATTTTGTGGATCGTTTTCTCGAGGGCACGGGGGCGTCCAATTTTGAGGAGAACCAAGGCGATGATTATAGCAATGACGAGGGGGACGTCTGGGACGAGGATTTCAGCTCAGAGTTCTGGAACGACAAGGATGAAGTGAGAAAGCTTGCTTTCGACTACTTGGGAGTCGAGCCTGATCTTTCAAAGCCAGGGGAACTGGTCAAGATTGCCTCGGCATTGAATAGCTTGCACGAGCGCGGCAGAAACATCTTTGAGAGGATTTTGTACGGTGAGAAGGGAAAGCAGGATAAGAAGCGAAAAACGCTTGAGGAATTGAAAATTTTCGCTGGCGAAATCGTCCGAGAGGCCCAAGAGAAAGGTTATATAGGGAAAGGGATCAGTCAGCGCGGGAATGGGTCCGGGGCGAGGGTCGAGAGGTGAGTTAATTTGTCAGTGAGTTACACCCGAATTTTGTGCTGTTTCTTTTTCTAACCACATCTCTCCCTCCACCACCCACTGTAGATTACCAGAATTACTCGATATTGACTATCCTGATACCTCAAGAATAGTAGAAATGGATTGCAGTTGCGCTCTGTGGGATAAAATTGGTTACCGGTACTGAGATAAATTTAATGGAGTGTGTGGAGTGTATGTAGGAGGGAAAGACAAAGACAAAAAAAATGAAAACATGAAGAAGATTAGCAATAAAAATGTGTGCTGTGGCACCTTTTCCCCTTACTTAGTTAGTGTTGAACAATACAATAAAAAACGGTCCCTTCTGTCATGTTTTGAAAACATTTTCGACGAATTCGCATTCCAACTGCTTCATGTCAAAAAAGCGCCCGTTCATCACCTCCGCGCATTTGGCCGCCCCTTCCTCCGTCTTGAAGAGCACATACACCATCCCCCCCGGCTGTGTGTGTTCGACCCTGACGCAGCTGACGGGTCCGTGTTTGTTGCACTCGTCCCCAAAATCCTCCTGCACGTCGAGGTGCCACTCGCTCCCGCTTTCCTTGTCCTTGTCGAAGCAGTTCTTGATCAGGAGGCAGTTGGTGGGAGTGCCTTTGACGCCCGGCTTGGGGGGCGGAATGTGTGCCTGCGAATTTGCTTTGTTGTGTACCTGCGAATATACATGTGCGTTTGTGGCGCCCGGGAGACCGGCTGCCAAGGCCGGGTTAATTGAGGTGTTACTCATCATGTCATCCATGCCAGCGCGCTTGGCTAATTTGGCCATAAGCGCAGCGCGACCCCCGTCGGAGATGCTCAAGCTCTCCTCTCCTTCCAGTGAGTAGCTCTCCACTTTCTGCGTTTCTACACCGTTGGAACCGATGAAAGAGTATGCTGAGGTTATCGTCTGGGGGAGAGGTTGTGTTGGGAGTGTAAGGTGAGAGGCGTCCATAGGCGTGCGGGTGGGAGGGGACACAGGAACGACGGCAGCCGCAGCTAATTTCGCATTTTTTATTCGGTCATCGGCATCAATAGGAAACGCGCCATTCACCAGTTCCTGCGTATATTGGTATATTCGTAGATTTTTGGTAGATTGGTAGCAATTATTGAAGAGGGAGTTGTCGGAGTTAGCCCGTGAGATGAGATTGTTCGATGAGATTGTTCGATGAGATTGTTCGATGAGATTGTTCGATGAGATTGTTCGATGAGATTGTTCGATGAGATGGTGAAAAAAAGGAGAGACGCATGCAAAAAAATGTCAGCGAGGGCGCTTTTACTCACCTTCGCAACAGCATCAGCGTCGTTATGACTCCAATCAACGCGCAACTCCTTCCCAGCAATCGACACGCCTTGCATCCCCTTGATCGCCAAGCTCCCCGTAATCGCGTCGCAAAACTGCACAAACGCAAAGCTGACCGAATCGTCCTTCGGATTTCTCTGGACGGTCGTCTTTAGCACTGTTCCGAAGTGAGAGAATACGTTAGAAAGCGCGTCGGCATCCATGAACGAGGGAAATCCACCGACGTACACGCGGATTGGATCGGAAACATTATTGACAGCCTTCTGGAGCAAGGGATCGTAGCTGCCCTCGGCCTCGCTGCACCTCACTAGAATGGGAAAGGACTGAAACTTGGGCACCTTATTGTTCAGTCCAACGGCCGCTACAACGTCGTCCAAATTGCACATTTCAATGTAGGCTGAACCCTTGTGACGGCGTTCATTCTTGTCGCGGAGCATAATAACATCCTCAACGGGGCCAGCCTTCTTCTCGAAATACTTGTACAGGTCCCTCTCGTCCGTCTTCATCGTCAGCTGGGAGACGAATATCGTGCGCTGGCTCCGGGTGAGATCGGCCGACTGCTGCTCCTCCAAGGTCTTGGTCCTTTTCGAGGGTCGTCTGTCACGATTGCGATCTCGATCCCGATCGCGATCGCCGTCACGGGAGCGGGAGCGGGAGCGGGAGCGGTCACGCTCCCTTGAGCCACTTCGCCTACGCTTCCGATCTCGATTTCGGCTTCGGTTTCGATCGCGGTCGCGGTCGCGGTCGCGGTCGCGGTGTTCTCGGTCACGATCACGATCACGATCACGATCACGATCACGATCACGATCACGATCACGCTCACGATCACGATCACGATTGCGATCTCTGTCCCTATTTCTTTCCCTGTCCCTATCCCTATCCCTGTCCCTGTCCCTGTCCCTGTCTCTCCTATCCCTGCCCCTATTTCTGTCCCTATCCCTGTCTCTGTCCCTATCACGATCACGTCTCGACCCTTTATCCCTCCCATCCCTATCTCTGTCTCTGTCTCTCTCCCTATCCCTATCCCTATCCCCATCCCCATCACGATCCCCATCCCGATCCCGTCTGTCCTCCCTCCCCCTATCCTTGTCCCTATCTCGGTCCTCCCGCTTAGGTGATGCATCGCTGCTCGAAGTGACTGACTCGGATTTGCCAGCGGGAGGGGCAGGGGCAGGGGCAGGGGCAGGGGAGGGACTCACTCCTTCCAAACCCTCCGGACCCAGCGGGTCTACCATTCTGCTTCAATGCGGGCCGAAAGTTAGGCACCCGATGAGGAAATTATTTCTTGGGCGACAACTGCGGGGTTTATTTGCAAGCAATCTACCAGAAATCTACTGCAAGGAATGGATTTGTGATGAGTAAAAGTCGCCAGACGTTTCCTTCACAATCCCAACCCCCAGCGACTATAATTGTAAACGTTCAGACATGGTGGCCTCTTCTGTAAAAGTCCTTGCAACCGTGGTACTTTTAACAACGTTAACACCCGGATTTGCTTTCAATTCCCTCTCTCATCGGTCGAGGTCGGTCTCCCGCATCTCCTCCACTTTCTCCACTTTCTCCACTCCGCATGTAATCTCCGGACGGCTTGATGCGGTTTATCGGCCTTCCCGATTCACTCCCTCCGCCCTCTCAGCCATCGACCCCTCCTCCTTGGACCATTCAATGCTGGACCCGTCGGTCCTACACACCGTCGCGGGGAGTCTGCTGCATTCGTCGTCCGCGCTCGTCGGCGACGCTTCCGCGGCGGCGGCGGACGCTGCCGCGGATGCCGCGACGAAGGATGGTTGGTGGGAAGGGTGGCTGTCGATATTCAGGGGGTCGCTCGTTTATGTTCATGACGATATTGTTGATCCCGTTTTCAGGTGAGGAAAGAAAGAGGTGCCTTGCCGCCTTGTTTTGAGGAGCCTTGCCGCCTTGTTTTATTTTCGGCCCCTGTTTTCGTTCGCTGTATTTGCTGTTTTGTTTTTTCTGACCATTGGGCCGTTCCACCGCCGTAGTAAATATTTCCCTGAATTCGATCAGACTTGGGGCGTGTCGATTGCTGTGTTTACCTTCTTTGTCCGTAGTGCCCTAGTCCCCCTGAGCGTCCAGCAGACGAAATCGACTGAGAGGATGAAGGCCTTGAAGCCTTACCAAAAGGAGATCAACGAGAAGTTCAAGAACAACGACGAGATGAAGAACAGGGCGATCAGCAAGCTTTACGAGGACAGTGGGACCAACCCGCTCGCTGGGTGCCTGGTTTCTTTACTGCAGCTGCCGATCTTCCTTGCCCTGTACCGGTCGGTGACATATCTTGCGAAGGAGGGTCGAATAGATGAGCCCTTCCTCTGGATTCCGTCTCTGCAGGGGCCGGTCTCCGGCCCTACGTTCAGGGGTATGGAGTGGCTTACGGAGGGGTGGGAGAAAACGGGAGAATCTCTGCTCGGCTATGAGCCTGCGCTCGGGTGGCCCACTCTCTTTGCATTCTGCGCCATGCCATTGGTGCTGGTGTTGACCCAAGCGTTCTCTATGAATATTATGACTCCTCCCCCAGATGAAAACGCGACGGAGAAGGAGAAAGAAGAGCTCGAGAAGTCGACAAGAATACTGAAGTTCCTTCCCCTAATGATCGGTTACTTCAGCCTCCAAGTTCCAGCTGGTTTGACAATCTATTGGTTTACCTCCAACATCTTTACTCTTCTCCAATCCGTGGCTGTCAAAGCGTACTACCAGGCCAACCCGCCGCAGATCGAACTGCCTGAATACTGGGACGCGCTCGATGATGTCGCGGAGATGACTACAGAACAGAGGAAAGAGGCCGCCAAGGCGGGTATTCCAACAGGGCCGAAGTATGCCGACTTGCTCGACGAGGCGAGGGTAGCGTATTCCATCCATAGAACGCCTCTAAGGCAGGGGTCGGATGCGCAGAAAAGGCTGGACAGTAAGAAGGGTGCGATGGCAAGTGGGGATATTGTGCTAAGTGGGAATGCCGCGTTGAGGGAATGGGCAGAGGCGAAGTAGCTTTTCTTGCGAATATGCCCCTAGTTATAAATGTAATGGTAGTAGTTATATTTTTTTGGGCAAATGCCTTTGCAAATAATTAAATTTTACTACCGTCGTACAACATTAACAGAAAGTGGCACTTGCATCCCTCCCTCAAGGTTTACAAACACCTCGTGCTCCCCCTCAGCCAAAATTAAATCCTCTCCCTCTGCGGTCGATTTGGACTTTTTCACTCCCTCTTGGTATTCTGGTCTCTTTGAATCCCTCTTAACTCCAATCCACTCCTTCTCGCCGTCGAGAAAAACCCTGAACTGCTCCTGCAGCTTCTCCTCTAATACCGCGCCATTGACAACTCCCGGCGACACCTTGTCGTTCTTGAAGTTCCGCTTCACGGTGATTTGCTTCCCCTTCATGTACGAGGAGAGCAGATCGGCGGAGCGACGGTGCTCGGTGGCGACGTCACTGCCATCGACGGAAGCATCTGCGTCGTCGTTCTGAGGGAAAGAGAGGCATGAAGTAGGGGATGTGCATGAGGTGGGATGTGCACGAGGTGGGATGTACACGAGGTGGGGTTTTGCATTCGGCGTTCGTTAGTATCACCTCAACAAGAATGAGAAAAATGACAACCATCTACAGGAGCACAAACAATCCTCTCCTCAGGCAATAACAAACTCAGGCAGCAGCAGCGACTCCACTGACTCCTCTCCTCTCACCTCTTCCTCTATTGTATTGCCTCGCCCGACAACACCTCCCGCCCTGTTCCCCTCCGGATGTCCGTACTGCAGCCTGTTCTCATTCGTTGCGTAAACCGCCAGTCCCTTGGGGTACAGATAGTTTCGCATGTACCCAGGCTTGACTGGGAGGAGGTCGTTCTTGTATCCTTTGCCATCAGGGAGGTCTTCCTTCAGGATTACGTTCACGGTGTGGGCGCAGCGGCAGGTCTTATAAAATAGGGAGGAGCGCTGAAGCCCGCCAGTGCTGAGGAAGGGGGGGGTGACTCTTCGGAGCATGCTTGCCAGACAAACCACGGGATGGCCAGTGTCGAGAGGTGGTCAATACGAGAATTCAGGCCTTTTTATTACTCCTGGCTCGATTGGGGCGCAATCTAGGGTTTTGCGTGAGCGTTGGATGAAAGGAAATGGCGCGGAAATAATTGAAACAAATTGCCTTGTGTCCTTGTTGGAGGCCGTCTCTTCGGATAATCTCCCATTTGCAACAGGCACCCCTTCGCATTAAAAACAGTCTTAATTTCGCTACCCTGGGGCCAAGAATGCTAGCCCGCTCTCTGTCCGTAAGTCCCAAACCCTTGTTGAACCCTTTCAGAGAATCACGGTCAATCTCGTCCCCCGAACGGTCTCAGCTTGGACCATGGGTGCGGGGCTCTCCCTCTCTCTGGAGAGTTTGTGTGCCCTTCAAACGCCCTTGCTTTGGGTGGTTGAGTCGGGATCGTTCGAAGCTTCCTCGTTGGTTTCTGCTGGCTTTGTGATCACGATGTGGTTGTGGACACCCCCTTCACTTTTGTCACTCTGTGCAGTACAGCGGCCAGTTGCGCAGTGCAGCAGGTAACAAAAAACATTTCTATTTTTTTTCTGTAATTCTAACCCTAGCCTTGCT
>Ga0115556_1002433_pt1 | contig 12320 bp, 8 predicted proteins | sample COGITO_mtgs_1104_5_FD_87282 | JGI IMG/M metagenome (GOLD analysis project Ga0115556, IMG submission 87282) | Pelagic marine microbial communities from North Sea - COGITO_mtgs_110414 | ecosystem: Environmental > Aquatic > Marine > Epipelagic | place: Germany:Helgoland, sampling site Kabeltonne... | reverse complement strand
CTATTACTATTACTATTACTATTACTATTACTATTACTATTACTATTACTATTACTATTACTATTACTATTACTATTACTATTACTATTACTATTACTATTACTATTACTATTACTATTATTATTATTTGTAAATTTATATTTTTTAAAACAAAGTGAAATTCTTTTATGTTTATTAAGAGAAGTTTTATATTTATATTCTTTTTTACACTCACTACATATATAAAAAGTTAAATCTGTATTATTTTCTTTATTTTCTTTTACTATATTTACTTGTTCTACTGGTTCTACTGGTTCTACTGGTTCTACTGGTTCTATTATTTTATTTTCTGTCTTATTTTTTTTATTTTTAATTGTCATAATTAAATTACTAATAAAATCATCACTAGAACCACATCTAACAGATTGTTTTAAGTGTCTTATAAGTAATGACGCAAATTTATAATCATTCTCACATTTAGGGCAAATATAAATAGACATTTTAATTTTTTATATTAAAATATTTATTATTATATTATAAAACTTTATTTTTATATTCAACAAATTGTTATTTATTTATTTTAACATTTGTTAAATATAAAATATAAAAATAATAATGTAAAACTAATATATTTTAAAAGCACGGACACACAACATTTAAAATAAAATTTATTTCATAATAAAAGTAAATTACATAAAATACACTTTTATATAAATATGAAAAAATATACATATTCCAGAAACATTCACATATTTTATACATATTTTATATTGAAATGTAAAAATGTTTCTGGATGCTATATATTTTCATTTAATAAAAAATAAAAATTGAAAATATAATATATAAACTTAAAAATATAAATAATATAATACTATAAATTATATTATATATAAAATGAATTCACATACTATAGATACTCTTAAATTATTATATAATAATCATATTTATGAAAGATATAAAAGTTTAATAAATTCTGGATTAACAAATGAAACTATAGATAATAAACAATTATCAAAAATTTTTGAATATTATTCATGTATTAAATTAATGAATGAATATAATCAAATCTTTTATGAATATGGTGATATTGACCCTGAATTTAAAGAAATTAATAAAATGACAAAACAAGATACTGGTATTGATGCAAGTAATTTAACTGATACTATAGTTCAATGTAAATTACGTTCAAACTATTTAACGTGGAAAGAATGTTCTACTTTTGTTGCTAGTCAAAATCAATATTGTATTAAAAGTGATGAATATATTATAAGATGGAAAAAACTTATTATAACACGTAATAATGATTGTAAATTCTCATCAAATTTAGACCAACATCATAAATTTAAAAAATTTATTGATAAATCTTATAATAAAAATGAAATATTTACATACTGTGAAAATTTATTACAAAATCAATCTATTATTAAAGAAGATACACAAGAAATAATTACAAATAGTGAAAATTTATTACAAAATCAACCTATTATTAAAGAAGATACACAAGAAATAATTACAAACAGTGAAAATTTATTACAAAATCAACCTATTATTAAAGAAGATACACAAGAAATAATTACAAACAGTGAAAATTTATTACAAAATCAACCTATTATTAAAGAAGATAAAAAAAATATAATTTTAAGAGATTATCAAATTGAATGTATTGATTTAATTAACAATAGTAAAAAAAATGTTATTATATGTCTTCCAACTGGAACTGGTAAAAATTTAATTATTTTAAATTCATTAAAAGAAAATCTTAAATATTTAATTTTAGTTCCTAGAATTATTTTAATGGAACAAATTACAGAAGAATTAAATGAAAAATTTCCTAATTTTAAAGATACTATTCAATGTATTGGTGGTGGTAATACTATATATAATGAAACTAAAAATATTTGTATTTGTGTATATAATAGTATTGATATAATTACACCATATACTAAAACATTTGAAAAAATATTCATTGATGAAGCACATCATATAAAAACACCTAAAATTTATACTGATAATATTGATGAAGAAAATTATGAAGATGAAGAAAATTATGAAGATGATTATGAAAATGAAGATAATAATAGTGACGAAGAAGAAATTGAAGAAATTGATGACAATATAAATGATGGTGATGATTTAAATAATTTAAAATATATTAATAAAATTATATCATTATCACAAAATAATAATAATGTTTATTTATCTGCAACTATTGATAAACAAAAAGATTTTATTTATTATAAAAAAGATATTAGAGAAATGATAGAAAAAGGTTATTTATGTGATTATACAATAAATATACCTATTTTTAATGAAGATCCTACTAATAAATCAGTTTGTTCTTATTTAATTAATAATTATAGAAATATAATTATTTATTGTAATTCACAAAAAGAAGGTGAAAAAATTAATAAATTAATGAATGAAATACAGAAGAATACAAGTGTATATATTAATTGTAAAACATCAAAAAAAAAACGAAAGACTATTATAGAAAAATTTAAGAATAATGAAATACCATTTCTAGTTAATGTTAGAATTTTAACCGAAGGATTTAATGCTCCTATTACAAAAGGAATATGTATGCTACATTTACCTTCTAATCAAGAAACTATTATACAAATTATTGGTAGGGCTTTACGATTAGATGAAAATAAAATAAATGCTAAAATTATTTTACCTTTTTCATCAAAAGGTGATGAAAATAGTATTAATCATTTTTTAAAAGTTATTGCTAAAAATGATTCTAGAATTTATAAATCATATAAAAATAAAACTTTAGGAGGATATACTAATATTATTAAAAATACTGGTTATGATAAAGAAGAGGAAGAGGAAGAAAATGAAGAGGAAGATGACGAGGAAGAAGATAATGATGATAAAAATGAAATTAATTTGAAATTTAATATGATTTTTGATAGTATGGGAAAAATTACAAATAGTAAAGAATTATTTCTATATAAATTAGAAGAATTGAAAAAATATATTGATACTCATAATCAAAGACCATCACAACATAGTAAAGATAAAAGTATAAAAATTATTGGAAATTGGATAAGTCATTGTCAAGAAAATTATAGTAAAAAATTACAAAATATGAAAGATGAAACTATTAGAAAACTTTGGGAAGAATTTATTAATGATGAAAAATATAAAAAATATTTTCTATCACAGTATGATAAATTTATATATGATTTAAATAAATTAAAATTATATATAGATACTCATAATCAAAGACCGTCTAATAGTAGTCCAAATAAAAATATTAAAAGTATGGCAAAATGGATAGGAACTTGTCAAACAAATTATACTAAAAAAATAAACAATATGAAAGATGAAACTATTTATAAATTATGGACTGAATTTATTAATGATGAAAAATATAAAAAATATTTCTTATCACAATATGATAGTTTTGTATTTAATTTAAATGAATTGAAAACATATATTGATAACCATAATAAAAGACCACCAGAAAGTAGTAAGGATAAAACTATTAAAAGTATGGGAATATGGATAGGAAATTATCAAAAAAATTATACTAAAAAAGATAGAAATATGAAAGATGAAACTATTTATAAATTATGGACTGAATTTATTAATGATAAAAAATATAAAAAATATATTCAATTACCAACAATGTTAGAACTTTTTAATAATAATTTAAATGAATTAAAGTTATATATAGATACTCATAATGAAAGACCATCACAAAGTAGTAAAAATAAAACTATTAAAAATATAGCTTCTTGGATAGGAACTTGTCAAACAAATTATACTAAAAAATTACAAAATATGAAAGATGAAACTATTTATAAATTATGGACTGAATTTATTAATGATGAAAAATATAAAAAATATTTCTTATCACAATATGATACATTTATAAATAATTTAAATGAATTAAAGTTATATATAGATACTCATAATCAAAGACCATCACAACATAGTAAAGATAAAAGTATAAAAATTATTGGAAATTGGATAAATCGTTGTCAATCAAATTATACTAAAAAAATAAACAATATGAAAGATGAAACTATTTATAAATTATGGACTGAATTTATTAATAATGAAAAATATAAAAAATATTTTCTATCACAATATAATACATTTGTAAATGATTTAAATGAATTGAAAACATATATTGATACTCATAATCAAAGACCGTCTAATAGTAGTCCAAATAAAAATATTAAAAGTATGGGAATATGGATAGGAAATTGTCAAATAAATTATACTAAAAAAATACATAATATGAACGATGAAACTATTCATAAATTATGGACTAAATTTATTAATGATGAAAAATATAAAAAATATTTCTTATCACAATATGATACATTTATAAATAATTTAAATGAATTAAAGTTATATATAGATACTCATAATCAAAGACCATCACAACATAATAAAGATAAAACTATTAAAAGTATGGGAAAATGGATAGGAACTTGTCAAAATAATTATACTAAAAAAGATAGAAATATGAAAGATGAAACTATTAGAAAACTCTGGGAAGATTTTATTAATAATGAAAAATATAAAAAATATTTCTTATCACAATATGATAGTTTTGTATTTAATTTAAATGAATTAAAATTATATATAGATACTCATAATAAAAGACCATCAAAAGAAAGTAAAGATAAAACTATTAAAAGGTTGGGACAATGGATTAGTGCTTGTCAAAGAAATTATACTAAAAAAAAAGAAAGAATGGCTGATGAAAATATTAGAAAACTCTGGGAAGATTTTATTAATAATGAAAAATATAAAAAACACTTTAACAAATCCTCATAAACTTTTATATAATTTTATTTTAATTTTTAATTTTTTTATAAAAAAATATACATATTCCAGAAACATTTTACATCTTATACGAACTTTTATTGTTTTTTGTATAAATTTATTCTGGAGTATATAGTTTAAAACTTTTATTATTTTATTATAAGTTTTTTACTTACATATTTATTTTACATCATATACAAAACTTTTATTGATTTTGTTTTTTTGTTGTTTCACTACAATAAAATTTTTTCCCTTTACGTTGATGAAGTATATGAAAATTACACGTGTTTTGACACATTTCTTTATTTTCATCATTATTCTTCACCCATTTATTTTTTATGTCATAACAATCTTCTAAAATTAAATCATAAAATGTAAAAATTTTTTTAATAGTTTTATATGATTTATTTGATTTATTATTATTTTTTATTAATTCACATATTGGATTTTGTAACCAATCAAAACCAATTACATTATATGTATTTGTATCGTTTGAATCTTTTATTTTTACTTTTTTATTTAAAAATTTATTTTTTAGTTCTTCTAACTTTTTTTTTCTAATTGTTTTTTATCTTCGTATTCTTCTTCTTTTTTATTAACATAATACCACGGCCCATCTTTAGAAACACCAATAACATATTCATCAAAAGGTAACAAATATCTATTCATACTATTTATATATAAAGTAGTATTTACAAAATATATTTTATCTATTAAACCTAAATTATTAATCATTTTAAAAAATGGTAGAGTATGTTTTGAAATCATTTGTTGCATATATATAAAAATTTCTCCTATTTTTTCCTTATTAGTATCTAATAATTGTTTCCATTCTTCTAAAAGAAAATTATTACTATCTGAAAACTGAATAGGAGATAAATGTGCTAAATAATTTCTACCATCTATATGTGTCCCTACACCCATACATGTAAATAGGCTATCTGTGGCAAGTGGATCAGGAGACTCTTTCATATCACTCATTCCTACATAAGTATAATTATCTATATTTTTTAGTATCGGTTTTCTTACTTTTCTGTTTATATAATCGAGTATATTGTTATTATTTAATTTCATATTATCTCCACCACCCCCCCCCTCCCCTTATTTTTTTTGTTATCATATCATTTTTTCTAAACTTCTTAAACTGTTTTCTAGTTTTATAATTAGATTTAGATTTAGAAATATTTTTTCTTTTTGTTAAAACTGCCATTTTAAAATTTAATAAAATTACTTATTATTATTATATATAAATAAATTTTTTTGAAAATAAAATATACATACTACAGAAACATTTATACATTATTATACAAAACTTTTTATTGATTATTTGCGTTCGGGATTTTTTAAATCCTGATTTTAGTTAAGTTTTTTTTAAAAACTTATTCTGGAGTATATAGTTTAAAATAATTTTAATTTACTTTTATAAAAAAATATTAGAGTATCCAGAAACATTTTACATATTTTATATAAAACTTATTTGCGTTCGGGATTTTTTAAATCCTGATTTTGGTTAAGTTTTTCCTAAAAACTTATTTTCTTAAATAAGTAGCACGAATACTTGTATTAGATTGTGCTTTTTTTAAAATAGTAGTTTCATTATCAGAATCATTATAATTCTCTAAATCATCATCTATATTATGTATAGTAGAAAGAGCATCCTCAAACTTTTCTTCAATTTCATTATCAATATTTTGAATTTTATTAGTATTTACAATAATTGATTGTTGTGAATTTATAAATCTTGGTGATGGTGATGGTTTTGGTTTTAAAACTTGTGGTTTAAAAATATCTTTAAGTGTATTTAATATATTTAATAAATGATTATTAATAAGTATATATTGTTTATAATTTAATATATGTATATCATTATAAATATATCTAATACATTCATTTCTTCTTTTTTTATACTCCAATTCTAACATATAATATATATATGATATTTCATTAACATTTTTTGATGTTAAATGTTTATTATTTTCCATCCAATAATAACATTGTTCTTTTTTTATATAAATAATTTCACCAATTTTATCGAAATACCATTCTAATAATTTACAAATATCATCAATATTATTATTTGTATATTTACCAACAACTTTAATTAAATGTATAAAATCTTTACTAAACTCAAGAGTTTCAGTAGTATTATTTAACTCATCAACTACAATTTTATTTTTATATATTGCTTTACCTTTGTTATCATTTTCATGATTATTATCAATAAATATATATTCTTTAATATTACAAAATTCTTTTAAAATTACTTTAATATATTCATAATCATTATTTGTAATTTCTGATATATCTATTAATATATTAATTGTATTTCTTGCTATATTTGGCTTATTATATAAACGAATATATTTAGATTTACTTGAAAGGTTTTTATATGGATAATCTGGATGAGTTATTGGAATTTCTTCTCCAATTTTAAGATAATTAATAATAGATTGACTAAATTGTGTCATATTTATTTGTTTAGAATTATATAATTCTTTAAATATTTCAATACTAAAGTTTTTTACTAATTCGTTATTTAATAAATCATATCTTTTTTTTTTTAAATCTGTTTGAATTTTTTCAAAAGGATTATTTGTAAATAATTCTTTCACTTTTTTTAAAAATGAATTTATATTATTAATAAATTTATCTACATTTTCAATTGTTGATGCTGAATAACTAGTATAACCATTTTCAATATATTTATTTATTTTATTAGTTATATTTACTATTAATTCTTTAATTTCAGAAGTAGTATTGTAATTAGAATATTTTTTTTTTAATTTATTTATTCGCAAATTTATACTATCTATTTTACTGGCAATATCATCAAAATTATCAATTGTCATATTATTTATATCATTTAATTCATTAGTAATATGATGTGTAATTATAAACTGATAATAATTTATTATAGTTTTTATATTTTTTTTTAATAAATTATAACCAGTATCTTTCATCCAATCATTATATAATGATGATTCTTTTTCTTGTATTAATCCATTAATAAATTTTTTTTTATTTTTTAAATTATTTAATTTCATTAATTCTTTTTTACCACATTCATTAATTATAATTTTATCAATATGTTTTTCATCAATTGTTTCAATATTATTTTTAATTCCTCTATAAACATATAATTCAGAAGAACATAATGGTGATATAGAAACATTATCGCGAATATCTTTTAAATATTTATGTAAAGTTTCTTTACATCTATCATATAAGTCTTGTAATTCATCATCACGAAATTTGAATCCATTTTCATCATATATCATATCATCGCATTTATTAATTATTACATGAACATACCCGTGCTTATTTTTAATAATTTCATTATTTATCATTGTTAAAATATTAATTTCATCAGTTGTATTTAACCCTGAATTAATGTCAAAAATAAGAATATAAATATCTATTGTTTTAGATATTTGTTTTATATAATTAAAATACATATTATCTCCACCCCCACAATTTAATCCAGGCATATCAAGTATTGAATATGTAGCATCTTTATCAGGTAATTCAATAAAATCATCTATCTTATCTACAAAATATTTTAATTCTTTAAAATTTTCTTGTGTATATTTATTTTCTTCGCGTAATTTTAATACATTTTCATTTGATTGACGATTCATTTCTAATATAGTATCAATATTATTATGTTTTGATTTATCTGGTGTTGTTTGATAAATTTGAGGTAACATTGTTGTTTTTTGTCTTTTCATATCACTAAATGTATTTGAAAATATACCATTTAATAAAGTTGATTTACCAGCAGATACAGGTCCTAATATAGCAATGTGAATATTTTCTGCCATTTCAAATTTCGTATTCGTTTTTTATAATATATTTACTATATTATATAAAAATCAATTTTTATTTAAAAATTTTTATTATAGATAGTAAAAAATTGAAATTTAAATACACATAACAAATAATAATATAAAATATATTATAAATCATTAAATATGTTACCTTCTAAAATATTCGAACTAACATTAGATTTTTTATATAAAAATCGTATTAAATATAATACACTTGCTATTGAAAATAAAAATGGTAGTAGTTTTAATTTCGATTGTACTAACGCATATGGCACTATTATTTTAAATTTAAAAACAGATTTAATAAAAAATGTATCTAATATTATTATAGAAAATAAATTATTATGTTCTAATGATATTATATGTAATTTATGTAATTCATTTTTCGGTAATGTTAATGATGAGTATAAATCTACCTTTATACAAAATTTAACTACTAATATAAATAATTATCCAGAATGTGTAAAACAAATTATTATTGATTATTGTAATATATTCTTAAATGATAATTATAAAATTAATAATACAACTAGTCACGAATTACTTGTTGCTTATTTTTCAAAATTATTTATTCCAATATTCTATATTTTTACTAAAGATAATGAAAATTCACTTACTTATATTAATGAATTGAATACTATTACACGTGTGTTTGGTTTTGAATATACAAAAGGTATTCATTATAATACATATTATCATAATTTTATTGAAAAATTAATTAAACCAAAAACTATTGAATTTTTTAAAATTATTAAATTTTTAGAAAATTATAATAATACATATTTAAAAACTAAAGTTGAAAGTAAGTCTATTACTATTATTGATACTAAAATAAAACCTCAAATACAAAAAAAGAAAAAAAATACTAAAGCAAAAATACCATCTGCTGTTCGTAAAATAGTATGGAATACTTATATTGGTAGTGATAATTTACGAGGTAAATGTTTATGTTGTAACTCTGAAGATATAACACAAAATAATTTTGAATGTGGACATATTAAAAGTGAAAAAAATGGCGGTGAAGTAAATGTTGAAAATCTTCGTCCTATTTGTAGTTCTTGTAATAAATCTATTAGTTCTAATGATATGGATACATTTATGATACGTTATAAAATTAAACAACCCATAAATTGGAATGGTATTGTATAATAAAGTAACGCACATATATTACATTATTTTTATTTTCAGTATTAACACCTATGTATATTCGCTTATAATCCGTATTTTTTAATAAACTCATCCATATTTGTTTTTCCCATAGATGAATTGCATAACTTACAAATAGGTTTTAAATTATCTAATGTAACTTGACCACCATTATACTCACTAATAATATGCCCCGCATCAAATATTGCTTTAGATATTGTTTCTGTTTTACAACATTGACATTTTCCTGTAATTGACTCTGAAAAATATTTATACCATAAAGTATTTTTTACTGTTGCTGGTATTTTTTCTTTTTTTGATTTTGGTTTTGTTTGTGATTTTGGTTTTGCTTGTGATTTTGTTTTTGATTGTATTTGTTCTTGTTTTTGTTCTTGTTCTTGTTTTTGTTTTTGTTCTTGTTCTTGTTCTTGTTCTTGTTCTTGTTCTTGTTCTTGTTCTTGTTCTTGTTCTTGTGCTTGTTCTTGTTTTTGTGCTTGTTCTTGTTCTTGTTCCTTTACTAGTTCTTGTGCTTGTGCTTGTTGTACTGCACACATACGTTCCATTGGGGTTAATTTTGGTTGTGGTTTTGGTATTCTAATTTTTATATCTGGTTTATTTTCAATAGGAACAGGAGAAATACCGTCGCTTAATTTATATACTATTTTTTTATTCTGAATAACACCGTTGTTAAAATGTGTTTTTCCACCCCATTGTGAATCATTATGTTCTATTTTCTGACGATTTTTAAATTCTTCAATTGCTGCAAATTGTTTTGATAATTCAGGTTCAGGTTCATTTTTATTATATAATTGTCTATCCACAACTTTTGTCTCTTCTACTACATACTGTTTATTAATGTCTTCTAAAAATGTATTCTTTTGATTCATAAATGAATACATTTTAATTGTTATATTTTATATAATATTTATTATAATTAAATTTATTTTTATATTTTTATATTAAAAAAATATCTTATTTTATTTAAAAAATATAAAAACTATTTACATAAACATAAAAAATAATAAAAAATAATTAATACAAAAATATACATACTCCAGAAACATTTTACATATTTCATACAAACCTTAACACTATATTATGACCAATCAATAATAAGATATGTCTGTAAAGGGTCAACAATAATATCACACCCGATAAATACCTTTTTTATTTTATCAATAAACTGAGGAAGATAATCAGTTTTATGTTGTGTATTATAACCAGGAATTTGTAATTGTATAATGTGATTAATTTCTCTCCATATAAATTTCTTTCCGTGTGAATTAGAGTTCATAGTTTGCTTAAAATCTTTACAAAGTTTATCTAAAATTTGAGTAAATCTTTTTTGTATTTCTTCCTCTTTTAATTCTTCTTGTTCTTTAGAATAATTAAATGCTTGAAGCTCTTCGCGTGTAATAGGAAATTTCATTTTATGTAAATATGTTTAAAACTATTTAATAATATAATCTATATTTTCTTTATTATAATCAATTGTATTTTTATATTTAAATTAAAAAAAAATAATAACATAATTAATAAAAAATATACATACTACAGAAACATTCACATATTTTATACAAATTTTTTATTGATTTTGTTTTTAGTTAAGTTTTTTCTAAAAACTTATTCTGGAGTATATAGTTTAAACTAATTTTAATTTACTTTTATAAAAAAATATATAGTATCCAGAAACATTTTACATATTTCATATAAAACTTATTTGCGTTCGGGTAAGATTTTTACTTATCGTTTTCATCTAGATTATCTTCATCTTCTAAATCTACAATACCTTCAATAGCACCCTCTGGTGCTATGCCAATTTTTTTAATATTCCTATAAAATGTTATCTCATAATCACACTTAACTTCAATATGACCATGTTCGTAACCTTCTTCATCGTAAGCAACACCTCTGATATTGCCTACTAATTCAAAATTGCCAGCATCATCAATATACTTGCGGGCATCCTCCCTACTTTTAGCATAAACTATGCTATGCCCGAATACAGGTGTACCCCACTCACTTTCACTCTCGATAATTCTGTTTAAAGAATATACATTTAATCGCTCACTCATTTTTTTAAAATAGTCAACACTTATCTAAACTCTTTAATACTATTTGTTTTATTTTTATATATTTTCAATTTTTTGTAATTATTTTCTTTTTTACTAAAATATACATACTCCAGAAACATTCACATATTTCATACAAAATTTTATTGATTTTGTTTTATTAAAAGTTAATTTTGTAATTTACTTAATTTATTGCTTATATTAAAATATTTCTTCTTTATAGTTTTACATTTTTTATTACTACATTTACTATATTCATCCATTACTTTTTTTAAACTAGAATTTTTATAAAACACATTTGAACATTTATCATATTTTTTTGACAAAAAATTATAAGAGCTACAAGCTTTAACACGTCCTTTTGCTGTTGATATATTTAGTTCATTATATCTTTTATATTCAGAAGCACATTTTGTTTTATCGCATATATCTGATTTTTTTTTAAATTCTTTTTCTTTTTTTATTAAATTATTTAGTTTTACTTTTTTAGTTTTAGAATTTGATTTAG
>Ga0115556_1002428_pt1 | contig 12346 bp, 10 predicted proteins | sample COGITO_mtgs_1104_5_FD_87282 | JGI IMG/M metagenome (GOLD analysis project Ga0115556, IMG submission 87282) | Pelagic marine microbial communities from North Sea - COGITO_mtgs_110414 | ecosystem: Environmental > Aquatic > Marine > Epipelagic | place: Germany:Helgoland, sampling site Kabeltonne... | reverse complement strand
CTTCTGCTTCTGCTTCGAGAAAGTTGGACGATTTTTAGATCGGTTCTTTTCTTTTTAACCAAGAACAACGGTGTTTTTGATGTTGTTGTTGTCGTCGTCGTCGCGCCCATCATCATCATCATTCGTTTTGTGCTTTCAACTTCCTTAAGATACACAAACACCTTTAAAAAGAGTGATGAATTCACGTGGGAATGAATGAATGCGCTTTTTTTTTAAAAGCTCTTCTTTCAAAAGCAAACAAAAAACATGAAAAAGAAGAGCGTGATGAAAAAAGAGAGAAAGATTTTTGAATTTATCACCTGTCAACACAAAATATCAACGTCACCTCTCTCTCTCTCTCTCTCTCTCTCTCTCTCTGAGAATAACTATTTATACACACATTTCAGAATAACCATCATCATCATCATGGAGAGTATCAATAATAACAACGAGGATGATAACTTGACTGAATACGAGCGCCAGAGAATCGCGCACGTCGCGAGGAATAAGCAATACATGGCGCGTTTGGGAATAACTGATTTAGCCATGGTTGTTCACAATCACAACAACAAGAACGAAAACAACAACGAAGAAAAGAAGAAGAAGAGAAAGACGGTACCAAAACTGAGGACAGAACCGACGCGAGCATCTTCGCGTATTCAAAAGAAACCAGCGGAATTAGACGGATCATTCATCGATGAATACAGCGAACTCGAAATGTGGAAAAAAGAAGCGAAAAGGAAAAAAATAAGTACGAGTGACGACGATGAAAGTAACAAAGAGAACCACGTCAACTCCACCGTGGAAGCGTTGGAAACGTCCCGAGAATGGTTGGAAAACGCCCGGACGATATTATTGAAGAGAACAACATGCAAGAAGAAATCCAACGGTAACGAATCATCAGCTAAGACGACGGCGAACGAGCACTGGAGACACGAGGCGTTGGCGAGGTGGGGCGACTGCGTCCCGGAAATAGAAGCCGTCGCAGACTGGAAAGCGTTTGTTACCTCGAGATTGGGGACCCCTCCACCGCCGTCGCCATACATGTTGTTACAAGAATATTACTGCCACGACGGATGGCAGTTGTTAATAGCGGTCGTTTTGATGAGTCGAGTTTCGAGCGCGGATGTTAAACACAGGTGCATATCAGGCTTCTTCGAGAAATTTCCGACTCCCACTTCGTTTCACAAAAATGCGACGCCGGATAGTGTCTTTGAGATTATTCGTCCTCTGGGATTATTTCCAAATAGAATGCGCGCGCTCGTTGAATTGACCACCAGATTTCTCTCCGAGTGTGGTAAATTTGAAGTCGGACTCACCCCGGAGTTGAAAATTTTTGGTATCGGCGTCTTTGGAATGGACTCGTACATCGTGTTCTGTCAAGGCGATTTAACGCACGAACCGGACGATAAAAACGTGAAAGCGTTCGTGAATTGGCAGCGCAAGAACAAAGTCAAAGTCGAAGAAGAGTAAGCTAATTAAAAAGTAGAAGAGTAAAATGTGTAAATAGAATTTTGTTCCGTAAAAAATTTTCTTGACGAAAACACGCGTCTAATTTATATTGCGCTCTTTTCGCTTGTTGTATGTAAACCTTCTCGCCGACATCGGTTTTTCGCGTAGGAGATGTGAATAAACACACTCGTTTAACGCGAGAAACGTCACTTTAATTTAGCGAGCGAAGCACCACCATGACATGGTACTTTTTGCGGAAAACACAAACAAAACGTTGCGAGCTCTTTCTCTCTTTTATATAAAAGATGAAGAGTTTTTAATAAACACAGTGTTCCTTCTCTTCCTCGGACTGAAGCCTTTTTTCGCAGGCATCTTAGCACATGGTGTCAACCATGTTGTCGATGCAGGCGACTTCCGGGAAATCGTCCCCGGCTGGATCAGTCGGACTTTCCGCGACGTTGAACGTCTTGATGACTCCGTCGTCGATGTACATGGCGAAACGCTTGGATCTCCCCGGACCAAGCTTGGAGCACGGTCCTGGGTGCGTCAATTCGACGCCCAAGTTTTCAACCATAACGGAGTTCGGGTCACCCATGAACGTAATGTTCGTGCCCGCAATACCTTGTGCCTCTCCCCACGCATCCATGACTTGCGTGTCGTTGGTACAGAAAATGATCACCTCATCGATCCCAGCGCCCTTCAATTTATCTTGTCCGGCAATATAACCCGGAACTTGACACGTGGATCATGTAGGTGTGAAAGCACCTGTTTGAGTAATATTATGAGAAAGATAGTTTCGGTTAGTGAGAGAAGCGTTTATGTATTTATAATAATAGAAAAGAAGACTTTTCTTAAAAGAAGAAGAGAATAATTCCCAACGAACGAATCCGCAGCCGATCGATCTCGTGTTGTGTTAATTTTTGGAGAAGAAAGAAAACAAGACGCACCTGGAAGGCCGACCAAGATGACCTTTTTGCCTTTGCATCGTTCAGCCATGTTGACTGGTGTTGGCATGCCATCGATCCAAGGACCGAGTTGCAATACGCCACTGATTTGATCTCCAACTTTAGCACCCATTGCGCGCGTCGTTAAACTGAACGATCTTTTTTTGTGTTGTTGTTGTTGTTTCAACGAAAAAATCGCTCCTCGTCGAGAGGAGAAATTCGTCTGCGTCGTCGTCATCGTGGACATCATTTTCGTCTTATAAATGTTGTTGTTCAAGAGCAGCGCACTGGTCGGAGAAGAAGAAGTGAATAATAATTTAGCAGAAGATGATGTCGTGAACTGAGTGATTTTCCTCAAGTACATAAACTACCGCGTGCTGTTACTATTATTACTATATGTCTCTTTTGAGTGCGTGTGCGTGTACCTTATTGAAAGGGCGTGTCGTGCGCGCGCTGAAAATAGTGAGGTGGTGCGATGGGATAGAATTCTTCTGCCCAAAAAAGGAGAGGGAAAACCTTTGTTTTTTGTTTTTGGAAAAGAAAATCGACCGGCAATCAGGGTTTAGCAGGATTGAGAGAGAAAAGAGAGAAAAGATGAGTTCGTTACAAAAAGATGATTACGATGATGATGATGAAGATGAAGGCGAAAGAAGAGAGAAGCAAAAGGAGGAGAAAATAGTATTAGAATCATCAATCAGGTTGATGATGATTAAGATGATGATGATGATGAAGACGATGACGACGATGATGAAAGGTGATGATGACCGGTCCCAATCTTCATCACGCATCGAAAAATCTTCCGTGTGTAAAATAAGATATAGAACATCATCGAAAACGCCCGCAATAGTATCTCGGTTTCTTTCCTCACGCCACGGCTCTGGCGTTCTCTTGAGCACTGAAAAGTATGCCGCCGCTAATGAGATAGATGCGTTCAATCGAGAGGATTTCTTCGTGTTGACGGCGGCTCACGTCGCTTCCATGGCAGGTACAAGACGAGATGGACTCGAATGTGTTTTTCCTTCAGATTTTAAGAAGGAAAAAGCGGTTTCGGTTCAAGCGGAAATCTTTAGCGTTCACGAGCGACTCGATTTAGCACTTCTACGAGTCGTATCTTCGCCTTCATCTGTCTCCTCTGTCTCCTCCTTATTGTCTTCTCGTGGGTTAGAGTTGCCCCAAAAGCGTAACGAAAAGATGAAGGAGACCCAAAGAGTTCGAGCGTTTGGGTATCCCATGGCGTACGCCAATCCATTTTTTAGCCTCGTTGGGGACTCGGAGCAGTCAAACGGTGAAATCATAGGATATTCGGAAGATTGTACGCACATCGCGCACACGTCAACCGTCTCGAGTGGATGTTCGGGAGGTCCTTTACTCGACGACGATGGTTACGTTTTGGGCGTACATTCTTTCGGCGATAAATTCTACGGCGGCGAAGCCGACGTGGCGGCGTGTTGTTTCGAAATGGATTTGATAGATATGTTGAATAAACCCGCTCAATCACCCAGCGATTGGGACACGAGCACAATTAACGAAAAAATTATGAAGAGCTCGCTGAAAGCGATGCGAGAAATCTTCCCAGATATTCCCGAGAAGGAAGCGAAAAAATGGATTCTATGATGCGCGCGGGACCGCGTGGACGTGATGTGATGAACTAGTTCATGGTTGTAATCCTACCTTTATGGTCAGTGCTACGTGCGCGCTATGAGTGCTACTTTCTTCTACATGCTGTTTGCTAAGAAGTCGTCCGATACCTCTACCCCTTTTCCCTCGTTTCCTTCACTTGCTCCTCCGCTTTGGTAAAAAGCCGCATCTTCAGCTGATGAAAACGACCCGTACGTGTTTTGAAATCGAGATCCTGTGTTCATCTCCCACATTTCCCCTATATCCAATTGCTCCACCCACGAACGTGGAAAGGTTGGATAAGATATATCCGTATCCTCCGTGCGATCGTTTCTTTTTACTCCTACTCTATCGTTCCGAACTTCTATGACGTATCCAACGACTGGTCGGATGTCGAACCTTTTCTTCTTCTTTGAACTTTCTGCGTTTGCCTCTCGTTTTCTTTCGTCGTCGCCGCCGTCGCCGCTCGCACCACCCACAGTCTTTGTCGACATCAATGAGTATCCCTCGTTGTAGTATTTTTTTCGTTTACTCAAGTCTGGATACGGTGCACCTTTACGAGCGTAAACTCTCACCCTGTCGCCTGGTTGTATCCCTCGTTTTGCCCTCTCTTCGAGTATTTTTTGTCTCTGTTGTAACAGTTTCGCGTTGGCTTCTGCGGCTGCGTGCTCCGATGCGGATACTCCGGATCCATACGAATCTTCCATAGCCATTAAATCTTCATAGTTTGAGAATTCATCATCCCCCTCGTCGTCGATATTTGTTGCTTTCCTTCCGTCGTTGTCGTTTTCGTTGTTCTTCTTCCCGGACGATGATGATGACGATGTGGAAAACATCATCATTTCCAACATCGTTTTTTGTGCGCTTCTCGTTCTTCCTCCTTTTCCTCCTCTCAAAAGATGCAGCCGAAGAAGAAGTTGAGGAGAAGAAACAGAAAAAGAGGATAAAATCGAAGATGGAAGATAGCGGCGAGGCATGATGCCTTTGTTTTGTATCTAAAATCCCCCGTGCGGCGTATTCATCTCTTCTTCTTCTTCTTTTGTTTTTTGTGTTGTTGTTTCCAATTTCGCCATTATTTTTGTCACGTCAGTTTTACATCAGCGCGAAGAAGAAAAATGGAGACCACGAGTGGTGGGCGCGATGCTAAACCACCGTCGATACCATCGACGATAACCTCTTCCTCTTCCTCTCATCATCATCATCATCACATCATCAATAATAACAACAACAACAAAAATCGAAACGGTGGAGTCAAATCGAGAGACGCTGGAGCAGCGTGGAAAAACAAACTCCGAGAAGAAGTTTTACGACGCGTCAAGGAAAATAGAAACGAGATCCTCTCCGCCGCTCGAAACAACCGCTCGGCATTGATGGAGAAAATATTATCCACAGAAATGACTCGCTCGTGCGTAAAACGAGGACGAGGAGAAAGATTTGACGCGGTTGTATCGTCCTCACCAATCGAAGAAGAAGAAGAAGAAGAAGAAGAAGAAGAAGAAGAAGAAGAAGAAGAAATAAAAAGCGAAAAGAAGACAAAAATGTTATCAACGACGATGAGAAGAGAAGCACCGTCGCCGACGTCATCGGTCGACAGTCGCTCGTGGGACGACGTGCTCGCCACCTCGTCGTCGACGAGAGAAATCTCGAAAGAGGAATACGACGAGTTGATTAACGCGATGTTGATGAAGTTTGAAGCCGAAGCGAAAGAGGAGGAAGAGGTACTCTTAGCAGAACAAAAATACGCCATAGACGAAGCGGACGAGAGGGAACTCGACCTCGCGTTAGAGCAAATGCAAGCGTGGGAAATTGATGATCGTAATTCGGATCCGAACGATCCAGTTGTCTTATGTCCTCTCTGTAAAACGCGGCGATTGCTCACGTCGCCAGGTTCGAACAAATCGCGCGTGTTTTGTGGGTGCGAAAACGGATTTCGCATCGATATCGACGGCGGTCTCGTTTTCCTACGCGACCGACTCGCGAGTGCGTTTGAGAACCATCGCACGTTCACGATGGAAGAAGGTGAAAATTTCTGCGCAGAAGTTGACTTGACGTTTCAGTTTGGCCATCATCAAGGACCGACGACGGTAAAGGGGGGTTCGTCGACGATGGACGAGTTGAACCGCGTTTTGTTCGCCTCGTGTAACTCGTGCGGTTTCCTAGAAGCAATAATATAGTTAAAAAACAACAGCAGCGGTAGAAGTTAGAAGCAGCAGCAGCAGCAGCAGCGATTAGCGCGCAGGTAAAACAGTAGGATATAGCACGGATTTTAAAATGAGATACTTATGAGTCGAATACAAACTACTAAATTCTATACGCGGTCGTGGAAGGAACTAAGCAGCAGGTGATTTGAGGCGAAGAAATTTTCAAATTTTCAAATTCGCAGGTTCAATTCTTCATAACAATAAAGCATCATCATCAACATCATCATCATATCATCATCATCGTCCATTAAAGAAGAAGACGACGAAGAAGAAACATGTCAGCAAACAAACAACCTTTCGGTGGAAATTCCGCGAACGTTCCACAGCAAGTGCAAACGATAAAGTCGCGAAGTGGAACAGTACATGTGAGGTATACAATTAGTCCGACTACCGAGAGCGAAACTTTGGTGAGCTCTAACGACTTTAAGACGTCGATGTCGATACGAGAATTGTGCGAGGAATACGACGGATGGTTCGATAAAGAGTCGCGCGTCTATCGATTGCCTTGGTCTCAATACATCGCAATTGCGGAAGCTTTAACGCGCTTGAAATACAACGTGAATTTTATAAACAAACCACTCCCCAAGGAAGAGAGAACAGAATTGAAAAAAATGGAGCTTGCGCGTTTGACGAAAGATGTGGACATGGCAGACGCTGCTTATGAAATGGCAACGATCCGAGCTACGCAAATCGAGCGCGCGTGTGCAGAAATATTGAAAGAGGCGGATTTATCCACCATCAATACGAAAGATTTGTGTTCGCGAGCATATAATACCGAGCTCGTGGACGTATTCGCGAATACGCTCGATTCGAGCGCTTTGAAACTCGCCGTAAAGAGAGGGGTGCGCAAGTTCGTCAATAAATGGATAAACGAGTGCGAATGCGACGAAGACCGTACGACGCTGGGAGAAGAGTTGACTTCAGAATGGAAATACGAAAAAGCAGTCGCGTATGTCTTGAACAACGAAACAAACTTGGAAACGGACGGGACGAAGACCGTAACGAAACGCGTTCTGAAAAGACTCAACGAAGAAGACAAATACGAGGAAGTGTCGAAAACAGTAAAAGGATTGATTAAAAGTGCAATTGGGCGAAGCGAGAAGATAGAGCTTGAAAAGTCGTTCCTGATATCGTGGAAAGGAGGAGGAGGAAAAGAGGTTGACGATGAGGATGCGTTGCAAAAGAACGCGGAAGAAGCGCTCGACAAACTCACGACATTCGAAAGTGCGCTCGAGGAAAGAGAAGAACACGCCGCCGAGATGTTAAAGGTGGCTACTGAACGTCGAAAAAAGAGAAAAGCGCAAAGTATTAGTACAATAGAACAAGCACCGGTGATGTACGCGGATGATTTAGCTGGTGGGGGTTTTGGCGGCGGATACGTTGGCGGCGGCAACGCGTCAATGTCTATCGGAATGGGTAGTTTCAGATAGGTATATTGTTTAGGTAGAAGACGGCTGTTTCTTTATCTCCTAAGTACCGAAACCAAATATAAAACCGTTGCTATACTCTCGAACCTGTTTTGTCGTTACTCTCTCGTGCTTTCTCAGCGTTGGATGTTTGAACGCGTTTTCGCAAACAGGCAGAATTGTTTTCCCTTCCGCTCCTTGTTCCACGATCCATTGCAGCAACAATTCATACCCTTTCCAAGCCGCTTCAAAAGTATAATCGCTGAATAGCATCAAACATCCTTTTTTTCTTCCCTTCGCATTCAGGATACACCAACGAACAGCGGCATGCCACTCGAATGTGTAAATCGCAACACCGGCGTTTGGACAATACACTATATCTGGTGGCGCTCCACCTTCTAGTTCTGCAGATGTACCAAGCAAACCCTTGAGCAAAATGCATTGCAATTTCCCATCATAAAACGACACGACCGTATTGTGTAATCGTTTTGAAAGCTCTGGACCAACAAAGTATACTTCCATCCTTCGAGTAGTAGAATCACCATCTTCATCATCTCGACTCGTGAGTGCGTATATTTTTTTCGCCACGCGCTCAAATGTATCAAACTCTTTCTCGCAACCTGCTATGTATACTCTGAGTACGGAAGATTCCATTATAATATCTAAGTTGAATTTGAGTATGTTTTGAGCTATCGAGAATGGCAGATGATCTACTCGCGCATGTTTTTGAACCCAATCGGTGTCTCCATCGTTAACGTCGCGAAGTAATTTTCTGAAATACTGGAGCTCAGAAGCAATGTATTCTTCATACGTTGAAACGCTGCGTAGCTCGTTATATACTAATTCACCGAAAGGAACAAAGTCGAAACAAGAGCATTCCCGTCGATATTCACGATGCTTATGAACACCTAATCTTTTTAGCTCATTGCATGCAGATTCTTGAACACCTAATAATTCATCTTCAGCACCACCTTCAGTTTTCTTTACCAATTGTTCGAATAGACTAACTTCCTCCGCTAGCCTCATGCACGCATTTCTATCATGATCACCGTTTCTTCCCGATGTGCTCGCGATTCGACACTCATCTGAACAATAATAAATTGCGCGACAGTTTTCACAAAAGAAATTAGGGGATTCAGCGTTGATTTCGTTCCTGTGTGTTTTTGTTTTCATTAGAAAATGTCAGTATAAGATACATATGAAAAGGGTAGAACGGATAAAAGACGCGCATAGATATGCGTACCCGCATCTGGCACACTCAAACATGCAAAATGAGTTTACTATTATGTTGTTGTTTACAAACGAAATAGTCAATTGGACTTCATTTTGTGGATTGTTGGTTATGAAAAATGAAGAAGAAGAAGAAGAAGAAGAGGAAGCACAAAAACAGATATAATACTTCATTTAAAAAGAGAGAGAGAGAGAAGAGAGGCGAATCGTGGTGGTGTTGCGTGGCGTTGGTGACGACCAACGTTCTCATCTGCGCCTCTCGAGGAGTTGGCGAGATGGCGTATCATCATCAGTATCATGATCGAATCGAGAGAAGAAACGACGACTCTTCGACATCCTCTTCTTTGAATTTACTCGTTTTGAATGATAGGGGATGTTCGTTTTCTCAAGATGTATACGCTCTTCTGCCGAACGTCGAGGGTCAAATCAGAGCGGCATCGATACAGAGTAGTAGCTCGAGAGCCGAAGAGTTTGACGATAGGACGTTTAAATGCGTATTCCCTCTCAGAGATGGAGGAACTTCCATTTGTACGCTCATTCATAAAAAGTTCAAGCCGATGGAAACGCAAGAGGTTCAAAGCGTGTGTAAATATATAAATATATATCGCGTGGATGCTATCGTGCTGCTGGTCAAATCCAACCGGGACTTGGACTCTTTCCTTCACCTGATGCAAAGAGCTGAACAACCGGTACCATCTATTATTGTCGGCGCGTTGAGCACACAAGCTAAAACGGAACTTAAGAGGCGCACAATGGGTGATGTTGAAAAGTATAGAGATGTTTTCATGCTCATTGATGCTTCGTCGTCTGCTAACATTGAGAGCACTTTTATAAAGCGCTTCTTTTCACGTAGAGAGATTATGCGCGCGAAGAACTTTCCCAATCGACGAGTAGAACAAGCGAAGCAGCGGCAGCAGCAACAACGGTTGCGAAAAAGCGCAGAGCGCCAATCCTCGTTTCTCGCTCGAATTTTCTTTGGCGCGACTGATCGAAATAGCAGTAGAACTATTAGTAGCGGTCGACCAACTGGTTTGATGGCGGCAGCACCTCAAAAGGCAAAGAAAAATGCCGTCGCTGGAGGTCCAACACCTACTACTACTAAGCGACTGATGAGACTCGAATCGATTCAAAGTCTCGCGATGGCATTTGTCCTCGTTTTGGGACTTGGTTTTATTATAATAGAAACGCGCTTGCCGGATGCAAATAGCATAGCTTCATCTTCGCCTCGAAGAGCTGCGTCTTCATCGAAGTCGTCCTCGTTAGAGGCGGCACACAAAACGTATCCTGGGTTTGGTTTGGTTGACGTGAGCGAAGAGAGCGAGCTTTCGCTCGAAGTGCACGAGATTTTTCCGGAAACAACATCTGTAGTGCTCGATTCGAACGCATTTCCACCGAGTGATGATCATAGCGACGATAATAGATATAGCTTAGCTCGATTCGTTGTTTCCGATGCGCTCGCACCAAGAAACGAAAAGAAATCAGAACATTGTGCACCGATTATTCGCACGACGCCGACGAATGGGGGCGCTATTTATCAGACACTAGATGGAAAGACTCCGTCGGGTCCGCCTTTGATATCCGCTGGTGCCTTAATCGCGCACCCTGATCGGATATTCATATATGCGCCGCCTCGCGCGTCGAAGAAGCAAAGACATATTTCATCAGTTGAATCGATGACGCTTGAACTTCCGTGTGCACGCGAGGCTTCGTCGCGTATTTTGAAGTTCCTCGTGAGAGGACGTTCTGTTAAAAAATCGAAACGCGATTCTCCATTCTTCGAGACGCGAATTCAAACCATAACTTCTGGAGCAAGTGTGAGAACGATTCGAAACGTGAGGTTTTCCTCGAAAAGCGAAAACGCTTTGGAAACGAAGTGCAAAAATAGTCGGTGTACTATAACGGTCGGAGCGCTTCGGGGAGGTACAATTAGTTTTAGCGCGAGTTCGATTGAAAGAGCGTCGAATAGTTACGGAAGCGTTGTAACTTTTGCATCGGATGGTAGCGCGAAAGCTAGAACTGGATCTTTAGAAGCGCTCAAAGAACTTCTCTCGAATTTAGAATATGCAAAAGCGCCAAATACGCGTAAGAGTGAAGATGTTGTTTCGATTACGTTGACATACGACGAGGACGGGAAAACGCCAACCGCGGCGCGCGCTGAGCAAGCACGCGTACTCGTGCACGTCCGAGCAGCGTGTACTGCAAGAACGGCAAAGGTTTCTGGCAATGGAGTAGCAAAAACGGGAAACACTCCGGGGAAGCTGGCAACGATTGATGTCTTTTGCAAAGACGGACTTGGTCAGGAATTAAAAGGCGCGGCGCTTCGAGGCGGTGATGGTAGCCAAGAGCTTACGCTTGAAGTGACTTACGGGTCAGACGTCACGCAGCGAATGAAGTTCGGAGTCGCGCCTGATGCGTCGTGTTACCGCGCGCAATTCGTTCGACCGGCGAGTGACTATGAAGTTACCGTCATCATCGACGGCGCGAAAACTCCAAATTCGCCGCAGTATGTCGCCATTGATGAAACGAAGACTTCGGATGTTATAGAGAAAGCGAGCGAAAAGGAAAAAAAGAAAGTAACAGCGTCTAATCAGCGTCCAATCATTCCTGCGCGTCATTCCGAAGACATTCAAGAAGCACTTCAGCACATTGCGTCAAAAGAACACGTCGGTAGTAAATGGAAGGCGGCAAACAGAGCTAGAAATTGGCGCCCGACGCAGCTTGACGTTATAGAGGAAAATGCGGACGACAATAGGGAAGAGGAGAAGAAGAAGAGAGATTACGAGGAAGACGACGCGCGTGAAGAGAAACTTGCGAGCGGCTTGAAATCGTTTCTTGAGAGAAGGAACGTCATCAAAGCCGAATCCGAGAGGACGAAGATGGAGGATACGATAAAGAAAGCCAAGATTCCTGAAGGTGAGAGTAAGTTCATGAAATTGAAAGGTCGCGCCCCGATAGCTTCGGACATGGTCGTCATCGAAACCGAAGAGCCGACCGATTTCCACTCGCTTCCGCGAATTCCCGAGTGGAATGAAGAAACGATCCCGCGCCCGGAGAATCCGGTGCAAGAAGGCGACGACGGAGGATTTCAACACGGGGATGGTGAATACGTGCACTTGCACGAAAATTTAAGCTATGAGGACGGCAGTGCGAGCAACGGAGATCTCTCGAGCTCTTCTTTACGAATGAAGCAGGCATTCAAGGCGTCCCTCAAGTTAGATTCAAGCGACGGTGTATTTAAATTCGACAGATTGCAAATAGAACAAGTTCGAAGACGGGAAAGCGGGCATAAACATTTAGATGGACACAGCTGAAGTTTAGCGAACGTAAGGCTTTGTACAATTGTAAATCAGAACCGTAAACATTACGCACGACGTGGCGAAAATGTTTCACGGACATAATTTGCGCGAATGAGTGCGGAAACAATGTAACATTATGTTAATTACCTAGTAGTATACCGAAATTTAAAATGGTTTGTTGTTGTTGTTGTCTATTATCAAAAATATAGTACACGCTTCCT
>Ga0115556_1002419_pt1 | contig 12371 bp, 6 predicted proteins | sample COGITO_mtgs_1104_5_FD_87282 | JGI IMG/M metagenome (GOLD analysis project Ga0115556, IMG submission 87282) | Pelagic marine microbial communities from North Sea - COGITO_mtgs_110414 | ecosystem: Environmental > Aquatic > Marine > Epipelagic | place: Germany:Helgoland, sampling site Kabeltonne... | reverse complement strand
GCTATCGCGAACAAAAGTCCCACATTTGTGAGCAGCCGTCGCGCAGTTCACCACGCTAAATTTGTGAACGTTACCGTTGATGAAATTCAGCAACGCTTTCACGTTTGGTTTCAGTTTTAGCTTCTCGTTTTTATCTATTATAGATTTTCTCGTTTCTTTTTTGTTATTCAGTCTGCCAGTTTTTCTTCTTTTCTCCTTTATTTCGTCACGAGTGTCCGCGATTTTTTTATTCGGCGGTGGTTGACTCGAGCTTTTCTGCCGAGTGGACGACGACGACGACGATGATGGCGAAATTTTCCGCGGCAATCGCTCGTTCGAAATATCCCCGTACGCCCCGCTCGATTCTACTCGTCGCTGCACGTACCTTCTCGCGCTGACCTCCTTCTTTTCCTCTGCGTACGGTTTTCTTCTTCCTCCTCGTGGACTTTCGTCGTTGCTATTTTCACTCGTTTTTCTCTTCTTCTCATCTCCTTCTTCTGTACTACCACCACCGGAAGAGGAGGAATCGCGTATCGCGCGCGTCCTAAACGTTCCCAGGAGATGGCAACGCGTTGCTCTCAAATCCAACGATGCGTTCCTTCCTTTTCTCCCGTCGTCGACAAAGTCTTCCGCGCCTAAAACAAACCGGAAACGACGCAGACGATGATGATGATGACTCACGCACACTCCCCCATTCTGGGTACGTCGTGCAGGTTGGAAACGAAACGATTCAGACGACGACGAAGAAGAAGCGTGCGAAGAGGACATCGCCCTCGTCGTGTTCTGCCGTCTTTCCGTTCGCGTGAGTCCTATGTTGGTAGTACTCGATGATGATCTCGTTAGTGTTCTCGAAGACGAAGACGAAGACACCCCGGCGAGCACACAAGCGTTCTTCGCGTGAGAAGGCCGAGAGAAGCCCATTCCTATCAACGGCGAGGACGCATTTTGATGTTGAGACGACGACGACGACGACGACGACGTCGTCGTTGCCGCCGCCGACGTACCGCGCAGCAGCAGCGCCGAATGAAACATCTCTCTGTCCGAGAAAAGAAGAGCAGAGAGAGAGAAAAGAGACGCTCACCAAACGCGCTCGTCTCTTTCTCTTGATGATTTTTTTATGCCGTTAATTTCAAGCGAGAAACTCAAGCAAAGAAGAGAAGTGATACTATGTGCGCGTATGTACTTCATCAGAAGCGCAAACGTGAAGTCAATTCAATCAATACGTTTTGATGTTTTGGACAATTTTCATTTATAACAAAGCTTTATATTTATCTTTCGAAACTCTCTCTCTCTTTCTCTCTCTTCCCATCTCTTTCTCTTTTACTCTCCTCTCGCGGAGCGCGTTCTTATCTCTTCCGTCAAAAACGCGCTCTCTTTCTCACCTCTTTCTGTTAATCTCCACGCATATACGCGCGCGCTTCTTCTCCTCTCTCTCTCTCCCTCTCTCACTTTTAGCTATTCTATTTGTTGTTTTTGATGACAATGCAATGATGTTTTTCGCGCAGCAACACTTTTATTATTCTCTTCTTCTTCTTAATAACTTTCGTCTCTGTCCAAACGACCGAGATAGTATTGCAACGTGTTCACCACCAACTGCTCCATATTGTCGTTCAACGCCTTTCCGTGGTACGTGCACAACATGGTATCCACAGCCGCGGCACCAATCGTGTCGATTTCCGCTTGGACGACGTTCAAATTCAAATCCTTCAACACGCGAACAATCTCAGACAACAACCCCGGTCTGTCCGTAGTTTCAATCAACAACTTGGACTTGGTCCCGTTGGAGACGGAGGTCACCGTGATTCTCGTCGGCACAATTTGTCTCTTCTTCTTCGTCGGAGTCACGTATTCGGTTTCCGCATCGTCTGCCACTTCGTACGGCTTTGAGTTTCTCGCTGTTTGCTGCACAAACTCTTGCGCTTCCGGGTGATAATAGCACATAGTCGTCAACACCGTTTGTCTCAAATCCTCCAATCTCGCCGACGCCGTAATCTTCTCCGAACTTTGGTGGTCCGTCACGTAGAAGCGGTTTTGGTTGCTTTCCGTAATTTCCGCTCGGGAAATATCCAAACCCAAATTTCTAATCGCTTCGCAGGTATCCGCGAGCTCCCCGAGTTTGTCTCCAAACTCAATCTCGAGGATAGTCGCCAACGGGTCCGACAAGTTATCGATGATAACTTTCGGGACGACTTTCTTCGCTTCGTCCGTCGCCGAAGCGCGCGTGACGACAACGCTCGCTCTGCGGGTCGTTTTCGACGTCGATGTCGTTCTGTTTGTTATTATTGTTTTTGCAGATTAATTTAAAAGAGAGCGATCGATGATGTCAGTATTATGAGCTGTTGGTATTTTTTTTTCTCCTTCTTCAGCTGTTAGGGCCCTCTTTTTTTCGTCTTATCTCAAAGAAAGAGGCACCTCTTTCTCTCCCTCGAGCGTTCGACACGTCGAAAAAATCGAACATTTTCAGGCGAGAAAGAGAACAAATTTCTTTTTTTCGACGAGGAAACGACACGCGAGACACGACCTTTAACTCTCTCTTTTACTCTCTCCTCTTTGAAGATCGCACTCTCACAAAATCGATCATCGACTCGATGATCGGGCGGGTGACCACCCAATGCGAAGATCTTTCGCGTTGTTCGAGCGAGGACGACGATCATCATCATCGTCGAGATCGACAACGACGAGAGAGAGTAAGAGAGAGAGGAAAAGAGGAAAGAAAAAAAAACATTCGGAAGCGACGCGAGAGACGAAGGGGTCCAAAAACTCGTGAGTCAGACACATTTTCTTCTCTTTCACGAAATTTTTCGAAGCGCTTAAACGAAAACGTACCTCGCGCATAACCCAACAACCGGGGCGCGCGCGCGTGCGGTAGCAGCGTGCATGGTGTGTGTGTGTGTAGATGTGAAAATAGAACCCGTGAAGGTTGCGTGTGTCGTCGAGTGTGTCTTTATAATAAAAAGCGTCTCTTTGGAAATTTTCTGGCGATAACGCAAGAGTGTTGGAAAAAATCTCATCTCGTAATCTCGAACGGGAGCGTAGAGAAAGGCGAAAGAGAGATGGATGGTCTTGTGCCAAGTCTCTCTTATTACAACAAATTTCTAACGAGTACTAAAAAAATACAAACTCTCTCTTCGTGTTTGACGGAAAACTAATACTCTTCATCATCATCATCATCGTCGTCGTCGTCCCAGGCAGATGAAGTGTTCGTTTTTCCACCACCAGTACTCCTACTACTCCTACTACTATCACTACTGTTGTTACTGCTATTATTATTAGTATCCTCGTCCTCGTCCTCGTTCATGCTCACCGCGAACGAGGACAAGTTCTCCACGTCGTCGGCTTCGGACATTATTTCGTCGTCTTCTTGAGATAAACGCATGTATTCCACTCGTGCAAATCGATCCCACTCGGTTAAGTGTTTCTCTTCTCGCTCTTGACGAATAGTAAACGGATCTCGGGTTTCGAATAAGATGAATTTGTTCAGATTGAACAAGACGTTGAACGTGTTCCCACTCATGGGCAACGAGCGCACCATGTCCTCTAAAGTGATGAAACCTTCAATCTTTGGTTTTATCATATCCGTCAATTGGCACACGATATCCTCGAAGAACACTGGTTCTTGAGCCAAGCACTCCATTCGTTGCAATTGCTCCTCGTAAAAATACGCTAAATCACCGCTAGATAAGAACCCGTCGTTATCGATGTCCACGCACTTGAACCAATATTTAATGGACAAGTCTTGAGATTTGTACTCTTCGGATAGGACGAACCAAACGAAATCTTCGTATCCCATTTTACCAGGAACGCCGGAAGTGAATGGCTTCACGCTTTCCGATAAAACGCGATCGACGATTTTATACGTCAAAGCGTGGTTCCCGTATCGCAACAAATCGTCTCGGTCGATTAAGAAATCGTGGTCGGTATCGAGCTCCCAGAATTTGCAATAAATCACGTAAAAGTGCTCGTAGCTGAAAAATCTCAAGACTTTGTTGATATCCTCTTCGACTTCGCACTGTTTAAACGCGCTGATCAAATCGGATTTCTTCAACTCTCTCAACGTCATTCGACCGTTCCAATCTTTATTTACCGTGTAAAAGATTCTATATATGACGGTTTCTAAATATCGATCTTGAAACTCCGCCGTGTGCTTCAAAAACTCTAATCCCGGATGAGTATCGAGCAACGCTCGAATAACTGATCTGAAATCGTTTTGCGAGACGAAATCGCCTTTTTGCTTCGGATCTTTCAAGATGTTGTAAATCATTTCCGTCTCGTCGTTATATCTCGACAATGTTTTCTTCCAAAAGCGCAAGAAGTCATCTCTTTTGATTTGAGTCACGTCTTCCGAATCCTCTTCTCCAAAGTCATCTTCAAAATCCTTCATTTCCGTCGTATTCGCTGATTTTGTAGACGATACCGACGATGTCGGACCATCCTCTACTTTACTACTGCACATATCCGTCGCGCGTTTCATAATCAACGGGCCAAAATAACTCGGAATGCCGATGAATTCTCTCACCAAACTCGAAAACGCTTCTTTGCTCAAAACGCCCGGCGTTTCGTTATGCAAGACGTCGTTGAACTTTTGCGTAAATTTTTCCATAATCTTTGCCGATTTGATCTCTGGAATCCACTTCTTGTTCGGGAAGAAGAACTGAGGAATCAAATAGTTCGGCGAAGGCGAAATCGCGGACGATAATGACGACGAGGATGCAGACGAATGAGAACTCAACGCGCCGTTTCTTTGTCCACCTCGGCTTGGACTCAAACCTTGTTGCTGTTTTGCAAACGGCGTCTTATTCTCCAAAATCAACGGTGAGGACTTTTGATGTTGCTGTTGCTTCTCCACTACGTTCTCCTTCTCTGCCTCCAAAGCTAACTGTTGCACGGAACTCGTGATTGTTCTCACGCTAAAATCTTCGCTATCGTCGCTCTCTGGGATATCAAGAATCGGCAGCTCCGAGTCGTTCCTCTTCTCCTCGTCGCGCGAAGAAAACGACGACGTCGATAAACCCTCACCAAACTTCAACTGCTTCTTTTTACTCTCTCTCGTCGGCGACAACATCGACCCGGGCGATTTAATCGGCGACTTTGGCGGCGACGCTGCCGTAACGCTCGACTTGGTATAAAAACTACTCCTCGTCGGCGACTTCGGCGGCGCGAGGTTGGTATTGTTTTTGTTTCGAACCGGCGAACCAAACGGAATCGACGACGACGACGACGTCGCATTCGCCGCTTCTTCTTCCTCGCGAAGAAACGCGTTCGATATCTGCATCACAGAAAAAAACAGAGAAGAAGAAGAGAAGAAATGTGAGACGTTGTTGAAATATTGAGAGCGTTTTTGAAAAATATCAGGCGAAGAAAACGAGAAGAGTCGTCTCGATCCGATGATTTTTAAAAGCGACTCGGCAAAGAAGAGAGAAGCGTAAACGTACCGCGATCCGATTGTTCGCCTCGTGGACCCAGTGTAAGAAATATTCTTCCATCTTTAACTTTGAGTTCGGGCGCAACGGCGTTTGAAGCATCATTTCGACATCCGTTTCTGTTTTAATAATAAGAGAGAAAAGTCAGCGGTGGGGAAAAGTCAAATGTGTCGAAGTTTTTAAAATCAGCGAGATTTAGTACTACGACTGCGCTCAAACTCAGAAGAGTTATAGAGAGAAGAAAAAGAGACGCGTACCTTTCAAAAGACTGGCGGCGGACGAAACCGTCGTCGTCGTCGTCCCGCTCGTGGTTCTCTTTCTGCTCTCTTTGTCCATCCTCGTCGTCGTCGTCACGGACATCTTTTTTTTTTGCTCTAGATTTCAAACAGCCGTCGTCTCTCTTCTTCGTCTTCTCTCACTCACTGGATGCCACCACCACACGTTTATAATAATAAAAGTTTTCGCCTAGCCTCCTCGTGCGCGTTGTATATTATCCGTTTAATACTAACACGCGCCTTGCGCTCGACAGTAGTAGGAGTACTGCTCTCTCTATTTCCAAGCGCCACGCGGAGGAGTGGTGGTTCAACTTTGGAGGAGAAGTTGGCGGGCTTTTTTCCTCGAGAAAGAATTTTTTTTCTCAAACCTTAAACCCTAAGCGCAAAAGAAAATATCGCAAAAACTCAACTGTAATTTCCAAACACACACACAGAAACGCGCTTATTAAACGCTTTTCATACAACACGCGCGAAGAGAAATACGCGCATTTCTCGCTCGAAAAGGACGGAAGAATACTTTCTGTCTTTGTTTTTCTTTGGTGTATTACTCATACTCGATACAAACTTTGCTTCTTTAGCGCGCGCGTTTAGCGCACTTTTCGGAATCGAAAGAATTTACGGACCGTGCCCTCACAGCACGCTTTTACAGAAGTGACTGTACATTTGTTATACCACTAAAAGGAGAAGAAGAATGATAATAACGAACATTTCCAACGCGATTTTGCGAAACACGCAAAACTTGGCCAAAGTGTCCATTTTTGGCGGGTTTGCGTACGGGTTTATCCAAACCATGAAGAGTGGAGAGAGCGCGCTCGTGCCCACCTCGAGATGGGTGTCCAGTCACGTTTTATCGTCCAGTCAGCACAAAGGAGGGAAGGAGGAACGAAATAGTGCGGGAGAAGAAAAAGCCGAGGAGGCGACGGTATTACGACGCCACCACCACCAGAACGATGGACCGAGCAGCAGCGTTCGCGGAGAAGGAGTGGAATCTTCGGATATCGAGCGGCGGAGAGTGAACGCGTCCGTGGCGTGGAGCAGCATGAGATGAGATACAAAACTATCTCTTCTTCTTCTTCTTCTTGCGTGTAACAATAAAAAAAAAGGAAAGAGAGAGAAAGGCATGATGAATATGTGATGAATATGCGATGAATATGATGCTGTTTTCTGCGGAGCTTACTTTCTAGATTTGTACATTATACTACCTAATATACTACTACTCACTACTACTGCTAGTAAATACCTTTTCTTCTTCTTCTTCTTAATTGTTTTTCTTCCATATCTTCATCCCGTTTGATATGCCGTAAACTTTCGCCAACGAAACGACGAACAAGATTCCACCTAAGGCAATCCATAAAAGCCACCATAAATCATCCGCGGCGATTGCGGCAACAGACACGACTAACTGCACGAGTTGCATCGGGAAACCAAAATTTAAGAAATCTTTAAACACGTATCCTCCAGGGCCGTAGACCATCAAGTTCGTCTGGTACCCAAACGGCGACATGAACGACGCCGAGGCGCCGAGCATGAGAAGGTAGGACATTTTGAGTAACGATATGTTGGCTTCTGCAGCTGCTTCGGCGGCAATGGGAAACATTAAAGCCGCGGCGGCGTTATTCGTGACGACGTTGGATATCAAAAACGTCGCCAGGTAGACGCCAACGAATAAGCCAATCTCTCCAGTATTTGTCGCCGTTCCCAACTTCACGAGCTGTTCGGCCATAAAACTTGCCACGCCGGAATTTTGCAGCGCTTTAGATAAACCAAACGCGGCGGCGATGGTGATAATGACGTCCCATTTGATGGCATCTCGCGCTTCTTGTTGAGACAGCGCGCCCGAGGCAATCATGACACCAGAAGCGAAAATTGCGGCGACTAGTAAACTCATCACGCCAAATGTATATAAAGCAATCATCGCCACTGCGCAGGTTATGGCCGGTACTAACAGGGAGAGCCGCGGAGGTGCTGAATCCTCTAAGATGGAAACCAAAGCAAATCCTTCTCGAACTAAATCTGGGCCTGCGTCTAATAGTAACACATCTCCAGCGTGCAACACAACCTCACCCATTTTGGCATGGACTCTTTGGCCTTCACGATGAACTGCTAAAACAACTGCGTTGTAACGCGTACGAAACTTCATATCTCTGATACTTTTCCCAACTAAAGGCCCGTTTTTAGCGACGACGGCTTGAACAAGTCTTCGGTCCTGATTTGAAGACGATAGTTTGGATGCTTGGTCAGAGCCGAGCGTCGTCAAGCCTGGGATTTTTCGAAGGGAAGAAACTGCGACCGCCGATCCCGCGTACCAAAGGATGTCACCGGGCTGTAATTGCTCCGTAACATCGATGGTCAACTCTTCTTGTAACACATTGCTAGCATCGTACACGCCGCGCTCGATAGAGACGAGGAAAAGTTTCGGCAATGTTCTCAATCCGGCTTCAATCGCGCTCTTTCCAATGAATTGCCTCGCTGTGTCTTCAATTTGTACGCCGATCAAAAACTCTTTGGCGTCCTCGCCCAACTGCGCGACATCTTCCCAGGGAATATCAAAATCAACTTTACATCTATCTAAGCCGATTAAATCCTCGACGTTCATCTCCATGTTGGCAACCGCGGTGAGTTCGTTCCTCAACGCTTCGTTGTATTCGGCGTCCTCGTTTTCCTCATTTCCGCGTTCGACATCTAAAACCGCCGTCGTTGTCGTCGGTAAGTCGTTCGAGCTCCGGTTTCGTCCCGAAGAGTTGAGTAAGTTATCGTGGCTACTTCTTCGACTATTTGAGCCGCTTCCTCGCCCTCCTTCTTGCTTTGCCTTCAAAGCTGCGTTCCTGGCTATTTGTTGCAACGTCACCAAAGGCGAATCTGGTCTGACCTGCACGACTAAACCGTCGTTTGCTTCTAATCGAACGTCTCGTAACTTTCCACTCGTTGCGCGTCCGTTCCTTTGAACAGCAACGATGGCACCACCGTATGTCGCGCGAAAGTCGACGTCTTTTACAAACTTATCCACCAACGTCGATCCATTTTTCACCTTGCATCTCATAACCATTTGGCCTCGTTCCTTTTGCGCTTGGGCGCCAGTGGGCGCCAGCATCGCTTGCACCACAGCTTGAATCTCTTCTCTCTTCGTATCAGGATCCAGCGCTACTATTCTCCATATAGAGACAGAGCGTCCCCCAACCGCGCTTGCTTCGCTGTGTAAACATTGCACTTTGAGACGATTGAGACTCTTGGAGATGTCGTGTAATAAACCAGGTCTATCGGCTGCGCTGATTCCAAGTACCATTCGCGTGTGATCGTCTTCGGATGCGTCCGGGTCTTTCTCCACGGAAACTAAAGCTGGGCCAAGTGCTACGTTCATCTCCGCAGCTGAAACGGAAGCTTCAGCGCCTCCTATGGTATCGGACGTATCGCGACCATCTCTGTATAGATGCGCGGCTTTGTCTCTCCCGTCAATAGCTTGGGACCGCGCCAATGCCTGTAAATCGAGAATTTCTCTCATCGCTTCCGAGGAAGCAGTCTTCGATATGGACACCACATTTTCGTCAGCAGTCAAAACTTCCGATGGCGATGAATCGTCGTGGTCGTCGTCTTCGTGCGTCATCGCAGTCAAGCCGTGGTCGCTACATATGCTCCCGAGAGATTCAATCAATCCGGTAAAGTATAAAATGTCGCCTTGATTAATGATGAATTCGGGCCCAACCGCTCGAATCAAACTTCCACTTCGTCTCACCGAAACGAGGTATAAACCTGGCAAACCTCTCATTCCACTCGCTTCGATAGTTCTCCCCACCGCGTCCGACCATGGCGTCACCTTTGCGCCAACGATAACGTCCTCGTTATCGTTGTCTCTCTCAGCTCTGTTTGCTTGCGAAGACGATCCGGTTCGTCTTCCTCTTTGCAGATTCCCACCCGGCAACAAATATCGAGAAAATATAAGCACATACACTATTCCGCTAAATGCTACCGGTACGCCATACTTTCCTAAATCAAAGAGGCCAATATCCACCTTCTCAGCGCCTACTTTGTCTTTATTCTCTTTCGCCCACGTCTCCAACATCCCGGCGACGACCAAGTTTGTCGACGTCCCGATCAACGTGCACGTCCCGCCTAATATAGAAGAAAATGACAGAGGTATTAAAACTTGTTTCTTCGATATCCCATTATTCTCCGCCCACCGCTGGACGATAGGAATCATGACTGCCACCACCGGCGTGTTGTTCAAAAACGCCGATATAATGGCGATTGGAATCATCAACCGAATCTGCGCCGACGCAATCGTCTTTGGCTTGCCTAAAAAGCGGCCCATGTACCAATCTAAACCGCCCGTGCTGGATATGCCCTGCGCGACCACGAACAAAGCCGCCACGGTGAGTAATCCTTCGTTGGCAAATCCTTGTATGCCTTCTTCCACCGTGATTACTTTCCCGGTTATTAAAAGTGCGAGGGCGGCACAAAACAGTAAATCAGATTGCACGTAGTCTTTCACCAAACACACGAAAGAGATGGAGACGATGAAGACGGTGTACCACGGTTGAAAGTATCCATTGCCGCTCATTATTATTACGGTGTCGATCGTCGATGTTTCTTCTTTGCGTTCATTATTTGTGTGTTATGATGATTCTGTGAGTGTGAACAAGCGCGTCACAGATAAGAGGAAGATTCACGCAAAAAGACTTAGTATTTTTACACATCTTCTTTTTCCGTTCACTACTACGATGTCTATTATTATCTCGGTCCTTTAGTGCTCCCTTCGCTTTCCTCCTCCCCGTCGTTCTCGTCCTCGTCGTTCGGAGATAACAAACCTAAACTCAACAGCATATCTCTAAACATTTCGTCTCTAGCTAAAACCGCTTTCGGTTGGCTTACCATGTTCCGTCTGAACTTATCGCTCGTCGCCAGGTTGATCCACGCGGCGACGATTTCATCCTTGATCTCCAAGGCTAATTTGGTTTCGTTTTCATCTCGGACCATTTTAGCGAACGAACTCGTGATGGTGTCCCACAAAGCGACAGAAATTTCTCCGGATTCGAAGTATTCGCGAACGAATATGCCGCTGACGTCTTCCGCGGTGACTTTTTGGCCTTTCTTGCTTGCCTCCGGGTACTTGGCCGGTCGAAACGCGCAGTCACCAAAGATGTCGACGGATAATTTCAACGTCTTTTCGAAAAGTTCAGTCATCTCGGTCGCTTCTTTTGGCAACAAATCTTTGTTTTCTCGCATTTCTTCGTTCAACCAGGACTTGGCTGGCAAATAAAACCCGCTCGGAGTCGTGCGTTGCATGGTGAAAAATCGCAAAATCAACTCTCGGTCGCGCATTCTCAAATGTGGCATTTTCGATCGATTCGCAAACAAGAAGCTTTCGTTCAAGGTCAACTCCTCCAACAAATCCGTATACGCGCCTTGATAGATGCAATTCCTCAACTCTTGTTCGTTCAACTGCGTCGCACCCATGTTCAACCTCTCAAAAACCTCAAACACAAAATCCGGTTGCGACGTCTTGGAAATCGTGTGCACGTTCAACGGGTAATCCAAAATAATCTCCTGGAACGTCTCGTTCAACTCGTCGAACGTCTTCCCGTTCAACTCGTGATAAACCTCCAACCCACTCAACTTAAACGCTTGCCCGCCCGGAAACTCGTTCTGCACGAACGACCATATCGACGTCAAGCGCTGCTTCCCGTCCACGACTTCCAACTTTCCCGATTTCACCTCGTGGAAAAACATCGTCGGCACTGGAATGTTCAACAATAAACTCTCGATTAACTTCGACGCCGTCCGAACCGTCCACACGTACTCTCTCTGATAACTCGGTCTCAAATCGACCTTCCCTCGGTTGATTTTATCGATGATTGAGGATACGGTAAAATCAGATTTCGATATTCTCAACGCGTCTCTCGTGGTATCGCGAAAGAGTTCCGCCGCCGCGTCTTCCGCGGAGATGTCTGTGTCGTCCTCTCTCTTCTTTTGCGAGGAGGAGGAGGAGGAGGAGGAGGACGACGACGATTTCGCGCGCAGCGCTTTCGTCGTCGTCTTTGCCGATGATGATGATGATAATTTTTTCTTCGCCTTAAAGTTGTTGTTTGCTTTTTTTTTCAAAGCGCTTCTGTTCTCCTCTTCTTCCTCCTCCTCCTCGTCGGCTAACATCTCCCACAGAGGCTGTTCCGACGATACGTCGTCGTTTTTATCGTCGTCGGTTCTCGTCGTCGTCGTCGTCATCACTTTTGCAGAAGCATCAGATTGGTACTCACCACCACCATCATCGGAAGAGGTGTCTTCCGCCTCTAACAGTTCGTCCCATAAACTCTTGTCCTCGCGATCTCCCAACAAGGAGGCTTTTGGAAGGATTTCGACCCCGCGTTGTTTGGAGGAGATTTTATTCCTACTTCGTCTCGCAAAAGTCAGAGAAGAAGCTTTCTTTTTCGAGAACGAAGAAGAGGAAGAAGAGGAGACGAAGGAACTTTTCGTCGTCCTCGTCGTCATTCTGGTTTGTTGCGGAAGCGCAAAAGTCGTCGTCGTCATGGTATTAAAGAGAAAGAAACGAAACAATAAGTGTATTCAATATCAATACTAATGGAGAGAGAGATATTTGCAGAAAGGAGCGTTTTTTTTCAAATTTTGGCGCCAAATTTTTGGGCGAAGAATTTAGAAAAAGAGAATTTCAGCATCAACTAAGTAGTAATAAAACTACTTTTCGAAT
>Ga0115556_1002412_pt1 | contig 12390 bp, 13 predicted proteins | sample COGITO_mtgs_1104_5_FD_87282 | JGI IMG/M metagenome (GOLD analysis project Ga0115556, IMG submission 87282) | Pelagic marine microbial communities from North Sea - COGITO_mtgs_110414 | ecosystem: Environmental > Aquatic > Marine > Epipelagic | place: Germany:Helgoland, sampling site Kabeltonne... | reverse complement strand
CTCCCTCAACCCCTCCCCCCCCCCACCACCACCACCACCGCCTTTCTTGCCGCCGTCGTGGAGGAAGTCCACGTGGAACGCGCACTCCCTCGTCCTCCCTCTCCCGTCATCGTCAGAGGTGGAGGAGGGGAGGGGAACGGTCGTGACGGAACCGACCTTGTTGTGCAGTAGCATCGTGGAGTACCGGGAGACGGTGAGGGTGAGGGAGGAGGAGGAGGAGGGTGCATTGCCTTTGCCTTTACCTTTGCCACCGGCGACTGTCGTTATTATCGTGGAACCGACGTCGGAGGAACGGGAGGAGGAGGAGGAGGGGTCGTCGTCGACGCGCGCGTAGACAGTCCTAACGCCGCCGTGGGACGACGCCATCCTCTCCGAACGTCGTAGTCGCCTCCACTTCACACCGCCACCGCCACCGGCACCGCCACCGCCATTGTGGGACACGCGTACGACGGGTAGGTGCGTGCAGGTTGGCACGATGAATAGGGAGTGGGTCGTTAGGTGTAGGCGGGCTGGGAGTTGGTTGTTGTGATGATTGTTGTTGCGGTTGCGGTTGTGGTGGTGGGAAGGGGGGTAGGGGGGGGGAGGGGCGGAGGAGGAGAAGGAGGAGGGGGAGGGGGGATGGGATGGGGAGACGAGGGACCAGGGGGAGGGGGAGGAGGTGGAATTGTCGGATACCTCCTCAGAGCATCCAAAGTCGTCCTCCTCCTCCGAGTCGTCGTCGTCGTTGTTGTTGTCCGTTTGTCGCGGTGGTCGTCGGTCCGTGGGCCGTCGTCGTCGTCGTCGTAGGACCGTCGCGGTACGTACGTTCACCTTCCAGGATCCGAGGGGGGACTCGCCGAACCGCAGGAGGAGGGGGGAGTACCGGGGGGGTAGGGGGGGGGGGGCGGGGGGGGCGGGGGAACCCCGGGGGGGGGCGGGGGGGGGGGGGCGGGGGGGTAGAGGGGGGGGGGGGGGGGGGGGGGGGGCAGGGGGGGGGGGGCGGGAGAGAGGGGGGGGGGGGGGGGGGGGGGGAGAGGGTGTGAGGGTTTAGCTACCAATCGTTCGACACATGCCATGCATTGAATGCATTTACTTACAAACACCTGCCTGCCAGAAGACATCATGAACAAAAATCTTGGCAATAGCAAAGACACTGGGATAAGTGGGTTGGGGACGGATCTTTGGGCTAAAACCTATGGAAATCTTCGTGGCATCTTCCTCCTTTGCGGAGGCAATAGGGGGCATTTTGAAAACTGCTATTCTTTGCTTTCTTGAAGCTTTTTGGTTTCTGGGTCGACAACGGGACGACGACGACGCTCCCAGAATTTGGATCCTTAACTTATATATTATATATATCTCACGATAACAAATATATATATATATATATCTCACGATAGCCAAAAATATGGCGAAAGGTCACTGCATGTGTGGCAGAGAATTCTATCTCGTGAAAGGCCACCTACCAAGTCACAAAATCCCGCGCAGCGGGGGACTCGAGTGTGCAGGCAGTGGGACTTTGCCGATGAGGCCCATGATGTCAATGCCAGGAAGGCAGGGGATTCATGATCCAATCGCTCCTAAGAAGCGTAAGAACAACACCAGCAAGAAGGGGGGTTGGAAGAGACCTGAAATTTTCCATCAACATCTGGAGGGAAGAGCACAGTTTGATTTTGACAAGAGTCGGATTGTGTTGAGTGGGAAAGTTCTCAGCTCGAGGACGCCCAGCGAGCACTTCGCTTTGTATTTGGAAGTGCCCAAGGGCGATACAAGGTTCCCGGTAGACGGTTCATACAACGGGATCGATCTGTCCTTTTCCGAGAACAGTGAAATAAATGGATACGAAGTTAGTGGCGGAGGCGAAAACTATCGCTACGCCGGTACTCTCACCCCGATGGATGGCGAAGAATCAATTTCGACAATAGGTAAACTCGTCCTCTTCAAAACTTATACAAACTCGATCAATATCTCCAACCACTCGACTGGAAAGTCGGAGTCATTCCGCTCGCCTTTTTGGCAGCCCGACAAAAGCAGTAAACGCGACAAGTTCGTCACAACTATTCTGAAGATTCTTCTCGTCGCTGGAATCATAAAAATGCGCAACATGTTCGTCACTCCCACAGCTCACAAAATAGGGCTCATCGGTTCGTGCGCTTTTGTATTTATAGAGACCTTCTGGATATCCTTGACGAGCGGGTTCAAAGAACTTGGACACAGCAGTTTCGCCCAGTGGTGGGCCAACGCAATCTTTCTTCCTTTTAGCTTGGTCCATTACAGATCCACAATTTCATCGCCAATCCTCAGAGTTCTCTTTTTTCCTTTGAATATATGGATGCTTGAGATTGTCGAGGGCTACTTGCTAATGCTCCTCTTTACCCGTAACATCGCTTGGGAGTACAAGGGAAAGCACGCGCTTTTCCACGGAACCATCACCTCAAACTACTTCTTACCCTGGGCTTTTCTTGGCCTAGTTGTTGAGTTTCTTCACGGTCATGTTGACTTTGAGAGCCTCGTTGGGTCAGGAGGAGTCCTCGAGATCGTTGGTGATATTCGGCTTCTGTCGGCGGTGGCAGTATTGACGGCGATCTTGGCGCCGACACTCAACCCCAGTACATTGGCGCGGTACCTGACACAAAATAAATGAACAAAGAATTTTAAAGCAGCTGCTAAAGCGCCCAAATCAAACATTCTACACATTTATTCTATCGGTGAAATTCTTGCCGTAAACAAAAAAGACAAATACCAAAAGAACCACACTGCAACCCACTACGAGACAATAGGACGCGGAAAGAAGCCACAGCTGTCGTTCCTCCTCCTTCAACAAGCACCGTTGGATCTCAGGAAGCGCAAATTCATTCCAGTTCTCCTCCCAACTTTTTTTCCTCCCCTCAACCCCGTCTCTCAGTTCCTTTATAACCCCGCGGTCGATAACCTCTGCAAAAAGTGCGGCGAGGTCGAGTGGGGTTTTAAACAATCTACCATTTATACCGTCTTTCACCAGCTCCCCAATGCATACATAATCGTAAGCGAAGACAGGAATTCCGCTACCGAACATGTCAACGACCTTCATAGGCAAGTCTATTCCACTGGTGGAAGTGTGTAAACAGACGCCCAAGTCAGCACAGGACAACAACTTCGGGTAATCTTCAGTTTCCAGCCAGACAGTACCAATAGAAATATTCGGGAGCTCTAGCGACGCAATCTTTCGCTCGTACATTGCCTTCTCCGGTCCCTTTCCGGTGACAAGCAGGAGAAATCGCGTCTTATCGTCGGAAGCTTTAGTAAGTTCTTTCTGGACTTCCACCATTGCCTCCAGAAGAATTCCAAAATCCTCATCAGGCGTCCAAGAGGTGCTGCTTACAACCAAGATCGTTTTATCGTCGGTGGTGCTGTTGTGCCAATCGAAACGAAAGATTGGCAGGCGAGCGTGAGTGTTTGAATTCAATCAATCGTAAAATTTAATAATCGCGACGCCATTCAGCCTGTTATACAGCAGCAGCACCCCCCCCCCCTCCGCTCACCTAAATAAAGGTCTGTCAAGATCCCATTTTTTGCGCGCATTCACAGCGAAGGTTTCGTTGTTGAGCCGAGAAAACAGATCACGCCGAGCTGCAGACACTGCTCTTGTCGTCTTCAAACTCTGAAACATGTAGCTAGGAGGGCAGTCGTGTAGCACCGCACCGCAGTCTATCGTTCGCTTACTGGCATGGAAAAAATTCGAGACAACAAACTTCTTCATCCTGTCTGTGACATAAAAATGACCATCCCCTAGCTGCCCAAAAAAGTGTTCGTACAGCCAAGCAATGGCCCTGATTGTTTTCTTGAGAATACTAGTCGGGGCCGGGAACATTGAGAACTGTAAATTATGCCAATCGATGATTATACTGGGAGTGAGCCGAAGAAAACGGGACACCACAAAAGAGAGAAACAGGGACGGAATTATCGGCGGATTTTGAATCAACACTGCGTGAAAGGTAGGCGCCCTCACCAGCGCCAAAGTTATCTTTACCATCAATTCAACAAGCTTAACCGGGAGACGGATTATTGTGGGTTTACTAGCATACTTTTTGGTGGCAAAGCGATGGACTGTCAGAATTGATTCACCTTCCCTCGAATTGCCCTCCCATGACGCTAGTTTCACCACCAACGGAGAACCACTGTATCCAATAATATGCACGTTGTAATTGTTTTGAAGGAGAGAAAGAGCATGATATTGCATCCGAGGGGATCTGCCAACGTCTCCCAGGACAAGGATCACAATTGTGCGTGACATGGATGAGGATTTTCGGTCAAATTTGGGTGCTTGGTGGTAGCGATACTTTGCCTCTCATGAGCTGCGAGGCTTCAAGGTGTCCTAATTTCTCGCATTCAGCAATGATGAGTAGGCACTTTTCCATGACCTTGGCAGAATAAAATTAAATGCCCTGTCCTCCTTCAAAGATTTTTTTTAAAGTTATTACGAGCCAATATCCCAGAGCAAACTTAGCAACGACAATGAATGAAGATAAAATGCCACTAGTAAACCCTGGCCAGACTAGCAATCCATCCCTTGGCTACGGAGGGGCACCTCAGCAAGGACAGCTGCCTATGGCTATCTCCTCATCATCACCGCTCGCAATGCCTGTTGCAAGACCCCTCGATTCGTGTACAGACTTTAGTTCGGCGACTTGCCCAACGCCTGTAGAACACCATGGGGCTCATCACGAACACGACGAACACTGCCTTCTCAATTGCTCTGATGGCAGAGGCGGTTCTCGGTACTTCTCCCCTGATGAGCTTGAAAGGTTACGCCAGGGACCTCGCCCTGTGGATTACTACACTGAGGGAGCTCGAAATCTGGGAGGTGGCGCTCCAGAAGGAGACGTCTTCGTGTATGCTCAGCCTGTAGACGATCAGAACCTCAATATTTCTACAAGTGATGGTGTCCCCTTAGCTTCTCTGACATCAAGTGCCAAGGCTCGTTATGATGGTTATAAGGGCATTGTATCATCCGACCCGCTGCTTCACATGGATTCTTCAGGGCGGGAAATCATAAACTATCTCCACACGCACAATACCCCACCAAGGGTCGTCACTAGAGTTCGGGGATACCATCACGAGCAGCGTAGCCGGCGAGTTTGTAGGCGCGATTCGGATGGCAATGAATACCACGAGACTGAACATTACACCGTGACTGTGACCGATTTTGACTACCGGATCGACATTTCTTCATGGATATTTCCCCATGGCTATATTGCCACCGACACTGACGTCAATAATGACAAGGTATTTAAGACAGTGCCCGATTGCGTACAGGAGTTTCTCGTAGATGGAAACGCGTTGAAAACACTCAAGATGGAGAAGGTGATTGATTTCGACTTTGAACACCTGCGCTCATGTGTCCATGGATACATTCGTTCTCTTGGCTGGTGGAGAGGTTTGGAGGTCACATTTCCTCGTTGTAATTATCGCGTGAAAGTGTGGAAAGAAAACTGCATTTCGAAGATCTGGGAAAATTGCTGCGGAAGGTTACTGTGTTATCTTTCGATAGTTGGCTGCATCATCTTGAATTGCTATAAGTGCGGACATAACCAATCTCATATCAAGAGCTATTTTCGTATTGAGGCGCACCCGCTACAAGTTTTCGAACATCTCAAGCCGATGTTGTGGGCACCTGGGTTTGCGGAGCAAATGCTTAACGGAGTTGGCGAAGTGCTGCGGGATGCGTTTTGGTGACCAATAGCGTTTTGGTGGCCAATAAGACGAATGGACAAGAGAAGAGAATAGATAAAAAGAGAAGGAGGTTGTTTGCAAAACACTTACTACTTCAGAAATTTATCTATTTCTCCGTTATCTCCACTCAAGACTGCGTCTGCAACAATTCTACCACACATTCCACTATAAATCAGCCCTCTAGTCCCCAAGCCCGTTAAGAGGTACACGCGATCACCGAGTGCTCTTAATTTTGGGACCCTCCCGAGTGGAGACCTGTTAGATTGCACCCTAGTCCCCCCCCAAACTTTTTCCACAACCCAACCCTCACCCCATAGCTCAGGAACATACACCTCGGTCTTCTCTCTCAGCTCCTTGAGGACCTCGTCATTTGTCAGAGGTGTATCGAACCATTCTAGAGTTGATCCGATCATTACACTGCCGCTGCCTACCGGCACAGCATAGTTGCCAAAGAGTTTCGCCTCAAACGGTTGTCGAAGCGGCTTTGAAGGCTTCAAAACAACACTCTGCCCCCGCAATTTCGTAACACCAAAATCACCACATAAGTCAAAGCAGCCAAATCCTGCTGCTATTACGAACGCATCAAACTCAGGTGGCCTTAAAACGGTAACCCCCATTTCAACTCTTCTGTGTTCAATTTGGCCGTGATAATTATCGCTCAGATATTCATAAATGTTTCGAAGATAACTAGGGACATCTACAACAACTCCGCCATCCACAGCCTTCCATTCTCTAGCATCGGCATGGTATTTTATGATTCTGTCCGTTATAATTGCATCACCAGTTTCACGCAAAATTGACATTGTCTCATCATACCCCTCATCCCCCCTCCATATGGTCCTCGTAAACCTCGGATTGTATTTATGCAGTATTCCTGCAGCTACAGCGCTCGCACCACCGGTACCTATTTCAGCTGGGTCCAAAATTGTCACCTTCAAATTCTTTTTCTGACTCCGACGAAGCAGGTGGAAAGCAGTGGAAAGTCCTGCTAGTCCCCCCCCCATGATTCCCACGTGAGTTGCCGACCGGACCGTCGCACAAACCATGAATAGAGCAATCAAGGTAGCGTCGTGAAACAATCGCATTGAGTAGGGGTCGGCAGAGACGAATGGGTGATGATGCGATCAAAAGTGGAAATCCAAATTGTCTGTGCGCGTGTGTAACTTTTAAAACGACAGAACCGATTTTGCGCGTGTGTGACTTCGAAAACGACAGAACCGATTTTTCATATTGCAGGGCTGCTTCTCTTTCGAATGTCTGTCAACGTCGTCGGCAGAAATTCCACAGCTAAGAGCGTCTATCCAATTATAAATAACTATCCAATTTCTACACCTGACATGCTATGTTCCACACACACATCTGATTTTTACAGATTCCACTAGTTACAATTACTGTGACTCCTTCGTTCAATAATGCATGATCTTCTTTCATTGTGCAAGTCTAACCAGGAGGTGCTCGCCCTTGCTCGATTCAATTCCCCAATGATCTCAGCACCGAACCATGCCGAGGAACTTTCAACGATTGACCGCGAGTGCGGGCGCACTGCGTTGCATTGGGCTGTGAAGTTGAATTTTTCTATGTCTACCGTAATTGCCTTCAGCAGCAATTTCCCTCAGGCGAATAGCATTGTGGACTTTGGGGGAATGTGTCCGATAACACTTGCTGCTGAGGGGGAGTATTACTCTGAAGAGTTCATAATCTACATGATTCAATTGATCGAGTCTGTGCGACACCAATTATTGATGAAGTTGGTAATTCTGGACCGACTTACACCGCTAAGTCCATCGATTTTCGAGGCAATTCTCTCGAAATCACCCTCGGAGGGAGGTGAATGGGACTTTTCTAACAGGATGAGCTGTCTTGATTGGGCCGTGGTTCTCAAGCGGTCGGCAGGAGTCGTTCGTGTTCTTGCCAACGGATTCCGAATATCTTGTGGTAGTGACGACGAAAATATTCTGAGATGGCATATCAGAGCGGGGAAACGAGACTGTACTGTGTTAACTACGGCTATCGACGCGGACTGTATTGACGAATTACTCGATTCTAGTGATGAGAGTAGCGAAGGTTCTGATTCGCTTGACAATTCAGTCAACGAAACGAAAAAAGAAAACGATGATGTGGTCCTGGCAATCGTGGAAACTCTCCCCCAGCTGTGCCAAGTCAGAACAGGAAACGAACTCCCACTGCACATGGCGATTCGGAAGGGACGACCCATCCCTGTTATCAAGGCGATCGCCGAGGCACATCCTCAAGCACTGAGAATTGCCAGTAGTGATTACGTAGACACGCCGTTACAGCTCGCGATAAAGAACCACTATTACTGGATTTGTCGTGATTCCTTCAGTAAAGTAGTCCATTACTTGATAGAAGCGGACATTTCGATGCTCTCCGTGAGATGCCGTGAGGGAAATTTACCTTTCCACAACGTCCACTATTTTTGGACCGATCAAAAACTTCGAGAAATAAAAGAATCTATTTTGGAGCTGATGTGGAACATAAGCCCTGGCTGCGTGTGGGCGGAAGGGGTAAATTTGCATTGTGAAAACAAATCAAATTTTTTCGTGTGGACCAAAGATGAGATTTCGACGAGGCTTAGAAGCGAGGCGATGTTACACTTGAGCTTGCTCCTGAAATATTATGGGCCCGTTTACAACGAGTTTAGGGGCGAAAATCTTGCAGTCGTTTTGAAGCGGCGGCCTATGGTTGCCTTTAATATATTCAGACGAATCTGCGGCAGTTCTTCCGCTAAGGATTGTATTTTCGACAACAATGACTTGCTCCGGCACATCATGAAGTGGGTCTGATTGATCCCACTACGCAAGTAGTAGATAACGACTTGCTCAGTTACACCACTAAGTGGGTCTGATTGAGCCAATTACGCAAGCAGTAGATCCAGATCTAGGCTATGTATTACATGGAATTTTTTTCGAAAACATCTCATAGCTTTTGTTACCTTAGCTCGCTCTCTCACATCGCACTTCACTGTCTTTTTTCTTAGCTCGCCCTTCGATTTTCTTACTCCAATCCAGTCCAGTCCAGTCCAGTCCAGTCCAGTCCAGTCCAGTCCAGTCCAGTCCAGTCCAGTCCAGTCCAGTCCAGTCCAGTCCAGTCCAGTCCAGTCCAATACACAATACACAATACATCCGATATCAAGTCCCCTTACCTCCTCTCACCCTATCGCTTCAACGACCAGTTCTCGCCACGATCAACCACATCAAGCCTATTTGGGCCCACTCCGATCCAACGGATAGGAACTCCGAGCAATTCTTGCACTCGCAGCACGTAGTTCTTAGCGTTCTGGGGTAGGTCTTCGAATTTCGTGACTTTCGAGATATCTTCCGTCCAGCCAGGCATCTCCTCGTACTTCACCTTCACGTCTCCCATCACCTTCAGATTTGCTGGCATCGTATCCAGTGCCTTGCCGTCGTGAATATATTGTGTCCCGATCTTAATCCTTTCCATCCCTGTCAAGACGTCCAGTTTTGTCAAGTTAAGGCTGGTGTAACCGTTGATAAGCGTCGAATATTTCATCTGAGGGATGTCCAACCAACCACATCTCCGGTGTCTTCCTGTGGTAGTACCAAATTCAAAGCCGTTCTTCTGCAAGAATTCTCCGTCCGCTCCCGTGTCTTCGGTGGGAAATGGCCCCTCTCCGACTCGTGTACAATATGCCTTCACAACACCCAAAACCCCGCGAATTTTCATTGGACTGACTCCCAAACCAGTAAGGACACTGCCGATACTTGGGTTTGATGAGGTAACATATGGGTAGGTGCCAAAGTCAATATCGAGCATAGTTGCGTTCGCCCCCTCAACCAAAATCTTCTTTCCGTCACGGTGAGCCGAATTTGTATATTCAATGGTGTCGACTGTCATGGACGAGATCTGAGCTCTAATCAACTTGTAGTACGCCAACTCACTCTCCACATCAATTTCCAAACCGGGGAAGGAGCGCATCATGTCAGAAGCAAGAGTGCGGAAGCGCGACTCAAAATATTCCCAGTCATTGAGATCACCAACGCGGAGACCATTTCGGGAAATCTTCGAAGCATAGGCGGGACCAATGCCCTTTTTGGTCGTTCCAATCTTGTTGCGACCAAGGCGGGTTTCCTGGAAACCATCAACCTGATAAGTCGGATATTTGTACACATTATTGTTAGAAGAAGCTGCACTATTTATACGCTTCCCTTGACAGTCGCGCAAATCACTAAAGGTGTAAGCCACACACCGCGAACAACTCACCTCCTGATGAAAGTCAAAAACAATGTGCGCACGATCGCTGATCTTGATTCGACCAGCTATGTCCACCCCAGCCTCTTCAAGACCCTGAAGCTCCTTCAGGAAGCTTTTCAGGTGGATGACAACACCGTTTCCGACCACACAGACCGCCTTCTTGTTCAATATACCCGATGGCACGAGGTGAAACTTGTACTTGGTGCCTTCAGCGACGATTGTGTGGCCAGCATTGGAGCCACCAGCAACGCGAGCGCAAACATCGTATTCCTGGGATAACATATCAACGAGCTTTCCCTTGCCCTCGTCTCCCCACTGAGCGCCGAGGACCACATCAATTCCGTGAGGAGCAGATGTGGGCAGCGGATCGCAGTGCGCGAGGCGGGTTAAGGGGGAGGGGGAGGGGCTAGCTGATCGGTTGCTGTTGCTGCTATAGATGGCTCCCTGCAATTGAAAAATGAGTTAGTCTTGATGGGTCATCGTCGTCAGCAGGTGCCCTTTACACGCGGCACAGCATTCGCACAGAAAAATTGATACTTCATCACAACAAGGGCCGCGGAATCAAGACACAAGTGTCAGTTTGCAAAAGCATATCCGATGCACCACCACCACAGTTGAAGATTTCTACGCCCCCAATCGCCTCTCTCCCCTCCGGTTACGGCTGAACAGCATCATCGCCTCAGCCAACACATAACAAGACTCCTCCCGAGATTCACCGAGGCGATCGAAGCGAATTTGCGCTTTTTGCAGGCTACGAAGGGACACTGAAAGGCTCAGAAAGTTGGGAGGACCAAAGACGAGGTTTCAGGAGTCTTCATCACTTTTCCGCGAGGACTGACGTACCAAACTTCCGACCACACCAGCTGAGGCTGTTAGCCGCGATACCGACGAGCGGAACATTGTGCCTTTGAGATCTTGTGATCTGGGACGAGGTGATCGGGCAATTATATTGTATCAGCCTGATCTGGTGTTTTTCGCTTGAATTCGTCCTCATCTTTGCTTCACTTTACCCCTCTAGAACGACGAAAACGGCAAAAATTCCCTCAAATCAAAGCGCAACAACTCGAAAATGTTCCGGCCTGTTTCGATGACCATGGCCTCGCGGCTACTACGCACTCCCCACACAACCACCACTAGAGCCCTGTTCCGCAACTTCCACAACTCAGAGCGCACAAAAATCTCCGTCGAGAAGATAAGAGCGTCACAGCGCCCACCGAGAAGGAATCTCTCCACCAAAGAAAACCCAAAAGAAACAAAGCAGGCAGAGAAGGACGTACACGGAAACGAGTCCTCCGTGGTCCTAACACCTGGCGAGAAGGTCGCGGCAGGCTCGCGACTCGCTCTCTGGGGAGGTGTAGCCGCTTTTGCGAGTGTATGCGCATATTTCATAGTGAAGGAGCTGAACCCATTTGGTATGGGGCCCAGCAAATTATTTAATACCTCCTTTGATCGGATCAAGGAGGATCCTGACTTGGGGCGCCGATTTGGTACGCCGATGAAAGCGTACGGCCGCGACGGAAACAGGCGGTCTGAGGGGCGCCGTAACTTTATTGAACACACCAATTACGTTTCCAAGGACGATAAGAGCAACCGAATTCGTATCCGGTACAACCTTGAGGGCCCCTATGGGGACGCCTTTGTCTTTGCCGAGCACAGTGACAAGTCTGGGTTGGTATACATTTTGGTTCAGGACAAGAGGGGAGGGCAGATAATCCCAATCGTTGACAACCGGAGCATGCTCATGAGCCAGAGTCTCTCCGGTGAAAACCAGGGCATGATGGACGCCATGAGTAAATTATTGGGGGGGGGTGGATCTGACAGTAAATAATGAAACCAATGCTGCAAACCGAACCAAACCAAACCAAACCAAACCAAACCAAACCAAACCAAGGCTAAAGTTTACCGTCGATTATCTGTACGATTTTTATTGTCACCATCATCGGATTTAAAATTCATTCACCAGCCAAGTTCAACCCCACGACCCTTACAATTATGCTGAGCAGGCTAACCACCTTAAGCACGCCCACCTTCTCGCCGAAGTATGCAACGGCGGCGAAGGACACTGCGGCGGTCCCCAGTGCGGACCAAACAGCGTTAGCAGTTCGCCAAATCAATCTGGCCCAGCGATGAGGCGACGAGAGCAAGGGAATCGTTGAACAGTATCATCGACGCAGTCACTCCCGAGAAAGAGCCCTTCTCTTTACAACAATTTCAAGTTCGTCGTCGCCAAGTTCTACAGAGATTGGGTGAGCTTTGGGCCGAGGAGGAATCTCACCACTGACCATCTCCCACCTCACCTCTCACCTCAACGAAAATAGCCAACATCAAGGCAGTCCAGGACAGCGGCAACGATGCATCATTAATCCGAACAAAAATCAAGCCCAGGGGGAGGGAGACAGAGGCGATAGGAGGAAATTATCTGCCTCAAGCACTTTACAAAAAAACACCTGATTAAAAGGCATTAACGAT
>Ga0115556_1002404_pt1 | contig 12417 bp, 4 predicted proteins | sample COGITO_mtgs_1104_5_FD_87282 | JGI IMG/M metagenome (GOLD analysis project Ga0115556, IMG submission 87282) | Pelagic marine microbial communities from North Sea - COGITO_mtgs_110414 | ecosystem: Environmental > Aquatic > Marine > Epipelagic | place: Germany:Helgoland, sampling site Kabeltonne... | reverse complement strand
GTGGTTACGGTCGCGATGGTGTTCTCGTCGTGGGACGTTTTTCGCTGCGCGACACGCGCGCGAGACGACAGGAATCATCATCATCATCATCATCATCATCATCATCGAAGACAAAAATACAGTTAAAGAAGATGGGTCAGAAAAAAGGAGGTTTATTGTCATCTTTGCGGGACCGTCGTCGTCGTCGAAAGGAGGAGGAGGAGAATGAGAAGAAGGAGAAGGAACGAGACGACATTAACGTTCCTATTTTTGGAGGGAAACCGAGAATTTTTGAGCAGCGCGGCGGGTTTGATGGTATTCGTAAACTCCTACTCAGTGAGGAGGAGAAGGACAAAAAGCATCAGCGGGAGCAAAAGGTAACAACGAAGGAAGAAGAAGAAGAAGACAAAGGCAAAGAGGCTGAAAAGAAGGACGACGATTCAGACGTGAATACTACTAACACGAACGATGATGAGAATCACTCGGACGTGTTCATCGCGTACGAAAAGCACCTCACGAAATCTCAGCAACATCAAGCTCGGTTACGAAGACAATCCGAAGCGAGCGCGAACGCCTACCGACCGGGGTTGCGCAATCGAGGCGAGGATCTGTTGCCGATCACCGCGCAGAAGGCGAAAGAGATGGAGTTTCGCGAAGCCGAGTGGTTGAAATTGTATCCAGTACCGGTGACGAGGTTTACGGAGAAACGGTCGAACGATGGTCACAGGAGACCGGCGGTGATTTTGGAGTCCATCATTAGCAAAGATTATAAGCGAATTAAAACGGAATCGAGGTTTAAGCGGTTGACGAGGTTAGTCGAAGGGATTAACGTCGCTCGATGGGGATTCGAAGGCATCGAGGACGAGGAGGAAGTGAGGATTACCAAAGAGTTTTACGATTTGTCGCAGTATTACGAAACGAAGAAATCGAGGAAGGAGAAGAAGAGACGGCTGAAAGAGTTGGAGAGAAAGAAAAGGAAGGAGGAGAAGAGGCGTAACTTTGTGCCGAAAACGATCGTCCCGAGACGGTTGGCCGCGGTGATGGATTTTCGAAAACCGAAAGCGAGAACGCATCCCATACGCTTTTTGAAGAAAGATACAAACGAGGAAAAGGAAGAAGAAGAAGAAGAAGAAGAAGGTGTTCAAATGCAAGCGGAGGCCGTATCGTCTCCTTCTTACTCGTTCACGGATGTCCTCGACACCATTCACGATTGGGTAGGCTCGAATTTGCTGAACCTTCGCGAGACGTGTCAAAATATAAACGCGAGGAAACAGGAACACATTATGGATCACATCGACGCGATAAGTACCATGCACATGCCCAAAGCCATCAGTGCACAAAAAGACATTTACAGAGACTTTTTGAGATCTCTGGATGTGTCCGTCGTACCCGCGCACGGGACTATAAAAATGTATCAGAACTTGTTCGCCGATGCGAAACGTCGCGTACAAAATCTCGTTTCGGACACGAAAGTACGAGACGAGTGGTTTCTTACGGGCGCCACAAATTTGCGTCGTGGTCGAGTGCAACAACAAAAACAAGTAGAAGTTACTCTTCCATGCGAAGATGAAGATGACGACGACGATCACGAAAGGTGCATCGTTCGTACGCTCGTTAAAGAAGCCATCGAACGCGTCGTCGAGTCGAGCGAAGCTCTCGTCCATCGCATCACACCGTTTCCAAGAACAGAACTCGCCACGAATGCCTCAGATTTAATTTGGGATGCGAGCACGTTTGAAAGCTACGCTAAGAGAACGTCGCTTTCGCCATCTTTCCCTACTGCTGCGGTTGCCGTCGTCGTGAAACCAAAAGTCACGTGGTTGGCGAAATCCAAGCGAAGCGGTCCGCGAACGCCGGGCGAACGCGGCTGGTTCCGATCCGGAAACGCCTTCGAAAACGGTTCTCAAGATGCTCAGCAAAGATGGCGACATCCGAATCCAGAGATAGAATCACGACCGCGCGAATCGTACGACGATTATTTCTCCTCCGATAGTAGCACATGTAGCAGCGAATCGGACTCGGAAGATATCTTCTTTCGCGACGTGCAGCGAAAGCGAGCTCCGCCGCCTCCTCTTGCGCAGCAGCAATCGAAGAAGAAAAACGTCATCCCGAAAATCTGGAAAGGGCGACAACTCGCCATTCAAAAGTTTGGTCACGATGAGAAACGGATGTGGCGCGATAAAATCGGCGAGTTTCTTCGTAAATCGCGTAAAACTCTCGGTCATAGACCTTTGGACGTCTCCTGGGGCGGTTCAGTCCTCGATTCGGTCATCGGCGCGAATTTAACGCAAAACGTGACGGACGTTTTATCATCAACAGCGATGTTAAATTTGATGGCCAAGTTTCCAGTGACGGAGGAAACGCAAAGCAAGCATTTAGAACGCGTCGAGAGAGCGGTAAGAGTGAAGGATTTGGTGAAAAATGTCATCAATTCGGTAGTTGAAAAAGACAGGGAGAGGTACGAGAAGGAATGCGCGCAAGCGGCGAGCGAGGTTGTACGAAATGCAATTGATCGCATTGTTTCGAGAGAAACCGGGAGAGATAATATTGCTCAGGAGGAGGATGTAGAAATGCGAGATGCTTTAGATATAGAAACTGAAATGGGAGCAGCAGCCGTGGCGGAAGTGATTGAGCGCATGCAGATTGACGATAAAGATGACATCGAGCAACCTTCCTTCTTCCTTTGTCGCGGTGTTCCGAAGATCGACTCGTCCTCGTTTGAGCTCGATAGGACATCACTTGATGAAAATACAGACCTTCACGAGTCTTCAGTTATTGTCGAGTTACCTGTCATGTCTCCGTTAGAGCAACTGTATTACAGCGAGCGACAAATGTGGAACGATTTTTCGAAAACGCCGTTGACGAAGCGCAGATTTAGCGAGAAAGAGGCGTGGATCGAATGTTCGAACGAGGAGTGCGGTAAGTGGCGACGGATACCAAAAGCGTTAGCAGATTCATTACTTACTCACAAGACGACGTCGGAGAACGTAGAAGCAGCGGATTACTTGAACTGGACCTGCTCTCGAAGTTTCGATAAAAGACACAACGGGTGCGATAAGCCGCAGGAGATGTTGAACGACGATATCGACGAAATCGTCCGGGAAGCGGAAATTTTGCGCAAAGAAGACGAAGAGCAGAAAGCAAAAGAAAAGAAAATGCGCGAAAACAAAGCAAAACTGAGAGAAGAGAGAGAAGCGTCGAAGCAACAAGCAGCCTCGAGGGCAGAATTGAACCGACGCGAGCGACGAGCAAAGACAGATAAATTGAAAGCGCTCGCGCAAGCTGCTCGAGATCGTCAAGACTTCATTTGCGACAACGATCCTACCGAGAATGAAATTATAGTGCGCGACTGCGTAGATTGGCACCGCGTTTTGCACGAAGCCTCAATCGACGATATCATCGAGTGCATTCGATGTCGCGGCATGCACTCCATGCTCGCGCATAGAATCAAGAAAATTCTTCGGCGTGTGCTCGACGAACGCGGCGTTTTGTCGCTCGAATTCCTTCGTGAAGCCTCCACAGAAGAAGCAAACGCGTATCTCAACGAGATAGAAGGCATGGGCGCAAAGACTTCGGCGTGCGTAAACTTACTCTCGTTGGAAAATAGAGACTTCCCTGTAGACGTCAACGTCGGACGAATCATGGCGCGCCTAGGATGGGTTCCGCTCGAACACGATTTCAAGCTCGAACTTCTCGAGCAGTACGCCCCAGAAGAATCAGTGTACGAATTTTTGAGCGAAAGATTGAACACGTTCGACGTGACGATGTTGTACGAGCTGCATTATCACATGATTACGCTTGGGAAGGTGTTTTGCGCGAAGCGCGATCCGAATTGCGCGAGTTGTCCAATGAACTCCGACTGCGAATACGCCAAGTGTGGTGGTAAACGAAGGAATAATAACATGAACAACGTCGGAGTATACACGCCTGCACCGAACGTCAACAACGCAGAACCTCCAACGCCGCCGAAAGAAGTAGTAACGATTGATCTTACGAAGGAACAAACGAGAACGCAACCGATCGAAGATATCGAAGATATCGGCTTGGCGTCGCCGTCGGAGGGTTCGTCGCCGAAGATGCCGTTGACGCCAACGGCGACGAATAATAACGTCATTGGAAAACGGTTTCCATCGAATTCGAGCATAGAATCACCGTCTAGTCTAGATGGATTCAACAGCCCTACGGAATCGTCTGATAATCTTGCGGCGGATGTTCTCACAGTTGAAGAATTCGTTGAGCGTGCAAAAGCGCAGAAGCACCAGCAGCAAAATGAGAAGGATTTTTCCGAAGCAACAGCAGCATCGGTAGAAGATGCGTCTCCTCTGCATGTAGAACCATCACATACTGCGCCCCTTGCTCCTTTCTCTCTACAAAACGACGCGTTCGCAAACAACGTCGCGGAAACGATGGATTCAATCGTCGCCGCCGGGAAGATCTGGACAGATTTAGGTAAACCCGCCGGCAAGAAGGCCATGCGCGTTCTTTTACTCCTTTCCTCGGAGGATGATTCCGACGACGACAATGTCGAAGAAAACAAAAGCGCCGTGGCAGCGATGATCATGCGGCGATTTAAATCGTTGTCAAAAATCTGCCACCCGGACAAAAATCGAAACGATCTCGAGAGAGCGTCCGCCGCGTTTGGCATTTTAGCCGAGGCGAAAACAAAGGCGATGGAAGCGGTTGCTGAAGTCGACGAGAGAGCGCTGAAAGATGATGCGGCGTTTGAAAGCGAAGCCGAAGACGAAGTTTTGAGGGAAGTCGAGGATCCTCGGTTCGCAAAGTTCAATGCAGCAACTGCCGCCAAGACGACAACCGCCGAGGAGGAGGAGGAGGCGTTTTTAACCCCTAATCGACACAATCAACTCGCGGATTTATCCTCGTTCACAAAAGCGCAGTTTCGTTCAGAGGTACAAGGGTGGCGAGTGCCAGATGAATGCGTTCCGGCGGAACTTTTGCATTCGCTCTCGCCACATCCAACGTCTATAATCGGCGAATGCGACGCAACGCGGCGGTATTGCGTCATCGCAGCTCCGAGAGAGGCGAGCGATTTTGAACGCGTCTATAAAATATCAACGTCGTCCGAAGAGGAGCACGAACAAAATAACCACGATAACGACGACAACGACGACGATATCGTCATGGAAGATGCAAAGACGAACATCAGCAAAGAGAATGATGAAGAGGATATCATCATTACCACTCCTCCTCCTCCTCCTGCTCCTTCTCATCTTTCTCCTCCCTCTGAGCCTTCTTCAATAAAATGCGTCTTCTTCGTCACCGCCTTGTGCGCCTGTAAACGCAGCTTCCCGCTGCACGGCACGTACTTTCAAGTGAATGAAGTCTTTCTCGACCTTCGCTCGGCGGCAAAACCTGTGAGTGTCGACATTGAAACTCTCAAAACGTCGCCGAAAATAGTCACTCTACTCGGCGCGTCCATCGGTTCGGTCACGCGAGGGATGACGAGGACGGAAGTCACGCGTTTGTTTAATCACCAAGTCTTGTGCGTTCGGGCATGGGAGCGCCGTACTGGATATCCGCGCGAGTTGCCAAAATGGATATGTCCTGTCGTTCCAGTCGCTTCGACCGGGCAAGAGTTCACTGAATTTGACTTTCCGAGTCCTTTGCTGCACCCAGAAAAAAGTGCAGCCGCGATGGCGAGTAAAGCGCCAAAACTCGGCAGACCAAAGAAAAAACGTCCGGCGGAGACGATATCAATCGCCATCAATCGAGAACCGACGCCGCCGGAAACGCCTTTCAATAACGATATCTTTCGTTCGTACTTGAAACGTAAATCTGTCGAGAAAGAACAACAGAAGAACAATAACCGGGCGAGCGCAAAGAAAACGAAGAAGAGCGAGAAGGACGGCGATGGAAACAACAGCGAGCAAAAAAGAGCAAAGAAGAAATTCACCTTCCCAATCATACGTTCGAGTCAAAAATGCGGCAAATGCAAGACGTGCTTGAACCCGCAAATGCGCAAAGCGTGCTTGACGAGGCGAGCAGAAATGACGACAACGGGAGGAATGAAAAGACACGAGTCGTCGTCGCCGTTGTCGTCGCCGCTGGCAGCACCGCCATCAACGCCGGTAACAGCGATGATAGGCACAACGATCGACGCCTTCGTCATTCGTTCGAAAGATTACGAAATCGTAGATTGATATTAGATTACAAAAACGCCCGCGCGCTCCCTCGAGCGAGGGCAAGAAACGTCAGAAAATCTTGCCTCCTCCCGCTAAAAGATTTTGCCTAAATTACCGTTCCCCCAATTACTCTTCCCCCGATTGTGCCCTCCATCGTCAAAACCATCCGCAGAAAGAACGTTATCGTTCAATTGCAACGCGTCCACGTACTTCCACTTCCCATCTTTATCCTTTCGATACCTCGCTCGCTCGGCGAGCGTTTTCGCCTTGGCCCTCGATTTCTTCGCCCTCTTCTCTCCCGCGTCGAACGCGCACTCGTACGAAACAAACGCCTCTTCACCACCACTCTCATTTTCGCCATTACTCCCTTTCTTCATGATTTTCAAGCTCAAAAACCGAATCTTCTTCGCCGTCGCCTTCGCGTCTGACTCGAGCGTCCTCCGCGCGTTTTCCGCATCCGTCTCGTCTCTCTTGGTAAAATCTGGCGAATCCTCGTGCGTACTCTCGACGATAAACTCCGGTTTATTTTCCTTATAGCTCGTAAATCTCGCGCGAACGATCATTTCTGGCGTCGTCTCTCGCGTTATCCCGTTCTCGTGCGCGCGTTTGCAGCAGTTTTCGTACGTCTCGTTGCTGTTGCAGGCGCACAGTCGCACCGCATCCCCCGACGCATCGTCCTCGCCGACGGCTTCCCCGTTCGTGTCCTTTTCCTCCTCCTTCTCGAACTTTTCCGCGAGTAAACCTTTCCTCGCTCTGACCACGACGCCAGCGTGTGAACCACAAGAACCATACTTCCTCCTCCTTTCAACGACGTAAGAATGCGCAGAGGATCGAACGCAGGCAGAGACGTTTTGCATCGTAAACGTAGTACCTTTTTATCTTTTCCTCACTCCCGGGGAAAACTTTTGTGGCGGCTTCGTCATTAAATTTGCACGCATTGAATACACAAAATGAGTGCGAGGACACCACAATTCGCCACTTTCACCGCGCCGAACACCGCAACGGCTTCTTTTCACACCCCTCGAAGATATTCTTCGCCTTTTGTGCGCGGGAGGAAAAGGGGAGGAGTCTCATCGCGCGCTGAAAAGACACGTTGGAACATTCAAGCGATGCAACAGACGGATTCAATCGACGCCTCGTTCGAGCGTCGTTTGCATGGCCCAGATGGAAAAGGAAAAGGAGAAGATGACGACGACGATGACGAAGAAGAAAGCGAACAACAGATGCAACTCGTGCTCTCGAAACTAAAAGTCCCGGACTTAAAGAGCGAACTGGAGAAGCGGAAGTTGAAGAAAACTGGGAAGAAACAAGAGCTCGTGGACCGGTTGGTGGTGGCGTTGGAGAGGGAGAGGAAAAGCCTCGCGACGACGAAGAAGATGATGTTGGCAAAAGAGAAAGAAGTGACTGTAGGGGATGAGGAGAGTGATACTACCAGTAGTAGTAGTAGTCGAGAGAAGAAGAACGAGAGCGACGAAAGAGAAGACGACGATTCAGACGACGACGGAGAAGAAGATATGACAACCGCGACGACGGCCGCGACTTCGCCTCCGGCGGGAGTGCAACACGCGAAAGTGCGCAGGCGCGTCGTGAGAAGAGGTGGCGGGATCTCCGACGCGACCGCGTCTTCGTCGTCTTCTTCGAAAAAAGGAGTGAAAAAGAAGAGCAGCGCGGTGAAAAGAGGTTCTACAGCAGTCAACGGGAACGCCAAAAATGACGGTTCGTCGGTGACCGCGATGATGCCTTCATCGTCTTTTTCGTCGTCGTCGTCTTCGCACATTATCGCGCCGAAATATAATCCGTCGCGAGAGGCGAGAGAAAAGCAAAACGAAATGGAATTCGTGGCGGATTTTGAAAAGGCGTTCAAGACGTTGAGAGAGCGGTTAAAGTTGGAACGGCTGAAAGCGTCCTCGGATCCAGAGACGAAGTTGGCGAGGATGTTCGAGGAGAATAAAATGGAGGAAGATAATAGTAATAGCAGCAGCAGCAGCAGCAATAGTGATAGCAGCAAAACAAACGAGGAGAAAGCGAGCGACCGTTTGCGTCGATTATTCACGGAGAGAAGGCAAAGAGGCATGAGAGCGGTGAAACGGTCGTTCAACGAAGGCGAAGACGCGGCGAAGCTGGACGCTATGACGACCATGGCAGCAAGCATAGTTGACGTCGAGAAGACGCGGTTAGGAGCATCATCGTCGTCGTCAGAGGACGAAGGCGGATTAGCTGAGATGATGAGCGAACTGGATGTGCGAGAGGCGCTCGATGGAATCGGCTACGCGTTGGAAGTGAACAACCGTGTTTTGGAAGGCTACAACGACAGCACCCACGGATTAGCGAACAATTCTATTGATCCGTTCAAGTTGGTTATCGGTGAATACGTCGTCCACCGAAAATACGGCATTGGGAAGTTTTTAGGTATGCGTTCGATCAACCACGAAGACGAGGAGACCGGAAGAAACGAAGGCACGAGGAAAGTGTTCTTGTTCATTCAGTTCGCGGATGATACCGCAAAAATTGAACCGAAGAAAGCGTCCATGCAATTGTATAGATACGCCAGTCCCGGCGCGCAAGTAAAACCGCCGAGACTTTCAAAGCTGTACGATAAACTCGGGTCGTGGGAAGCGAAAGAAGCGCAGATGCAAAAACAGATTCGCGATTTAGTCGTGCACCAAATGTGCGTGTATTTACAACGATTACAGTGCGTCCGAGCACCGTATAGAATATCGAAACCGGATGAAGAGGCAAAATTTGCTGAAGGGTTTCGTTTTGAGCTCACTCCCGACCAAAAGATGGCTATCGAGGATATCAACGAGGACATGACTCGAGACACGCCCATGGATAGAATCATCGTCGGCGATGTCGGTTTTGGTAAGACAGAAGTCGCTTTCAGAGCCATATCTCGAGCGTGCTTTTCCGGCAAGAATTCGTTTATTCTCGCGCCAACGACGGTTCTGGCGAAACAGCACGCCGCGAACGTCGCTGCGCGATTTCGACACTTGGGTGTAGAAGTCAATCTTCTCACGAGGCACGTCAAGACAAAAGATCAAAAAGAAATTTTAGAGAAGTTTAGCCAAAAGGACTCAGGAAGAGCACAAATCATCGTCGGTACGCACGGTTTGTTGAACTTATCGACGGAAGTCTACGACAACTTGGATCTGTTGATCATTGACGAAGAGCAAAGGTTCGGGGTGAGGCACAAAGACCAAATTTCCGCGTTGAAAGCTACCGTGGACGTTTTAACTTTATCGGCGACCCCTATTCCGCGAACGTTGCATATGGCCATCTCTGGTTTTCGGGACGCGAGTTTAGTTCAAACGCCGCCACCAGAACGTCGACCGATTCGAACAAACTTATTGCCAATGGACGAAGACAAAATTCGCGAGGCTATTGAGTACGAAATCAATCGAGGCGGGCAAATTTATTACATCGTTCCCAGAATCATGATGATGGGCGATTCGCGGCAAAGGTTGTTCGGCATTTTGCCAAACTTACGCGTGATTGAAGCGCACGGACAAATGGACGGCGATACTTTGGATGCGGTCATGGATGAATTCTCCAACGGCGAGGCGGATGTCTTATTGTGCACGACGATTGTTGAGTCTGGTTTAGATATTCCGAATTGCAACACGATTATCATCGAAGAAGTGCAATCGTTCGGCTTAGCGTCGTTGTATCAGTTGCGTGGTCGCGTCGGTCGCGCCGATCGTCAAGCGCACGCGTGGATGTTTTACGGGCTAGATCCAGAATCATTGAACGAAAAAGCGAAGGAACGCTTGTTAGCGTTGGAAGAGTCGTGTGGATTAGGCGAAGGTTTCAAGTTGGCGGAAAGAGACATGTCCATTCGAGGCGTCGGTACTCTCTTCGGCGAGAAACAATCCGGCGAAGTCGATTCGGTTGGTGCAGATTTGTACCTCGAGTTGCTCTATTCGCAGTTACAACGCGTTGAAATGATGCGCTTGAAAGCATGCCTTCCAGGGGAAGTGAAAATCATTCACAAAACGCTCGTCCCAGATGACAAGAATCCTGATATTGAAGACGACGCGATGCTGGTTACGACTGAAGTTCGCGAATCGACGGAAGACTTGTCCATCTCGCCAGCTTACATCGCCACGGATACCGCCAGGAGAACGGCTGAAAATATCGTGTTCAAAGCAAAAACCGCGCGTGAATTTTCCGTCGCTTCGCACTGTTTGTTAAAACATTTCGGCGAAGTGACGGACAGTTTCACCTCGTGCGCTTTGCTCGAACGCGAAATTGCTTACGCAGCGTCTGAATTAGGTATTAAAGAAGTCATCGCGGTGAGCTCGAGCGTAAAGAATAGAAGCGGGTACATCGATTGTATCATCGATTTACCCGGAGAAGTAAAAGATATGCTCGTCACCGGTATGGACGAACGATTCCAAGGCGATGTGTTGACAACCGACGACGGCATACGCATTTTAGGTCAGAAGAAGGAAAGTGAATCCAAGGCGGACATTTTGCTCTTAGCGGTCATGTCTTTGCGAAGAATTAGCGAAGGTGTCCCGGCGTTTGTAAAGTATTTGTAATTATATGTACACCTAGGAAACAGGTACTGGTACCGGTAATATATATTTAAAGCGCGTGTCTTTCTCTTTCGCTAAATTCTGTTTTTACAACCTTAGTATGAGTGTATGTTTTTAAAAGCCACTATAAAACCTTCGCATCTCTCTGAATGTTGTTGTTGTTGTTGTTGTTGTTCAAAAATCACTTTGATCATCATCACCATCATCATCATCATCATCATCGTCCAATAATCACTGGACGAGTAAATTTAAACACCTCGCGACTTCGAGTTTAGATCTGTATCTCTTCCCGTTCGGGTCGATATAGGTGACGTCCGTGTGAAGCGATATCCGTCCTTTATCCGTCCTCTCGCGACTCGCGACTTTCGCGGACCAGTTCGCCGGTAGGTGGCCGCCCATGGTTTCGATGAACTCTTTGAGCGACGCTAACGCGGAGTCATCGGTGACCGTAGCGACGGTGGCTACTTTTCTTTTCTTCTTCTCTTTTTCCTTCTTCGCGACAACTTTTGCCTTTTTCTGCTTCGGAGGCTGCGAAATATCCTCCGAAACCTTTGCCGGTCGGCCGCGCTTTTTCCTTTGTACCGGTTCCGCTGGTCTGGCTCTTTTTGGTGGTCTTCCACGTTTCTTCTTTTCTACCGGTGGTGGATGAACCATCGTTAAAGCGCCAACTAACTGCGTTTCCGGAACAACGTTTGCGTTGGGATCGACGCCTCCGTGGATTCTCATCGCGTCTCGATCTGGATAGCGCGTCGATTGTCTTCTCGGTTTTTCTTTCTCAACCGTCAATACCGTTGGTTTCTGAACCACTCCAATCTGCTCCTCAATCACAACTTCTTCTTCTTCTTCTTCTTCTTCTTCTTCTTCTTCTTCTTCCTCGTCCAACAACGGATCCAACGCGCTCGACGCTTTCACCTTCATTGCGTGATAGAGCGTTTCAATTTTTCCGAGCTCCATCGTAAACGGATCTCTCTTCCACGTCTTGGACCCGTCGTGATACTCCTCCTTCATCGACAAACCGTCGCCATCCTCATCGTCCACGGCGGCGTCGTCCGCGGCTTCAAAAAATGGAGGTTCGTACGTCGCCGGCGTTTCCTCAGTGTACGTCAAGTTCAAATTCGCCGCGCTTCCATCCGGCAACGCGTCGAGCGTTCTCACCAGCGACAAAAGCGTTCGGGTCGTCGCGATCGCGTTTTTTCGAATCCTTTTCGGATCCGTCAGTCTCTCCTCGTCTCTTTTCTTCCCCGTCGCCGCATCCGCCGACAAAACCCTTTCTTTGTCTTTCGCGCCGCCGCCGCTCGTCAACACCCTCGCTCGCTTCGCCTCGTCGTACTCTACGGTGAACAAATACTCCTCCAACAACGTCTTCGGATCGTCCGGGTGAGAAATAACCAACGCCACCGTTCGCAAGTACCCTCGCTCCAGCGCATCGAACACGCCGTTTTCCATCGCGTCGAGCAATCGTTTCGATTTCGCGCACTTCCGAAGCATCTTTGGTACGTTCAACGCGTTATTACCACCACTCGTACTACTCTTATTCGTTTGTGGTTGCTTCGGTTCCGTAAAGTGCGTGTTCGCGTCAAATATACCTGCATAATCGCACGCGGAGAAAGAAGACCACACGCGTCACCCCAAAGCCGTAAAGAGAGAAGAAGACGAAAAGGTCAGCACTTTTGCGAACGAGACGTCGCGACGAGAAGAAGAAGACCACGCGAGAAGAAACAGAAAAGAGAATTCAAAAACCAAATCTCTCTCGCGCGTAC
>Ga0115556_1002403_pt1 | contig 12422 bp, 10 predicted proteins | sample COGITO_mtgs_1104_5_FD_87282 | JGI IMG/M metagenome (GOLD analysis project Ga0115556, IMG submission 87282) | Pelagic marine microbial communities from North Sea - COGITO_mtgs_110414 | ecosystem: Environmental > Aquatic > Marine > Epipelagic | place: Germany:Helgoland, sampling site Kabeltonne... | reverse complement strand
GGCATTCTAAAAGTGCGATGATTCGCCTATAGGGTTCATTATATTTTCTTTAAAAATCCAGAAGTATGCATAACATAACTTCAATTTCAACGATTGGACAATTTGGGTTGCAATTCATTCGTGGCTAGATAAAGTTCTAATCATTACCGTTTCCACCACCTCTACGCCCACCACCTGCACCACCAAAACGTTCTCTCAATTGATTAACTCTATCATTTTCAACGGGTATTTGCTGGCCTTGACCAAAGCTTCTGATGTTATACACAAATGACAACATAAAGTACTGAGTCAGTATTTGGGTCTGGTTGTCCTCTATATAAGAGCCCGTAATGGCTCGAGTGATGCTTTGGTTTTGCTTTAGTAAATCGAAAATCGTCAATTTAACCTCTGCCTTTTCTTTCATGATCTTTTTTCCCATTTCCATATTCCACAATACGAAGCTTTGGTTGAACCCATCGGATAAGCCAGAGTTTGCAATATGACTAACTGTCGAACGAAATACATTACCTGTGCCAAAGATCCAATTGAGCCTGAGTCTGGTAGACTGAGTAAAGTAATCCGCGTTGTTAGCTGCTTGTAACGTGTTGTTGACTGTACTAAAGCTGGAGTTACTTGATAGTGTGAAGTCAATTTTTTCACTGATGTTACTGCTCAAAACCATCCCAAGCCCCATTGTTGGTGTTCTGGCATTGTTCAGCTCGTCATTGATCAATTCAGGTGTTTGGGTAAAGGATAGGGTACCGGTGAAGTTTAAGTTCGACTTAATGAAGCCTAGGGGTAGGCCATATGAGATGAAACTTCTGAGGTTCCAATAGCCATTTAAATTTACTGGTTTGCTAAATCTAGCGCCTGGTTGTAAGGTAATACCGTCAACCACTGTGTTTCCCCTTGAGGCAATCGTAGTGCTATTGCCTATATAATTGTCAGAAAAGCTACCACTTAGTAGGGTGAAAAAGGTTCTTGAGGTTTCACTATCGACTTTGTTGTATCTAATGGTGGCAGAGTGTTGATAGCGTTGATCGAGCGCTGGATTTCCTGAAGAGATGTTGAGCGGATCCGTATTATCAATTACGTTCTGCAGCTGATTGACGCTTGGTGCATTCGTGGAAGTCCTATAATTTATGCTCAAACTTTTACCAGTAGCAAACCTTAAACGATAGTTAATTGAAGGAACAAAGTTGTTAAAGTTTCTATCCACATTATCAGGAAAAGGAAAGGTCTGATCATTATCTAAAATGGCCCTTTGATAAGTCGCTCGCAAGGTTAGCGTACCCTTGGTACCTCTTAAATTATAGCCTATTGTTCCTTGATGCGTATAGTAGTCATTTTCAAAAGTGTTACTCAAAGGGGTATTCAAGTCGGTATAATCGTTGTTTCCCTCATTAAAATCAAAAGTCTGAAGGTCGGAGTCATTGAACTGATAACCGTATCTATAGGTGAATAATATCGAACTTCTATTTGCCAACGGTTCGGTGTATGTGGCATTAGCGGTCATGTTAAACCCATCTTGATTTTGATCTGAGAATTGATTGAAGTTGATGGATTGATCCCTTCCAGTGAAAAACTCAGAATCTGATAACAGGAAGCCTTCCCCATTGTTATTGTTCATTCCTGTATTCAGGTTAATGGAGAAGGTTCTTCCTCGCTTTAAAAAGGAGTGCCTCCAAAGTAAATTATTACTAAAACTAAAGGCTTCAAGGTCGGAAGAGTTTTCAGTATTAATTGTATTCAGTATCTCTGTTCCCAATAGTGTTGTACCATCTACAAGTGCTGAGCCTGAGTTGTCTTGAAGTGTGAATCTCGGTCGCATGATGATCGAGTTTCTCTCGTCAATTTTGTACTCTAACTGACCACTAAAGCGATGATTAATATTTCTGCTACCCGAAAAACTATTCTCACCATAGGTTTGTCCTTCGTTTGCCGCTATGGTGAATTGTCTAAAGATTGCTTCATTGGAAGTGTTATCTGATTGATTGAAGAAGTAGCTCCCACTAAACTTGATCCTTTTTGCGTCCTCATAAGAATAGTTTACACCGAATGCCTTTGTCTCATTGATTCCGCCTTGTTGCCCCACTTGAAAATTATTGGCACCACCACCGGCACCGCCTCCTGCATCACCACCACCACCTCGGCCACCACGGCCACCACCTCGGCCACCACGGCCACCGCCTGTTGTAATGCCGAGCAGATCGCTCGTAGAAAAATTTTGGATGTTAATATTGTTGACTTGCCCTAAAAATGTGGTTCTGGCCTTAGGGCGAAAAAGGTTGATGCTTGCACCTACATTATAAGTGTCATCAGTTCCGGCACCTGCGTAGACGCGCCCAAACTCACCATTCCGCATGCTTACACGGGTAATGATGTTCATCGTTTTGGAGGTTTCTCCATCGAGAAATCCTGTAAATTCAGCCTGATCACTTGCTTGATCGTAGACTTGGATGCTCTTTATCATTTCAGCGGGGAGGTTTTTCAACGCTGCATTCGGGTCATCGCCAAAGAACTCTCTTCCATCGACTAGTACTCTGGCGACATTTTCTCCTTGTGCTTGCACTTGACCATTTTGTATGACAATGCCTGGCATCTTCTCAATCAAATCTTGAGCGGTCGCATCAGGATTAACCTTGAAAGCATCTGCATTAAATTCTGTGGTGTCACCGTTTTGTTTTACGCGTTCTGCCAAACCTTCAACGGTCACTCCATCTATACTTTTCGTGTCTATCCCAAGGGCGATGATGCCAAGGTCTAATGAACCGTTTTTAATGGTGAAGTTTCTGTTGAATTTTTTAAAGCCTACATAAGAGATACCAATTTGATAGCTGCCATTGGAAACCCCGGTCATTCGAAAACCACCCTGATCATTTGTGGAATAAGCTTTTGCCGTGGAATCAGCCATGTTGATAAGTAACACAGTAGCAAATTTCATGGGTTTGTTTTCAAGACTATCGGTAACACTTCCCTTGACCACCCAAAACTGAGCAGATGCAGAATAAGAGAGGATTAACATGAAAGTGATGAGTAAATGTCGCATTGTCTTGAGATTTGAGTTTTAGACATCGACTTATATGAAAGGTTTAGTAGTTTTGAAATACAGTAAATAAGTATTGATAAACAATAAATTATTATTACCTTTCTGAAAATTGATCCGGATTGAAGATGGCAGGAATGAAAATATATGCCGGATTGTCAGTGTCGGTTTGAGCTTTGCTTTTGACGCTAGGCCTATTCGGTGCCATAGCGATGGGAGGCGTGTTTGTAATTAGGTTAGTGAAGAAGGTGGATGTTTTAGAGTCTCTTAGTTTAAAAAAAGGAATGACATGATTAGACGAAATTTAATACTCAAAATAGCTGAATGGCTATTGACTATATTCAAGTATGGTGCGATAGCTTTGGTTTGTATAGGGCTTTGCGTAATTATTTTTAAACCGCAAGCATTTTCAGAATTGGCTATTGATTTAAACTCACATTTGTTTACTCAAATGGACATTGATATTCCTGTTTTGTCTGAAGAATTGACAGGTAGTGCTGACTGGTTGAGTAGTGCTAAGTTCACAGTCAGTACGCTAAAACTGAAAATCGAAGGAAGCCGTCAGTTAAGAATTATCAGTTTTTTTGTTTCTGTTTTTATAGTTTCGATTTTTTATATCATAGTATCTCAATTGCTAGGTTTGGTAAAATCTGTTAAGCTGGGATCGCCTTTTATAAATCAGAATGCAAAAAGGATAAGAACAATTGGACTAATATTGATTACCATGGAATTATTTCTAACGGTTGGAAATGTTGTGCTAAACAGTCTATTGGAAGGTTCTGTTGCATTCGAAAACCGCCTTAGTAGTGCTCATATAAATATTGGTACTGAGATTCTAGATAACTGGTTTTTTATTGGACTGATGATTTTGGTTATCGCAGAAGTTTTTAAACAAGGCATTGCAATTAAAGAAGAACAAGAACTAACGATCTGATTATGGCCATCATAGTAAATTTAGATGTGATGTTGGCTAGGCGAAAGATGCAGAGCAAAGAGCTAGCAGAGCTGGTAGGAATTACACTAGCGAACCTTTCCATATTGAAGACGGGCAAAGCGAAGGCTGTTAGGTTCAGTACGCTTGAAGCGATCTGTGAGGCGTTAGACTGCCAACCAGGTGATATTTTAGAATTTAAAAATGAAAAAGAATTATGACTAGTCATGAAAGGCCTTGGGTACTTGGTGCACATATCGGAACCCTTTTAGGTTACTCCGTTGTATTCGGAAGTTTTTTAGTGCCCTTATTTATTTGGTTGACAAAAAAAGATGAGTCAGAAGTAATTGCTGAGCATGCGAAAGCCTCTTTGAACTTCCAGATTTCAATGACGATATACACCATTATGGCTGGCTTTGCCATATTCCTGTTGATCGGTATCCCGTTCTTAGTGATCATTCCAATTGTCAATTTAATTTGTGTGGTCTTGGCGACCATTGACGCAGGTAAGGGAAAACTGTTTAATTATCCTTTAAGCATTACCTTTGTGAAGTAATAATTAAGGCATGGACATCAGACCTAGAAGAAATCGTAAATCATCAGCCATAAGAAGTTTGGTACAAGAAACTCACGTAAAAACGAGCGACTTTATCTTTCCACTTTTTCTTCTCGAAGATGTAAACGCAAGCATAGAAGTAGCGTCCATGCCAGGTATTTATCGCCTAGGGTTAAACGCTATGCTTCGCGAGATTGAGTCATGCATGAAACTCGGGATTAATACTTTTGATGTGTTCCCTGTAGTGGCTGAAGAATACAAGGATAAAACGGCCACTAAGAGTCATAACGAGAATTTCTTCTATCAAAAGGCACTTACCAAAATCAAGCAAGAATTCCCTGAAGCCGCTATCATGACAGATGTAGCCCTCGATCCATATAATTCTGATGGCCACGATGGTATTGTTAAGGAGGGTATTATTCTTAATGACGAGACCTTAGAAGTATTAGGCAAGCAAGCACTTTCTCAAGCCCGATGTGGTGTCGATATCATTGGCCCATCTGATATGATGGACGGCAGAGTAGGTTATATCAGAGAAGTGCTGGACGATAATGGATTTACTGACGTGTCCATCATGTCTTATACAGCCAAGTATGCAAGTGCGTTTTATGGTCCGTTTAGAGATGCGCTAGATTCAGCGCCAAAGAGTGGTGATAAAAAGACATATCAGATGAATCCAGCCAATCAAAGAGAAGCCTTAATAGAGGCTGACTTGGATGTTGACGAAGGAGCTGATTTTTTAATGGTAAAGCCTGCTTTGGCTTATCTTGATATTATTAAACTCTTAAAGGACAACTATTCCCAACCGATCGCTGCTTACAATGTAAGTGGAGAATATGCCATGCTTAAAGCAGCAGCAGAGAAAGGGTGGTTAGACTATGACAGCGTAATGGCGGAAACACTTATGAGTATTAAGCGTGCTGGTGCTGACATTATTCTAACGTATCATGCTAAAGAATTTGCTCAGCTTTCTAAAGAGCTTTGATACTGCTCTAACACCTTCTTGGCACTATCGAAACCACTATATACCGCACCATCCATATAGCCTGGGTATTCTGCGGAGCTTTCCGTCCCAGAGAAAATCAGCTTTCCGTTAAACGCGTTTTCGCGAAGTAATGGATTGCCATTATTCTGATGAGGAACAACTGGAATAGGATTGAGAACGGATGTCAATCTATCGTTTGACCAAACATGCTCGTGGTAGTCTAGGTATTCATTGGCCTCTGGCCCAAATAGCCTGATCAATACCTTAATGACTTCTGATTTTCTTTCCTCAAAGGTCTTTGAGGCCAAGGCTGAATTTAGAAATCCTTTTAGTGCGAAGAATTTTTGATCGAAGTCCGTATGGTCATGAACTTCTTGAACAACGCCTACTTGAGAAAAGCCCATGCCTGAAAGCCCTTTTGCTTTCCAAAAAGGGCTTGAATAAGTGACTCCATATTTAATTGATTCCCCCATCCAAGTATGCGTTTGTGCCATATTGGAGACCTTCTCTGCTGAGAGAGGAGGGGTAAACAGTACGCTTCTTTCTAATAGCTGTGGAGGTATGGTAACGACTACCTTGCTCGCAGTATAGACTTGGCCATTTGTGAGACAGACTTCTACCAATTTACCTTGGTCATTGATGCTTGATACCTCAGTATTATAGAGGATTGAAGCTGGAGCTAACTTGTCAATTAGTGCTTGAATGAGTTTTGAACTTCCACCTTTGATTCTATATGAGGGTGCTTGGCCAGGCGGAAAGTCAAAGTATTGAATTGGCTGAACGCTAGAGACTTCGTAAGCTATTTGTCCTTTGGTGTGTTGTGGAAAGATCTCGAGATCGAGTGCTTTGAGCAATGATATGAGGTGTGTATGCTGATTGCCAAGCCATGTCGCACCCATTTCTAATGGCCCGTCTAGACTATTTATTCTGCCACCAGCACGATTTCGGCCTTCAATAATTTTATAATCGATGCCTTCTTTACTTAGTGCGAACGCAGTGGTTAAGCCAGAGAGGCCTGCACCAATTATGATGACATCATGCATATTTTAGTCAATGGAAATGCCTTGGAGAAAGTTCACTAAGGCGTGGATAAAGTAGGGGCGAGGGGTTTCCATAAAGGCGGCATGATCGCCTCCTGCAATTACAGTCCACTGCTTATGCGCTGTGCCTAACCTTTCAAAGAGTTTGGTTTGGATGGCTGTTGGCCCAATTGGATCGTGCTCGCCCTGAAGAATAAGCGTTGGAACATTTACTTTCGATGGATCTAGAGCGTTAAACTGATCCATGTTGTTCATATCAACTCTTACCGGATCATACTTCAAAGCGAGTTCAACATAGGCATCTATTGCGTTTTGACTAATAGAGCCTGGTATTAAGAAATCACTTGCTGCGGCTTCAGCAGTGTTGATTGTTCTTGCTGGGATTAAGTCTGGGGCATCTGGACCAGAAGTTTGGTCGCTATCCTTCCAATAACCAAAAAGTGTCAATGATGACATCAACTCTGGTGCTTGTTGTGCGGCTAAATGGGAAATTGTAGAGCCCATAGACCATCCGAATAAGTGTGGTGTGCTGCTCCATTGTTTTTGCTCAGCCATCCATGTCAGGGCAGCTACTACATCTTGGGCACCTTTATTTGGCGTCTGCCAACCGCTTGAATCTCTTGGTGTTTCGCCATAGCCTCTTAAGTCGATGGCATATACTGCATAGCCTTCGGCCACGAGACCATCCATCAGCGAGAGGTCTTCTCCTTCTACTTGTAAATCAAAATCGGGAACTGCGCTCCAAGTCCTACCATGAACTAGAAGTATTGATTCTTTAGCATTTGGATCTGATTTCTCCCAAAGGGCAATGGGGTGTCCATCTGATATGACGGTATGTTTGATTAGTTCAGCCTTGTACTCAATTGTTTCCTTGGAAATCTGAGTACAGGATGTAAGGCATAAAAAAACCACAAATGTCAGAAGTATGTGTTTTCTCATCAATTGTGGTTTTTATTAATGGTTTTTGTTTTTTTAAGCAGCCTCTGCCTGACCTAGGGTCTTAAGCATCTTCGCGTGGCTCGCTATGGCTGAACCAAATGTAGGCTCTAAGTTATAAGGTAAGCCATATTCTTGGGCTGTCTCTTTAACTATTTTTGAAATTTTCTTATAGTGGACATGACAAATGTTCGGAAACAAATGATGCTCAATTTGGTAGTTCAATCCACCAACATACCAGAAGAAAAGCTTGCTCTTTGGTGAAAAGTTAGTCGTAGTAAATAGCTGATGTACTGCCCAGTTATTTTCCATATTACCAACATTGTCAGGAATCGGATATTCTGAATTAGGCATGACGTGAGCTGGTTGGAAAATTAATGCAATCCAAAGACCAGTGATCACGTGCATTAATAGAAAACCTACTACTATTATTCCCCAAGAGGCTTGAATGAATATTAAAGGAATAACCAAAGCATATGCATAGTACACTACTTTCGAGAGTATTGTCTCGATTAATACACTTCTGTAAGTTCTTTTTTGACCTTTGATGAGGTCCATTTTTTTGTACCTATTGAGTTGTACAAAGTCCTTTGTTGTTAACCACAGGAATGTCATGATGGCATAAAAGAACCAGCCATATATATGCTGAAACTTATGCATGTTATAATGCTTCGCATGTGGCGATAACCTCATTAATATCCCTGGATCGATGTCTTCATCAACACCTTCAATATTCGTATAGGAATGATGAAGTACGTTATGTTGAATTTTCCAATTGAATGAGCTTGCCCCAATAAGGTTCATTACATAGCTCATGTATTTGTTGACAGTTTTGTTATTAGAGTACGAGCCATGGTTGGCATCGTGCATAATTGACAAACCAATGCCTGACATTCCAAATCCCATAATAGCCCACATCAATAGCACGAGCCAAGGTTGCGTTACCACACCTGCTAGCATTAATGCATAAGGACCAAAGTACATAAGGAACATGGCCGCTGTTTTAGCGAACATGGCACTATTACCGTGTACAGAAATCTCATTCGAGTCGAAATATCCTTTAACGCGCTTGCGCAAATCGCTGATAAATTCGGCTTGATTGGTACGAGAAAACTTTATGCTTTTGTAATTCATATAATGTTTTAACCTGTTACTTCTTACTTGAAGGTTTTGTTTCTGTTTTTGTTTTAATGCAACCAATATAATATAGCAGCTTTACAAAATCCAGAGGCTTTACACCAATTGGCCACCTTCAAGGTAATAATGTTGCAAAATTAATGATAATATCGTTGTGATATGGGAGCCTTACAAGTCTTCCTCACGTTCTACATTAAAATATGCGTTAGGAGCGCTAAAAGGAGCTTTTCTCCTTTACAGACTATTTTGAGGCATCTTTTGAATGATGATGTCAATAACTCCTCCTTTCAATGTAGCGTAACGTATTTTAGGGCGTCATCGTTCCCTTTCCACTACTCATCATCATGTGGTTAAGGCAATGAGATAGGTGAGACTAGATTAGTGATTGACTGTGATGGTATTTTTTACTTTTCTTCGATGTTAGAAGATCATCTATTTACGCTATCGTTTTTGTCGTGAGTTATTTTATACTAGCGTAAACTCAGAAAAAAAAGCGCTTTTTAATCTTCAGATCTATCGAGGAGCCTTTCATCCATTTGCTTACTCGCCTTTGCGCCTAATTTCTTCAGGCCTTCGGCTCGTTTTACAAGGTTGCCACTGCCCTCAGAAAGCTTCTTCATTGATTCTTGATAGGCCTTTTGAGTACCGTTCAAATGCTTTCCGATAGAAATAAGGTCTTCTGTGAAAGATTGGAATTTGTCGTATAGCGCTCCTCCCTGGCGGGCTATTTCAATCGCGTTCTTATTTTGATATTCCTGTTTCCATATGGAAGCAATCGTTCTTAAGGTAGCGATAAGTGTGGTTGGACTGACTATTACAATGTTTCTCGAATATGCGTCATTGAATAAATCTTGATCATGCTGAACAGCCAAAGTAAATGCCGGCTCTATCGGGATAAAAAGAAGTACGAAATCAAGGCCATCAAGTCCATAGAGGTTTTGATAGCTCTTCTCACTAAGTCCTTTTATATGTGTCTTGATCGAATTGATGTGCAATTTGAGTTGCACCAACTTGTCTGCTTCGTTTTCCTCATTGACAAAGCGCTCATAGGCAGTTAATGAAACTTTGGAATCAACTATTACATGTTTGTTGTCTGGTAGCCTAATGACGACATCAGGTTGATACCTTTTTCCGTCATCACCAGTTTCTGAAACTTGCGTCTCATATTCTCTACCTTTTTCAAGCCCAGATTTTTCAAGGATTCTTTCAAGGATTACTTCGCCCCAGTTTCCTTGAGCTTTTGAGTCTCCCTTAAGTGCTTTTGTGAGGTTTTCCGCTTCCTTGGTAATCTGCTTATTTAGATCACTTAGGTGTTTAATTTGTGTGACGAGGGATGCGTTTCTTTCTGCTCCCTCTTTGTTCGAGTCTTCTACTTTTTTCTGGAACTCACCAATCTTTTCCTTAAGTGGATTGAGTAGATCGTGAATATTGGTCTTGTTCTGCTCTGTGAATTTTTTGCTCTTCTCTTCAAATATTTCGTTTGCTAAGTTCTTGAACTCATGCGCAAAGCGTTCGTTGAGTTTTTCGAGTTCTGCTTTTTGGTCTTCAAGTTTGGACTGAAGGTTTTTGTGTTCCGTTTCGACTTTGGTCAGCTGGTTACTTAAGGCAAGACTTTTGTTTCTTTCGGTGGAGAGTTCTGGTTTGACTTCTGTGAGTTCTTTAGCGATCATGCCATAACGCTCTTCTGCTAATTGAAGCTTGTTCTGAAGGTCTGCTTCGCTAGAATTCGTAGTATTGGACCTGCTTTTGGCCATAAACCACCCAACTAGCCCGCCTAATATTACTCCTGAAATCAGCCAAATTATCTCCATCAATGCTCAGTGTTTATACAAATATATCTGTTCAGAGATATTTGTGTGAGTGATTGAAAGGATTAAAGTTTAAGCAAGCATTTTGTTCGTACCGAAAACAGGCTGTTTGTGCTCTATCACTACATTTTTGGAGAGTAAGTATTGTACTAATTGAGCCTCAAGCTTAGCGTCAATTCTAAGAAATTATCTAATAAACACCATGGTTTCACAGACAACTCTACAAAGTCATTCTTGATTTTAGAAACTTGAATTTTTGCCTTAGGGGAATTAAGGACTTGGTGGTTCTGTGTGAAGAAGTTCATGATTTCATCTTTCACTTTAGTCATATTACTCTGGTAACTCACTCTAATGGTGAGGTCTAATGAGATAATGTTTTTAGCGCTAAGATTGTGTAGCTCCCTCTTATAAAAAATAGTATTGTTGACTTTGGTTTCTGTGCCATCAATTCTTTTGATCGTAGTTTTCTGAAAACCACTCTTCTCTATTGACCCTACTTCCCCGTCCACTTCGATGAAATCACCAATGCGGAAAGGTTTGAAGGCTCTAAGTAAGAGACCACTACCGATATTACTCAGTGGATTAAGTAAGGAATTTTGAATATTATGGCTAATCGAACTCATTTCATTCAGTTTGATTGCATGTAGTTATGCAGTACATATCTATTACGCGCTCTTTAGAACAAACCCTACTTTTGGATAAGGATTATCCCTTTCTTCTGAACTCAAGGGCTTGAGAGTTCCCCATAATGGGCATCTTAATCAAGAAATTACAATTATAATGGTTTAGTGAATAGCTACTTTATCTAAGATAATTAGACCCTTTTTACTCTGGTCAAAGACAAATTTCATGGCTTTGATGGCATTCGAATCAAAGCCAGTCTCACTTGAGAGTTGGCTTAGATTAAAGAAGAAAGTGTTATAAACTGCCTCTGATCGTTTAGTGCTTTGGAGTTCTGTATTCTTTAAAACGTCTACTGACAACTGCCTTTGTAAATAGCTGTAATCACTTAGCTTGAAACTCACGATGCTATCGTTTAAATCGGTCAGCTGTATTGTGAAATCAATAGGTTCTGGAGCTTTTTTGTCTTCCTCATCTTCGTCTTCGTCTTCGTTTATATCTTCCGTGTTGTTTGCGTTACCTTCATTATTCTCCTCTGAATTATCATTTTCATTGTCCTCCTCATTACCATTTTCTTTCTTCTTTTTCTCTTTGTCTCGTTTTTTGTCTGGATAGGTACTACCCTTTGCTTCGGACATTTCAAATGTCAGACTAGAGGTCGCTTCAGCATTAATAGGCTCATTGAAGACTATCTCAAAACTTGCAGTATCGGCTTCATAGGCTAGACTATCCCAGCCAATATAAGCAGCCCTTGTTCCGCGATTTCCATACTTCATACCAACAATTTGCTCCTTCCAAACCGTTAGGTTCTCTGTAGTAATTTGTCCCATTGATGAAGTTGTAGTTAAATCAAGGTCTTCTTCAAAATCTGCTAGTAATTGCCAGTCAGAAGATTGGTATTGATTAAGGTAGATGGTTTCAGGAAGCCATTTTTCACCTGCTCTGTGATCTTTAAAAAGAGGGGCATAAGCTGTCTTTCCTTGTAATGTGGCTTGTAAAAAGGCACTGATGTAAATCTTACCAATTTGAAGCTGGTCTTCCATAGGAATCAAGGCGTCAACGTTTAGTAGCGAACCAAATGGAAACCCAGAATCCCTATTCCCCCAAGTTGTGTTGAATTGTCCGTGATTAGCTCCATACACATAAACTGCTGACTTAAAATAGTCTGTTGAATCGCTGAATTCGAGTCTCTCGTATTGCCTCAAGCCCGCAAATGACTGTACATCTCCATCATTAGCACCATGAATTACCAGATAGTTGACATCTTTAAGTGGCGTGCTAACATTGCCTGGTTTGTACTGACCATCTACAGGAGCTATTGAGACGACTGCTTTAATATTGAAGTCGAAATCGAAAACTTGTTTGGCGTCATCAGGGTAGAAG
>Ga0115556_1002401_pt1 | contig 12428 bp, 11 predicted proteins | sample COGITO_mtgs_1104_5_FD_87282 | JGI IMG/M metagenome (GOLD analysis project Ga0115556, IMG submission 87282) | Pelagic marine microbial communities from North Sea - COGITO_mtgs_110414 | ecosystem: Environmental > Aquatic > Marine > Epipelagic | place: Germany:Helgoland, sampling site Kabeltonne... | reverse complement strand
TAATAAAACAATTATCCGATAATAAAACAATTATCCGATAATAAAACAATATGTGACATTTTTATACATCTGACCTAATAACATCGCGTTCAATGATACGTAGTTCTAATTTATTGCAATATGTATTAAATAATTATAAATCAAGATATGAACATTTATTTACAATTAATTTATCGTTTTCAATAAAATATGTAATAATATATTTAATTATAATACGGTCTCTAATAGTTTAAGGTTATAAATATCATATATTTTACATATAAACATAATCGATAATTTCCAAGATAATATATTGTAAAAAACATTAATTGAAAGATAATATATCTAACATATTAGTATAATAATTCTTTAAATTACATCAAAATATTTATAATCCCATAAACGTTATAGAGAACTTAATGTAAAATGGTTATTTATAAATCATAATTGTGCTGTTTATAATCTATAAGAATTATTCTCACCAAAACTTATGTTTTATATTGCGGTTTGATATATTAATGCATCATATTTCCAAAAACAAATTTTCATTACATTATAAAATCCATGTCATGATAACTATATGTCAATTAAATCCGACATATCAAAATTTAAAGTTATTAAGCTTAAGATGTCATATGTCAATTCATATACATACAACTATATCTAAAATAATATATTTCTTGAATTTAAAATTATAGATAAATATTAATATATTTAAAGTATAATAAATACTTAAACATTAATTGATATAGTAGAATGTGGAAGACGTGCATATAAATTACTCTTACAGCAAAATATATTAAATAGAATTGAGTAATGTTGGCCTGCGTAGCGTAATTGGATAGCGCGTCGGACTTCTAATCCGAAGGTTGTGGGTTCAAGTCCCACCGTAGGTTTGGCTCTTATAGTATAGTGGTAAGTACATCGGTCTTATGAGCCGACAACCCCAGTTCGATCCTGGGTAGGAGCAATGGTAGGGAGGGTATTTTAAAATAGATTCTATTTTATTTGACCAGGTGTCCGAGTGGTTTAAGGAGACAGACTTAAGATCTGTTGGACGCAAGTCCGCACGGGTTCGAATCCCGTCCTGGTCATATGGTAGGGTGGGAAAGACATATGTCTTAAATTGGCTCCATCTATTGGTTATAGTCTCGGGTCTTATATGCCGGAGTGGGCGGTTCGATTCCGCCATGGAGCAGTGGGGGGGAGTAATGGTAGGGAGGGAATAAGGGTCCTATAGCTCAGTTGGTTAGAGCGCACGGCTGTTAACCGTGAAGTCGCAGGTTCAATCCCTGCTGGGACCGTGGGTTATATGGTGTAATGGATAGCATAATAGTCTACGAAACTATAGATCTGGGTTCGATTCCTAGTATGACCAATTGAAGATATAGTTTAATGGAAAAATAGTCAGTAATAGAACTGCAAAGACGTCTGTTCGATTCAGATAATCTTCTTGGAGGGAGGGTGGGTAAATATGACTAAATGGCCGAGTGGTTAAGGCGACAGACTCAAGTTCTGTTGGACATAGTCCGCGTGGGTTCGAATCCCACTTTAGTTACTAACTGGTTAGCTCAGTTGTGGGTTCAATCCCCACATTAGGTATAATTAAATGCACACGCAGCAACAAAACTATAATAATCTAACTTTAAGCGGTTTTTTTATAAATTGTGCATTGTCAGGTCCTATAGCTCAGTTGGTTAGAGCGCACGGCTGTTAACCGTGAAGTCGCAGGTTCAATCCCTGCTGGGACCGCAATATGATTTTATTAGTTGATATATATTAACTAACAAACTCATTTAATTGAAATCATCCATTATTATATCATAATCATGGTATGATTTTAATTCATTCATTGAACGATTAAACATTAATTTAGAATAAGTATATTTTAATTCATTCATTGAACGATTAAACATTAATTTAGAATAAGTATATTTTAATTCATCATTTACTTTCTTATAATTATTTATTGCATAGCTTCTTTTTAGTTCTTCAAGTACATTATTATATATTAGTTTATTGTTATTAGATACTTCAGAATAACTATATTTAGTTATATCCTCGTCTATATTATAATTGTCGTAATTATTATAACTATCTAATTCATTTATAAAATTAAATGATGGATTTTTTAATTCATGTATAACATCTGATAAAGCACAAAAAAAAAACTGTTTAACACACCAATATAATTTTGTTATAAGACCTTCTTTAAAAACACGATATTTTGATAACTGATTTAAAAAAACTTCTCCCTCATACAAACATATATCATTATATTCCATATACCTTATATAAAATATAAGATTTTTGATAAAAAAATAAATTATTCGTGAAAACGATTATCAATTATATCAAAGCACAACTTTAACCCACTTATATATTTTTTATAATTGTTATTATTTAGTCCATCTATAAGCCCCCTTTTTTTTGTATCTAATATATTATATAAATCTTGATAATAATCATATTGGATACTACGAGATCTGCCATTAATAACCACTATTCGTGTAGTCTCTAAATCATTAACACCATTATTGAGTAAACATCGTATATATGCATCTATCATAATTTTAATATGGTTATTAAATGAACCTATTTTATGACTTTCACTTCTATAAACATAATTACTCATATAATTAAAAATAATTTTAACTAATGTATCATTAAAACGGTTAGTTATTTTGGGTTTTAACATTTGAATATCATGTTTATCACCATTATCATCGGTTATAGTATGAGTAATTTCAATCATTTTCCTTGTTTCTTTCTCAAGTCTTCTTGGAAGTGTCTCTCCTGCTTCAAGTGTATAATCAATAAGATGTATGTGTCCTAGATACATAGAATCATACCATAGTCGTTCATTATTGATATTAAATATTGGTATTTTAGACATAAATGCAATTATGTATACATTATAAACATTTTTACATAAATTTCCTGTTCGAATATAAGCTATATTTTTGTTGAAAAGTTCCTTTACTTCTAAATCTTGGAAACTATAACCTAAATGATATTGTTGTAAAGTATTTAATCCTAACATTAAACATAATATAAATCTATCTAATAATTTAGAATTAACTAACTTTTCACCCATATAATCAACGATATATTCATATAATTCATTTATATAATCAAAATCATTAGTAAAATAATTATATGAACCTTCGCTTACAGATTTGGCAATATCATAATGCCATAAACAAGCGATTATCTGTTTTATATTTTTTGTATATTGGTCCTTATACCTTAACCATAATCCTAATGCTTTTTTAAGACTTTTTATGGAATAATTAAACCTTTTAAAATCAGGCGGAGTTGAATCATTATCATCACCCATTATATAGATTATATTATTGGACAATACATAATTTAAATTATAAAATGATGGATAATCATTCTTAATAAAGTTATTTACAACAATATCACTATATGGATTATGAATGTTTTCATATATTATCATTGAATTGTCTTTACTAAATTTAATTTTAGGAACACCCGTAACTTCAAAAATAGGTTTGTTTAAATCTGGTGGTAATAATGCAATTTCTAATGGAGAAAACCCCCCCTCCATATTTCTAAATAAATTTGGAAATGATTTATCTAAAATAATTTTTGGTTTATAATTATATACCTTTATTTTGCCTAACTTAACTATTTCAGGATTAAGTAATAATTTAGATTCGTTTAAACTAATAAACGTACTATCATTATTTTCAGACGAAATATGTAAATCAATATCCCCTATTGGTTGAATATCTTTAATTGGTACACCATTAATAAATTTATCAATTGCCATAACAAAACTACCCTCAATATAAATATTACTAATATGTGGTTGTTTATATAAGTCCTGTATATAATCTAATAATAAAATTTCATTATCATTTTCTAAAACAATTTTAATCATATTTAGTAGTTTAACCAATTTAATTTGATGTTCTTTTATACTTATTGGCATATTAATATATAACGATATTTATTTCTATTAAGAGAATATAAAAAAACAATTTATTCTTTATATAATAAAAAATTTGATTTACTTAAGAGTAATAATATCATATATTACATACATGACGTCCAAACAGAATACATTTGTTAATGGTTTGAAAAACACATTTGAAAATGATATACAAAATGGTGAAAATGGTGCTTTTGAGTACACATCTAAAGGTATGGGTGGGTCTAGACGTATAGAAGGTGCTCTTGTTGCATGGAATGCAGGTGTAACTCGACTTACACCTGCTTCAAAAATTAATGAATTAATTGATAATATTTTTACTAATTTAGATGATGATAAAGAACAATCTGCTATTGATATTATTAATCTTTTTAAATCTGTTTTTGTAAAAAGAGATTGTCGTGAAGGAGAGGGAGAACGTATGGTTGTTTACCATGCATTATTCAAATTATACGATTATTATCCAAATACAGTTATTAAACTATTAGAAATTATTCCTGAATTCGGTTACTGGAAAGATATGCAAAATATATATTTAATGGCATTCAAACTTAAAAATGATAAAGGTCAATCTTTTATGGTTAGTATTCGCAAAATTTGGAACGATACTTTTCTCAAAGATTTGTCAACATTTAAAAATAAAACCAACGAACCAGTTACACTTAGTTTAATGACAAAATATTGGCCAAAGGAAGGACGAAGTCTTGATAAAAGGACTAAAATTTCTCATATTCTTGCAAAAGAAATTATTATTAATAATAAACCAATCGGTCTAAAAGTTATGAGAGAATATCTCAGTTTAATGAATGAAGCTATTAATACTACCGAGATTTTAACAAGTTCTAAACGATGGGATGAAATTCAGTTTAATTTAGTTCCGAGTAGACTAATGACCCTTGGTAAAAAATCGTTTTTAAATATTGATAATAATGGTACAATGAAACATCCAACTGATGCAATTCGTATGAAATGTAGAGAAAATTTATTAGAACATATTGAGCTTGCTAAACAAGGAAAAACCAAGGTTCATGGAGGACAGATGTATATACATGAAATTATTAAACAATATTTTAGTAATTATACACCAACTGCAATCCCCCAAGAATTACAAGATATTTGTGAACTTCAATGGAATGAACATCGCGAAAATCTTATTAAAGTTATAAACGATAATCCTCAATGCAACCTACATGAAACACTTATACTTTCAGATTTTTCGGGTTCAATGTTGGGTGACCCAATACTGGTGTCTACAGCAATGGCATTAATGATTTCTAGTGTAACGAAAGGTCCATTTGCAGATATGTTTATGACTTTTGAGACTAAACCTAGGTTACTTAGTATTAATCGAAATGATAGTTTATGTGAAAAAATCAATTATGTTATTAATACTCCATGGGGTGGGAGTACTGACATTATTTCAGCATTTGAAACAATTTTAGAAACATGTGTTCGAGATAATTTAAACCCAGAAGATTTACCTAAACAATTTATGATTATTTCAGATATGCAATTTAATAAAGCACATTTACAAATGAGTAATAATTATCCAAACGTTCTTAGATATTCTGGAAATCAATCATCTGAACTAAAAGGAGATATTCAAGAAACACATCATGAAATTCTTTCAAAAGCATTCCATAATGCTGGACTTGCAATTTGTGGTAAAGCATATAAACTTCCAACAATTGTTTATTGGAATGTAAGGGGTAATACAGACGGATTTCCAGTAAAAGCTGATACACCAAATACACAAATACTTACTGGATTTTCGGTTACTATGATTAAAAATTTACTTAGTGGTAATGAGGTTAAAGACCCTACACCATATGATAACTTCTTACAATCTATTTCATGTGAAAGATATGACATTATTCAAAATATGATATATGAGGTAGCTGAACCAGACCTATTTATCAAACATGCTATTGAAAAACAGTCTGATGATGCAAGTGGATTTAGTGACTGGGATGATGTTAGACCTAGTGAAGCCGACGAATTTAATAATATTAAACATAAAATGGAATATACTCAAACTAAAATGAATGATATGATGGAACAACTTAAAAACCTTAATAGTAATAATTAATCCAATTGACAATAATCCATAGACACATATTATAAGTATATGATTTTAGAAATTAAAATTTAAAATTTGAATTTTATTTTTTTCTAAAATGTTAGCAGATGCAATCTAATATTTCAGAAAAACTATCTCAACCTATTAATAACTTAGTTAGAAGCATATGTTCTATCATTAGTGAAGAATATGGGATTCCGAATGAAGAGTCTTTTAATAAGGTAATTAATGAACTTCAAATTTCGGTAGTTATGAAATCCAAAAAAGATACTATTACATCGCCATTATTTAACCTAAATTCTATAGAAGAAGTACGTAAAGTATCTGTTAATATATTAAAACAATTTTGTAAAGATAATAACTCTAGAACGAATGGTGATAAAGCACTACTTGTTAAACGCGCTTGGAGTATTATTAACCCTAATTTTACATTAAATGAACCACCTCCAGCTAAAAGAGGGCGTAAGAGCAATAAAGAAAAAGAAGAAAGTCTTCATCATATACTAGATGATAGTGGTCCAAGTACACCTGGTAATGAACAAGATAATGAACAAGATAATGATCATGAAATATTTGAAATAGATGGGTTATCTTCATGTAAACGCGTTAATATTCAAGATAATCGCATTATATCATATAATACTGGTATCTATTATCTTGAAATTTTAACCAGTGAAATTTTTGAAGAATCGTGTGATTCACTTGAATATATTGGTAAAATGATAGAAGGTGTTTTAAATCACACTATTGAATCATCACATTGTTAAAACTATTAGATTTACCAATTTTACATAATTTTTTTGTATGGTTTGGATTTAAAATTTGATTTAAATTTTTCACCAACAAAAATTGTCTTTATGTCAGGCCTAAAATCAACATTTGCATGGATGGGAATACACGGTTTCAAACTATTTCCATATCAAAAACAATCTGTAGAAATTATGACTAATAACGAGAAAGATAATAAAGGGGGGTTATTATGTGATGAACCTGGACTTGGTAAAACTGTTCAGATAATGTCTCTCATGAAAATGAACCAACTTAAAACTCTTATAATATTACCTATATCATTGATTGACCAATGGATTGATTCATTAAAAAAAGTGTTTAATGAGTCTAATATCGAAAACTGTTATAAAAATAGGTTTAACCCATCAAAAACTAAACTAATAACAATTATATCATATGGTAAGCTTATTAGCAAAGAGTCTAATCTAATACTTAATAAAAATTGGGGGCGAATAATTATAGATGAATGTCACTTTCTAAAAAATCCTAAAAGTAAAATTAGTCAGGTTGTTCAAAAAATGTCAAGAAATAAGATTATTTGGGGTATAACTGGTACACCAATTCAAAATTCAAAAAAGGACATTGAAACTTTGAAAAGTTGTATCGGTTTATCACATATGGAAAATGATTATTTTGTATATAACTATGTTATTAGAAGAAAAAAATCTCAGGTTAGTAATGAAAATAAAGCACTTGAACTACCTGAAATGACAGTTAATAATATTGAAGTACCTTTTACCGACCATGAAGAAGAATTATATGAACAGTTGAAAAAAGATGGCGGTAATATGAAAAATGTTTGTGGTAATATTATTGAGAGAAATAGTGAATTAATAATAAATACTATTATGGACGAAAATAAAAACAAAAACTCTTTGATGTATATTCTTCCAATAGAATTAATCGAAATAATTATTAGCTTTTATACTTTTAATAATTTTAACTATAGATATTACGATGTTAATTACGATACGAACTATGAAATCCTGTCTGTATTTATGAAACTTAGGCAATTTGTTATCAACCCAATTATTACAGCAAAAAGTTGGAAACGTTCATTAATTAAATCGAATAATTATGATGAAACTACTGATAAAATTTATAATGATTTAGAAGGTTTATATAAACCCTCATCTAAAATTACAAAAATGATGGATATTATAAATAATGTACCAAGTGATGATAAAATTATAATTTTCTGTCAATGGAATGACGAAATTGATGATATATGTAAAAATTTAAATAATAAATTTAAAATTGGAATCGTTAATGGTTCTATTAGTAATGATGAAAGAACACAAATTATTAACAATAAAGATATTAAAATTCTAATTATGCAAATTCGGACTGGTAACTACGGCCTTAACCTACAAGACTATAATAATATTATAATTATTAATCCTGATTGGAATCCTTGTAATGAAATTCAGGCTTATGCGAGAGCACATCGTATTGGTCAATCCAAACAAGTTAAAATTTGGAAACTTATATCCACATCAAGTAAATGTATAACTCCAGACCAATATATTATTAAAAAACAGATACAAAAAAGAGAAATTATTGGTACAATACTAAAAGATGATGAATTTATTGAAAAACAACATATGTATGAATCAACTATGAGTATTAGTGAAATGAAAAATCTTATAATTTAGATATATAAAAATTTGATTAATATTTTATTTTGTTTTATTAAACAATGAAATATACTGTAACTCATTTAAGCAATGTAAAATTCAATAAAGTTACACAAATTATAACTATTATTTTAGAAGGTGCCGAAAAATATAAACTACAAGTAGCATTCATGTGTTTATGGGGATGTGTTGAAGAATTTATGATACCTGAATATTCTAATTATTGGAAAGGTAATACTAAACAAAAATTTAAATTAGATATGGAACTTATTGATAATATTGATAAACGAATTTACAGTATTATTGATTTATAAAAATTGATTTAAAATATTTTTTTAATTATAGTAATGTCATTACAATGTATTAATGTCATTAAAAATGGACGCAAATGCAACCAAGAAAAAAAAGATGTAATTAATTTAGTTATTGACCGGTCAGGGTCAATGTATAATATTATGGATTCAACTATTATTGGTATTAATAATTTTATAGAAGACCAAAAAACATTGGACGCAGAATGTATATTAAGCCTATTTATATTTGATACCATAATTGAAAACCCGATTAGTAAAGCTAATTTACAAACTTTCCCAAGCATAACTAAAGAAATGATACAACCTAGACACGCAACTGCATTATATGATGCAATCAAAGTTTCAATTGAAGATATTAATTATAATTATAATTATAATGGTAATAAAACTATTGTAATTATGACTGATGGTTATGAAAATTCAAGCAAATTAATTGACCATATAGGTATTAACAAACTAATTCAAGAGAGTAAATTAAATGGGATTAAATTTATATATCTTGGTGCAAATCAAAATGCAATAAAAGTAGCTAATGCTATAGGTATATGCGAAGATTCTGCTCTTACATATACATGTGGACCTGAATATGTTGAAGAGGCGTTTAGATGTGCATCATTATCAGCAAAAAGACAAAGAAGTGGTATTGACCCAAATTTTACTCCCCTTGAAAGACAATCTTCTATAAACCCAAATTTTACTCCCCTTGAAAGACAATCTTCTATAAACCCAAATTTTACTCCCCTTGAAAGACAATCTTCTATAAACCCAAGTGAATTATTTAAATTAACTAGTTTAGTAAGTTCAGAATATGATGATAATATTAATGATCCAAATGACTTGAACAATTTTCAAAATATTGGTAAAAATTCAAATAGTTTTAAGAATTTAGACATAAATGTATAATATTCAACAATAATCCGTCATTATACCATATGTATTGTTGAATATTATACATTTATGTCTAAATTCTTAAAAATATTTTATTTTAATCTAAAAATGATATTGAAGCAAAAACTTTTTCACAATTCCATTTTTTTGTCTTACTACTCATATGACAAACAATTTTAAATAAACCATTGCCAGATGATATAATATTTTCAACGTGTGAATTATTAAAAACTAAATATTCAATATCATTAATAGTTAAATATAAACCCCTATCATGACATGTAAAACTTATAATATCATTTTGTTTAACACTTGGAAATTTAGCCATTTGTACACAACTATCCAACCCATTAATACCTATACCACCATGTTCAAGATTAACTACGATTTTATTATATGGGTTTGAACTGTTACATATACCCATAATAAAATCTCCATCACCAATCATAAACTTCGTATGATTATTAAATATTATTGTACTTGAAAAATTATCTACACTATTTATAGTATTATTTGTCAATTTAACCATTCCTTCACATGAAAACTCACGCGTGTTATTTTTTTTAATTAAATTAAAATTTGGATTCTTATTGTTATAAGTATGGTGATAGGACATCCTTACATAAACAGAAAATTATTTTAAATCAAATTTTTTTACTAATTGAATTATATTATGTTATGGTTGAAACAGTTTACAATATGATATAACATATAAATATATAAGTTTTAAATATTATAGAAAAAGAATAAATAAGTTATATTTTTTCTATAATATTATTATAATGCCCGGGTTTGGATTAGTACGTGCAAAAATAAATGAAGGTGAATTATTTGATTTTGGTTTACCTACTGATGATAATTTTATAGGTACGCACATTTTATCTAATATGATGAAATATGGTAGAAGACAACCAATTTATGAATTTATTCAAGAATTATAATTTATTCTTCAATATACACCTATTGATGGTAAAACGCCTAAAAGAAAAAATACATAATATTAGTCCATTAAAAGATTTTTTTTGATGATATAGTGTATTATCTAAATGGTGGAGAAATTAATTTCGATAATCATTGTGGAATTGGTTGTATTGTTAGTGTTGGAAACGTTTTTACAATTTATTAATATTGGAATATTATGACCATACTAATTTTCAAGCACTTTGTATCGGTTTAGGATTAAATGGACAATATGTTGGAAATAATCTAAGTAAAATAAGTAAACCGACTTGGAGTAAAATTGAAGTCTTAGCTCAAAGCTTACCTAGTGATTTAGATTTTAAAATAGGTCCATTAAATAATTATGAAACAAAACCTATCATATCTCCTTTTGATGAATTATTAATTATCATAATGCATTAGACTTACTTAGCAATTATAGTAATTTTACAGGCAATACCCCGTTAACAAATAAAATACTTTAGAAGTTGGGCGTGCGAAATGTGATAGTTATGTTTCCCAATTAGAAGCTAATGAACCAAACCAACCTGATAAACCAAACAATTGTCGTCATCTATATTTTCAAATTGTTCAACAATCTCATTTAAAGGATTTTGACAATGACCCTAAATGTATTAAATATATTAAATATTTATTACCATTGATAATAATATACACATTATTTAATTTAAATTTGAAACTATATTTAATTATAAACGAATGACTTCTAATTTAACTATATTTAATATTTTACCCGAAGAAATAAATACGCAAATATACCGCGATGTATATGAACTTTGTTTAGATAAAATTCTAAATGCTGCTAGAAAAAAACATTCTCGAATTATTAAAAACTCCAAATGCTTTACATGCTTCAGATACCCCCCATATCCTGAAAAGTTTACTTTTGAATGTTATAGTTGCAATTCAAAAATATGCTTCTGGTGTGCGATTATAAGTAGAAAAACAAAGAAACAACGTGGTGATAAACATTACTTCTGTATTTTCTGTAATGAAATTAGTATATAAAATATAATTATTTTATTTTATTTTAATATTAAAATTTGATTTTATATAATTAATAAAATATCACGATGACACCTAAATCTAATGAATCTGATTCCAATAACTTGATTATGACTAAATCAGAATTGAAGAAAAATAGTATTAATGTTCCCGCCGCCAAACTAAGTGAAATTGTAAATGATGTAACTGATAAATATAAAGCTGAATATTTTCATACACCACCTGGTATGAAATGGCGTTATATTGATGGTGAACAAACGCTTGTAGAAATGCCAAAAAAAAAGAAATATAACACTACCGAATTTGATTAACCAAACTCCTTTATTCATTAATCCATCATTATAATTTTCATAATAATAACTATTTTTTTTGGTATTTTAAAATCAATGTATCTTTGACTTTAAAACACCTGATTTCCCAAACGTAGAATCTTATTTCTTACATACGCCTGAGGTTGCCAGACGCCAACTTCCTTATTTCAAAAGATTGACTAATTGGGTACATTGATTATTAATATCAATGCATTGCACACAATAAACCATCAAGATTCATTCCCCTTAGTCATTTATAATATTAAATACTTAATATCATCTGAGTATACAATAGGTTTACCATTTGCCCCTTTTTGTACTAAATTTATGTAAAATTATGTGTTTTATAAATTACACATTCTAATCATAAATAACTATATTTATGATTTATTCTAAAAGTTATTTTTTATTTTTTTTATTTTATTTTTTTTTATTTTTTTTTTTTTTTTTTTTTTTTTTTTTTTTTTTTTTTTTTTTTTTTTTTTTTTTTTTTTTTTTTTTTTT